>Ga0310811_10007645_pt1 | contig 13855 bp, 10 predicted proteins | sample YCmetagenome_FD_207642 | JGI IMG/M metagenome (GOLD analysis project Ga0310811, IMG submission 207642) | Soil microbial communities from experimental microcosm in Duke University, North Carolina, United States - YC | ecosystem: Engineered > Artificial ecosystem > Soil microcosm > Unclassified ... | reverse complement strand
GAGACCGGCGGCGGCCGCGATGCGCTCCACAACGCCGTCCAACGTCAGGCCCGCGAGGTGGATGACACCGTCGAACCGCACGGCATCGTCGAACTCCCCCTCGGGCGCCGCGATCAGCCGCCCGGTCCGCACCAGCAGCTCCCGCATCCGCGGCGACGCCTGCAGCACGACGTGGCCGAGCAGCGCCGACTTCCCGGAACCGGGCGGGCCGGTCACGACGAACATGCCAGTATCGTGCGTGCGCAGCCACGCGGCGACCACGGCCCGCTCGCGTTCACGGCCGACGAAGTGCCACGCCGGCTCGCCGAACTCGAGATGATCGGCGCCCATGGCCTTGGGCAGGAAGTGGGACCGTTCGTCCGGCGGCAGTCCGGCCGCTACCTCCAGCAGTTCGGTATAGGTGTCCAGGGTCGCGGCGACCGGCACCGGCAGCAGGCGGCGGCGACGCAGCGGCGCCGGCCGATGCAGCTTCGTCCGATGCACCGTCCCGCTCAGCAGCCGGTCCTCGATCTGCCCGAGCAGGTCCAGCAGCCCGATCGCGTCGTCACCGTCCTGGTAGGCGGCCAGCGCGCCGTCCAGGGCCTGGCGGAACTCGCCCAGGTTGCCGGCGCCGTCGTCCGCGCCGACGCCGATGACCGCGAACCGCCGCGGCGGTTGCGCAGCTCGTAGCAGGGCCGACTGCAGGAGATTGGCGAACCGCTCGGCGCCGCAAGCCTCGATCACCACGATGGCCCAGGCATCGTCGTCGTGGACGCGCAGCCGCCACTCCGCGGCGATGAAACCGGCCAGGTGCTCGGGAATGACTCCGCCCGCCTCCATCGCGATCGGCGTCTCGTGACTGGCCAGCCAGGCCCCGTCGGGATTGGCCTGGCCGTGCCCGACCCAGAACAGTACCGAGTTTCGCGCGTTGGCCGGCTGCGCCCACTCGAGGATTCGCCGGTCGACCGCGGTCCTCGTGCGGGGTGTCCCACCGGACAGGTCCCAGTTCCGCACCCGCGCGCCCAGCGACGTGAGCAACTCGGCGACCCGGTCCGCCTCCTCGTCGGCCGGAAGCCGGGGATGCCACTCGTAGTCGCCGATCGGCACGCAGACGAGTTCGAACAGGTCGTCCTGTCGGCCTGCGGCATCTTCACTCATGAACGAGCACCAGCTCACTCACCGCGGACAACCCACCCGCCTTGGCCTCCACCCGGTAGAGGCCGGCCCGAACCGGCGCGAACCGGGCCGTCAGCCTGCCGTCGCGGCGGACGAGCAGCGGCTGGGCGACGGCTCGACCGTCATGTGCGTCGGTCACCCGGCACGTCACCGCCGCCGGATCGTCGCATCCGCTGACCTCCACCTCGACGGGCTGCCCGACCTTGACCAGGTCCGGCAGCCCGAGGCCGAGCTGGACCTCGGCGGCCAGCCACGGTCCCTTCTCGACGCCGGTCACCACGGCGCACGCGTGGGCGATGCCCTCGGCCTTGGCGGCGAGCGCGCCGTGGGTCTGCGGCAGATGCAGCGGTTCGACTCCGGGCAGGCTGGCGGCCTCGCGGTAGACGGTGCCGTCACCGCGCCGGTCCACCCGTACCAGACCGCGACCGCCGGCCGGATCCGGTTGCAGGGTGTAAGCCCGCGCTTCGGCGACGCCGTCGGCGATGACCAGCGACTGGGTCGTGTCCTGTTCGACGCCGACCAGCGAACTGACCCGGATCGCCGACCGGGCGGCCGCCGCCAGCAGCCGCTCGCGCCGGTCGAGGGCCTCGGCCGCCAATATGCCGTCCCCACCGATCGACTCGACGTCGCCCGCGACGAGCCGGCGCGCCGACGTCCCCTCGTCCACGCACCGGTAGGACGGCAGCAGGTCGTAGAGCCCCGGAAGGGTCACGGCCAGCGTCCGCAGCCGGCGCCGCGGCATCGGCAACGGCGCGCCGCGCCCGGTGCTCAGCAGCTCCGCGGACTTGGCCGCGCCGTAGAACGGGGTGCCGAGCGTCACAAAAGCGCGGACAGCGTCGGTCCAGCCGAGCACGCCGGTGAGGTATGTCGCGACGAGGCCGCCCATCGAGTGGGCGACCAACACCAGCCGAGCGTCGCGGTGCCCGTCCGGATGGGCTCGCCAGGTCGCCAGGTGCTGCTCGGCCGCCGCAGCCAACATCCGGGCACTGTGGTCGATCGACAGCCGCCAATCATATGGGAACTCCAGCACCGCCGCCGGGTTCCGGGTAACCCGGCGCACCTGCCGGAGCAGGGCCGTGTAGGGTTCGAATCCCCGCAAGACCGGAGCGAACGCCGGAAAGCGGAGCAGCCGCGTCGCCTTGATCCGCCCACTGCCGGCCCGGTCCTCGTCGGTGACGGCCAACGTCTCGAACGAGCCGCCGGTGGTCCACGCGCTGGCATACCAGCCGACGTCGGCGAGCCCCCACAAGGTGCGGCCGGAGGCGGCATCGACGAGCTCGCTCCCCATGATGCCGGGGATGACGATCACCGCGTCGCGACCGAGTGCGGTCTCCACGTCAGGGGCCAAGTCTCCTCCAGCGCCGTCAAGCGTTGCCTGATGACTGCCCATTGAGGAGAGCACATCCGAACCGGTGAGCGCATCCGCCTTCGGGTGAGCGTGCGTCGAAGTCGTGGGGATGTTGTGTACAACTCGACGAGGCTCTTGGCCGTTGACCGACTGGCGTGGCAGGCTCCATCGACCGGCGACAGCGAGCACGAGGGGCACGATCATGTCGGTGACCGGTGTCGCAATCATTCTGGTGTGGGCAGCCGTGCCGTTGCTTGCGTGGCCGTTGCTCAGCCGGGCCAGGAGTACCGGCGTCGTCATCGAGTTCCTCATCGCCATCTGCCTCGTGTTGCTGATAGCCGTCGGCTTCGAGTGGATCGAGACTCGGGCAAGGCTGGAGGTGCTACTCGCCTACGCTCCGTTTACGGCCGCACTGATCTGGCTGGGACGCCGGATCGAGCGCCGGCAGCTGGGGGCCGTCGGCGCCGGGGGCGATCGGAGACGAGCAGCCGGGCGGATTCTCGTGGCGGGCCATGTCAGCGTAGTCATGCTGTGCTGCACCCCTGTGGCATTTTCGCTGAGCTCGAATCCATTCCTGCCCGGCAGCGACGAACTGCTGCCCCTGCCCGCCGGCACGGTCCTTGTATCCGACGAGGATGAGGGTTGCGGCTCCGGAGTGTGTACGCGGAAGATGACGGTGACCGGCAGCAACGGCCAGGCCGCCGAGATCGTGTACAGCCAGGTGGTTGACCACTTGCGTCGGCGGCACGGCTGGCGAATTGACAGCGACGGTGACGAATGCCGCCCCGCTGGCTGGCTGGCTGGATCGCACCCTACTGTGCGTCGGTGTGCGAGTCGACGGACCGCAGAACGTCGTGATCGACCTCCAAGGCGCACGTGCATTCGTCCTCTGACGGCCTGGATCGATCGCCCTGGTGGACGCTCCGACCGCGAGCGCCTGATCGAAGCGCTCCGTTACGACGGCGGCGACTCGCGCGATGGGGTTGTGTCCGCCGCCGCTTGGGCAAACGGTGATCGCTGTGGCTGCTTGATCGGCTGCGCTATCATCCCCGCGGCTGGTCCCCCGCGAGGAGATGTGGGCGTCGCTGGCCAACCCGACCGACGCCTCGGACCGCGCCCACCCCGAAGGCACCCGCCCGGCCCGTTGATCCTCAACGCTGTGCATCGGGGCGCCGCCGGCAACCGCTAGGACCACTTGACCATCCCAGCTACGGTTTGCTGCACGAGCCCGCACAGGGGAAGGCCACCGACTATGAGGCCGAAATGGCTCAGCTGACCGCGCCCGCACATGTTCAGCCGCCGATCCGGCGCGGCGAGGTCAATCGCGCCACCGCCAGGATCCGCAGCACGCCGGGGCGCATGGTGCTCGTCATGCTGGTGTTGCTGCTGGTTGGCCTCCTGGCCGGCATCGCTTGGGTGATCGGTTCGTCACAGCGTTCGTCCTCGGCCGGTGGCGCGCGCACCGGCAGCGGCGAACTCGCGGTGCAGGCGCAGGAGCTCTACCGGGCGCTCTCCGACGCTGACGCCACCGCCGCGATCGCGTTCCTGTCCAGCGGGGTCGAGCCTGCCGAGCTTCGCAACCGGTACCAGTCGGATGTCGCCGCCGCGACCGCTGCGCTCGCCGCCGTAGCCAACGGTGGCGCCAGCGACAAGGCGGCGATCGAGCAGATCTCGGCGCAGCTGCCGGTCTACACCGGCCTGGTCGAGACGGCCCGCAGCTACAACCGGCAGGGCTACCCGGTGGGGTCGGCCTATCTGCGCGAGGCGTCTGGGCTGATGCGCGGGCAGCTTCTGGTGGCGGCCCAGCGGCTCTATGACAGCGAGGCGGCCGCTTTGCAGCGCGAGCGCGACGACGCGGCCTCCCTGCCGTGGCTGGCGCTGTTGCTCGGCATCGGCCTCGTCGCGGGGCTGGTCCGGGCCGCGCGGCAGCTGAGCCGGCAGACCCACCGGACCTTCAACGTCGGCCTGCTTGCCGCGACGCTCGTCGCGGTCGTCATGGTCGTGTGGAACGGCGTCGGCTGGGCTGTGGTCGCCCAGCACATCAGCGCGGCCAACCGCGAGGGCTCTCGGCAGGTGGAGTTGCTGGCCAAGGCCCGCATCGCCGCGCTGACGGCCCGCGCCGACGAGGCGCTGACCCTGGTGGCGCGCGGCAGCGGCGCCGCGTTCGAGAAGGACTATGTCGCGCAGCTCGGCGCGCTGGTCAACGGCGACAACAGCTCCGGCCTGCTCAACCGCGCCAGGGCGGCCGCCACCGACGGCTCGGTACGCACCTCGGTGGACAGCGCGATATCCGACGTCAATGCCTGGCTGGCGGTACACAAGAAACTGCGCGCGGCTGACGACGGCGGTGACTTCCCGGGTGCGGTGAAGCTCGCCATCGGCGGCGAAACCGACAGCGCCTCGACGATCTTCAACCGGCTCGACGGTGTGCTCGCCTCGGCGATCCGCTCGACGGGCGCTGTGTCGGACAAGCGCGGCTACCAGCAACGGATCGCGGAGTACCGATGACGACAACACGGATGCGGGTCACCCAAGGCCTGGCCGGGGCGGTCCTGCTGGCGCTGCTCGCCGCCTGTGCCGCCACCACCGACAAGGCCACGGCGCCGGCGTCGTCCTTCGCGCCGGCACAGCCTGTCGGGGTCAAGAACCCGGCGGAGATCCCGAGCGCCGCCGCCGGCTCGCAGAACACCTGTGACGTGCGCCATTCCAGCCTGCGTCCCGTGCCGGGCAACCCGGCGACCGGACCGACCCTGTCGGCAATCAGGTCGCGGGGGCGGCTGGTGGTGGGCGTCGACCAGAACACCTACCTGTTCGGATACCGCGACCCCGCCAGCGGGCAGATCGTCGGATTCGACGTCGATATCCTCCGCGAGGTCGCCTTCGACCTCTTCGGTGACCGCAACGCGATCCAGTTCACCGCGATCACCTCCGCACAGCGGATCCCGGCGATCCTGAACAAGCAGGTCGACCTGGTCGCCGAGACCATGACCATCAACTGCGAACGGCTGCAGCAGGTCGATTTCTCCAGCGTCTACTTCGAGGCCGGCCAGCGGGTTCTCGTACCCAAGGACTCCACCGCAACCGGCATCGCCGACCTCGGCGGCAAGAACGTCTGTGCGGCCGACGGCAGCACCTCGATCCGCAACATCGCCGCCGCGGCATCCAAGCCGGTCCCGGTCTCGGTGCCGGACTGGACCGACTGCCTGGTGCTGCTGCAGCAGGGACAGGTTGCGGCCATCTCCACCGATGACACGATCCTGCAGGGCCTCGCCGCTCAGGACCCGAACGTGAAGCTCGTCGGTGACAAGTTCACCGACGAGCCGTACGGCATCGCGGTCAACAAGAGCGCCAACGACCTGCTGCGGTTCGTCAACGGCACGCTGGAGCGCATCCGCTCCGACGGCACCTGGCAGGCGATCTACACCAGGCAGTTGAAGGCGGCCGCCCCGAACCCGCCGCCGGCTGGTTACCGGGACTGATGCGGATGGACGTGCCGTCGATGAGTCGCGACGCGGCCGACCAGGTGCTCGCCGGTCTCGGCGCCGGCTACGACCGGATCGCCGCCGCGATGTTCGCCCTTGACAGCAACCCGGCGCTGGCCTTCCTGCGCGGCGGGGGCCTCACTGGGGCCACCGCGACCAGGTGGCAGACGCTGAGCTGCGAGGTCGACCTGCTGTGGGCGCATTTCACCGTGCTCAACGAGGCGCTGGAGCAGGCGCGCACCATCCGCAACGCCAACAGGCCCGGGGATCCGCAGTGGACCGAGCTGGGCATCCTGCTGCAGGAGCCGGCCATCGGCCTCAACGGCGCCGGCATGCCGGCCGACGGCAGCTCGCCGCCGGCGACCTGGATACGGCTGTGGGACCTGGCACAGCAGCTCGAGCGGCGGTGTACCGCGGCGGCCGGGTTCCTCTCCGAGCTCGACGCGGCCTGGGCAGCGGTGGCGAGCCGGTTGGGGCCGGTCGGCGAGGCGCTCGACGCGGCGACGGCCCTGGCCGCCGAGCTCGGCGTGCCCGCCGACGTGGAGCCGGCCGCCGCGCGCTTCGCCGACGTCCACCGGGCCTTGCTCGCGGACCCGATCTCCGCGGCCCCCGCCGGCCGGTTCGCCGCCCACGCCGACCGGGCGCTGAGCGACGTCGCCGCGGCCGTCGACGTGGTCCGCCGGCGGCTCGCTGACATGGCGCGGCTGCGGGACTCGTACCCGCAGCGGGTCGCGGCCCTGCGCCGCCTCGCCGACGAGGTGGTTGCCGCCGAGCGGGAGACCGCGGACACGTTCGCGCGGGTCACCGAGAAGATCCTCGCACCCGGCCTGCCGGCCCCGCCCTCCTCCGGCGCCGCCCTGCACGCAACCGCCGAAGGGCTCGACCAGCTCGGCCGGGGCGCCGGCTGGGGCCGGCTCGCCGACGGCCTCGCCGCGGCCGAACAGGCCGCGGCACGGGCCAAGGAGCACGCCGCCGAACTGCGCGACAACGCCAACGGGCTGATCGCGCGCCGCGACGAGCTGCGCGGCCGGCTCGACGCCTACCGGGCGAAGGCCTCGGCCAGGGGGCTCGGCGAACACAGCGAGCTCAGCACCCGCTACGACGATGCGCACGCGCTGCTGTTCACCGCGCCGTGCGACCTGCGGGGTGCCACCCGCGCGATGGTGGCCTACCAGCAGACCCTGAACACGCTGTTGGAGGAGCAGGCATGAGGTGTACCAGGCCCGGATGCACCGGCACGTACGCGGCCGACGGCTACTGCGACGAGTGCGGCCACAAGCAGACGGCCCGCACGAGCGCGGTGTCCGGCCAGCCGCCGGTCGCCCCGTCGCCCGCGACGCGGACCAGGTCGGCCGGGTTCTCCGGGCCCGACCCTGCCCGCACCGCCGCCGCCCGACCCGACCCCGCCCGCACCGCCGCCGCCCGGCCCGACCCCGCCCGCACCGCCGCCGCCGGGCCCGACCCCGCCCGCACCGCCGCCGCCCGGCCCGGCCCCGTGGCCAGCGTCGCCCAGACCTCTGGTGCGCTCGGCGGTCACTCCACCGGCACCTCGACCGGAGGCCGCCGGGGCAGGTCGGCCAGCAGCCGCGGGCGCCTCGGGGCCGGCTATGTCGCCATGCCGCCGGTGCCGCTGCGCGACCCGGCGACCGCTATCAAGAGCAATGCCAGCGTGCCCGAGTCGCAGCGCTTCTGCAGCACCTGCGGCGAACCGGTGGGTCGCGGCCGCGACGGGCAGCCCGGCCGCACCGACGGCTTCTGCCCGCGCGACCGCACGCCGTACTCGTTCACGCCCCACCTACAGCCCGGTGAGCGCGTCGCCGGCCGGTACGAGATCCTCGGCGCCCTCGCGCACGGCGGGCTCGGCTGGATCTACCTGGCCCGCGACCGCAACATCAGCGAGTCCGGCGCCGACCGCTGGGTCGTGCTCAAGGGCCTCATCAACACCGGCGACCAGGACGCACTCGAGGCGGCCATGGCCGAACGGCGGTTCCTGGTCGAGATCGACCACCCCAACATCGTCAAGATCCATGACATCGCCGAGCATCCCGACAGCAGGACCGGGGAGATGATCGGGTACATCGTCATGGAATACGTGGGCGGCAAGTCCCTCAAGGACCTCGCCCTGGAGCATCTCAGCCCCGACGGCCGGCGGGTCCCGCTGCCGCTGGAGCACGTGCTCTCCTACGGCATCGAGGTCCTCAACGCGATCGGGTACATCCACGATCGCGGCCTGCTCTTCTGCGACTTCAAGCCTGACAACGTGATCCACACGGAGGAACGGCTCAAGCTCATCGACCTCGGTGCGGTCCGCCGGATCGACGACCAGGTCTCGCCGTTGTGGGGTACGCCCGGCTACCAGGCGCCCGAGCTGGCCCAGGCCGGCGCGTCGATCGGCTCGGACATCTACACGGTCGGCCGGACGCTCGCGGTGCTGAGCTTCGACTTCGGCGGATTCTCCGGCAAGTACGCCCACAGCCTGCCCAGCCCCGACGACGTCGAGCTGCTGCGCGGGCAGGAGTCCTACTACCGGCTGCTGCGCCGGGCGACCGACCGGGACCGGACGCGCCGGTTCTCCTCCGCCGCCGAGATGGCCGACCAGACCCGCGGTGTGCTGCGCGAGATCCTCTCCTCCACCGACGGCGTGCCGCGGCCGGAGAACTCGACGCAGTTCACCCCGGAGCACCGGGCCTTCGGCACCACCGGCGGGACGGAGCCGCTCACCGGCGCGGCCGTGGCGGTCAGCCTGCCGCTGCCCCTGGTCGACCCGACCGACCAGGCGGCCGGCTTCCTCGCCACGCTCAACACCGCGGACATCAGCGCGACCATCGCCGCGCTCCGCGGCGCGCCGATCCGCACCGTCGAGGTCACGCTGCAACTGATCAGGGCCCTGGTCGAGGCCGGTGACCTCGCTGGCGCCGAGGGTGAGCTGCGCGACGTCGCGGACACCGGCGACTGGCGCCGCGACTGGTCGGAGGGCCTGATCGCGCTCGCCTCCGCCGCGCCGAAGCGAGCGGAGGCCGCCTTCGACAGGGTCTTCGACACGCTGCCCGGCGAGCCGGCCGCGCAGCTCGCCCTCGCCGCCGCCAACGAGCTGGCCGGCGACCGCGCCTGGGCCGACTGGCGCTACCAGCGGGTCTGGAGCGTCGATCACAACTTCGTCAGCGCCGCATTCGGCGTGGCCCGGATGCGGCTCGCCGCCGGCGACCGGGCCGGAGCCGTCGCAGTCCTCGACGAAGTGCCCGACATCTCCACCCACCACGTCGCCGCGCAGATCGCCGCGGTACGCGCCGCGCTGCACACCGAGAGCGGACCGCTCACCCCCACCGACTTCGTCGACTCCTCGAACCGCCTCGAAAAGCTGAAGCTCGACAAGCAGCGACGGGCGAAGCTCGCCGTCGAGATGTTCCACGCGGCGCTGGACTGGCTCGGCGTCGACACGAGCCCGGGCGTCACCGCGCGCTCCGCGCCGGCCGTCGCCGCCACCGGCCGGCTGCTCGGCCAGGCCTTCACCGAACGGGAGGTACGGTTCGGCCTCGAACAGGCCTACCGGTCCCTCGCCGCGGACGAGTCGGACCCGATCGCCCGCTACGCCCTCGTCGACCAGGCCAACGCGGTACGCCCCCGGACGGTGTTCTGATGGCGCCGACCGGCTGCCCGGACTGCGGCGAGCCGGTACGGCCGGGCGACCGCTTCTGCGAGGCATGCGGCCACGACCTGGACACACCCGCGTCCGCCGTGCAGGACAAGCCGCGCACCTCCCCGGTCCGGTGGCTGACCGCGACCGAGATCGCCGCCGCCTGCCCCGCCTGCCAGGGCCGCAGCTTCAGCTCCGACGGCTTCTGCGAGGAGTGCGGGCAGCGCCGGCCGACCGCACGCAACCACACCGAACTCGACCTCGGCGTCGTCGCCGCCGTCACCGACATCGGCAGCCGCCACCACCGCAACGAGGACGCCGTCGCGATCGGTGTCCTCGACGACGCGGTCGCCATCGTGGTCTGCGACGGCGTCTCGTCGTCCAGCCGGCCCGACACCGCCTCCCACGCGGCCGCCGACGCCGCGATGGCGGCGCTGCTCGACGGCCTCGCCGACGGCGACGACCGCGACGCCTCGATCATCGCGGCGACCCGCGCCGCCCAGGCCGCCGCGACGGTGGTGGCCGGTTCCCATCCCGGACCCAACCCGCCCAGCTGCACCTTCGTCAGCGCGGTGGTCACCGCCGACGCGATCACCATCGGCTGGGTCGGCGACAGCCGCGCCTACTGGCTACCCGACGGCGAGGGCGAACCGAGCCTGCTGACCGTCGACGACTCGCTGCGCAACTCCCTCGCCGCCCGGGGCGTCAGCGGCAAGGCGATCGACGAGAACCCGCACGCCGCCTCACTCGTACGCTGGCTCGGCTCCGACGCCACCGACACCGACCCCCACCTGCGCACGATCGCCCCCGAAACGCCCGGACGGGTGCTGGTCTGCAGCGACGGGCTCTTCCGGTACCGCCCCGTCGTCACCGACCTGGCTGCCGCCGTCGCCGCCGCCAAGGGACCGCCGCTGACCGGCGCGCAGTACCTGACGCAGCTCGCGCTCGACGAGGGCGGCCACGACAACGTCACCGTGGTGCTGGCGCCCTACCCGATCGAGCCCGCCGACCCGGACACCGTCACCGCCGCAGCCGTCACCGCGGTACCTGCCGGCGAAGAAGATCCAAGCGAAGGATCGAGAACATGACCGACCAACCCACATTCACCGTCGAGGTCCACCAGAACCGCTTCCTGCCCGCCGGCGGCACCGTCGTCGACGCGGTACTCGACGTGACGGCCTCCGGCACCGGCCCGGCCGCGGCCGGCGGACCGCCCAGCGCCGCGCAGGTCATCATGATCGACTGCTCGGGGTCGATGAACAGCCCGGCCACGAAAATGCAGGAGGCCAAGAAGGCCACCGCGGCGGCGATCGACGCGCTGCGCGACGGCGTCGCGTTCGCGATCGTGGCCGGCCGCGGCAACGCGGACATGGTCTTCCCGTCAACGGTCAGCCTGGTGCCGGCCAACCGGCAGACCCGCGGGCAGGCCAAGAACGCGGTGCACCGGCTCCAGGCCAGCGGCGGCACCGCGATCGGCACCTGGCTCACCATGGCCAACCACCTCTTCGCGCCGAGCACGGCCGAGGTCAAGCACGCGATCATGCTGACCGACGGGCAGAACCAGCACGAGACGGCCGAGCAGCTCGCCATCGTGTTGCGCGCCTGCCAGGGCCGGTTCGTCTGCGACGCCCGCGGCGTCGGCGCCGACTGGAGCGGCTCGGAGCTGCGCACCGTCGCCTCCGCGCTGCTCGGCAGCGCCGACGGCCTGCCCGACCCCGGCGAGCTGGTCGCCGACTTCCGGGCAATGACCGAGACGGCGATGGGCAAGTCCGTCGCCGAGGCGACGCTTCGGCTGTGGACACCGGCGGGCGCGACGATCCGGTTCGTCAAACAGGTCTTCCCCCACGTGGAGGACCTCACCGGCCGCCGCGCCGACGTGAGCGCCCGCATCGGCGACTACCCGACCGGTTCGTGGGGCGCGGAGCACCGTGAATACCACGTGTCCATCCAGGTGCCCGCCAACGCCGTCGGCGAGGAGATGCTCGCCGGCCGCGTCAGCCTCGTCACCGGCGACCAGGTGCTCAGCCAGTCCCTGGTCCTGGCCAACTGGACCGACGAGACGGCCCTGTCCACCCAGATCAACGGACGGGTCGCGCACTACACCGGCCAGGCCGAGCTCGCCGACGCGATCCAGCAGGGCCTCGCCGCCCGCGACGCCGGCGACGTCGAGACCGCCACCGCGAAGCTGGGCCGCGCGGTACAGCTCGCCGAGGAGTCCGGTCACAGCGACACCGCCAAGCTGCTCGGCAAGGTGGTCGACGTCATCGACGCGCCCAGCGGTACGGTCAGGCTCAAGCAGAAGGTGGCCGGCGTCGATGCCGAGCTGGCCAACGTCCGTTCGGTGAAGACCATCCGCGTCAAGGGCAGCTGAGGAGGCGCAGACGATGGCAACCTGTCCACGGGGGCACACCTCGGTCGCGACCGACTACTGCGACGAGTGCGGCACGCCGATCAACGCCCCGGTGCTGCCGGCGCCAATCGCGGAGGTCACACCCGCGGCCGGCGGCCAGGAGTGCCCGGACTGCGGTACCCCGCGCAGCGGTCGCTTCTGCGAGGTCGACGGCTTCGACTTCGAGGCGCAGACCCCGCCGGCGCAGAAGCCGACGCCGGACCGCACGGCGAGCGTGCCGCAGCCCGACGGGATCTCGCAGGCGGCGGTCACCGGCACATCGACGCCCGCGTCGAACGGCGTCCTGCGCCTCGTCGTGTCCGCCGACCGGGCCTACCACGAGCGCATGGCTGCCGTCGACGCTCCCGACGCGGAAAGCGTCGCGTTCCCGGTCTTCTGTCCGGAGCGCCGCTTCGCGCTGGCCGAAGGCCAGCAATTGCTCATCGGCCGTCGTAGCCGGTCGCGGGGCATCGAGCCGAACATCGACCTCACCGGTCCGCCCGAGGATGTCGGCGTCTCGCACGCACACGCGGTGCTGATGTCCACGTCCGACGGCGCATGGACCGTGGTCGACCTCGGCTCGTCCAACGGCACCTACCTCAACGACGGCACCGACCCGCTCAAGCCCAACGTGCCGACGCCGGTCAAGCAGGGCGATCAAATCCACCTCGGCGCCTGGACCACGTTGACGATCACCTCGTAGCGTGCCGGTTGGCTGGCACCTTTCCGGCGGCGCAGATCGTCACGTTCGGCGCCACGTCGCCGACTTTGTCTCGCCCGGGTGTGCGTGAGAACGAGCACCGCTTGTTGACTATTGCGCGGCGGAGTGGGGGCTAACGCAAGGTCGTCAAGTCATTCTCCGTAGACGTCGACCGCGTACTGCTGCCGATGTGATTGCACTCGGCCAGGCCTGTCCGCCGCGGGTCAGACCGTTGAGTCGGTGGTCAGCGAGGCCAGGATGCGCAGCTTCTCTGCGCTCTCAGTGCCCTGGTCAGGGTAGTAGAGCACCAGGATCACCTCGCCGACCGGCAGCTTGTCCCGGTTCAGCCGCAGCGTGCCAACCACCGGATGGTTCACAGTGATCGAGCCGCCCTCCAGTTCGCTGACGTCGTGGCGGGCCCAGAGCCGCCGGAAGCGCTCACTGGCCAGGGAGAGCTCGCCGACCAGCTCGACGATACGGGCGTCGTCGGTCTCGTCACCGACGGACTTGCGGAAGGCGGCGACGAACCCGGCCGTGGACGCCTCCCAGTCCTGGTGGAACGCCCGCTCCTCGGGGTCGAGCAGCAGCGAGCGCAGCCGGTTCTCGCCCGGTCGCAGGCGCGGGGACAACGCGACGGCCAGCGGGTTCGAGGCCAGCACGTCGAACGAACGGCCCTCGATGAAGGCCGGCACGTCGATGGCGGCCAGCAGGTGGTGCAGCCGGGCCGGGACCCGTTCCGGTGGGCGGCGGCGCGGGCGGGCGCGCGGCCGGGCGGTGCTGAGACCGAGCAGGTACTCGCGTTCGACGTCGTCCAGCTCGAGCACCCGGGCCAGCGCCTCGAGGACCTGCGGCGACGGGTTCTTGTCGCGGCCGCGCTCCAGCCGCAGGTAGTAGTCGGGGCTGATGCCGGCGAGCAGCGCCACCTCCTCGCGGCGCAGGCCCTTGACCCGGCGGTTGGCGCCGGGCGGGATACCCGCCCGTTCCGGCGTGATCAGCTCGCGCCGGGCCCGCAGGTACACCCCGAGCCGATTGGTCGCGTCGTCACCGCTCACGAAGATCACGATAGCCCGGGCCGGTGGCCGGAAGGGGGGTCCTGCCGCACCCCTGGATCAGCGGAACCTGCCCAGCCGTGGCGATCCGGCTGGAG
>Ga0310811_10007644_pt1 | contig 13856 bp, 9 predicted proteins | sample YCmetagenome_FD_207642 | JGI IMG/M metagenome (GOLD analysis project Ga0310811, IMG submission 207642) | Soil microbial communities from experimental microcosm in Duke University, North Carolina, United States - YC | ecosystem: Engineered > Artificial ecosystem > Soil microcosm > Unclassified ... | reverse complement strand
ATTTTTTTTCATATAGCTAGGCGCTTATAGGTATAAACGAATGCGGGAAATTTTCGTTGTACGCTGAAAGCGACTATTTTCTGAAGGGAGGAAAAATTATCCTGTACGCAGCATCTTACGTAGGGACGCCAGGGCCTTGGCCCGGTAGCCCCGGACGCAGCCCTCGGTAATTTGAAGGGTGCGGGCGATTTCAGCGGAGGACTTTTCTTCCAGGTCCATCTTGACGACCTTTCGTTGCTGGGTCGGCAGCCGTTCCAGCGCGGCCGACAACGAATCGATCGTCTTTTCCCGGAGCAGGGCGGTTTTCTGCAGGGCCAATATAGAATCCTCAGGCATTTGGTGGATGTCGGCCCGGTAGGCCAGGTGGAGGTTGAACTTCTTTTGGGTCTTACGCTTACGGATGTTGTCGATACAGGCGTTCTGGGTCATCGTCCGCAGGTAGCTGGCCAGCTTCCGCTCGTTATCGAAGCTCAGGGTAGCCCTCGATTCCCAGACTTTCTGAAATATCTCCAATACGATATCTTTGGCCGAGGGACGGTCACCCAGGTTTTCTTCCGCCTGATACGTCAGTTTCTGGAAGTACTCGTAAAAGATTATTTTCAGCGTCCCCTCCGTTATGCGGATCGGGATATCGTTAGGACCCTTATTCATGCGGGTTAAAAATTGCCTTATAAAATTAGCCATTGCAGGGATATTTCCTACAGGTATATTTTAATACATTTAGTTAATTGATAGGTTATGCATTATTTTAGGCGCTCAATATTTCTCTTCTTGTTGAAAACGGCATCTTTTGTTTGCGGCGCTCAGTCTTTGCCGCAATTGTCTACGCATAAATACGGATTCACGCTCGACCACGGATTCGACGTCCGCACCTGCGATACGCTCCGCGTCCTGCTCAAACCCTACCGCCTGGTCCTTCAGGCCGAAGGCGGTTCGCACGACCTTTCAATATATCTCCGCCTGCCGTTGGTGTGGATACGTTTCCTCCACGAGTCCTTCGGCCTGCAACATTTTTTCTTCGAAGGCGGACACGGCGGCGCCGTTTTGCAGCGACAATACCTACGCACCGGCGACACATCGGTGCTCCATCTGAAATACAAAACCTTCTGGGAAGACCTCCGCGCCTATAACACGGGCATAAGCGCCAACGGCGCAGGCATATCTCCCGGGGGCGGCGTCGACTTCGAACGCCCACGGCAAAGCGTACCCGCACTTCAACTCCTCTGGAAAAAACCACCACCGTTGGTAGCCGACACCTCAACCGGTTGCGATGCCTGGACCGCGCGCGTAAGAGCGCTGCAAAAACAACTACCCGACTTAAAATCCGAACTACCCGACAATTATCAGGACATTTCCGACATAATCAACAACCCCGGCTCCTGCAACGACGCCCTGCGCAACCGTAACTCCCATATGGCTGAAAGGTTGAAAGATTTCGCCGAAAGGGAGGGCGACCCCCTCTACTTCGGCGAATTCGGCGAGGCCCACACCGTCCTCAACGCAAAACAATCCCTCGCCCATCTCATCAACCGCAGCCCCGGCTGGGAAAATAAAGTCTGTACGGTTAACCTTTACTGTTACCAATGCACCGCCGACGAACCCGTGAGCAACTGGCCGCTCAAAGGCATGGAAGCCGATATACAAAAGTATTTCCTGCCGCTGTGCGACACCGATTTCACCCTCTTCGACCTTACCGGCTTCCCGCAGTACGCCGCCTACGGCCAGCTCCTGATCGTTGCAAAGGGCCAGCACTAGACTTCGCCCCGTCGCGCCCGCGCCGAAGGTACGCTAGTCTTCGCCGAGGACCTCCTTCACCAGCTGCTCGCGAAACCCCGCCAGCAACTCCGCCTTCCGTCGCGCCATCTCCCGCCCCGCCTCCGTCTGCATCGTCTCCGGAAGACGCAATAGCTTCAGCGCAAAATGATCCAGGGCGAACCGCGCGTCATCCAGCGGACGCGATAGCCCCAGCGGGTCCTCCTCGTGGAACATCCCGCTCCGCATAAACCCCGCCGTATAAAACGTCCGCGCGATCCCGATCGCGCCCAGCGCCTCCATCCGGTCGGCGTCCTGGAGCACGCGCGCCTCATATGTTTCCGGTGTTATCCCCGCCGAAAAACTATGCGCCTCGATCGCGTGACGGACAAAAGGTATTTTATCCAAGGGGAACATTGGAAACGACGAAGCCAGTAGCGACGCCGTTCGTTCTCCACTCAAAACCGACGCCCTGCTCCGGTCGGGATGATTCTTCGGTACGCTGACGATATCGTGAAAGTAGCTCGCCGCCAGTAATACATACAGGTCGCCGCGGGAACCCTCTGACGCGTCGATACGCTGGCACGTATGCCACACCCGTCTAAAATGCCCGAGATCGTGCGAACCATCGTCACTGTGGATATTATTCCGCAGATATGTTGCAAACGCGTTTTCTAGTGCCTGTATATCCATGAAGCAATGATAAATCTTTTTTAAACCCAAAACCATTGTCATTCGATTGTCGTAGGTTCTAGTGTAGGGAGGTTGCACCTTACGAACTCCTCTGGTAAATACTTCATTTATGAAAAAGAAGACTATTAAAAGGATTTTAATGGGCGCCGGAGGCGTGTGCCTGTTGCTGGTTGCAGTGCTTGGGGTACATATCTACCTGGCGTTGAAACCCAAACCAATTACCCCTGGCCTGCGCGAAATGGCGCGGATCGACGTTCGCCAGCCATTGACCAAAAACGACGCGGCAAGGATCACCGACTGGCTCTACCGCGAAAAAGGCGTCGACCATGTGCTTGTCAACCCGCAAACCCAAAAGGTAGTCTTCACCTATTTCCCTTACCGGAACAGCGCCCAGCAGATCACAAAGGACTTCAAGGCATCCCTGCCCTATGACGCCGACCAGTTCATGCCGACGGAAGACCAGATGTCGGCCGGCGGGTGCCCGGTCGCCGCGGTCAACTTCACGCTGAAGGTGCGGCGCATGCTGAGGCAGATTTTTTAAAACCGAAAACAAATGAATATGAAAAATGCAGCATTGTTCCTGTCAGTGCTGGGGCTTCTCGTTGTCGTGTCGATACTCCCGTCCTGTTCAAAGAGTAGCAACAACAATAGCACCAAACCGACATTGTATGATTCCCTCGGGGGCACGGCCATGGTCTCGGACCCCGCCAACAGCGGCCAGATGATCGAAAAGGGTCGCCTCGGCATCCGGAGCGTGGTGGACAGCGCGATCTTCGTGATCGCCGGGGATGATTCCATCAACCCTTATTTCATGACGCTTTTGGCCGAGGTGACCGCCAATAACTTCAGCGGCTTTAACGAGCTGAGCAAAAACCTGACGGACTTCTTTTGCGTGGGTACCGGCGCCAAGGATTTCACGTACTCCGGTCTGAGCATGGCCAACGCGCACAACCCCGCCACCAACCCGCGCATTTCCGAAAAGGTATCCGTAAACGCATTCAATGAATTTATCGTCGATGTCGGCAAGGCAGCCGTCAAAAACGGCCTGCCGTCGAACCTGATCAACTCACTGGTAGTGGTGATCAATTCGCAGATGTCGCTTGTTGTACAACGATAGAGCCCTTAGCCGTTGTTGAGCGCCGTGTGAACGGCGCTCTTTTTATGCCTGGACACCGGCACGTGCGTCCCGTCCTCGAGCAGCAAATAGCCACCGTCTTCCTTCACCCAGCTGCGCACAAAACGGCGGTTGACGAGGTGCGATTGATGGCAACGGAAGAACCCGTATCCGGCAAGCATGTCCTCGTATTCGTGTATGGCCTTGGAGGTGGTGAGGCGTTCGCCCCCTTCGAGATAAAAATGGCTGTAGTTGTTGGAGGATTCCAGGCGGATCACCTGGCGGACGGGTACGAACCGCGTTTCGCGCAGCGTAGTCAGCCCGATCCGGTGATCGTCGCGGGGCTGCTGGCGGAGCAGCTGCATGAGGTTGTCCATTTGCGCGCGGTTGCTGCCACGTCTCGAAATCGCCTTTGAAACCGCCGACCGGAGCTCGTCAATGTGTATCGGCTTTAGCAGGTAGTCGAGCGCCGAGAGCTTGACGGCCTGTATACCGTATTGATCGAAGGCTGTTACAAAGATCACGTCGAATCCGTAGCCCTTCAGGGATCGCAGGAGGTCCAGCCCGGATTCCCCGGGCATCTGTATATCCAAAAAGACGAGGTCCGGGTTAAATTGCTCCAACGCCACCCGTCCCGACATAGCATTCAACGCGGTAGCCACCACCGTTATCTGCGGACAATAGGCCTCCAGCATCCGGGAAAGGTTGTCCAGGTTGTGCTGTTCGTCGTCGATGAGTACCGCCCGCAGCGTCAGTTGATCCATTGTTGAAAAATAAGGATGATACGCGTTCCCCACCCGGGCGACGACTCGATCCTCCAGTCGATCGTGCGGCCGTCCAGCGCCTCGTTCAGGAGCCGGATGCGGTCCCGCGTCAGCGATAGCCCGTAGCCGCCGGCTGGAGCGCCGGTATCGAAGCCCTGGCCGTTGTCCCGGATGGTGCAGGTGAAATTAGCATTTTCCCGCGTGAAGCCGATCTCGATGATGCCGCCCGATGGCATCGAAGAGACGCCGCCCGGCAGCATCGCGGAAACGCCATGTTTAACGGCGTTCTCCACTAACGGCTGGAGCAACAGCGAGGGCACCTCGATATCCCGGACCGGCAGGTCCGAGGCGGTCTGGATATGATAGACGAACGGAAAGCGCAGCTGTTCCAGCTTCAGATACGTGTCCAACGTCGCTATCTCGGTAGCCAGTGGTACAAAATCCTTGCGCGCGCCGGAAAGGGTTTCCCGCATCAGCCGCCCGAATTCGGATAAATACCGGTTGGCCGGTTCGATCTGCTGGTTGTTGACCAGACCCTGTATCGACGCCAGCGCGTTAAAGACAAAGTGCGGGTTGAGCTGGGACCGGATCGACTTCAATTCGAGGTTCAGGCGCTCCCGTTTGCGACGTTCCTGGACGACCCGTGTTCGTAGCCGGATCAAAACCCAACATAGAACGCCCAGCAGCACCACGCCAGCCATCACCGCGACCTTGAACCAGACCGTTTCCGTCCAGGCGGGTTCGACGGCAAAAGAATAGCCCGTGACGTTGTGCCGTTGCGACCTGAACCGCATCGAAAGCGTATATTTCCCTGTCTGTAGCCCGCGCAACCATATCAGGGGCAGATCGAACTCGTTGCTCCGCCAGGGGATCACCGTCGATCCGTTCCGGACCAGCTGGTACTCGAGCGCCTGTCGCTCGATGATGTGGGCGTTCAGGTAAAAGACCAGGTTGTTCTCCTCGTGCTTGAGTCGCAGGAAATAGGGGATACCGGTCGCCGTGTCCAACTGGTTCCGCGCGTACCGGCGCAACCACTTCAGCGTATCCTCCGCGGTCGGCCGGAGGTAGTAATTGTTGGTGAGGTGCTGGAGGAACTCGTTCATTTCGAGGAACGCTCCCAGCTCGTCGGGCATATAAATGTTGAACAAAGCCGGTTTGACCTCCTGCCAGTATATGACCGTGGTGGATATAAACCTACCGGTCTTCTTTTCCCGGAGCTCTGCTTCGATATAGTGCCCCCACGTGGTATGATACCCACCCAGCAGCCCGCACGGCTTGCCTTCGCCATTCGGCGCAAAAACGTCGGTAAACCGGTTGATCGGGCTCCACGGAATCACCACCCGCCCCGAGTCCAGCAGCACCCGGTATTCAAAGCGCCCTGCGTTGTCCGGATTCAACCTCGGCGCGTATACGTATACGTCAGCCGAGTCATAGGCATTGAGCTCCCGGAACGTACCCCTCGACGGCTCCGGCTCCAATGGCACCCGTGGCGAATGGTCGATGGCGGTGAAATAATAACCTTTGTAGGGCACGGCCGTCTCCAGGAATGGGTCCTGGCTGTGTGGGCCCGGCTCCGCGTAGGACGTCGAGTAGTTTCCCCAATCCGCCCCCGTGGGCGCCGGCGTGTTATCGCCCCCAAAGTTCTGCGCGGCCGCCGGTGCCGCGACCAGCAAAAGCGCCCAGGCTAGTTTGGCGCCGCCCAAAACGCCCCCGGATTATTGGTCCTGTACGTAACAAAATTCCCGCTCGCACTCGAATCCGGCCCCTGCTTAAAGTAATCCAACGGCAACAACAAAACCATCTCACGCTTCTTCCCCGGCGCCGCCGTCTCCACGTCAAAACCGCTGTTGGTATTGCATTCGAGCATATACAGGTTCTTGGCCATATAGTTGTACAAATAGTCCTCCTTCAGCGTGGACTGCCGGCGGTTCCAGTTGGCATCGGGGTTGACTATGAGCATACGCCCGTCGATCACCCGCTCCCGGACCGACGCTATATCCAGCAACTGCCCACGCTCGTCCATTACATAAGCATCGTTCGTAGGGTCCATCCAAACCCAATGGCGAAGCGACGGAAGATACACCATGTCGATTACGTGACAGTCGTTGTCGACATGCAGGCTGTCCTTTGGCAGACAGGTCACGAATCGCGACTTGAAACCCATCGCCAGGTAGCACTCGTTCAACACCGTCGCCAACCCGCGGCAGTTCAGCCCGCGGTTATCCCGTTTGCACACCGTGATCAGCGACATTGCGTTCATCACCGCCGGGTTGTTGTGTTGCCCGTCGTGGGGTACCAGGTCGTGTATCCAGTGGAGCAGGTTGATCACCTGCGACGCCTCGTTCCCCCCGCCCGCGATCGAGTCCAGGTTGAACCCCTTGCGCAGCGCCGCCAGGTTCGGATCGCTCGCCGGCGCATATGTAAACGCCGGGAACGGGCGCTTGTCCGAAGTATTGTAAGCCCCGGCGTGCGCAAGGATGTACATATAATCCCCCAACCGGCGCGTCGGCTCGACCATCGGCTTGAATCGGGGATCGTCCCGTATCGACACCAGGTCCGGGTCCGACAACAGGTGGGTGTAGTTCGTCATCCCCGCCTTGATCGATTCGTCCAGGTAATAAAACGCCCTTTCCTTTTGCCCCATCAGGGCAAACGTACAACACAGGTTGTAGTACGCGTCAAAATGATAACCGGTGAAATTCCGACGCTCGTCCGCGCCGAGCTTGTCATACCGCCCGAGGAACTCCGCCAGCAGCGAATTATACGTCACCGTATCCCTGGCCTCATAGGCCTTCTGAAAGAGTTGTGCCTGCCGCTCCGCAAAACGCCCGAACCCCGTGTCCGCCACCGCGCCCCCGCCCCGCAGCAGCATCATCAAAATAAACAGTTTAATCATGGCTGTACTTCTTGTTTCAGCCAAAGATACCCACCCCGCCCATATCTAGGTAGCCCAGTGTGAATCAGGCCCCTCCCAGGTCGGATCCGGCCTTCCCATACGCCGAAGGCGTCTTCCCAAACACCTTTTTAAACTCCCTCGAAAAATACTTGCTATCGCTAAATCCCACCGCATACGCCACCTCGTACACCGACAGCTGCCCCTCCTCCAGGAGGCTCGCCGCCTTGCGGAAACGGACCTGGCGGATGAAGTCTCCCACGGAGAGCCCGGTGACGGCCTTGACCTTCTTATACAATACGCTTTGGCTCATGGCGACCTTAGTGCAAAGCAACGGGATGTCGAAGTCTTCGCTTTCCAGGTGCTCCTCTATCAACAAAACCAGCTCACGGAGGAAGTCGTTGGGGATGGGCTGTGGCGCCGACTGGGAAAACTGCAAGCCATACTTGCGGCGCATCGTCTCCACCGAGGCCAGCAGGTTCCGGATGTGCAGGAGCAGCACCTGCACGCTAAAGGGTTTGGTCAGGTACACGTCCGCGCCCTTTTCGAGCCCGTCCACGTGGTGGATGGGGGACGCCCGCGCCGTCAGCAAAATCACGGGTATGTGGTTGGTGCGGGGATCGGATTTTAGCATGCCACACAACGTCAGCCCGTCTATGGATGGCATCATGACGTCGCTGATAATGACATCGGGTATCTCAAGACAAGCCGTCGCCCACCCGGCAGCGCCATCGGCGCACTCCAGCACGCGGTACTCCGCGGGTAGCGACTGCAGGATGAACGCCCGTACTTCTGGATTGTCCTCCACCAGCAACAAAGTAGCCGAGCGACCGGAGCGAACGATAGGCGAGGAAACGGCCAACGAAGGCAAAATCGTGCGAACCGGCGCGTCAAAAGACCGCGTCACCAGCTGCTCCTTCGTAAAATGCCGGAACCCGGTCCGTAGCAAAACCGTAAAACACGTCCGCACCCCCGGCTCGCTTTCGACCTCGAGGCGCCCGCGGTGTAATTGAACGATACTTCTTGATAACGCCAGCCCGATCCCGTACCCCGCCACCTTATCGTCCACCTGGAAAAAATTGACGAACAGATTCTGCAGGTGCTCGGAAGCGATCCCCCGCCCGTTATCCGCCACGCTCAGACAAACCCAACCCGCCCGCTCCGAAACCGCAACACTGACAAAGCCGCCGTCCGGCGTGAATTTGAATGCATTCGACAAGAGGTTGTACAACACCTTCTCCATTTGCACGGGATCAAGATAGCAGGGGACGTCCTCGACCGTGGCAATAAAATCGAACTGCACGGAACGCGAGGCTGCCAGGTCCCCAAAGGAAGAGAACACCTCCCGCGCAAACGCCACTATATTCAGCGGAGCCACGTGTAACCGCAGGTGATGGGTCTCCGCCTTCCGGAAGTCCATCAGCTCCTCCACCAGCTGGAGCAGCCGGTCCGCGTTGTTTTTGACGTGCGTAAGCTGCGCCACCGCCAGCGAATCCGACAGCAGGACTTTTTCCAACGGCCCCGCGATCAGTGTCAGCCGCGTCCGGATTTCGTGTGAAATATTGGTGAAAAAATTCAGCTTCGCCTGGTGGAGCGCCTGGTCGCGCACCAGCAGCGCCCTGATCCAGAAGTAGCGTATGACCAGGAACAATACTGCCGCAAAAAGCAAAACATACGCCGACCACGCCCACCATGTCCGCCACCAGGGTGGCAAAACGGAAATCGACAAAGAAACCGGGCTGCCCCAGACCCCGTCGTTGTTGGCGCCCTTCACCAGGAGCCGGTAGTCGCCCGCCGGCAGGTTCATATAGCTCGCCGAAGGTTGTGCCGTATAATGCCAGCCCTGCTCGAAGCCGGCCAGCATATAGGCATATTTGTTCTTGTCCGACTTGATGAAGTTGAGCAGCGCAAAGTCGACGGTAAACACATTCTGACGCGCGCGCAGCGTAATCCCGCCGGTATAGGCGATGTCGTCCTCGAAACCGTCGAGCACCCGCAGCCCCGTAAAGACCAACGGCGCTGAAGCCCGGTTGGTTTCGATCCTGTCCGGGTAGAACGCCGTCACCCCGTTATACCCACCAAAGAACAGCTCCCCATCGGAACTCTTATAATAGGAGTTGTAGTTGAACTCGTTTGCCGCCAATCCATCCGTTCGGGTATAGGTCCGGAAGCCCGGATAACGCGACAGCCCATTGCCCGTGCTGATCCACAGGTTGCCCTGTTTGTCCTCGAGGATGCCGGTCACGTTGTCGTTGGGCAGGCCGTCTTTTCGGGTATACGTCGTCCATTGCCCGGTGGCCCGGTGAAAGACGGAGAGGCCGCCGAAATACGTTCCGACCCAGATGTCGCCGTGCACGTCTTCGTGCAGACAGTTGACCGATCCGGCAAAGACAGGCCGGCAGACGCCACCGGCAAAACAAAAAAGCCCGTTAAACGCCCCGATCCAAACCGCCTTCCGGCTGTCTTCCAGTAACGCGCGGACCTGGTTGCCCCGCAGTGACGCGGGTAAAGCCGGTCCCGGTAACGACGTAACATCCGCTCCCCGCAGGAACCGTAGCCCGTTTCGTGTGCCCACCCAAAGCAGGCCGGAGCTGTCCAGCAACAGCGAATTGATCTCCGAATTGAGCGTTACCGGGTCATTGGGCGTATACAGGAACCGTTTGAACCCATGCCGTACAGGGTCATACAAATCCAACCCGCCCCCGTGCGTCCCCACCCAAACGCGTCCTAGCCGGTCCCTGTAGACAACCTTAACCAGGTTCGAGCCCAGGCTGCCCGGGTCCCCGGGGATGTTTTTATAAAAATGAAAACGGCCGGTTTCCCGATCGAGCTCGTTTACGCCACCGCCTTCGGTCCCCATCCACAGATGATGCTCGTCGCCATCGATCCCGCTGACGACATTGTTGTCGATGCTGGCCGTCGATTTGTTGCTTTGGTAGACCATAAAGGGCGTGGAGGCGGCGTAAGACACGTTCACCCCGCCAAAGTAGGTGCCCACCCAAAACGACCCGCCGGTATCCTGGAAGATGCTGTAGATCGAGTTCTGGCTAAGGCTTTGCTTGTCCGCCGGGTCGTGCTGAAAGGCGTCGAAAACCCGGCGGGCCGTGTCGTAGCTGACCAGCCCCTCCTGTGTCCCGATCCACAACCGCCCGGCCCGGTCAAAAAGGACCTTACGGATATTGTTGTTGATCGATCCCGCGGGTAGGGGAGTGAAGCCGGAGGCGTCATGGACATAGACCCCGCCGTGCTGGGTCCCGATCCACAGGCGGTCCCGGCCGTCGCCGGTCAGCGAAGTAATATACGTATCCTTCAAGCCCTCGTGGATAAAACGGGTATTGTACACGCCATCCGCCGCGGGCGTCATACAAACCAGGCCCGCCCCGGTTCCCACCCATAGGTCCCCCGCGGCGTCCTCGTACAGGGCATGGATGCTGTTTTCCCCATCCCCGTACTGGCTCCCGGGGAAAACGTATACCCGCGAAATCTTCAGCTGTCCCGCCTGGATAAAGTCCAGCCCGCGCGAGGTGCCCACCCAGATGTTGCCCCGTTTGTCCTCGAGGAGACAGTTGATGGGCAGCGCGGCTATATGACAAAATACGTTCTTTACCGGGTCGTATCGGTCCAGGCGGCTGGTGCCCACCCAGAGATACCCCCGGCTGTCCGCCAGGAGGGCGTTGATATAGTTGTCGGAAAGGCTGTTGCTGTCCGCCGGGTCGTTTCTATAAACCTTGAAACGAACCCCGTCGTACCGGTTCAGCCCGTAGTGCGTCCCAAACCAAAGGAAGCCCTTGTGGTCCTGCGCGATCTGCATCACCGAGTTCTGAGAAAGCCCCTCCTCCACCGATAGATGGGTGAACGTCCGTCGTTGGGCGACGGCCTGTCCCAACAGCAGCAATCCTATAAGCGCCTTCTTCACGGGGGAAATTTAGGGGTTATTTTCCTGCTTTTTCCGCTCCTGGCGCCAGAAAACGGAAAAGTCACCCCTTTAAAAATGGATTTTCCCCCCTATGCCGGCGCGGCGGCCCGCATATTTGGGGTCACCAAAATCCCGATTGTTATGCATATGAAAAAACCGCGGTGGGCGGCCCTCCTGGCCGTAATCGCGTTGTACCTGGCCCCCCAGCTGCTGCGGGCCCAATCCAAAAACGTTTCGGGCGTTGTCACCGACGAGGCGGGCAAGCCCATACCTTATGTATCTGTCCTTATCAAGGGCAAAACCTCCGGGGCCCAAACCGATGAGACCGGCCATTTTACGATATCCGTCCCCCGGGGAGCCATCCTCGTTTTTTCCTCCATCAACTACGAAACCATCGAACAGACAGCCGGCGACGGCGTCCTGACTGTTACCCTCAAAGCAAAAGGCGCGGGGATGTCCGATGTGGTTATTGTTGGCTACGGCACCCAAAAGAAAGTCGATCTGACGGGATCGGTCTCCACGGTCTCCTCCAAGGAGCTCGACAACCGCCCGGTGACCAACGTCTCCAGCAGCCTCGCGGGCCTCGCCTCCGGGGTATACGTCCACCAGACCTCCGGTCAACCCGGGAGCGACGGCGCGAGTATCAACATCCGCGGCGTCGGCACCCTGAGCAGTACCTCCGCCCTGGTGGTGGTCGACGGGATCGTCTCCAGCATGGACGCTGTGAATCCTTCCGACATAGAAAGCATCTCGATATTAAAGGACGCCGCCAGCGCCGCCATCTACGGCGCCCAGGCCGCCAACGGCGTCATCCTGATCACCACCCGCAAGGGTGCCCGCAGCCGGCCGACGGTGTCGTACAGCGGGCTTTTTTCTCAGACCAACCCGACGGGTTTACCGAAATTCGTGACCAACAGCGCCCGGTACATGCAGCTGCTGAACGAGGCCTACTCCAATGTAGGCGTGGCTAAGGTCTTCGACTCGGCTACCGTCATCCAGCCCTTTATCGACGCGGAAAAGAACCCCAACGGCCTCACGAGCCTCGGCGTCCCTAACTACGTCGCCTATCCCAACACCAACTGGGAAAAGGTGCTTTTCCAGCATAAGCTGCTCCAGAACCACAACGTATCGGTCAGCGGGGGCGGCGACAATACCACCTATCTCCTCTCCCTCGGGTACCTCAATAACCCGGGGCTGATCACCAACTCGGGTATCGAAAAGTACCAGTTCCGGGCCAACTTCGAGGCCCGCATCGGCAAGAACATCACCGTCGGCACCCAGACCTACGGATATACCCAACATACCGGGATGGCCGACCTGGGCGACCTCTTCAACTACCTCGTCCAAACGTCGCCGATGATCTATCCCTATTACAAGGGGATGTACGGCTCGACCTCCGCCGCGGGCGACGTGATCGGCAACGCCAGCAACCTCCTCAACTTCACCCAGGCCAACAACGGTGGCCAGCAGACCACCTTCGTCAGCACCACCTGGTACGGCAAGGTAAATATCATCAAGGGGCTCACCTTCGAACCCCGGGTGAACTACGGCGCCAATTTTTACGAGGAGCAATACAGCACCAACCCCGTCGTCCAGGAGCGCTGGAACTTCCTCACCATGCAGGAGGTCACCGCGCCGCCGCCGGCGAGCCAGCTCTCCACGACCAACTATTTCTCCAAGTGGTGGAATTATACCCTGGAAAGCGTCCTCCGCTACAACACCACCCTGGCCGGCGTCCACAACATCGGCGCACTCGCGGGTTACAATGAATACTACTATAACTCCTACTTCAACAGCGAGACCGGTCTGGGGCTGATCGATCCGACCATCACCGCCATCGGTACCGCCACCACCTTCCCGACCAACCCCACGGGCAGCGCCACCAACTGGGCCACCCGCTCCTGGTTTGGCCGCGTGAACTACAACTATAAGGACAAATACCTGCTGGAGGGCAACCTCCGCTATGACGGCTCCTCCCGTTTTGGCCCCAACCAACGGTGGGGGACATTCCCCTCCGTCTCCGCGGGGTGGAACATCATGGAAGAGCCCTTTATGGCCGGTCTAAAGGACCGCAACATCCAAAGCATCAAGCTGCGCGGCTCCTACGGTACGCTCGGAAATACGATTTCCGTCGTCAACGGCTCGACCAACAACTACCTCTGGCAGGCCACCTACGGCGTCGTCGACTACTCCTTCAACGGCCTGGCCTCTAACGGTCTCCGTCAGGGTCAGATCGCCAACAACAACCTCCAGTGGGAAACCACCGGCGTGACCGATATCGGCGTCGACCTGGTCGCCCTGAGGAACCTCACCGCCACCGCGGAATACTACCGCCGCTTTACCCACGGCATCCTCTTCCAGCCGCCGTTGGACCCGACCGTGGGGACGGCATCGGCCCCGGTCGAAAACCTTGCCCAGGTCCTCAACAGCGGCATCGAGCTCCAACTGGGCTGGCACGGTAACATCGACAAGTTCTCCTATGCAGTCTCCGGCAACGTCGGGTACAATTACCTGAACCGCGTCGTCCGCTACAAGGGCCCGCTCGTACAAAGCCTGACCACCGACGCCAGCGGCAACAAGACCTTCAACTCCAATATCTCCGCGGTATCCGCGGGGGGCAACAACCGCATCCTCGAGGGACACCCCATCAATGAATATTATCTCCAGACCGTGTACAAGGGCACCGGCAAATACTTCAACGCCGATGGCAGCGTCGACCCTAAG
>Ga0310811_10007643_pt1 | contig 13856 bp, 12 predicted proteins | sample YCmetagenome_FD_207642 | JGI IMG/M metagenome (GOLD analysis project Ga0310811, IMG submission 207642) | Soil microbial communities from experimental microcosm in Duke University, North Carolina, United States - YC | ecosystem: Engineered > Artificial ecosystem > Soil microcosm > Unclassified ... | reverse complement strand
ATACCTGGGGATCGATGTTCGTGACGGTCCGCAATGATGGCCGCCGGGACAGCGCGGATAGCTGGATCCTCGCCGGCGATCTCGTCTACTGCTTCGAGAATCTGCGTGGCCGCAACGAGAATGACGGCAACTACATTCCCGTGGGGCTCGCGGTCGGCAGCCAGACCAACCTGATCCTGACCACGGATCGTATGCTGAGCATGGTCGGGGACGAGACCCGTCGCGTGATTCCCATCCATGAAGAGCGTTTGAAAGACACCTTCCCGTCGCGGATCACCAAGAACGGCTTGCGGGTAACCGAGATCTGCCTGGCGGACGGCGAAAAGAGCCGCGTCAACTAGGTCGAGAGCCAGATGCCGGACCCGGACCGACAGCAGGCCCGGTCTGCGGCATCGCGGGTATTGCACATTCATCTCGGGGCGACAGACGCGGGCGTTGCGGCGCCTGTCGCCGGCGCAAGTCCAGGGGCAGGCTGTAGATGGCGAGAGTAGCGATTGTCGGATGTGGCCTGGTCGGGACGTCATGGTCGATCGTCTTCGCCCGTGCGGGGCACGAGGTGTTGCTGTTCGACCCGGGTGCCGGCTTGGCGGAGGCTGCGAAGGGGACGGTGGCTCAGGCGTTGCCGGCACTCGTCGACCAGGATCTGCTCGCCGGGCAATCGGCCAGTGAGGTGTTGGAGCGCCTCAATCCGGTGACTTCCCTCAAGGACGCGCTGACGAAGGTGGGTTACATGCAGGAGAGCGCCCCGGAGCGCCTTGCGATCAAGCGCGATCTCTACCGGGAGATCGATGCTTTGGCTCCGGCCGAGGCCATTCTCGCCAGCTCGACATCGGCGCTGCCGCCGTCTTCCTTCACCGCAGAGCTGGCGGGTCGGGAGCGGTGTCTGGTGGCGCATCCGATCAATCCGCCGCATCTGGTCCCGCTGGTCGAGTTGGTTCCGGCCCCCTGGACACGGCCGGGGGTGGTCGACGCGATGGAAAAACTCATGAAGAGCCTCGGCCAGGCGCCGATCCGACTCAGCCGTGAGATCAACGGCTTCGTCGCCAATCGCCTGCAAAGCGCGGTATTGGCCGAAGCTTTCCGGCTGATCGACGATGACATCTGCCGGGTCGAGGATATCGACACGGCGATTGCCCAGGGGCTCGGGCTGAGATGGTTCTTCATCGGCCCGATGGAGACGATCGATCTCAATGCGCCGGGAGGTGTCAGCGATTACTGCGACAAGCTCGGCCCGATGTATGAGGGGCTGGCAAAAGAGCAGGCGGTGGTTCGTCCCTGGACCAGCGCGCTGGTCGCGAAGATCGACGGCCAACGTCGCGAGATTCTACCGAAGCAGAGCCTCGCCGAGCGGCGAAATTGGCGCGACCGATGCCTTGCCGCGCTCGTGACCTCCAAGCGGCGGATTTTGGGCGTTACCGGAACTTAAGCGCGCGACGAGCAAGCAGCACGGCCTGGTGGGATTAGACATGCAATAAGGTTTCCGTTTAAGGGGCGATAGCCATTCAGCGGCTCGGCGATGTTGATTCGTGTGAATCAACATTGAAGTGGTACCCCGCTGCCGACGAAAGCCAAGTTGCTAATATTGTGGTCACAAGAGCGGTCTGGATGGGGTTCCTATCGGCGCCGATCGGGACCCCATCACCTTGGGAATTTCCGTACCTGTCTCAGAAGGGTGAATGCGGCTTTCTCTGAGAATCGCCCGTCTTTGTCTTCTGGTAAAGACCCGCGGCGATGCCGAGGGCTGCACCGAAGCCACACATGACATCAATCGTATCGATACGGGCATGCTCTTCTGGCGTCTTCATCGAGCCACCGAAGCGCGGCATGATCCCGTTGCTTGCCGAGCGATGCATATGGCAATTCAAATGCACGGATCTAGCGATTTTAGACAAATGGAGCATCGCCAAATCCAAGGCTCGCGTCGCCAACCTGCGATCCGCGAGCGTGCCAACCAATGGTACTACCGCAGGCTGGATGACTATCTGAGAAGCACAGGTCCCGCGTCGATTTTTATGCGAAACAGGGTATACGGTTTTTCGCGCATATCCACGCCTTCATGAAATTGCGGCTGGCGGTGCAACTGGTTGGCTGTGAAGTAGAGATAACCATCTTGCGCAACCGACATGGTATCAGGCCAGAGAATGCGGGGATCATGGGCGATGGTTTTCCATTCGCCGTCGGTTTGACGTTGGCGAATGCTGTTGCGCTCGTAGTCTCCGGCATAGATCCGGCCCTTGTCATCAGCTTCGAGCCCGTCCGAGGCACCTTTTTCACCCAGGTCGACGACTGCCTGTGACACGGTTGCATCCGGGGCTGATCGATCCAGGAGGAGAGCCGTCGGGACGGAATAGAGGTGCCGGCTCGAGAGCGGGCAGTAATAGAGCGTGCTGCCATCCGCGGACACGGCGATGCCATCCGAGGCAACATGAAAGGCCGCGGGCGGCTTGCCTTTTTCGCGCGCCGCCAGCCGCTCGCCTTCAACGACCGGCACGAAGGCGGGGTCGGGGGAGGTCGATTTGTCGCCGGTCAGCTTCCGCCAACTCTCGCCGCTATCGAGGTCGACGACGATAATGCCGCCGGGGCCGTTGATCGATGAATCGGTAATATAGGCGATCCCGGCTTTGCCCTTTCGCAGGTCGAAGCGCACATCGTTGATATAGGTCGTCGGCAGGACAGTTGAGGTAGCGAGAACGATGGTCTTCACGACTTTGTCGGACCCAAGATCCACCGCGACGAGCTTTGCGCCACCGGCGAGAGGAGACGAAAATCCGGGCGCCGCGGTGTCGAGAATCCACAGCCGGTTGGCCGCATCGACCACCACGCTCTGCACGCTCCCGAGCGTATCGCCCGGCCGGGCCGGGTCGAATTTGTTGATCGCCGCATTGGGATAGGCCACCACCTTGCCATTGCGGATTTCACCGACAGTGAACGGAACCTCGTCGCCCCAGCGGGGAAAGTTGATGAAGATGCGCCCGCCGGCGGCAACCGTAACCCCCGTCGGCATCGCGTCGTAGAATTCGAAGACGGGCTCGATGTGGCCGATCGGGCGGTCGGTGGCGAGATGTTTGCTTGCACCGGATGATGTCGAGGACGAACTGGGAGGCATGGTCAAATCTCCATTGTCTTGTGCGGTCGCCGGTATTGTCCAGCCGAGGACGGCGGTAAGACAGGCAGCGATCTTTGTCTTATGTAAGGCCATTCTTCGATCTCCAATTGATGAGCGCAAGCTCATGCGGAAGCTGCAAGCGCAGCCAACAGGGCGTCTCGGCCGGCTTCGGCGACGGCAATGTCTTGTTCAGTGCTGCCCGATCCGACGCCAATCGCTCCGATCACCTCGCCCCGCAGGACGATGGGAAAGCCGCCGCCGAGGTTGACGATGCCGCCATGGCTCGCACTGCCGAGATTTGCGCCGAATTCGAAGGGGATCGCCCCCGTAGGTGCCCCCAGTGATGCGCTGGTGGCAGCCTTGGCGATGGCGGGATCGCGTGCGAGCGGGGCGGCGCCGTCGACCCTGGCGAAAGCCAGGAGATTGCCGCCGGCATCGACGACGGCGATGCATTCCGGTGCCTCAATCTCGCGGGATTTCGCCACCGCGGCCTGAACCGCAATGGCTGCAGCGGCATAGGTCAGTTGTTGCCGGGGCGAGGTGAGGGAATGCTTGGACATGGTTGTTCTCCTGGCTGATTCTACGGATGATCAAGAGGGTAGGGGCGGCCGGCTCAACGCGGCGCATCGAGGCGTTCGGCCCGGCGCAGTGCATCGTCGAGCGCACTCACGCGGTCATTGCCGAGATGGAGCTGGGCCAGATCGGCGAGGGCGGCCGCACCAATCCGCGTCTCCGCCTCGCGGCGCACGATCAAGGTTGCCTTGTCCGTTCCGCCGAGCAGGCCCTTCGGTTCTTGGAGTGCTCGGATCTTATAGCGGCTGTGCAAGGCCTGCGGATGCCAAAGCGGGATCACCACCCAGCGCGCTTCCGCGACAGCCTCTTCAAATCGGCCAAAACATTGCTGTTCCGTACCGGTCTCGAAGTGATAACCAGCCGCGTCCAAGCCGTAATCGGCGACGATCGCCTGCGAGAACCGGCTGATCCCGGCGCCCGGATTGATCCCCTGGATGAGCCGCTCCATCCGTTCCAGGGCTTGGGGCTTCAAGAGATCATCAACGGCGGCGATCGTCAGTGGGACGTAATCGGGAACTCCCCAAATACAGTACGGTTCGTAAAGCACCGTGATCGCCCGGACCTCATCTTTGAAGGGTGCGAGATATTTGCCGTGGCTGGCTGGCAGCCAGGCGGAGACCAGGACATCGATCTCGCTCCTGGACATCTTGCGGAACATCTCTTCGTGAGGCGCGGCGGAGCGTTTGACGGCATGTCCATGCCGCTTGAGCACCGCTTCCACCTCCCGGGCGCTGGCATCGTGAAAGGAAAGGTCGATATGGCCGACGCGAATTGCAGTCGTCATGTCTTTGCCTCCAGGCTTTGGTTGTCCGGGGTCAGACTGTCTAGAACCCCGTCAAGACAGTCTTGCCGATTGCATGACCGCTTTCGATGAGGGCATGGACGCGCTTGAGATTGCCGGCATTGATGGTACCAGCCTCCTCCGTCAGCGTCGTTTGCAAAACACGGTCGTCGACGAGGTCGGCCACCTCATTGAGCAGGCGATGCTGGGCGATCATGTCGACGGTTTGATAGAGCGGGCGGGTGAACATCAACTCCCAATGCACCGAGATGCTCTTCCGCTTCAATTGGACGATGTCAAACACCTCCGGATCGTCGATCAGGGCTAGGTGACCCTGCGGCGCCAGAATGGCCTCAATTTCGGGAAGATGGCTGTTCGTTGCGGCAAGGCTTGCGACATAGTCGACCGGCTCAATTCCCAGCTTTTTAAGCTCGTTCGGTAAGGGTCGATGGTGGTTGATGACATGATGCGCCCCCATCTTCCGGCACCAGGCAATGGTTTCCGGACGGGAGGCCGTTGCCACGACCGTCAGGCCGGTGAGCCGGCGCGCAAGCTGGGTGAGGATCGATCCGACACCGCCAGCACCATTGATGATCAGGAGCACGCCGCCCCGCGACTTCATCCCATAGGGAATGGCAAAGCGATCGAACAGGATTTCCCAGGCCGTGATCGAAGTGAGAGGTAAGGCTGCCGCCGCGCCGAAACTGAGCGTCTTCGGCTTGCGTCCCACGATCCGTTCGTCGACGAGATGAAGTTCGCTATAAGTGCCGGGCCGGTCGATGGAGCCGGCATAGAACACCTCATTGCCGGGCTTGAAGAGGGTGACGCCCGGGCCGATGGCATCGACCACCCCAGCAGCATCGAAGCCCAGGATTCGCGCCTCGCCTGCGGGTGGCGAGACGCTGGCCCGCATCTTTACATCGGCGGGATTGACGGAGATCGCCCGAACCGAAACCCGCAGATCGCGACCGCCGGGCACCGGGGTCGGCAGTTGCAGGTCCAGCAGGGAGTCCGGCGCAGTGATAGGGCCCGCCGCTCGGTAACCGATTGCCTTCATCGCAAAGTCCTCTGATGTTTGCTTCCGCGGCTCAAATGAGTGGCGGCACGGTAGGATCGATCTCGACTTCGAGCAGATATGGCCCGCCGGCGCTCATGCCGTGGCGTAACGCTGCCGCAAGATGGGCTCCGTCGCTGACGCGTGATCCGGCCAGGCCATAGCCTTTGGCAAGCGAAACGAAGTCGAGGCCGGGAAGGTCGAGGCCGGGGACTTTCGGCGTATCGAGCTGGTGCGCGAATGCCTTCAGGATATTGTAGGCGCCGTTGCGCAGGATGATGAACAGGATGGGCAGCTTATGCTGGGCTGCTGTCCACAAGGCCTGGATCACGTAATTCGCGGCACCATCACCCAGCACGGTGACGACTTTCCGGTTCGTGCCTTTGTCGCGTTCCGCCAGGGCAACGCCGACAGCCGCCGGTAATCCGTAACCCAGGACGCCGCTGGACATGGAAAAGAAGGAGCGTGGCCGGCTGGTGGGCAGGCGTTGCCGCAGCGCCTTCAGCGTCGACAGGGATTCCTGAACCAGGACGCTGTCATCGGGCCGCACCTCATTGATCTCGTGATAGAGACGGTCAGCCGTGATGACCGGACCGGCCGCTGGCGAGGCCAATATGGCGCGGGCCGGTGGCCGTGGGTGATCGGCGGGCGGGATCAGGTCGGCCAATACCGCGCAAGCTCTGCCCGGATCGGCGAGAACGCTCTCTCCAACCGGCGCGCGGCCCGCTTCGTTCGGATCGTCGGTGATGTGGAACAAGCGGGAGCCCGCCGGCAGATAGTTGCCGGCCATATAGGGATAGTAGCGGAAGACGGGAGCGCCGATGACGACGATCACGTCATGGCCTTCCAGCTCGTGGGCCAGCGGCGCGATGGCGCTTGTCAGCATGCCCTGATAGAGCGGGTGTGTTTCGGGGAAACCGGGGCGCCCCTCGGCAGGTGCCGCCCAGACCTTGCACCGGAGCCGCTCGGCAAGACGAACGGCATCGTTCCAGCCATCGCTCTGATCGACGGCGCCGCCGATGACCAGAACCGGCGACGTCGCCGTGGCAAGGGCTTCGACGATGGGCGCGAGATAGAGCGGGTCGGCGCCGAGGCGGCGGCCGATCGTCCGGATTTCAGGAAGCTGGGGGCATGGCTTGTCGACGTCATCCATCGGGATGGAAAGGAAGACGGGACCGGCAGGCGGCTGGATCGCCATTGCATATGCCCGCATGAGCGCGCCAGGCACATCTTCCGGGCGCGCAGGCTCGTAAGCCCATTTCACGAAGGGCTTGGGAATTTCGAGCGGCTGGGTATTTGTCAGATAGGGTTCGATCAGCAGCATCTCGCGGGTCTGCTGGCCGGCGGTGATGATCAGCGGGGCGCGATTATACCAGGCGCTTTCGATATTACCCAAGGCATTGCCCATCCCCGCCGCGGTGTGCAGGTTCACCAATACCGGCTCTCCCGTGGCCTGGGCGTAGCCGTCGGCCATCGCCACGGCCGGCGCTTCCTGCAACGCGAGCACGTATCGGAAATCCGACGGAAAATTCTTCAGCAGTGTCTCCTCGGTCGATCCCGGGTTGCCGAAGATCGTGGTGAGGTTCAAACGCCGCGCGACGTCGAAAAAGGCTTCCTGAACTGTCTTCATAAAAAGTCTCCGGTTTCCTGTTGTATCAGCCAGCTTGATCGACACGGGGCGGCGGGGCGCCGACCGGTGACACGCTCACGAGGCGTCGATTGACGAATTCCCCAAATCCCAGTTCGGACAGTTCGCGGCCGTAGCCGGAATTCTTGACCCCGCCAAACGGGAGCTCGGGCGCCGTCCATGTCGGGTGATTGACGAAGACCATGCCGCTCTCGATGCGGGCGGCGATCCGGCGACCGCGCGCCAGGTCGCCGGTGAAAACCGAACCACCAAGCCCGAAGGGGGTGCCATTCGCAAGTTCGATCGCCTCGTCCTCGCTATCGACCACGTAGACGCTTGCCACGGGACCGAACAGCTCCTGCGTAAAGATGGGATTGTTCCGGCCAATGTCAGTGAGGATCGTCGCTTCGACATAGAAGCCGGCGCGCTTGACACGACCGCCGCCGAGCGCCACGCGGGCTCCGCTTTTCTTTGCGGTCTCGATTTGATGCAGCAAGCCGGTCATGGCTTTTTCCGATGAGACCGGCCCCAAAGTCGTGGCGGGATCCGCCGGATCGCCCACCCTGAGCGCCGCCATGCGCGCCGTCAGGCCCTTCAGGAATTCCGCGCCGCGCTGTTTGCCGACAACGATGAAGCGCTTTGCCGCCACGCAGCTCTGGCCGGTATTGTTCATGCGTCCCCACAACGCATTGTCGAGGGTGGGTGCGAGCGGTGCATCTTCGAGCACGATGAAGGGATCGCTGCCGCCAAGCTCCATCACCGATTTCTTCAGGTTTCGTCCGGCCCTTTCGGCGACGGCGGCTCCCGCGCGCTCGCTGCCCGTCACCGTGACGCCACGAATGCGGGGATCATCGATCAGACGTGCCACTTGATCGGTGCTGATGAAGAGGTTGGTGTAGAGGCCGTTCGGCGCGCCGGCCTCGTCGAAGAGATGCGCGAAGGCGAGCGCCGATTGCGGGACGCTGCCGGCATGCTTGATCATCACCACGTTGCCGACCATCAATTGCGGCCCGGTGACACGGGCGAGCTGATAGTAAGGAAAATTCCAGGGCTCGACGCCGAGGATGATGCCGAGCGGGAGCGTTTCGACGATGCTGCCCGCCGCTTCCGGAATGGGCTGCGGCTGCAGATAATGCGCGGCCCGCTTGGCGTAGTAGTCGAGGATGTCGGCAGCCAAGGACACTTCGCCGCGGGCTTCTGCCGCCAGCTTTCCCATTTCCAGGGTCAGATAGCCGGCATATTCCTTCACCCGCTGCCGCAGCTTCGCGGCGGCCCCCGAAACGATGCGGGCCCTGTCGGCAATGGAACGGTGCCGCCAGTCCGTTACGTAGAGGCCATGCGCCGTCGCGACAGCGGCTTCCATTTCTGCGTCGGAAATTTCCGGGTAGCTACGAACGAGCTCTCCCGTGGTTGGATTGATCGTTTGGTAAGCCATCTCACGCTCCGTAGTCTTGGATTTTCGGTATGGGCTTGGTCGCGGCCGAGCCCTAGGCGTCGATCGCGTATTTCGCGACACTCTTCTCGTCCCAAACGATGCCGGTGCCGGGGCGGTCCGGCGCCGTCACCAAGCCGCCTGCTGGCTGCAGAGGCTCGGCGAGGATCGGGCTTGCCCAGTCGACCCATTCCAGCCAATGCGCGCTCGGTGTCACGCGCAGCAGATGGGCGCAGATTTCGGGATAGAGATGATTGCTGAGCTGGACGCCGGCGGCCCCGGCGAGGCTTGCCGCGCGCAGCCATCCGGTAATGCCGCCGATCCGCATCAGATCGGCCATGGCATAGTGGACGGCTCCCGCCGACAGGAAAGTGAAAAGGTCGCGCGACCCGTAATAGTTTTCGCCCATCTGAAGGGGCGTACGAACCTGGCGGGCGAGTTGCGCGTAACCCCGGACGTTGTCATAGGAAATGGGTTCCTCGAACCAGTAGAGGCCCTCATCATCCAATTCGTGACAGCGGCGGATGGCATCTCCAAGCCCGAGCGCCTGGTTGAAGTCGACCATCAGGTCCACATCCTTGCCGACGCCGTCGCGAACGGCGTGGATCGCGGCGAGGTCGTCTTTGAGGTGGACATTGCCGAGGCGGAGCTTCATGGCCGAGAATCCGCCTTCCCGTTGCAGCTCCTTGGCTTCTGCGGCAATGGTGGAGACGTCGTGGCGCCAAAGGCCATTGCTGTTGTAGCTGCGGACCGGGCCGAGCGTGCCGCCGAGGAAGACCGCCAGGGGCAATCCTGCCGTCTTCGCAAGCGCGTCCCAAAGCGCCATATCGAGGGCGGATGTCGCGATCGTCGACACGCCCGAAACGCCAATGACATTGAGGCTTTTCACGGCGGTCTCGAAAGCGTCGAAAGGTGCGGCAGGGGCGCGTTTCAAGGTTTCGGCGAGGTCGCGGATCTCGGCCATGACCGACGGCACGGCCGACGCCCGGTACGGCGCCACGTAGCTGCTGCCGATGACACCGGCAGTCGTCTCGACATCCACCAGGACGAGCGGCCAGCGATCAAATCTGCCGATGCCGGCGATGACGGGGCGGCGCAGAGGAACCAGGACGGCACGGCTTCTGACGCTTTTCAATGTTGCTGTTGCATTCATCGGCTGGCTCCCTTGGTCTGGTCATCGAGATGGGCCTCGACGAACCAAAGCCACTTGTCTGTTGCCCGGGAAATATCGGTGAAGATGTCCGCCGTGACCGCATCTCCGGCCTGGTTGGCGTGCTCGATCGCTTCACGCGCTGATTTGCCGAAGGCGGCCAGGGCGGAGCTGAGGGCGTCGACATGGCCATGTGCGGTGCGGACAGCCGGATAATCGGCGAGTGATGAACGTCTCGCCACGGTTCGTGCCGTGCCCTGGACGTCTCCGCCCAATTGAGCGGCGCGCTCGGCGATGAGATCGACGAAGTCTTCGACTTGCTCATTGACGCTGTCGAAGAGTTCGTGAAGGGCGATGAAGTTCTGACCCTTGACGTTCCAATGTGCCTGCTTGCACTGCGTCTGCAGGTCGATGGCGTCGGCCAGTCGGTTATTGCATATCGTGACGATGGTTACGCGGGTGGCTTCCGCGAGATCGTTCTTCGTCGAATACATAGCCTTCCTTTCATGTGATGCCCATTGATGGCAGGGGCATGGCGGGGATGAAGGGCGGTTGGCGGGAGGTAGCGGCGTGACACGTCGTTCGCGGCGATCTGGATTTATGCTACCGCGCAGCCTTGTTGTTCTGTCAGCCACATTTCAGTAGCGTAGTAGCGATTGGGTTTTCTTTGATGGAGCCGGCGACCGGCGGGCGACTTCATTCCACCGGACGCAGGGGACTATCGATGCTTGGTGGCCCGAAGAAAAACGCATAGTTTGAATAGGGCCAGTAGCAGGGCTAATGGGGTGAGAGATGAGGGATCTGGATATCGATCTGCTGCGGGCGTTCGTGGCTGTGGCCGATGCAGGAAGCTTCACCGCCGCCGCGGATGTGGTCGGCCGCACGCAATCCGCCGTCAGTCAGAAAATCCGCCGCTTGGAAGATCTCATCGGCTATCCGGTATTTGACCGGACCAACCGGTTGTTGTCGCTGACGGAGGCCGGCGGGCGCCTATTGCTCGGTGCGCGCCGCATGCTGGACCTCAATGACGAGTTGATACGCTCGCTTCAGGTCCCGCAGACGACGGGGCGGCTGCGCGTGGGCATCTGCGAGGACTTTCTGCCGCTTCAGCTCTCGCAGCTCTTGTCGCGTTTCCTGCGGTTGCATCCGGGGATCCACCTCGATGTCAACACCAGCCTTACCTATGATCTTCTGCGCGAATATGACGACGGCCGTCTCGACCTTGTCATAGCGACCAGGCAGCTCAACGAGCGCGGGCGTGTCATCTGGCGCGAACCGATGGCGTGGTTTTCCGCCGCCGATTATCAACTGGACCTGAGCGTGCCATTACCGCTGGTGATGCTTCGCGCGCCTTGCACCTACAGGGAGCTCATGTTCACGACCCTGGACACGGTCGGACAGGACTGGGTCGCTGCATGCACCGTCAACAGCCTGATGGGCGTGCAGGCGGCGGTTGCCGGTGGCCTCGGCATCACATTGCTGGGCCGGTCCTTTATCCAGGAGGGAATGCGGATCGTCCAAATGCCCGAGCATTGGCCGCCGTTGTCGATGACTGAAATCGTCGTTCTCGGAGACGACACTGCTGACAAGGCGCTGGTTCAGCCGCTTTTGAAGTTCCTGGTGGAGGGCATGAGGACCCCCGCGACGGTTTGAGAAGAAGGCTCACTCCTCAGTTTGTGGATTAGAACATAAGGGGAATAAATTAGATCTTTGGTGAGGTAACAGCTCGGCGGCGGCGTTCCCCAATTTTCACCTGTGTGGTTCTTCTGAATGGGCTACGTCGAGCTTCAATGTTCGTCGCACTTTAGCTTCCTTCGGGGGGCAAGCGGCTGCGACGAGCTCTTGAAGAAGGCGGAGCCGAGCCTGCGCGCGGTCTGCCGCCAGCCGGGTGGCTCGAACGCGTCCGCACCAGCTTGACGACCCCGGCCACGAAATCGACACTGTCCCCGATCTGGTTGACAGGTTACGGCTAATAGTTGATGATTTTACTCAGGATTGACTTTTCCATCGACAATCGCCATTTAACTGGCGATAGAACAGCATTCCCCGCAGCCCGTTTTCGGTACCAAGGACTAGGCCATGAGCAACCCGGTTTTCGACCGCATCCGCGATGACATTTCCAGCAACGACGTCGTGCTTTACATGAAGGGCACGCCGATCTTCCCGCAATGCGGTTTTTCCGCCGCCGTGGTCCAGGTGCTGACCCATATCGGGGTCAAGTTCAAGGGCATCGATATCCTGACCGATCCCAGCCTGCGTCAGGGGATCAAGGAATTCGCCAACTGGCCGACCATTCCCCAGCTCTATGTGAAGGGCGAATTCGTTGGCGGCTGTGACATCGTGCGCGAGATGTTCCAGACCGGTGAGCTGCAGGAACTGCTGCAATCGAAGGGTGTCGCGGTGACCCAGGCGGCCTGATCGCCTGGTCGATCCGATCGAGTGCTGAAAAGCCCGGGCCTGTCCCGGGCTTTTTTTGTTTGGTCCCCTTCAGCAATCGGAACACGCGAACAAGGGAAACGGGTTGTTAATTTAGGCCTGCTAAGTTGGCCTGAACGAGACGCGATACGAGCAATGCGAGTCACCGGCATTAGAGCAGCCGGCCTAGCTGAATATTCCTAGGCGGGTCATTGCGGCGCATCCGACAATTTTTTCCAGATAAGGGAAAGCGGCCGTGTTCAAGAATCTCAAAATCCAACATCGCCTCGCCGGGCTCATCGTGGTGATGACCTTGGGCATTGTCGCCATCATGACCGTCAGCCTCATAGAGCTCAATGACACGCTCTATGCCGATCGTCAGATGACGGTGCGCCAGCAGGTCGAGAGCGCGGTCAGCATCGCCAAGGCGATGCAGGATCAGGTCGCCAAGGGCAAGCTCAGCGATGCCGATGCGCAGACCCGGGTGCGGGATATCTGGCGCTCGGTGCATTACGGCCATAACGACTATCTCTTCGCCTATACGACCGATGGCACGGCTGTTGCCAATGGCAGCAAGCAGGAAAATGAAGGCAAGAACTTCATCGACCTGAAAGATCCGAACGGTGTCATGCTGGTACAGGAACTGATCAAGGCGGCGCAGGCCGGCGGCGGCTATGTGCATTACAGCTTCGGCCGCGCCGGCTCAGACGTGCCGTTGCCAAAGATATCCTATTCGATGATGGTCCCGGGGTGGAATTGGGAAGTCGGCACGGGTGTCTATATCGATGATATTTCGGCCGCCTTCACTGCCATTGCCTGGCGCCTGGGTGGGCTCTGCGTCCTCGTCCTGGTGATCGGCCTCGTCCTCGCTTTCATGATCGCCCGCGGCATCACCAAGCCGATCCGTGCCATCACCGATCGCATGGCGCGCCTCTCCTCCGGCGATCTGCAGATCGATATCGCTTATGCCGATCGCGGCGACGAGGTCGGCGATCTCGCGCGTTCGCTCGGTGTCTTCAAGGACAATGCCCAGCGGATCGAGGCCATGCGCCAGGATCAGGCGCTGGCTGACGAGCGCGCCCGCCAGGAACGCCAGGGCGCGTTGCTGGGCCTCGCCTCGCAACTCGAAGGCTCGGTGGCTGGCCTCATCACCCAGATGAAGCAGTCGGCAGACCAGATGCAGCATATTGCCGGCGACATGAATAAGCTGACCGACCGCGCCTCGCAGCAATCCAGCCGCATCGCCGACAGTGCCAAGGTCGCCAGCAGCAATGTCCAGACCGTGGCGGTGGCGACAGAGGAATTGACCGCCTCGATCGGTGAGATCAACCAGCAGGTAACGCGCTGTGCCACCGTCACCCGCGATGCCGTCAGCGCGACGGAAACGGCAACCAGCGAGTTCACGGCCCTGACCGATGCCGCGCGCAAGATCGGCGATGTGGTCGGCCTCATCAATGACATCGCCAGCCAGACCAACCTCCTGGCACTCAACGCGACGATCGAGGCCGCGCGAGCCGGTGAAGCCGGCAAGGGCTTTGCCGTGGTTGCCTCCGAGGTGAAGCAGCTGGCGACCCAGACCAGCAAGGCGACAGACGACATTGCTGAGCTGATCAACAGCATCCAGAGCATGACCCAGCGATCGGGTGCGTCGATCAACCTCATTGCCGGCATCATCAAGGATGTGAACGAGATTGCGACCGCGATTGCCTCGGCGATCG
>Ga0310811_10007642_pt1 | contig 13857 bp, 14 predicted proteins | sample YCmetagenome_FD_207642 | JGI IMG/M metagenome (GOLD analysis project Ga0310811, IMG submission 207642) | Soil microbial communities from experimental microcosm in Duke University, North Carolina, United States - YC | ecosystem: Engineered > Artificial ecosystem > Soil microcosm > Unclassified ... | reverse complement strand
GCCTCACCCGTTCAGGTGGGGGAGAGCGGCGCCGGGGGCGCGCAGGATGGCGAGTGCGGATCAAGCCGCACCCCCTTAACGTTGGAGTAGCTGATCCTTCACTTCAAGTGATGGCCATTGATGCGGCACGCCCGCCCCACACTGATCGGAGAATCATGGGATTCGTGACGATGCGCGACGGCACCGAGATCTTCTACAAGGACTGGGGTTCCGGTCAGCCGGTGGTGTTCAGCCACGGCTGGCCGCTGTCGTCCGACGACTGGGACCCTCAGATGATGTTCTTCCTGGAGCGCGGCTTCCGGGTCGTCGCCCACGACCGCCGCGGCCACGGGCGCTCCAGCCAGGTCGCCCACGGCCACGACATGGACCACTACGCCGACGACCTCGCCGCCGTCGTCGAGCACCTCGACCTGCGCGACGCCGTGCACGTCGGCCATTCGACCGGCGGCGGCGAGGTCGTGCACTACCTGGCCCGGCACGGCGAGAGCCGGGCGGCCAAGGCCGCGATCATCAGCGCCGTCCCGCCGCTGATGGTGCAGACCGACGACAACCCCGGCGGCCTGCCCAAGAGCGTCTTCGACGACCTCCAACTGCAGACCGCGACCCGCAGGGCCTCCTTCTTCCGCGACCTGCCGGCCGGCCCGTTCTACGGCTTCAACCGGGACGGCGCGACCCCGGACGAGGGCATCATCGAGAACTGGTGGCGGCAGGGTATGGCGGGCGGCGCGAAGGCCCACTACGACGGCATCGTGGCCTTCAGCCAGACCGACTTCACCGACGACCTGAAGAAGATCACGGTTCCCGTCCTGGTCATGCACGGCGACGACGACCAGATCGTGCCCTACGAGGACGCCGGACCGCTCTCAGCCAAGCTGCTCCGCAACGGCACGCTCAAGACCTACGCCGGCTACCCGCACGGGATGATCACCACGCAGGCCGACGTCATCAACGCCGACCTGCTCGCCTTCATCCAGGGCTGAGACAACCCCTCGCGCCGGTCGGCCGGGCATCGCGAACCTGCGGTGCCCCGCCGACGCGTCTCATCGTGATCCGCCCGGATAAGCGGCATCATGGGACACAGCGATGGCTCCGCGGCCCGGGAAGGAGAGCTGCGCGGTGAGGGGGGGATGGGTGCACGAGCCCACCTCGACACCGACTTACCGCGTGCCTACGCCGGGCGAGGCCAGCCGCGGCGATGAATTGCTGGACCGGCTCATGCACTCGCGCGGCGGCACGTTCCTGATCACCGGATTCCGCGGCGTGGGCAAGACGACCTCGGCCATGTGCACGCTGGATCAGGCGGCGAAGAACCTGCCGCCGCACGAGGTCGTGGTGCCGGTGGTGTTCAACGTGGCCCGGCCCGTGACCACCGACCAGCTCCTCTTCGCCGTGGTACGCAGGCTTTGCGAGATGCTGAACGACAACGAGATCCTGCTGCGCATGCCCCCGGCGACGCGGCAATCACTGCTGCTCGCCCACCTGCGCACGTCACTCTCATTCAAGGAGACGCAGACCCGTTCCTCCGAGGCGTCGACCTCGCTCGGCCTCGGCGGCTCCGGCGCCGCGATGCCGAAGGGGCTGACGAGCGTGCTGCTGCCGAGTGTTGGCCTGTCGGCGAAACGCGCGCGCTCGGCCGCAACCGAGGCGGAGTTCCTCGCCTACTCGCAGATGGGCGTCGAGCACGACCTCGTGCGCATCGTCCAACTCCTCGACGGCTCGGCACAGTGCTCTGATCAACTCGCCGGCACGCTCGGCGTACTGCGGCAGCGTCGTACCCTGCGGTCCCGCTCGCGGCTCGGCGGCCGGTCGCGCGACGCCCTGCGGGTGCGGCTCGTGGTGGTCCTCGGGAAGCGGTTCGCGACACCCGGAGCCCTTCTCGACGCGCTCCGCGAGGTTCCGGAGATACGCAGCGTCCCGCTGACGACGATCCTCAGCTGACCACAGCGGCGTACGGCAGCGCCGCGTCCGCCGCGAGAACGGGCGCGCTCAACGCGGCGAACGCATTCTCGATGGCGGCCTCGCTCGCGGCCATCAGCGGAAGCCGCACCGACGCCGACGGGATACGTCCCTGCGCGGCCAGCACCGCCTTGACCACCGCCGGATTCGGCTCGGCGAATGCGGCCTGAGACACCCGCGTCAACGCGTGGCCGAGCACTCGCGCTCGCGCAAGATCTCCGTTCTCCCAGGCTTCGAAGAACTCGACGAACCGCGCCGTGGCCAGATGCGCGGAAGCCAGGATGCCGCCGGCGGCTCCCAAACTGAGCAGGGGACCGAGGAACACGTCGTCCCCGGCGAGCACGGCGAATCCGGGCGGCGCGTCATTGAGCAGTTCGACGGCGTCCTGATTCACCACCCCGTGTGCGAACTTCGCGCCGATGACGGTGGGCAGCCGGCCGACGGCGTGCAACGTCTGAGCATCGAGCGCGCACGCCGTGCGATTTGGCACGTCGTACACGATCAGCGGCACCGGACTGCGCTCGGCCAGATGAGTGAAGTGCGCCAGCACGCCTTCCCGTGACGGCCGCACGAACGGCGGAGTCGGAACCAGCGCCGCATCTGCGAGCCCTGACAACTCCTGAAGCTCGCGCGCACTCGCCTCGGTGGCGCCGCTGCCGGCACCGACGATCAGCGGCGCGCCAAGCTCCCGACACACGCGGCCGCACACCACGAGTACATCGCTTTTCTCCTGGGCGGTCAGCAGCGCGGGTTCGCCGGTCGTACCCAGCGCGACCAGCCCCGCCGCTCCCTCCGCCAGCACCGAGCGGGCGAGTTCGTCCAACGCGGCCGACGCGACCGATCCGTCCGGCTCGAACGGCGTGACCAGCGGTACGTAGATCCCGTGCATCCTCATGGCTCTGAGGATGACGGCCCACCGAGCATCAGGTCTATCTCGCATTTCCGACGCTGAGCGTAAGCTGAGCTGATGCTCGATGTGAACCGCCTGCGCCTGCTGCGCGAACTGTCCCACCGCGGCACGATCGCCGCCGTCGCCGGGGCCCTGTCGTTCACCCCTTCGGCGGTATCCCAGCAGCTGTCCACCCTCGAACGCGAGGCCGGCGTGCCGCTGCTGACCCGCACCGGACGCCGCGTCACCCTCACTCCCGCCGGCGTGAACCTTGTCGAACACGCCGAAGCGGTCCTCGAACACCTCGCCCGCGCCGAAGCCGAACTGGCCCGCGTTCGCACCGGCCCGGCCGGCCCGGTCCGCATCGGCAGTTACCCGACCGCGGCCCGCGCCCTCATCCCCGCCGCCCTGGCCGCCCTGGCCCAGACCCACCCGCTGCTCGAACCCCGCATCACCGAACTGGATCCCGCCGGCGTCCCGGCCGCCCTCCGCGCCGCAGACCTCGATGTCGCCCTCATCCACGAGTACGACTTCGTCCCTGCCCACGCCGAGCCGGGCCTGAGCGGCCGAGAACTCTTCACCGAACCGCTCTACCTGGCCGCGCCCGAGCCCGTACCCGCGCCCATGGCCGCACCCGTACCGACCTCCGGCGTGCTCAGCGACCATCGCCGTAGTCCGTGGATCGTCTCCCCGTCCGGGACGCTGTGCCGCACGATGGCAGAGCGGGCGTGCGAGGCGAACGGCTTCAGTCCGCGCGTACGGCACGAGGCCGACGACTTCGATACCGTGCTCGCGCTCGTCGCGCTCGGCCAGGGCGTCGCGATCATCCCTCACCTCGGCGCCCTCGACCCGCCCGCAGGCGTGGCCCTTACGCGCCTGCCAGCCTTCCGCCGCACCCACGTCGCCTACCGCACCGGCGCCGCCGACCATCCCGCCATCGCCGCCGTCACCCGCGCGCTACGCGACGCCGTCCCCGCCGACCTGCGCGCCGAGGCCGGCTAAGAACATCTTCTTATCGGCCGGCTGGCGGTGCCTCAGTCGAGACAGAACTCGTTGCCCTCGATGTCCTGCATCGGGATGCACGCATCATCGCCGTCGTACAACGTGGTCACATGCACCGCGCCGAGCGGGAGCAGCCGCGCGCACTCGGCCTCCAGCGCGGCAAGGCGCTCCTCGCCGCGGAGCCCGGTGCCGACGCGCACGTCGAGGTGCACGCGGTTCTTCACGACCCTGCCCTCGGGGACGCGCTGGAAGTACAGTCGCGGGCCCGCGCCAGAGGGATCGACGCAGGCGAACCAGGAATCGCGCTCCTCGGGCGGCTGCGCGGACCGGTACTCGTCCCACGTGGCGAAACCCTGCGGGGGCGGCGGCACGACGTAGCCCAGCACCTCGCACCAGAAGCGCGCGAGACGTTCGGGTTCCGCGCAGTCGAACGTGACTTGGACCTGCCTGATCGGCGACATGGGGTCCACGATAACGGCGAACCGTTCTCAGGTCCCGTCAATACAGGCGAACAGCGCCCGGCCCCGCAGCGCCACCTCCACTTCGAAGCGGGTCTCGGGGTCCGCCAGTGCCTCGCCGAACAGGTCCTGCAGGCGGTGCAGCCGGCTGCGCGCGGTCTGCGGGTGGATGCCGAGGCGCGCGGCGACCTGCGGCGCGCTGCCGCGATTCGTCTCGAGCCACGCGGTCAACGTCGCTTCGAGGCGTTCGCGCTGCTTGGCCGTCATGGCGGACAGCGGCGCGAGGCGGCGCTCGCCGATCAGCCGGACGAGGGCTTCGTCGCAGAGCAGGAGCAGCGCGGGCAGTCGGTGGTCGCAGACGATCGGGGCCCTGTCGAGGACGCGCTCGGGCAGCCGTTCGCGTGCGATCCGGGCCCAGCGCAGCGAATCCGCGGCCGCGCCCAGCGGCACGACCGGACCGAGCACGGCCCGGTGCGCGCCGAGGAACTCGATGGTCTCCGGCTTCTCGAGCCAGACCTCCGGTTCGGGCAGCAGGAGGTACGGGCTCGGCGGTGAGAGGTCGGTCAGCGCCGCCTCCGGCAGCAGCCGCGTGCTCGCGCGCGCGAGCGCGTCCGCGCGATCCTGCGAATCGGGCTCGTCCGGCCTGCTCGCGACCGGTCCGAGCGCCGCACACGCGACGGCGTTCGGCAGCACCCAGTCGGCCGCCTCCGCCGCCGCTTCGAGCAGCGTCCGATCAGCGTGCCCGAGCACGAGCTGCAGCAGGTCGCGGCGCCGGAGCCGGGTCTGTGCGATGTCCGCCTTGGCGGTCGCGTATCCGAGCACGGACGCGGTCGCGATCTGGTCGACGTGCGTGAACACGGCCTCGGCGAGCTCGATCATCTGATCGGGCCGCATGCCCACGCGCCTGGCCACCCGCGCGTACCGGCGCCACGCGAGGCGTCCGCCGAGCCGAAGCGCCGACTGCAGCGAGTCCATGCTGCGGCCCTCGGCCAACTCGCTGCGGCCGAGTCCCCGGTAGATCCGGGCGCGGTCCTCGACCGGGCTGCCCCGGCCCTCCACCTCGTCCGCGAACTCGACCAGCGCCGTCTCGACCCCGTGCAGCAGCCCGGTGCTGAACAGCGAGTCGAGCGGACGGTCGTACTCCGGGATCATCAGCCGGATCTCGCGCAGGATCTCCGCGGCCAGGCTGGGGATCTCCCGCCGCAGCTGCTCGACGAAGCCGCGCGGCAGCACCGGCAGGGCGACGCGATCGCGGGCCACCGGCAACCTCCGCTCCGGGCGGCAACAGCCGTATCCGCAGACTCCTACGCGCGGGTAAGTTACCGGTGAGTTTGCGCCCGGATGACCGTCCGGTCAACGACGCCGCGCGTACCGGTGCCGGTCCGGCGGCGGAAACACTCACCCACGTGAGCGGTCCCGTCCGCGGGCTCCGGCCGTTCCTATCAGGCCCCGCAGTCGTTCTCCAGGACGCGGGCCGCTTCCGTTGACGTCCCCGGGGCCCGCTCTTAGCGTCCACTGCGGCTCGGCGTCCCGCGCCCTGCCTGGTCCGCGACTCAAAGGAGAGTCAACCCATGCGAATCATCATCAGAGCAGCCGCCGTCGGCGCGGCGATGCTCGGCGCGGTCGGGCTCGCGCTCGGCGGCGCGGCCCCCGCTTCGGCGGCCAGTACCACCTACCCGGTGAACTACAGCTTCGCGAGCGGCTTCGCGGCCGGCTTCCTGGAGCCGGACACGCCGCCGGCCGGGGCGAACGACTGGAGCTGCAAGCCGAGCGCCGCGCATCCGCACCCCGTCGTCCTGGTGCACGGCACCTTCGAGAACGAGAACGACAACTGGGGCGCCGCCTCCCCATTGCTGGCGGACAACGGCTACTGCGTCTTCGCGTTCGATTACGGCGGCGCGACGGCGGCCTGGGACATCCAGGGCACCGGCGAGATCGCGGCGAGCGCGGCGCAGCTCGAGACGTTCGTCGACCGGGTCCTCGCGGCCACCGGCGCGTCGAAGGTGGATCTCGTCGGCCACTCCCAGGGCGGCATGATGCCGCGCTACTACATCAAGAACCTGGGCGGCGCGAGGACGGTGAACACCCTCGTCGCCCTGGCCCCGAGCAACAACGGCACGACCCTCGACGGCATCACCGAGCTCGGCGACGCGCTCGGCATCCTCGAACCGGCCAACAGCTTCCTCTCGTCCGGCTGCGAGGCCTGCGTCGAGCAGGAGGTGGGCTCCTCGTTCCTCACCGCCCTGAACTCGGGCGGCGAGACGGTGTCCGGCGTGAACTACACGGTGATCGAGACCAAGTACGACGAGGTCGTCACGCCGTACACCAACGCATTCCTGCCGGCGGCATCCAACGTGACGAACATCCTCCTGCAGAACCAGTGCGGGCTCGACGCGAGCGACCACCTGGAAATCGCCTACGACCCGATCGCGATGGTCGACATGCTCAACGCCCTCGATCCCGCGCACCCGCAGTCCGTCCCCTGCGAAGTCGTACTCCCCGTCGTCTGACGGGGCGCGGCTCTCGCCTAACGGTGTCCGGCTCTGTCCGACGGGACCCGGCGCTGCCTGGCGAAGTCGGACTCTATCTGACGGTGCCCCGCCCATCGTCCGGCCTGACCGCCGGCCCGTCCGCCCCCCACCCGCGGGCAGGCCCCGCCCCCAACAAACAGCCTTCGATCACCGCTCGATCATCTTCATCTGCGCCTCGTTGTGGTGGGCGCCCGCGGGCTCGCCGAGGGCCGTGAGAGCGGCGATCTGCTCGCTCGTCAGCTCGACGTCGTCCGCGGCGATGTTCTCCTCCAGCCGCGAGACGCGGCGGGTGCCGGGGATCGGGGCGATGTGCTCCCCCTGGGAGAGCAGCCACGCGATGGCGACCTGCGCGGGCGTGGCGCCGGTCTGCTCGGCGACGGCCTCGACCTGCGCGACCAGGCGGAGGTTGTGCTCGAAGTTTCCGTCGGTGAAGCGCGGGTTGTTGTTGCGCGAATCGTCGGCGGCGAGGTCGGCCCGGGAGCGGATCGCGCCGGTGAGCATGCCGCGACCCAGCGGCGAGTAGGCGACGAAGCCGATGCCGAGTTCGCGCAGCAGCGGCAGCACGACCGGCTCCTGGTCCCTGGTGAACAGCGAGTACTCGGACTGCAGAGCGGTGACCGGGTGCACGGCGTGGGCGCGTCGGATGGTCTCGGGACCGGCCTCGGACAGCCCGTAGTGCCGGATCTTGCCCTCGGCCACGAGCTCGGCCAGCGTCCCCACGACATCCTCGATCGGGGTCTTCGGGTCCACGCGGTGCTGGTAGTAGAGGTCGATGTGGTCGGTGCCCAGGCGGCCGAGCGAGCCCTCCACCGCGGTGCGGATGTTCGCCGGGTTGGAGTCGAGATTGCCCGGACCGCCGCCGGAGTGCGACACGAGCCCGAACTTCGTGGCGAGGACCACCTCGTCGCGACGGTCCTTGATGGCGCGGCCGACGAGCTCCTCGTTGGTGAAGGGCCCGTAGATCTCCGCCGTGTCGATGAGGGTGGTCCCGAGGTCGAGGGCGCGGTGGATGGTGCGGATCGCCTCGGCGTCGTCGAGTCCGGCGGCGCTGTAGACGCCGGCCATCGTCATCGCGCCCAGGCCGATGCGGCCGACGTCGAGGGTTCCGAGGGTGGTGTGCTTCACGGTTGTGGCCTTCCCTGTTTCCTGCTTCGGGTTCTATTGCGGCGTCAGGCGCATCGTCGTCGCGCGCGCCTCGGCCGCGGTGATCGATGCGACCGGGCCGGAATAGCGGGCGTACTTGGCGCGGTAGGCGGCGTCGATGCGCTCTTCGAGGCCTTCAGAGTCCTCGACGTCGGTGAACGCGACGTCTCGGTCGACGGTCCGTGGTGATGTGTCCTTCGTGCCGAGCCCGCGTCGTGCGGTACCAGGCACCCTCGCGCCCGCGGACCGACCGGATGTACACGTCGTCGTCGACACGTACGGCCCAGACGATCCGCGGCCTGCTGAAGCTGCCGTCGGAGCGCCGCGGGGCGACGTCCACCTCATCGTGCCGTTCGATCTCGGCCAGGTCCTGCCCGCTCCACGCCGTCGTCGTCATGACTCGTCCTCCTCGGTCTCCGTGGTCTCCTCGACGATTGCCCGCAGGGCGGTCGCGGCGCTCATGGCGCTGGGCCATCCGGTGTAGAAGGCCAGATGGGTGATCGCCTCGCCCAGCTCCGCCTTGGTCAGGCCGTTGGCCAGGGCACGGCGGAGATGCGCGGGGAGCTGTTCGAGCCGGTAGAGCGAGACCAGCGCGGCGACGGTGATCAGGCTGCGGTCGCGCGGCGAGAGCTCCGGACGTTCCCACACGTCGCCGAACAGGACTTCGTCGGTCAGCTCGGCCAGCTTCGGGGCGATGCCGCCGATCAGCTGCGCGGGGGAGGGGTTTTCCGCCATGCCCCCACCGTCCCACCTCCGCTCCGAAAATGCCTCCCACCAGGGGGTTTCTGCTGTCACAGGTACCAGCAGTGCCCCCCACGTCCGGCCGGGACGACGTAGCGTGGACGGTATGGACGCACGCCGCGAGTTCGCCGACTTCCTCGCCTCCCGCCGGGCGAGGATCACCCCCGAGCAGGCCGGGCTGCCCGTCTACGGCGGCACTCGGCGTGTGTCCGGCCTGCGCCGCGAGGAGGTGGCGCTGATGGCCGGCGTCAGCGCCGACTACTACGTCAAGCTCGAGCGCGGCAACGCCCGCGGCGCGTCCGACTCCGTCCTCGAAGCCCTCGCCCGCGCCCTCCGGCTCGACGAGGTCGAGCACGACCACCTGTTCGACCTGGCCCGCGCCGTCAACACCGCCGGCCGCGCGCCCCGCCGAGGCCCGAAGCCGCAGGTGCGCCCGTCCGTCCAGCGAGTCCTGGACTCGATGGCCACCGCGCCGGCGTACGTCCGCAATCGCCGCCTCGACGTCCTCGCCGCCAACCGCCTAGGCCGCGCCCTCATCGCGCCGGTCTTCGAGGACCCACGCCGCCCGGCCAACCTCGCCCGGTTCATGTTCCTCGACGCCGCCGCACGCGACTACTACCTGGAGTGGGACTCCATGGCCTCGGACGTGGTGGCCATCCTTCGCTCCGAAGCCGGCTGCGACCCGCACGACAAGGCCCTGCAGGACTTGATCGGCGAGCTCTCGACCCGCAGCGAACTCTTCCGCAGCCGCTGGGCCGCCCACAACGTGCGGCTGCACCGCACCGGCGTCAAACGCCTGCAACACCCCGTCGTAGGCGAGCTCACTCTCGACTTCGACGCGATGGAACTGCCCGCCGACACCGGACTGACCGTCATCGCCTACAGCGCCGAACCGGCCAGCCCCTCAGCCGACAACCTCCGTCTCCTCGACAGCTGGGCCGCAACATTGGAGCAAGAAGAGGCAACCGCCGCTGCCGACGCCGCAGACGACAGCGAGCGACGACGCTAGTCCTCCCCCACTCCTAGCCGCCGCCGGTCGTACCCGCACCGGTCACGGCGTCTCCCCGGCTGTCGTAACCGGTGATCTGGGTAAAGTCCCGACTGCTCTTCACGAAATCCGCGGACGAGGTCCACACCGCATACGCGCCGGTGGCGGGCGAGCCAGGCACCGCGACCACGGTGGCCTGATACAGATGCCCGTTGACCTTCAGGGAGACCTTGGCGACATCACCGCTGACGAAGCCGATCGCCACCTGCGAGCCGACGTCGTCGGTGGTTCCCGATTTCAGAGCGGGAGCGAGAACCGTGGGCACGGTCGCAGACAACGCCGACGGCCGATCCTCGCACGTAATCGCCCCTGCCACGCTGCTGCCATGCACGTCTGCGGTCCCGTAACAGATCTGCGGCCCGGCGCGCCATGCGACGACATCCAGCGTCGAGCCCGTCATTGCGCTAGGCCGCGAGTTGATGATGGTGACGTGGCCGCCCATGCCCGCAAGTGTGTCCAGCGACGACCGACTCGCCGTGGTCGACGGCGTAGCACTGACGACCTGAGTACTCCGCGCGGAGGTCGGTGCGAGGTACGCCGCAGACGCCCCGAGCACACAGACGGCTGCCGCCGCGACGGCGCCCGCGAGCATCGTCCGGTTGCGCCGCATCCGTCGCCCGCTGCTCATGACCGCCTCGATGTCGACCGTCAGCACACGCTCATCCCGGAAGTGGAGATTCACGGGAAGTGGCTCGTCCTCGAACCCGGGCTCGTACTCGCTGCTCATGATCTCTTCCCTTCAGGTGCGAGGTGCCGGTCTTCCCGGAGCTTGGCGAGTGCGCGGAAGACGGTCGTGCGAACCGTCGCCGCCGCGACGCCCAGCTCCAGCGCGATCTCCTCGGTCGAGAGGTCGTAGAAGTACTTCAGCGCAACGGCCGCCCGCTCCCGCTGCGTCAAACCCCCGAGCGCACGCAGCACCGCGTCCCGCTCGGCGTTCTCCTCCGACAGGCTCTCCCGCGTGGCACGGTCGGCGTAGTCGGCCGACTCCTCGACGGGCGACTCCTTCCAGACCCCACGCCGCCACCGGTCCCGGTGCCCGTTGACGATGCAACGCCGCGCATACGCTTCGGGATGCCCGCTCCGCAGCTTCGGCCACGACGCGAACACCTTCGCATAGGCATGCTGAACGAGATCCTCCGCATGCCCCAGATCCCTGGTCAGCAGCTCGGCGAACTTGATCAGCCTCGTCTGAGACCCGATCACGAAATCGCGGAACTCGACGACCGCCACTTCATCGCGTGCCCGTCGCACCTACCCACCCCTCCGATCCCTGCGCCGGTGCGGCAAAGCCGCTCACCCTAATCAACGCAGTCTCGGCGGCAAGTGTTCTACCGGTACCGGGACGTTCTATCGGTACTGCGGCCTCGCCGGTTTCCCGGGGCGTGCGGCCTCGTCGCCTCGTCTCCTCGGAAATTCGATTCCGCCGGCGATACCCGGTGCCCTACTGTCGTTCGCAGGTGCCCGCGAGTCTGCGACGGGCTTTCGAAACGGGAGGGGCTGACGATGCGCGCGCGTCTCGCGGTGCATGCCTCCCGTGCTCGCTTCGAGGTGATCCTGGTGTCTTCGCCCGCTCGGCGCGGGCTGCGCGGCCAGCGCTGGGGATGGCCCGGACGCGGTCTCTGACCGAGTGTCCGGCGAAATCGCGCCGCCCTGATTCGGAGCGATGTTAAGGACATCAGATCATGCGTCACGACCTTTCCCGGCCTCAACCCGTCGCCGTCATTCGCAACCTCGGAATCCTCGCGCATGTGGACGCGGGGAAGACCACTGTCACCGAGCGGATGCTGTTCGCGGCGGGCGTCGTGCACAAGCGCGGCGAGGTTCACGACGGCACGACCGTCACCGACTTCGACCCGCAGGAGCGCGACCGCGGCATCACGATCTTCGCCGCGGCCGTGAGCTGCGGCTGGAACGGGCATCGGCTGAACCTGATCGACACGCCCGGGCACGTGGACTTCTCCGACGAGGTGGAGCGTTCGCTGCGGGTGCTCGACGGCGCGGTCGCCGTGTTCGACGCGGTCGCGGGTGTCGAGCCGCAGAGCGAGGCCGTGTGGCGGCGGGCCGATCGCTACGGTGTGCCGCGGATCGCGTTCGTCAACAAGATGGACCGCGCCGGCGCCGACCTCGAGGCCGCGCTGGCCTCGATCCGTGAGCGGCTGCACCCGCTGCCGGTCGCCGTACAGCTGCCGATCGGGTCGGAGGCCGAGTTCACCGGCGTCGTCGATCTGCTGCGGATGCGGGCCACGCTTTGGGTCGACGGCTCCGGCGACGCGCAGGATTCGGCGATTCCGGAAGCGTTGGTCGAGCTGGCACGCGAGCGCAGGCAGGCATTGGAGGAGGTGGTGGCCGAGCGGCATCCGGCAGCGTTCGACGAGTTCGTCGAGCGGTCGCAGGTGTCTGCGGAGACGCTGCGCGCCGCGCTGCGCGATCTGACGATCTCGGGTGAGGTCGTCGTCGTGCTGTGCGGAGCGGCGTACCGCAACCGTGGGATCGAACCGTTGCTCGACGCCGTCGTGGACTATCTGCCGTCTCCGCTGGACCGGCCGGCGGTCAGCGGTGTCAGCGCCGTCGGTGACGTGGGTGATGTGGATGGCGCGAGTGGCGCGAGTGGTGCGAGTGGTGCGAGTGGTGCGAGCGCCGTCAGTGACGCGAGTGATGCGGGTGATGCGGGTGATGCGGGTGATGCGGGTGACGCGGGTGACGCGGGTGCCAACGGTGACGGCGTGAGCCGCGCGGCCGATCCGGCGCAGCCGTTGACCGCCTTGGCGTTCAAGGTGCAGGCGACCGGGACCGGCCGGCTCACCTACCTGCGGCTGTACTCGGGCACGCTACACAAGGGCGACTCCGTACTCGATGTCGGCGCACGCCGCGTCGAGCGGATCGGCCGCGTGCTGCGGGTCCAGGCGGACCGGCACACGGAGGTGCCGCAGGCGGTCGCGGGCGACATCGTCGCGGTGGTCGGGCTGAAGTCGGCGCGGGTGGGAGCGACGCTGTGCGCTCCCGAAGCGCCGATCCTGCTCGAACCGCCGACGTCGACGGAGCCGGTGGTCTCGGTCGCCGTCGAGGCGGCGCGCAACGCGGACACGGAGAAGCTCGCCGTGGCGCTCGCGCAGGCCGTCGAGGCGGATCCGTCGCTCGTCGTGCGCGCCGACCGGGAGACCGGGCAGACGCTGCTGTCCGGACTCGGTGAGCTGCATCTGGAGGTGGCACTGGAGAAGATCCGCCGCGATCGCGGCGTCGACGTACGCGTGGGACGGCCGCAGGTGGCCTACCGCGAGGCGGTCGTGCACGGCGTGTCAGGGTTCGTCTACCGGCACGTCAAGCAGGACGGCGGCTCGGGCCAGTTCGCGCACATCGTGCTCGACGTCGAACCACTGACCGGCCACGTCGGCGACGTCGGGTTCGCCTTCGAGTCGACGGTCACGGGCGGACGCGTGCCGCGCGAATTCATCCGCGCGGTGGAGGCCGGTGCGCGCGATGCACTGGCTTCGGGCCCGAGGGGCGGCCACCCGGTCACGGGCCTGCGCGTCACCCTCACGGATGGCGCCACGCACGTGAAGGACTCCTCCGAGCTCGCGTTCCGCGCGGCGGGTCGCTTCGGCGTGGAGGCGGCGTTGCGGGCCGGCGAACTCGCGGTGCTGGAACCGATCGCCGAGGTGACGGTCACGGCGCCGGAGGATGCGGTCGGCACGGTGCTCGGCGATCTGTCCGCACGTCGGGGCCGGATCACGGCGTCGACCGTGCGCGGTGGCAGCGCGACCGTGACGGCTATGGTCCCGCTCGCCGAGGTGTTCGGCTATGCGACGGCGCTACGCGGTCGAACGCAGGGCCGCGGCACCTTCACCGCCACGCCGGCCGGCTACGCGCAGGCGCCGACGTCGGCGGTCGCCGCGGCTGCAACTGTGGCCGCGCGCCAGAGCCGGTGACCTGGCTGAGCGAGCGGCTGCAACTGTGGTCGCGCGCCAGAGCCGGTGACCTGGCTGAGCGAGCGGCTGCAACTGTGGTCGCGCGCCAGAGCCGGTGACTTGACCGAGCGAGCGGCTGCAACTGTGGTCGCGCGCCAGAGCCGGTGACTTGACCGAGCGAGCG
>Ga0310811_10007641_pt1 | contig 13860 bp, 14 predicted proteins | sample YCmetagenome_FD_207642 | JGI IMG/M metagenome (GOLD analysis project Ga0310811, IMG submission 207642) | Soil microbial communities from experimental microcosm in Duke University, North Carolina, United States - YC | ecosystem: Engineered > Artificial ecosystem > Soil microcosm > Unclassified ... | reverse complement strand
ATGGATTGCCGCTGCGTGTATCGGGAGAGGATCGTTTAGCGCTCACCGCCCGGCAAATTCCGGCGCGTTTCGGTCGGCACCCGGATGCGTTCCGGCACGCTGGGGCAGCACCAGGATGCAGACGACGATGAAGGCGGCGATCACCACTGAGGCGAGCGGCCGGCTGAGCGCCAGGCCGCCGTCGCTGACCGGTTTGTCGAGGAAATCGCCGACGGTGGCGCCGAGCGGCCGCGTCAGGATGAAAGCGGCCCAGAACAGCAGCACGCGAGAGACGCCGGTCGCGTAGTAAAGCAGGACGATCAGCGCAAGGCCGGCGCCGAAGACCAGCGCGCCGCCCTCGTAGCCAAGACCGCCGGTATCGGCGAGCCAGTCACCGAGCGCGGTGCCGAGCGTCTGCGAGAACGTGATCGCCGCCCAATAGAAAGCCTCGACCTTCGGCGTGCTGACGGTGTTCACCGCGATGGTGCCGGCCGACCATTGCCAGAGGCCGAGCGTTATCGCGAGGCAGAGCGCGAGAAGGGCCGAGCCGCCGGTATAGCCGATGCCGAGCGAGCGGTCGGCGAAATCGGCCATGGTGGTGCCGAAGGTGGTGGAGGCGACGATCGTCGCCCAGTACAGCACCGGATGGAATATGCGCGCCGAGATCTGCGCGATCACCAGTGCCACGAGCGCGCCGAGAAACAACGCGGTGCCGGCGAGATAGCCCCAGTTCAGCGTCATGGTGACGGTGTCGCCGCCGGTTTCGCCCAGCGTTGTCGCGGCAATCTTGATGATCCAGAAAACGAGGGTGACTTCCGGAACCTTGCTCAGTGTTTCCCGCCACGCCGTCTCGTTCGTCATCGGACCTGTCCGCCTCGCAAATATTCCAGAGAATGCTTGATGACGCAGAACGGTTCAATTGAGACGGATTGTGCAGCCGCGATCACTTCAATCTGAATTGACTTGATTCAGGTGGATCGCGCCCGGTAGGGACGGAGCCGCCTCGGATCAAATGGTGAGAGATCAACGCGCGGCTCGTGGCCCGCAATCAGTTCGGCGAGGGCTTCGCCGGTCGCCGGCGCGTTGAGAATGCCCCAGACATTGTGACCGGTTGCGACGTAAATTCCTTCGCTTCCCGGCACCCTGCCGATCAATGGCAGGCCGTCCAACGTCACCGGACGAAAACAGGCCTGTCGTGCGATGATCCTTTCCGCGCGGAACGCGGGTGACAGCTGTTCGCAGATCGCGGTGAGACGGGCGATCTCGTCCGCATCGGCGGTGATCTCGGTAGGATCAAGCGGCAGTGGGGCCTCGCCCGAGAAGGCGGTGACATGCGTGCTGCCGTCGGCCCGCGGAAAGACTTCGACGGTAAGGGCACTCTCGCGCTCGTCCCGATATTCGAGGAACAGCGCTTGCGCCGGCACGTCGCTCCCGGTGTCGTAGACCACGCTCGGGCTACGCTGGCCGAACACGACCGGCAAATCCATCCAGCCTGCCGCCAGCAGCGACCATGGTCCCATCGCAATCACGACAGCGTCCGCTTCGATGATTTTACCGTCGACCTCGACGCCCCGAGCTTTTCCGTCCGCTTGCCGAATGACGCCGGTGATGCGTCCATGGTGCAGCTCGGCGCCGAGTCTCTCGGCAGCAATCATCATGCCTGCGGTGAATTTGCGGGGGTGAACGATCGCCGTCGTCTCCGGTGTGCCGATCCGGCCCGCGATCGTAACGCTTTGTGAAAGCCAATCGAGCTCGGATGGCGCGTGGCTGTGAGTGGCGCGGTCCGGCATGATGGAGCCGCTGTAAGCGGACATCGGCCGATGGCCCCAATCGCCGGACGGTTCGCCCGCCAGTTCGGCATGGAGGTGAAAGCTTCGCCGCGCCAGCGTATCGAGCGGCGTGCCCGCGCACCAGTCGAGTGCGAGGAACCCGCCGGCCTTTCCGGAAGCCGCTGCCGCGACGTCGGCGCGTTCAACGACGATGACATCGATGCCACGCCGCCGGAGGAAATAGGCGGTACAGGCGCCGATCACACCGCCGCCGCAGATCACAACCCGCATGATTCCTCCGCCGAAGTGCCGCTGATTGTAAGGCCTTTTGTAAGGAATGCTTAAATCAAGACGATTAGCTTCGTCGCGCTATTTGGGGGCTGCACGAAGCGATTTCGCGCGCCATTTTTCTTGAGGGTTGCCGCGATGTCGCGCTCTTTGATCGAAATTGCCAAACTGTCCGTCGATTTGACGCCGCGGCCGATCGAGCCGTCCTGGGTCATCGAAGGCAAGCCCGACGCGAGCTGGTGCATTTTGTCGCAGAGCGCCGATGGGCTCGCCACTACCATGGTCTGGCACTGCACCGAAGGCAAGTTCAACTGGTATTATGATTTCGACGAGACCATCCTGATCCTCGACGGCTCGATCGTGCTCGAGAGTGACGGCATGCCGCCGACCCGCTACGGCGCCGGTGACGTCATCTTCTTCAAGGACGGCGCGCATGCCAAATGGCATGTCGAAGGCCACGTCAGGAAGCTCGCCTTCTGCCGCAAGACCTCCCCGGCCTGGTTCGGCTTCGCGCTGCGCGTGTTCCTGAAGCTGCGCAAGATATTTCTGCCCGCCAGCCAGCGCCAGCCCGCGAGCCTGCTGGCCGGCTGAGGCGCTGCTGCGCTTGGCCGCAGCGCCTCTAGTGCCGCCGATTTGAAGTCCCTGCACCGCAAGCCGAGAAATGGACCAGGGACTTCAAATCGAAAAGCGGCACTAGAATCATAAGTTTGCTAGTGCCCATGGCTTTCCGAAGTTCGTATAAGTGGTCGCTGCAATGGTGTACGAACTTCGGAAAGTGGGCACTAGAAACGCGTCAGGCGGATTTCGCCAGCAGGTCGCTTTGGCCTTCGCGGACGAAGGTCTCGAACGTCTTTGGCCTCGCACCGCCGATCTTCTCGATTGAATCGGTCACGGTAAAGTTGGGATCTTTCGGGTCGATCGCCGCTCCGCGGATCGCGCGCCAGAGCGAGGAGAGATGCTCGATCGCGTGCGGATTATAGCCGCGCGAAGCCGCATCGCGGCGCCATTCCTCGTCTGAAATCTCCTGGTAGTGGACGTTGCGCGCCAGCACCCTGGCGAAGGTCGCGACGATTTCCTTCAGCGCCATCGTGGCGCCGATCATGCGGATGACGCTGCCGGCGGCAGGCTTTGGACCGGTCAGCAGGCCGACGGCGACGCGCGCGACGTCTTCGCCGGCGACGAGCGGCAACACCGTGCTCTCGCCGCCCCAGGGCAGGCGAATCGCTCCCTGCGCCGGCAGGCTCTGGCGCACCAGCGCGGCGACGTTTTCATAAAATACGGTGGCGCGGATATGCGCAGCGCCGATGCCGGCCCATTCGAACACTTGTTCCGACAGATAGTTTTGCCGCATGCGCGGCGTCGGCGCGTCGGGCGAGGACTGCAGCATCACCAGATCGACCAGCCGGTCGATGTTTGTCTCTCGGGCAGCCAGGGCCATGGTCGCGGTCGCGTCCATCAGCCCGTCCTGCACCGGATAGGCGAAGTAGATCGCGCTGACGCCCTCGGTGGCGCGCTGCACCGAACGGATGTCGAGGAAGTCGCCTTCGAAGATCTCGGCGCCGAGCGCGCGCAGGTGTTCGGAACGTTCGTCGATCTTGTGCACGAAGGCGCGCACGGGAACGCCGCGGGCGAGCAGCATTTCACAGACGTGACGGCCGGTCTTGCCTTGCCGGCCGCCGGCGGCGGATGTGACGAGGACGGGTTTTGCCATGACGGCACCTCAAATTCCTGTGGGTTGATCTATGGTACCGTACGGTACCATTCGCTTTGATGTATGGTACTTATCGGTACCGAGTCAAGGGATGCCGATGGCCGTTAAAAAACATGTGAAGCAGGCTCCGGCGGAAACTGCGGATCCGCCGGTGCGCGACCGCATCCTGGCGGCCGCGTTTTCGGCCTTCACCGAGCGCGGTTTTGCCGAAACCTCGACGCTGGAGATTGCGACCCGCGCGCGGGCCTCCAAGCGCGAGCTCTATGCCCTGTTCGGCACCAAGCAGGACATGCTGATCGCCTGCATCGGCGAACGCGCCAAGCGGCTGCGATTGCCGATCGACCTGCCGGAGCTGCGCGACCGCGAAGCGCTACTGAAGACTCTGGCGGCCTTCGGCGCGCGGCTCGTCCACGAGGTTTCCGAACCAGCGGTGGTCGCCATGTTTCGGCTCGCCATCGCCGAGGCGGCGCGCACGCCTGAGATCGCGCAGGCGTTGAACGACATCGCCATCGCCGCGAGCCGCGACGCGCTCCGTGAGCTCATGCGGCGCGCGCGATCAGCTCGTCTTCTCGACGGCGAGCCTGCCGAGATGGCCGCACAGTTCTTCGGTCTGCTCTGGGGCAACCTGATGCTGAGCCTGTTGCTCGGCATCGCCGAGCGACCGAGCCAGCGCGAGATCGACCGGCGTGCGGAGGCCGCCAGTAGCGCCTTCCTGCGCGCTTATCCGGAGCCGGCGTAGCGCATGATCCGGAAAAAGCACGCCCCGCACTTGATGCGGGGTGTGCAGCGGTTTTCCGAAAAGATCATGCGCCAAACAAAAGCCAAACAGCCCTCAGAGCTCAGGCAATTGCAGCCGGTAGAAATCCTTCGCCGTCTTGTAGAACAGCGCGGTCTTCTCGCTTTCGCTGGCGCCCGCCGAGAGACGTTTGAAGGCGTTGAAGATCACCTGATAGCTCGCTTGACCTTTGTCGGGCGGGAAATTGCTTTCGAACATGCAGCGATTGGGGCCGAAGGCTTCGATACAGGTTTCGATATAGGGCTTCCATGCCGCGGCGGCCTGTTCGGAATTCGGCGGCTTCGGCCATTCATGGAAGCCGAAGCCCGGCAGCACCATTGCCAGTCCGCCGAGTTTCACCGACACGTTCTTGCACTTGGCGACTTCCAGGATCGAGGCCTTCCAGGTCTTGAAGATCTCCTCGCGCCGGCCCGCATAGCTGCCGATGCCGATGATGCCGCCGCAATGGTCGAGACAGATTTTGGTGTCGGGAAAGGCGCGGGCGAGATCGATGAAGTCACCGAGCTGCGTGTGGAACAGCCACGCATCGAAGCTGAGGCCGAGTGGCGCCAGACACGCAAAGCCCTTGCGGAAGGTCGGATCGAGCAACAGGCTCTTCGGCCGACCGGCATAAATGCCGGCGACATTCTTGTCGGCATCCCAGGCCGAGGAGTGCCGGATGCCGCGAAAGCGGCCGTTGCCGGCGGCAATCTCCGCTTCCAGCACGGCCTTGGCACCGTCGCCCAGCAGGAGATTGACGTGGCCGACGATGCCATGCGCGATCAAGGTCTTGCCATAGGCCTCGCTCGCCGCCATTGCCGCCGCGCCATTGACGAACTCGACCTCACCGACCGGACGGAACGCTTCCGGGCCATGCGCACGGTACATCGAGCGGCTTTCGACGTAGACGGTCGCGACGATGTTGTGGCCCGAGGAGACATCGTCGCTCATCTCGTCGATCAGATAGCGCACCCCGCCGCGGTCCCAAAGATGATGATGCGGATCGATGATCGGGCGGGCAGGATCGATGACTTTTTCGGTATGCAGCGCGAGCCAGTCCTCGCGCGGATCGGCGTAGAGCCCGCTTCTGGTGGAGGGTGCGGTGCTGGCGACCATGGATGTTCACTCCCTTGTTTATTGTTGTTGAACGGGCCCGGCAGATATTACCGCAACGGGGCGAACAGGCCAGCCGGTGATGTCGCATGCCGGCTTGCGTTTTGCGTGAAGCGGAAATTACGACGGGAGAACGGTGATGGTGCGGCGCTGCTCGGACCAAGCCGCTTCTAGACGCCGTCGAGAATGATGACGGTCGGCGTCGTCGGCAGCGTCTCGCGCGAGATGCGCAAGGTTCGTTCGTTGCGCTGGTCGATGGCGAAATCCTTGCCGATGCGCTGCATGAAATCCTCCAGCGGCGTCTCGAAGCGGTGCATCGGCAGCACGACGGAAGCGCGCAAGCGGCGCGTGATCTCGGAGATGCCGTCGAGCGACATCGTATAGGTGCCGTCGATCGGCACCATCAGGATGTCGAGCCGCCCGATTGCGGCGAAATGGCTGTCGTCCAGCTTGACATGCGAATGCCCGAGATGGCCGATGCAGAGGCCGGCGACCTCGAAGATGAAGATCGAGTTGCCGTCCTTGATCATGTTGATGCCGGAATTGTCGCCCCAGAAGCGGCGGATATCGGTCGTGACGTTGCGGATGAAGACGTCGCCGATCTTCTCCGATATTTTCGCGGGCCCGCCGTTCTCGCGCCAGCCGTGCAGCACATGGGGAATGCGCGGATCGGGGAACAGTGTGTAGTGCGTGGAATGCGCGCGGTTCATGGTGACGACGTCGGGCAACCGCCCCATCCGATAGGTCCCGTTCCAGTCGGTCGCGATCCGAATGCCGCCCGGCGTGTCGATGTAATAGGTGGAATGGCCGGCATAGGTGATGGCAACTTCGTCGGTTCCTGCGGCGGCCCGGCGAAGACTGACCGGCATCGCGCGGGGCGGCACGTTTGCCATGGCAAGACATTCGCTGCGCGGGGTGTCCTGCGATGGGCTCGTCTGCGCGGACGCTGGCACGATCAGGGAGCCGAGCAGGGCGATAATTGCCGAAGCGATCCGCAACATGGCAAGGCCTATGCGTAGTGGTCCCTGACTGTATCGCCGGATGGGGGACCAAACTATCATGCCGGTATCAACAGATCGTCAGACCCATCTTGGGAGCAGCCGTCATGGCCTCGCGCGCATCGTCTTCCCAAAAGCTGGAGCCGCTCCGCCATGTCGATGCCGGCGTACTCGATATCGCCTATTACGAGGCCGGTCCCGCCGATGGCCCGGTCGCTGTGCTGTCGCATGGCTTTCCCTATGACATCCACTCCTATGTCGATGTGGCCCCGATAGTGGCCGCGCAGGGCTGTCGCGTCATCGTGCCCTACTTGCGGGGCTATGGTCCGACGCGCTTTCTCGATGCGTCGACGCCGCGCTCCGGCGAGCAGGCGGCGATCGGTGCGGACCTGATGGCGCTGATGGATGCGTTGTCGATCCCGCGCGCGGTCTTCGCCGGCTATGATTGGGGCGGCCGCGCGGCCTGCGTCGGCGCGGCGTTGTGGCCGGAGCGCTGTATCGGGCTGGTCTCGGTCAACAGCTATCTGATCCAGGACATCGCCAATGCGCTGAAGCCGGCAAAGGCCGAGCGCGAGGCGACGCTCTGGTACCAGTGGTACTTCCAGATCGAACGCGGGCGCGCGGGTCTTGCGGCCGACCGGCGCGGCATCACGCGCATCCTGTGGCAGCAATGGTCGCCGAACTGGAAATTCGACGAGGCTTGTCTGGAGCGAACATCGATCGCCCACGACAACCCCGACTATGTCGACATCGTCATCCATAGCTACCGCCACCGCTATGGCCTCGTCGATGGCGATCCGCGCTATGCCGACATCCAGCGCAAGCTCGCCGCGTTGCCGCCGATCACCGTGCCCGCGATCACGCTCGACGGCGAAGGCGACGGCGTCGCGCCCGCTACCGATGGCAAGGCAAGCAGCGCCAGGTTTACCGGCGGCCGCGTCCACCGCAGGATTCCGCGCGCAGGCCACAATCTGCCGCAGGAGGAGCCGGAAGCATTCGCGGCGGCGGTGATGGAGTTGATCAAAGCCTAGCTCAGGAGATGCGCAGACTTGCCGCTGGCTTCCAAAAGATTGACGGCTCTCTTATCGAAGGAGACGAAGGTGTCCGCACCGAGCCAATTGCCCTCATAGGCGATCACGCCGTCGGCGAAGTCGCCACCCGCATTCAGCATGGCCAGTCCGGCCTCCGCCGCGGGCCGGTTGACAACGACATTGGCGCCATTGATCAGGTCCTGGATCGTCGCCGCAATATCGCTCGGCCCGATCTTGTAGCTACGCAGTACCCAGGCCAGTTCGCAAAGAGTGGCGAGCGATAGCGCAACAATTTCGGCTCGTCTCAAGGCCACCTGTGCAGCCTTGCTCTGCTCAGGATGGTCCTCGAGGAACGCCCGCGCCAATACGTTGGTATCGGCAGTTATCTTCATCGCTTGCCTGCCCAACCGCGAGCAATGACCTCATTCATCTCTTCAATCGAGAGAGTGGGACCTTTTTTCTTGTCTTTCAGCTTGCCGAAAAGGTCCGAGATTTTCCCGGTCGGCTTGGCGGCTTTCACCTCGATTCGGCCATCTGGGAGTTTCTCTACGACGATCTTTTCGCCGGGGTGTACGCCAAGATGTTCGAGCAGGTCCTTGCGCAGCGTGACCTGACCTTTTGTTGTGATGGTGAGCGTGCTCATGGCTATCCTCGCGGTTCGTATGTAAGGTAAAAGTACCTTACTCGCAAGCGCCTTCCGAATTCACCCCCGCGCCGGGCTAAACTTCCAGGTTGCGGCGAGGATGGCCAGTGTCAGCAGTGAGCTGATGGCGGCCACCATCGGCAGCGCCAGCACGAGCGCGGATGTCGCGGCCCAGCCGATCGAGGAGAAGGCTTCGGCGAAGGTAGCCAGCCGTGACGACGTCTGGCGGCGGCGGAACTGACTGCGCTTGGCTTGCACGCGGAACCAGAGCTGAATGGCGGTCGCGGACGACGCGGCGATGATGACGCCGGCAGCGGTAACGGCGGCCTGCGCCGGCGCCAGCAGCGCAAGGGCGGCGAGCAGTGGAGCGAAGATCACGCCAATCGTAATCAGCACCACTTCGATCTTGGCACGGGTGACGCTGGAAGGAAGAAGCGGCGCCGTGGCAACAAGGTCGGCGGCGTCTTCGCCCGAGATCGTCAGCCAGGCGAGGCCACCCGCGAGCTGGCCCGCCGCCATCACGATGACGGGGGTGATCAGCACGATCGCGGTCGAAGAGTTGGAGAAGCTTCGCCACAGGAACAGCGCCGGCGGCACGAGGTAGAGCAGCTGCATCAGTGTCTGCGACAGCAGCCAGGGATCGCGGCGGAGCAGCACAAATTCCTTGCGCCGCAGCGCCTGTTGCCGCGAGCCGCCGCGAAATGCTCTGGCACCGCTGCCGTGCTGTCTCGATGAAGCATGGGCCGAGGCGCTGATCGCGGTGTCGGCAAAGCGCGGCGAGAAGATCGTCATGACGACGCCGAGCGCCACGAGGCTCATCGCCAGCAAAAGCAGCAGCGCTTCGCCGTCGCCCAGGATCGCTCGTGCCGGCCACCACACGAGGCTGCCGGCGTCGGGCGCGAAGGCGGCTGCGGCGTCCGACGTCAGGACCGCAAAACGTGAGAGCGTGCCGTAAGACAGGATCGCCGCGACCTGTAGCGCGATGACAAAGCCGGCGCCGATCACGGCGGCGATGATCTGTGCCATCAGCCGCGTCCGCGCCGGCCCGATCAGGCGGAACAGGAAAATTGTGATCGCGATGGCGCATGCCGCCGCCGACAGGCCGACGGCGGTGACGACGCCAAAGGCGGCAAACCATCTGGCGCCGCCTCCGATCATCAGCACATCGACGAACGGCGTCGACAGCAGCAGCGCCATGAAGGTGACGGTGAGCGCGATGGAAGCGATACGGATGGAGAAGACGTTGGCGAGTCGCGTCGGCGATGACATGATCAGATCGAGATCGGCGCGGGCGTAAAACACCCGCGTCACCGACTCGATCGCCTGCGACAGCATCAACGCCCAGGCGAGGAACACCGTCGACGTGATGACGATCAGCGAGGTCGTATCGAGCGGTGCCTCGAGAGCGGCGTAACGGCCGATCACCGCCCAGGCCGGCAGGTGCATCAGCGCGGCGAAGACGACGAGGCCGATCACGGCGACGCGCGTCCGGCGCCGCCGGCCGCCGGTCATCATGGCGAACCATTCCCGCCAGGCGAGCCGCAGCTCGTGCCGTGCGAACCAGGAAAGCGCGGTCGCCGTGCTCACGCGGCCTCTCGCTTCACGTCGACCAGCGCGATGAAGAGGTCTTCGAGGCTGGTGTCGTGATGACCGTTCTGCTGCCGCAACTCGGTGAGCGTGCCTTCGGCGACGAGCCGGCCGGCGGCGATGACGCCGATGCGATCGGCCATGCGTTCGGCGACCTCGAGGATATGGGTCGTCATGATGACCGTGCAGCCGGCGCGGACGCGATTGCTCAGGATGCCCTTGACGTGGCGAGCGGAGACGGCGTCGAGCCCGGTCAGGGGCTCGTCGAGGATGATGAGCTTGGGGTCATGGATCAGGGCGCCGGCGAGCGCCACTTTCTGGCGCATGCCCTTGGAGAATCCCTCGCAACGCTCGTTCCGGTGTGGCTCGAGGCCAAGCGAGGTCAGCAAGGCTTCGGCCGCGGGCTGCGATGTCGCGGGCTCGATGCCCCAGAGGCCGGCGACGAATTCGAGATATTCGAGCGGCGTCAGCTTGTCGTAGATCATCGGCTCGTCCGACACCCACGCCATCACCTGCTTGGCGGCGACGGGATCGGTGAGGGCATCGATGCCGAAAATGCCGACCGACCCGGCGTCCGGCCTCAGCAGTCCTGCGACCATGCGCAAGGTCGTGGTCTTGCCGGCGCCGTTGGGGCCGACGAGCGCGTAGAATTCGCCTCGATGGACGGTGAGATCGAGTGCATCGACCGCAGGGCGGTCAAAACGCTTTGTTAACCCTGTGAGCCGCAGCGCCGACGTTTCGCCGTTCATGATGGGATGGTCCAGCTTTGCACTGGGCCGGAACCATGGACCGAAGATGTTTCGGCGCGGTGAATCCGACTCCGCAAACGGCTCGCTAGAGCATGATCCGGTTTTCCGAAAAGATCCTGCCCGATCAAAAACCTAAAGCACGATGGTGCCCATCGCGCTTTAGTGCGGCCCCAGCGTGACGCCGAAATCGACAGGCTGAAGCGCGGTGACGTTGCAGCGCCAGCCTCCCTGGTCGGCCTTCTGAAAGGTAAAGGCCTTCCCGATCCTGATCCGGTTCGATACCGGGAAGCTGTCGCGGTTTCCCGGTGCCGGTTTTGCCTTGCCCGCCTTCAGGTCCCAGCACGTGCCGGTGCAGTTTGACGCGACCGGGCTGCACGCTGCAAACGGCGACAGCACGATCATCTCGACATCGGCGGTCACCTGTGCGCTCCGGTCGGTGATCTCGCTGCCTTTTTCGATCACGCGGCTCACCCGCACGAAATTCCCGCAGGCGTTGGCCGCATGGATCTGCGTCATGCACATGTCGACCGCGTCGGCATTGGCAAGTGCGGAGGGCAGATGGCGGCCGAAGAGCTTTTTGGGATCACCCCTGGCTGCGGCGATCTCGGTCTCCTCCTGCTTCATATAGTCGGCGAGACAGTCCTCCGAGGCCGACAATTCCGATAGCGGCACATTGTCCTTGCCGGCGAGATTGCACTTTCGGTCGCGATCGCGCGTCCATCGGGCAAATTCCGCAAAGGCGTCCTTTGCCTCGGTCTCGTTCAGCTTGCCGATCAGCTTGAGCGCGTCCTTGTTGAGGTCCAATTCGGCTTCGGCCAGCGACGGTTCGCTGCAAATCAGGGCGCCAGCGGCGGTGTTGACGGCAAGGCAGTCGAAATTCGGATCGCGCAGGATATCGGTCCGTTCTTCGGTCTCCGTCAGGAGGCAAGCCGTGACCGGCTCGATATTCTCAACGCGAACCGGCTCGCGTCCGAAAATGCCGCAGCTCTGGTTGCGATTGCGGATCCACTCAGCGTTCTCCTCGACGGCGAGAAGGCGGTCCGGGAGCCGGCTCAGCCGCTCCTGGACCGCCGCTGCCAGCTTTTCACCGGCCGCGATCAGCTGGGGATCGGCGCAGAACAGCTGATTGGCCGGATCCTTGTGTATCTCACAATGGTTTTTGGCAAACAGCGGCAGCTTCTCGCCGATCGAGTGACCGCCAGTCGGGGAATCCTGCGCCGACAGCGGATGCACGAGGCCGAGTTGGATCGCTACGACCGCCAGCAAAATCGCCCGCATGTGCCGAAAATCCCCGCCCCGCCAGATGATGCGCCCGCCATGCTAGCTTCTCCGCAAGCGCAGTGAAAGAAATTAAGCGGCGGGGCTTATTGCCGCGCCGCTCCTTTCCCGGCCGCTCAGTCGGCGGCCGCGATCAGGCCAGGCTGGACATTGAGCGTGCTCGTCGGCGTGGCGGGAGCGGGCTCCCGCATGCTAGCCAGCACCGGCGCATCGGTGAATCTGTTCACGCCATCGTCGTCGATGACGAACAGCGGACGATAGTTGCGCAGATAGGAATCCTCGATCATCGCGGTACGGCGGTTGTCGAGGATCAGCCAGCGGCCGTCCAGACGCGCGGCGGTAACGGCGTGGCCTTCGTGACGGAAAGTATCGACCATCACGACGATACGCAGATCCTCGGTGGCAACGCCGGCCATGCGCAGCGCGACATATTTCGCGATCGCGTAATCCTCGCAATCGCCGGCGCCATGATCGAAGGTGACGAGCGGCGAACTCCAGAAGTCGACCACGCCGTATTGCACGATGTCGTCCATGGGGCGGATCGACAGGTTGATGGCGCGATTGATCTCGCCAAGACGGGCGCGGCCTTCGCGCTGTCGGCCGGCATCGACGATCGAGAGGAATTTAAGCGCAGCGTCCGAGACGCAGCGCTCGCGGTCGCCGTCGCAGAGGGCAAGCTGCACCCGCTCGTCATCGAGCTTTTTCTCGACACCGAGCCATTTGGCCCGCAAGCCGCCGGCATAGACCGGCATGGTAGTGAGCCCGAACGGCTCGGTCGCATCCACGGTGAGCTTGAGGCTTGCCGGAACGACAAGCGGATCGGCCATGGCGGGCGATCCGAACCAGGCCATGCCGCATGCGAGCAGCGCCGCACGCCACGCGTGCGCGTAAACGGAAAACCTCATCTGACGCCCCATGTCCGGGGCATCGCCGAGGCTTTTGCCTCGGATACGTGCCCGGATCGTTCACGGGCGATGATCGGAGGTGGGGCTTTTCTTCTTCTTAAAACCGGCTCCGACGGGCCGGCAAAGCTCGAATCAGCCTGAAATCCCTCCGGTCGGATTCGCTACAATTTTAGCGTTCGCCTGCGGACGGGCGGGATGCTGTTGCGGGATGGCCGCGAACGGCGGAAAAATGCGTGAGGTGGTTGAGCCAGCCCGAATTCCACCGAATATGGATAACGCGCCGAATATCGTGTTTTTGTTATTCAGATCACAAAATTAGCTCGGAAGCTCGCGCAGTATCGTGCAAGGGAATGCAAGGGAATAAGTTTTTCCAGATTTAGCTGTAAAATCTATACTTATGAATACATTTATCGCTGTTAAAATCGGTATTTTATGCATAATAATATTTTATTGTATGCGAAGATGTACTTCGTTACGTCGCCGATTCGACGAAAAGCCGCAAAAAAATCCATTTTGTCGCACAAGCAACAGATGGTTCCGCTATGCACTCTGCAATGATATGCAGGCATCGCACCGAATTTATTGAATAATTATTAACCTTTTGCGGTGGTCCTTTGAATTACGCTGGCAAATTTGACGCCACATTTGCCTCTGACGGTGCCGATACGCATTCCCACGCGTATGTCCATGTCGATTCATCGCAGACGCATGCGCCCGCCGACGCGATCATTGTTCCCGACGCCCAGCTTCTGTTCCATGCCGACTATTCGCGATCCGGCAGCGACCTGATCCTTTCCCGGGATCATCACGAATATGTCGTGCATGATTACTTCAGGGGCGAGAAGCGCGCCGCCCTGGCATCCCAGGACGGCGCGCATCTGACCGCCGACATCGTCAAGGCCCTGGTCGGTGAGGTCGAGGTCAGCCAGGCCGGGACCGCTCCGGTCGCGAGCGAGGTGATCGGCCATGTCACCAAGCTGCAGGGCTCGGCGACCGTCATCCGCAACGGCGTCTCCGTCATCCTGAACATGGGC
>Ga0310811_10007640_pt1 | contig 13860 bp, 10 predicted proteins | sample YCmetagenome_FD_207642 | JGI IMG/M metagenome (GOLD analysis project Ga0310811, IMG submission 207642) | Soil microbial communities from experimental microcosm in Duke University, North Carolina, United States - YC | ecosystem: Engineered > Artificial ecosystem > Soil microcosm > Unclassified ... | reverse complement strand
CCGTGCGCTTATTCGTGGTGTGCGTATGGCACAGATAAGCCCTTTATGGGTAGGCGCGACAAGCCTCATCGAGATGCTTGTCGAAGCGGAAGTGCGCCAGGAAAGTGGTCCGTTGCCAATCGTAGCCTCCCCTCGCATTGCCGTGGATAGACCAACGCTCTACGTCGTGGGCAGCCTGAGCCCGTCTGTGCGGACGGAACTGCAAGAGATGCAGATCCCGACTGTACAAATCGTGCCGGGAGTTGGTCTCGTCGCTGAGAAAGAGACCGTATTGTCCGGTGGCGATCTGGCCGCGCTCACGCCCCTGGCAAGCGACAGTGGTAGCTGGGGAGACGTACTGGACACCGTACACGCTGCGATTGGAGATCTGTTCGAGGTACGTCCCTGGGGTTTGCTGGTTGCTACGGGCGGAGATACGACGGCCGCGGTTGTTGAAGGTTTGCAGGGCTGGGGTTTGCGGCTCATCTCCAGGGTAAATGTTGGCACCGTACTTTGCACGATCCGGGGTGGTCCATACGAAGGATTTCCCGTGATAACGAAGGTTGGTTCGATGGGAAGCCTGCGCATTGTGCGCTCAGGCGACACAGTCCGTGTAGTGACTGCCGTAGATGGGAGCAAGGAGAGTGTTTCATGAAGATGGCATATAGAAGGGAGCCAGACATATTATAATCAAAGAGGTCGGTTTATTGGCCTATTGAGGCTCTGAATCTGTGTATGGAGGAGACAAAGAGATGCGGCATAAGGATGATCCATTGCTTGGGTTGCTCGGGAAGAGCGGTTTGATCACACGTGAGATCGCGCGCGACCTGATCACGGTCGCGCCGAACGAGCGTATTAAAGGGACCGAGGAATACGCGCAGCAGTTCCGCGCCGGGTTTGGTACGGTACAAAAAGCGCTGTTTACGCTTGAGGGGACAGGGGCGATCAAGCTGGAGAGTCGCGGCCATCTGGGGACATTCATTGTGAGCAGCGATCTGAGTCTGTTGTGGGCTATCAGCGGCCTGGGGACGATTGTGGGCATCATGCCGTTGCCGGACTCCAAAGAATATGAGGGGATTGCGACCGCTCTTACCGACACTTTCAATGAAGCTGGTCTGCCATTCAACCTTATCCATCTGAACGGAGCGACACGGCGTATCGAGCAGTTGCAATCGGGGCGTGCAGACTTCGTGGTGCTCTCACACTTTGCCGCCGAGGAGGCATGTGCCAGAGAGCCATCCCTCATGCTTTTTCGCTCCTGCGCTCCTTACTCCTATTATGCGCGCCAATCACTCGTCATGCTGACCAGGAGTGACATCACCAGCCGCGAAGCGATCCAGCGTGTTGGTATCGACGCGGCCTCGCGGGATCACGTCGAGATCACCAGCCGCGAATTCCAGTCCGACCATGTTGAGTTTGTCCAGGTTCCTTATCACCTGATACCGGAACTCATCTGCAACGGTCAGATCGATGGTGCTGTCTGGCACCGAACAACCCAGCGCCTCGGTCCTACCAGCCACTCTTTTGGCTTCCTACCTCTGGAGCGTGGGCCCGTAGAAGAGATCCTGGAGGATCTGGGACGCCTCGCCATTGTCGGCCAGCGCCATGATCATACGCTCTATGCCCTCTTTGAGAAGTGCATTGATCCTGCGAAACTTGAGCAGGTGCAAAATGATGTGATCGAGGGGCGGCGGATGCCATTGTATTGAGTATGTTGGAGTATATTCAGAAAAACTTTCGCAGGCAAATACTCCGAATAGAGAGAACACGATTACTTAACCATATGAAGTCATCTCTTTTAAGACAAGAAAGGTAGTATATATTTATGATTGCCCCACAAGTACAGCAGATTGAACATGAGCTTAGCCAGTTAATCGGGCAAGAGCATGTCCTATGGGACGAAGAAATCATCAAAGCGCATAGCTACGATACGTGGCCGGTCGCGACAAAATGGAAGCAACAGAATAAGCAGCCGCATCGTCCAGATCTCGTGGTGCGGCCAACAGAGGTCGAGCAGGTTCGTAAAGTGCTGAGCTGGGCAAATCAAAAGCATATTCCCGTTACCCCCTGGGGATTGGGCTCATCGGTAACCGGCGCACCGCTCGTCTCCCGCCGTGGAATTGTGCTGGACATGTCGGCCATGCAGCAAGTGTTGGAGATCAACACCACGAGCTTATGGGTCAGAGTGCAGGCTGGTATGCTGGGCATCGAACTGGAACGGCAACTGAATGCGCAGGGATTCACGCTCAATCACTCACCACAATCGCTGGACCGTTCTTCCGTCGGTGGCTGGATCGCGACACGCGCTACCGGGCAATTCTCTTCGCGCTATGGCGGCATTGAGGATCTCACCGTCGCTTTCTCGGTCGTGTTGCCCACGGGCGAACTGGTACAGACGCCATTTGTGCCTCGTGCCGCGATCGGACCGGATCTCCGCCACATCTTTATGGGGGCCGAGGGCACGATGGGTGTGATCACGGATGTGACGTTGAAGATCTTTCCATTGCCAGAGACACGCATTCTGCAAACATTGCGCTTCACCTCTGTCGGGCAGGGGCTCAACGCCATGCGCAAGATCATGCGCTCCAGCCTGAAGCCATTCTTGCTGCGTTTCTATGACCAGGAGGAATCGCGCCATGCCATGCAGGATCGTGCATTTGTGGGCTGTGCAATGTTTGTGGGCACAGAAGGCGTGAAGGCCGTTGCGGAAGCAGAGTATCAAGCCGTCCTGGCAATCTGTCAAGAGGAAGGTGCAAGCACCCTTGGCGTCGCAGGCGTACAGGCATGGATGGATCGACGCTACGATTTCTCAACGATCGAGCAACGGTTAAATCAGCCGGGCGGGTTGGCCGAAACCATCGAGATCGCGCACTTCTGGGATAATATCGAGGAGACCTATCAGGCCCTGAAGACGGCGATGGCACCGTATGCGGAAGAGGTGCTGGGCCATTTCTCGCATACGTATCCACAGGGAACCTCGCTCTACGTGATCTTGCTGGGACACGAGAAAGATGCCGCAGCCGTAGAAGCGCGTTTGTACGACATCTGGAAAACGACCATGAGCATCTGCCTGGAGAAGGGGGCCGCGATCTCGCATCATCATGGCGTTGGGCTCGCACGCTTACCCTATATTCGAGAAGAGCTAGGCACCGGTATGACAGTATTGGAAAAAGTAAAGCAGGCCATTGATCCAAACGACATTCTCAATCCGGGCAAGCTGGGTTTGAAATAGATGGTTGTAGATTCGCTCCGCACCCTGTGTATATAACATTGCTCCCATTAAATCCGTAGAGTCGCGGCTTGTTTGCAATGAATACGCATCAACCTAAGGGACGAAATGGCCGGTGGGGGCCGTGGACCGGCATAAAGCCCGGTCCCTACCTCGGCCATTCTTCGAGGAATGGGACCATTGGCGCTTCTCAGGTTGATGCGTATTGGTCGCAGACAAGCCGCGACTCTACGGAAATGATGGGAGATGCGTCTTATTTCCGTGACATTGTGGCTGGTCTGCGACGGGGGGGCGATCGTTTTTCGTGTCGATAGGCAAAAAAGATGCTCACCTTCGTTATTTCCAGGGTGAGCATCTTTTTTTTGTTTAGAGCTGCCAGACCTGCGCATTGCTGAAGGCGGCATCAGTGGGATTGCCGCCATTCGAGCCAAAGACACCAAGCTGCCCTTTTGCATACGAAGCATCAGTCACATGTGTTATGTATTGCTGGTTAACATACAAGTAGATGTCGTTTCCCTTCGCGATAACAGTGAGGAGGTTGACTTGCCCTACCCCTTTTTTGATGTCCGTGCTTGTCGCACTGGCAAGGGTGCTGCTGTGAGTGTCATCTTGTGAGAGATAGAGTCCATAGGAGCCATTCTGTCCAATGCGGAAGAGGTAGTATTGCGAGGCGGTTGAGTTACCCCGGAATAAGAGCCCTCCCTCATCTCCCTTCACAATCGTCATCTGTACCTGGAAGGCAAAGTCGCTGAAAGAGGAATTTAATGCAAAGCAGGGGACATAATAATCTGTCCGATCGACGCTTGCGTGGAGTGCATTGTTGGTGAATGCACAACCGCCGCCCCCCTCGGCAGTATAAAGATCCCATTTAGAGTTATCCTGGCCCGTCAATGGCGAACTGAACGTTGGTGCTCCGGCGGTAGCCTGTTTGTATATCGTCTGCTCGGCGGTGACAGTAGCTTGAACTGCCGCAGTGGCCTGTACCTGTGTGGCGGTGGCCTGTGCCTGTGCTGCATTGGCACTGGCCGTAGCGGATGACTGCGCATCGGCGGTGGCTTGCGCATGTTGTGCGGCGGGACGTGCGACACCTGCGTAATAAATGAGCCAGAAACTACCAAGTACGACGACCGCAGTGATAAGCGAGAGAGTAATAAAAAGCCCCCTGGATGTTTTTTTCTTCGGTGTATATTGGGGTGTTGCCCAGACAGGGGGCTGTGCTCCTGCTCCTATATTTGGTGGTGGTGGCGGCATCATTTGCCCGTAGAATTCTCCCTGAGCAGGTAAGCCTCCTGGTGGTACAGGGGGATACGCTTGCCCGGCAGGAGCCCCATACGGGTTGCTGCCAGATGGGCCAGTCACATTGTAGCCAGGAGTAGCTGGTGCAGTGGATGATCCATACGGGTTGGCCGTATTGTAGCCGGGAGCGCTGGGAGTTCCATACGCAGGGTTACTGCCAAATGGGCTAGCCGGATTGTAACCAGGAGGAACACCAGGAACATTAGGCGTCGCTGGCACCCCATAAGCAGGGTTGCTGCCAGATGGGCCAGTCACATTGTAGCCAGGAGCGCCTGGTCCGGTAGATGGACCATAAGGGCCGCTGCCGGGTTGATTAGGCGTGGAGGGGCCCGCTAATACTGTCGGCATATATGACCCGCTCTGAGGGGTCATGGGAGCGCCTCCACTCTGTGGATAAGGGGCACTACCGATCGTTCCCGCGTACTGGTTAGCAGCTGGTTGCTCAGCAGGTAAGGTGGTACCACAATTGGGGCAGATGCTCCGATCGGCCGCGGCTGCGGTGCCACAATTTGGGCAAAAACGCATATTATGCTCCGATAAAGGCATAGAACAATGTGTATCGTAACAGTATTAAAAGTGCGACAGGGACGATTTCGCTGAATTGATATGACCTATAAGTGGTTCGAATCGCTATTCCCAACTTTGGAGATCACTATTGCGGAGATAGTATAACATGATGGTGAAAGATTGAAAAGTGTGAAACCTCACAAAAAATAAAAAAAAACGGCAAGACTCATACCAACCTGCGGTTGATTCGTCTTGCCGCTGGGAAATTTTAGACCATGCCCAGTTCCCATTTTGCATCCTCAGTCATGCGGTCCGTTGACCATGGCGGATCAAAGGTGAGCTCGACTTTACTGCTTTTAACGTTCTCTACCTGATTGACGCGCATCTGCACTTCTTCAATCACTTCTCCCGCCATCGGACAGCCCAACGCAGTCAATGTCATCGTGACATGCACAGCCCCGGCCTCGTCGTCTATATCCACGTTATATACCAGGCCCAGGTCGACGATGTTGACCGGTATCTCCGGGTCGTAACATTCGTGCAGCGCGTCCATGACTTCGGCTTTGTTAATTTCTGCCATCTGCCTTATTCCTTTGCTCTTTTGTGCTCTCTGCCTATTCCTACTAATTTAGTAGGAATACCTGCTGGTAATATAACGTATCTCGCTGCTCTTGTCAAAAAACGCTGCTTTCTTGCAAGTGCTTCTGGACGCGCAACCTGCTCCGTTTTTCCCTCTCACCCATACTTATATTGATCTATTTGTATGTTTGATTGATACGTTCCACAAACAGCGCACAGAAGCTCGCGGCATCCACGCCCACGGACGCCAGCACGTTAGGCGCGCCTGGAAGCTGGTGGGGAGGCAGATAGGCCACTGTCTTGCCCAGAGTAGCGCTACCTGTGAGCTCAACGCCGACATATGCTTCTTGCCAGGTAATGAGCTCTGGTTGGAAGGCGGCGGCCAGACAAAGCGGGTCATGCATTTGAAAACGAGGCTGACCATGTTGAGCGAAGCGTGTAAAGTAGCCTTGCAGAGCCTGCTCAATAAAGGCATGCACCGGGCTTCCCTCCCGCCTTAGTATCTCTATTTCTGCCTGCTGAAGGGTAGTTCTTGTGGTCACATCCAGACTGACGAGCCGAATCGGCCAGCCCGCATGTAAGACGATCTGGGCTGCATGGGGGTCGGCATAAATGTTAAATTCCGCCGTGGGGGTAACGTTGCCCGGTACAAATAATGCTCCTCCCATGATGACGACTTCACGGACGAGCTGCGCTATGCGCGGTTCGCGTCGCACAGCCAGAGCAAGATTGGTGAGTGGCCCGATCGCGACGAGAGTGATCTCGCCTGGATTCTTCAGGATGCGCTCGATAATGAGATCCACGGCATGCTGTTCAACAGGCTGGTTGCCTCCCTTCGGCAAAATAACGCCACCCAGCCCATTCTCGCCATGCACAGTGGTCGCCTCCACCGTCTGACTCAACAACGGTCGATCACATCCCCTCGCTATAGGGACGTCTGGATGACCAAGCAGATTGACCAGCGCCAGCGCATTGTCAGTGGTTAAGCCAACGCCGACATTGCCGCTGACGGTTGTTATGGCTTCCAGCTGAACCTCTGGTGAGGCGAACGCGAGGCAGAACGCCAGTGCATCGTCTATCCCGGGATCGGTGTCAAGAATAATACGAGGCAAGTGGCCCCTCCTTATACTATTACATACATCGGTAGCTTGAGCATCATACAATATGCATTGTAGAGTTTCAAGAGCTTGCTTGATTGCCTTAGCAGCTGCGCAAAAAGATGCCCCTTACATCCTATCTGTGATTATTCTTCCGAACAGAAGGTGTGGATTGTTCAATAGAAAATTGCAAATATGACATGGTATAATAATTCTATTGCCATGGATGGGTTGGTCGTGAGATTGTTGGCACGAGAGCCTCGCTCTGATCGGAAGGATAACTGATTATGCTTGAGATATCTGATGTATCTCTCACCCGTGTTGCACAGGAGGCCGAGCGGCGCCGTATCGCGCGTGAGCTGCACGATGGCGCTATTCAATCGCTGTCGGCTTTGCTTACCGATCTTGAGCATTTTCGCCGCCACCAGCCTGCTGATTCTTCTGCCGATATACAACAGCTGGATGAGATGGTGGAACGCTGGCAGGATCTCGCGCGAACCAGCCTGCTTTCTATGCGCCAGACATTGGAGGGTCTGCGCTCTCATAGTGATGCCGAGTTTGATCTTCTCGCGCTGATTCGTTCTCTACAGGAAGATATGCAGCGGCTCGGTTACACGGTCAATCTGGATGTCTCGGGCTGGCCCCTTGCGCTGCCTTTTGTGTATTCCTCTCAGCTCTATTATTGTATACATGAGGCAGTAACAAACATTCGTAAGCACGCGCAGGCGACACAGATCGATCTGTTTCTGTTTACCGATGAGGAGATGCTCCATGTGAGCGTAATTGATAATGGCATTGGCCTGTCAGCTTCCTTGCCTCATTCGGTGCAGGCCGGGTCTCAACAGGGCTTGATTGGTTTACAGGAACGTGTCGCTCTCCTGGGTGGTCGCCTCTCGCTGACCAGCGAGCCTGCGCAGGGGACGCGTGTCGATATCGCTATCCCTTTGCCACACTGACGACCCGCGCCTATGCTCCCGGTACAGGCTCCTCTATGTAGCGGATCACCGTTTTCATGCTGCGGCAATACGTAATTAAACGCTCAAAATAGGGTAGATGCTCGAGGGCGGCGACCGATCCCAGTACGATCAGCTTGCGTTGTGCTCGCGTCAGGGCGACGTTGAGACGATTAGGGTTCGTTAAAAAATCTCTGCGTTGACTCTCCTCCGCTGGTTCATAATTGGTCGCAAAGGACATCAGTATGATCATGCGTTCACCCCCCTGAAAGCGATCGACGGTATCGACGCTCAGGAGCGTATCATCTGGTAATCCCTGCCAGTTACTTGCTGGATCGTCGGTGAGCAGGTGACGACGAATATTGGCAACCTGTGCCCGGTACGGTGCAATGACGCCGATATCCTGTGGGGCTACGCCTCTTTTGAGAAATTGTGCTACCAGCGTGCGAATTGCACGCGCCTCCCCATTGCTGATCTTCGCTTCACGAGACACTTCGTCATCGCGTACATCGAGAAAGACCAGGGGATGGACAGGCTCGATGGCCTGTTCCAGAGCGGTACTGGTCTGCTCATACGTGCCACGTTTTCTCGCAAAATCCAGTTGTTTATTGGCGATAGATGAATGTGCAATCAGTTGTTTCTCATAGAACACCGTGGAGGAGAAGTTGGCGATCCATTTGTTCATGCGGTACTGTGTGCGCAAGGCAACGCAGGCCCCAATCGCCATCGTCGCGTCTTGCATATAGTCATCATCTTCCTTCTTCAAGTGGCTGAAGAGGGATTGATTTAACCCCTGTTCCGCAGCCTCCTTGCTCAAGACGAGAGGAGGAAGCTGTTTCTCGTCCCCGACGAGGATGAAGCGTCGGGCGAAGCGCAGAGCTCCGAGGATTGCCGGTATGGTTAACTGTCCCGCTTCGTCGATAATGGCGACATCAAACTCCAGGCCGAGTTCAGCCGCCTGCCCATGCTCATTCAGTTCAGTAGCAGGCACGTATTTTTCCGCCGACCATGTCGCGGTTGTGCTGGCGATCACCGGCGTGCTATACAACAAATCGCGCACGATATCGCTATAGGTTTCATCTTCGTTCTCTCGCTGATCACGGTAACGTTTATCGGCCAGCTCTTTGAGCAGGTTCTCTCTGATCTCCTTCGCTACACTCCGCTGATGGCCGAGGCGGATATACTCATGAAAGCCCTCTTTATCGAGGCGTTTGAGGATATTATCGACCGCCTGATTGGTGAAAGCTGCAAGCAAGACGCGCTGATTCTGGGCGCAGAGCCTCTTAACGATTTCGGCAATGACGCTGGTTTTTCCGGTTCCTGGAGGTCCATGAATGAGCAGATAGTCCTGCATCTGTAGGGCGCGCTCTACGGCCTGATTCTGCTCAGCATTAAAATCGCGTCGTGCAGGGACCGTTACACCCTGAAAGCGTGGTCTGACGCGTCCTGCGACGAGGTCGCGCAGGTGGGCATGGGCTTTGAGCCAGCGCAGAAGATTCTGCAATGTGCGCACATGCACAATATCGCTATCATAACGATCCAGCAAGACCGGGTGGGTAATCCGTTCGCGCGTCCAGATGGTAATCTCTTCTGAACTGCTCTGAACGATCGTGCCCGTGACGACTTCGCCGGTGACTGGATTGCCATCGCTCAGCAGAATCTCGTCCCCTTCCCGTAACTCCGAGGTGTTGGCGCAGCGGAAACATTGTTCCCAGCCGTCGCGTTCTATACGGGGTACGCCGACAGGGGTTAAGCCTCTGATCGCCGTGCCTCGCTCGATGCGTTCCTCAACCGACGTCTGCCAGAGTTGCGCCTGCTGTTGTTCGCCCGCCCGCCCCTCCTGTTGAAGCAGTGAGTAGTAGCGGACAAAAAAAGCCCGGTCATCATTGCTATACGTCGTTGGCTTGTTTGGTAGGATGGTGCTATTCTGCCCAGCTGGTAGTTGTTCTTTCTCTTCGATAGTTGGTTGTTGCCAGTGTAGCAGGGTGGAGACGTTCTGGCACAGGTTGAGCATGGAGCATTTGCTGCAACGAGAGACGCCTGGCGGTGCTGGTGGTGTCTCGCTCAGGCGGCTGAGCACCAGGATATTGCGCCGTTCGTTGACGCGCTGTATCTCGCGAATAGTAGCAGGAATGCCGATCGCCTGAGCGCTTCCGGGCGTTCCACTATAGAGAAGGGTTGCCAGCGCCTTTTTCATCTGCGAATCCCGCCGCACGGAGAGCAGGGCGTGATAGCCATACACCTGCCAGCGATGATCGCGTTTCGGCAAATCGCCTGTGGCTCCTCCTGTCTTGAGTTCTAGCAAACGTTGCCGTCCCGCCTGTTGCCAGAACAGATCCAGGCGTCCGCGCAGACCTATCTCCGGAGCCAGCAGAAAGGTTTCGGCGCGTACTTTATTGCCGCTCACCTGCTCACCTTGCTCATTTTGTGTTTCTGCATAAGATCCGGGCATATCCCACAGAGTATCGCGCTCGGTCTCATACCAGCGAGCCAGACTTTCCAGATGTGGCGCAACCTCGGCGCGCATAGTTTCATCGCTGACCGAACTGAGGGCCATATCGAGATTATTAATCTCCAGCGCCTGATCCAGACGCTCTTGCAAGATTGCTAAGGGACTTTTCACCTCTTGATCTGCCGAGGAGGATTTAAAATAGCCCCGGTCATGTTCTTTGAGAAGCTCTTTAAAACAATGATGGATCAGATTACCGCGTATTGTTGCGGGCGAGGCGCTTGAGGGACTCAGGCGGCGGAGCAGATATTGGCGCGCACAGTATTCGGCCTGATTGAGGTCGGTAATATTCAGGAGCATATCTGGCTCTAGCACCGCCAGCGTATAGGCGTTTCCAGTATAGCAGAGATGGATATCACCCTTCTCTTCTTGGGTCGTGGGGGGTAGTGGTAAATGGTAGATGCGCAACGTAAGTTTGTTCAGGACATCAGTGCGCGCCTTTAATTCTTTGACCAGACTGCGGTAATACAGTCCATCCAGCTGTACTTCAATGTGGGATGCGCCAGTCTCTAATAATACCGTAGGGATTCGCTCTCCCTCTTGCACGCGTTCCTGGACGGCAATGAGCCGCCCCTCGATTTCTGGTTGGGCGCAGGCTCGTTTTGTGGGATCAAGTGTGCAGAGGAAACATTCCGACTCTCGTCTATCCGCTTCTGGGACATCATGTGCTACCACTGGCTGCTCTCCCTGCATAAATATCGTGGACGACGATCGCCCTCTACTCTCTAGTATACTCTCACAACCTCATCTGCAATCGGCAAAAAAACCGCCTGTTATTGACCAGATCTTGCTATCAGGAGCCGACCTATACCAGACTCCCCGCAATTGCTCCCTGGCGCATAATCACCAGCTTTTTTCATGCTTTGCCCGTACACACTCTCTCGCAGTTGTTGGCGCAAAATCCTTTTCTGACCTGTTTGAGGGTACTGAAATTAGAGAGTGATATTTGTTCCCCAGAATGCCCCCATCACGCCGTCATAAGAACTCTTCAGGCTCTCATAGAGGCGGGCATTTTCGATGGCGAGCCCGGCCAGACTGGCGAGGACGGACAAAAATTGCACATCATTCTCATGGAACTCACGCAATTCTTTCGTATAGACGCGCATGACGCCAGTTGCCTCCCCTCGCACCTCCAGTGGCACACACAACACGGAGACAAGCCCTTCCTGTCGAGCCGCTTCTTTATAATGAAAGCGTGCATCAACGCGTACATCGGGAATATAGACCGGCGTCCCTTTAATTGCCTCTTGATCAATGGGGCTATTGACGACGTCTACTGGTCCTTTGGCAAGGTAGCCTCCGCTGAGCCCACAGACCGCGCTGAGATTGAGATGCCCGGTGGCCGTATCAAGCAAACGAAGCGTGCAACCCTGGACCTTCATTGCGTCGGTGATGCAGGTGACAACACTTTGTAGCACTTGATCCAGTTCAAGGCTCGAAGAAATGGTCAGGGCAGCTTGATAAAGGGCCGTGTAATAATCCTCGTGGGGTTTTTTTGGGGTATCTTCAGCATTTTGCTCTGTTGTCATCGTTTTACTCCCCTGATTTGCAGCGTGAAAGCCGTTTGTTGCAATAACTGTCGGTACAAATTATACCTTATTATTGTAACACACGCTCTCCTGGCTGAACGGGAGAGAACAAAACAAACCCATTCGCAGTCTTCTTCGACTGTGTCGTTTGACGATGACGCATTTTCAGCTGTTGCTGGCAGATGTCTGGCAGCCTCCTCGATGTCTTACGGCTTACGTTGCCGGAAGAGGTGGATCCTGCACTAGCCAGACACGGCAGGGGGCATTGGATAAAACATATGAGACTGTTTTCCCCAGATCATTTGAAATCTTATTACTATCTCGTACCAACCCTATTAATATTAATGCGCAACGGTGATCTTTTGCCTCATCGACGATGGCGTGTCCTGCCTCCCTCGCTTGCACAACTTCCGTGACCGCATCGCATCCCACGCGCTCGGCGATGTCGCGGGCGGCGTTGAGCAGTTTATCTGCGCGATCGGATTCCTGGGTGAGGACTGCTTTCAGGGGTAATGCTCGGGGTACTTCGATAACGTGAACGAGATGGACTTTCCGTTTGGCACCTTTCGCCATCTGACATCCCAGGTATACCAGGTTGGAGTCGAGTTTCTCGCCACCGATTACGACTGCTATATCGCCAGCGGCGTTTCCACCCAGGGCCGATTTGCTCATTTCGCTTTCTTCCCTGGTCCTGGACCCCCATAAATGAACCATGATTTTTTTCCCTCCTGATGGAGTGTGATAAAACAGCATCATCGAGCACAGTCTGTAGTACGAGGTTCATCCTACTTCAATGCTTTCCATCTGCAATCAGAACTTTTTTCTGCTCTCTCTCTCGGAATGTAAAGAAAATTACAGACCTCTCAGCGGGCCAATGTTATTTTCTCCTGTCCTTATTTTTTTGCCTTTTGCTGTTCTTGATGCTAGCAAACAAAAGGAGGTTGAAAAGCTCTGATGTAGCCTGCTCGAATTCTAATCCCAAAAGATGTTTCCGTCAATGTGAAGTATGTACATCACAATCTTCTTGATTGCTACACAATATTCCCGTCTTATACACCGCGCAAAATTTTTCGACGGCTCCTATGAGTAGCGATCTCTTCTGGGTTCGTATCATTATATCTCTTACTGGCTAGCTTGTGTATGACTCCCCTCGGGTTCTACACGAAAGCAGGCGACCACGCTGGTCGCCTGCTTCTGACTGTTTCCCCATAGTACTTTATTCTGGTTCGATGGTGGCGGTGAGGCCATAACTGAGGATTCGTTCCTGATAGTACTCTGCTGCTTCTTTCGGACAAACGATGACTATTGCGCTCCCTGTCAGGTGCGCCGTGAGCATGATTCGCTCTGCCTCTTCCGCTGTCAGGTTGGTCACCGCATGGATAAGGGCAAAGATCACATAGTTCATTTCGTTATAATCGTCATCAAAAAGAATGACTTTATAGGGAGGAAGTAGCTGGGTGCGGCGACGCACGATCTCCTCTGGCTTGACGCCGAGGCGAGGGAGTGTCAACCGATCTCTGGTCATGCGCAATTCTCCGGCTATTCGTTTAAGGTTTGCTTTTTCTCAATGCACCAAATCTATTGTAACTAAGTGCTACGTTTTTTACTAGTCTCTTACTAATCTGTCCTACCGTCCACCCTGCTTTGAGCAGTTCAATGTAACCTGCGTAGGGGATATAATAGGGAGGACAAACACCTGACGTTGTTTATCGATTTGGGGGCAATTTTTCTATGCAACAGCAACAGCAACCTGCTGAATATGATCTGCTGGCGGTCTTTTCTGAGGAAACCCAGGCCGATGCCGCCGCTGCTAAATTGCGCAAAGAAGGTTTTCTTGAGGATGAAGTCCATCAGATGCCACAGGGTCTGGTGGGAAGTGGTGAGTTTCGCGTTCATGGCCCTGACCAGAATCGAAGCGCTCAGTTTTTGCAGATCAAACGTGCAGGCCCTAATCCTGTCGTTGTAACGCTGCTGGCTGTCGTTTTCGCTGTGGTCCTGGGTGCTTTGAGCTTCGCCGCCAGTTTTGCCTTGCCTAAGGTGCTGACGGAGCCATTAACGGTGATTCTCGGCGTGGTGATCGGCCTGATTATCGGGGTGCTTATTGGCCTGCTGCGCCGTGGACGCATGCGTGGCGATATTGGTCAGCAATCTGGGAAAGGGAATGCTTCCCCTGCCCAGAAGG
>Ga0310811_10007639_pt1 | contig 13861 bp, 7 predicted proteins | sample YCmetagenome_FD_207642 | JGI IMG/M metagenome (GOLD analysis project Ga0310811, IMG submission 207642) | Soil microbial communities from experimental microcosm in Duke University, North Carolina, United States - YC | ecosystem: Engineered > Artificial ecosystem > Soil microcosm > Unclassified ... | reverse complement strand
GCGGCCGACGTGAATCCGTCCGCCCAGGCCGGCGTACTCCCCCTCCGAATTTTCGCGCACGCAGATCATGTCGATCTCGGCCGCGGGCCGGTTGGCGAGCGGTCCCTGCACGCCGGGCAGCAGCTTCATCGGGCGCAGGTTGACGTACTGGTCGAACCGCTGCCGAATCGGCAGGATCAGCTCCCACACCGACACGTGATCGGGCACCGACGGATCGCCGATGGCGCCCAGATAGATCGCGTCGAACCGCTGCAGCGTCTCGAGGCCATCCGGATCCATCATCCGGCCGTTGCGCGTGTAGAACTCGCAGCCCCACGGGAACTCGACGAACTCGACGGCGCTGTCCGTCAACTCCGCCGCCCGCTTCACGATCGCAATCCCCGCGGGCGTGACTTCTTTGCCTATGCCGTCACCCGCGATGACGGCTACCTGCTTCTTTTCACGCATTCTCTTTTAAGATCCCGGACTCCGCATTCCGCACTCCGCACGCCGCATTCCGCACGCCGCACGCCGCGCTTACATGCCCGGCGGCGTGAAGCGACCGTCGGCCGCGAGCCAGCCGCCATCGGCATAAATGATCGTACCGGTCACGTAGCTCGCGCTGTCCGACGCGAGGAACACCGACGGGCCGACGAGTTCCTCCGGTCTGCCCCACCGGTTGAACACGCTCTTGGCGGCATACGCGTTGTACCACGCTTCGTTGGCTTTGATCGGTGCGGTCAGCGGCGTCTCGATCACTCCGGGTCCAATCGCATTGACGCGCACATTGTAAGGACCGAACTCGGCGGCGGCGGTCTTGACGAGCTGCAGGATTCCGGCTTTGGTGGCCGCATACGCACCCTGTCCCGGTTCGACGACCTGCGATCGGACCGACGAGAAGAGGATGATGCTGCCCCGTTTCTGTGCAGTCATGATCCGCCCGGCTGCGCGGAGCACGTTGAAATTGCCCTTGATGTTGACGTCGAGGACGCGCTGCAGCTCTTCATCGGTATAGCGCAGGATCGGCTTCCGGACGTTGATGCTGGGGGTGCAGATGACCACGTCGAGGCCGTGGCGCGCCGCCAGATCGTCGAACGCGCGCTCGACCGCGGCGCCGTCACGAATATCGAGAACACCGGCTTCCGCCTGGGCGCCTTCCGCCGACGCACGCTCGGCGACCTGTCGAACAGCGGCGTCGTTGACATCGAGCGCCGCAAGGCGCGCGCCCTGCCGGGCGCATCCGAGCGCGACGGCTTCTCCGATACCAGATGCGGCGCCAATCACCGCGATCGTCTTGCCTGACAAATCGAACAGCCCGTGGTTGCTCACGAAAGTCACTCCGAATCAGGATCAGCGGCCGGCCCGCGCCGGCACGGTTGAGGGTGAACGAGGGATCAGTATCACGGCGATCGCGAAGACGACGACCGCTGCCGTCAGCCCGCACATCGCAGGGGTGAACACGCCGATCGCCCTGCCGCCGTTCCAGAGCTGCGCGACGACGACGGTCGCGACGCCGCCGGCAATCGCGCTCAACGCATCGCCGGCCCGCGGCCGACGCATGTAAAGCCCCGCGACGACGGGGACGAACAGGCTCACGGCGAGGACGGTGTAAAAGACGCTGAGCGCATCGATGACCGTCTTCGAGGCGAACGCGACGATCACGGCGCTGATGCCGCCCGCCACCGAGGCCAGCCGCGCCACACGCAGCACACGGTCATCGCTCGCCTCCGGATTGATGAAGCGCTTGTAGAGATCCTGCGACAGTGACGTCGCGAGCATGAAGAGCACCGCGTCGGCCGCGCTGATCTCGGCCGAAAACACGGCCGCGAGGCCAAGCGCGCCGACCCAGAACGGCACGTCGTGCATGAACAGCATCGGCAGCGCGAGCTCGCGGTTCGCCAGCCCCGGATGGAGGACCAGCGACGCCATACCGAGCACCGTCGGCATCAGCGCGTAAACGAGCAGGCACGCCGCATTCAGACCAACGCCGATGCGAACGGTGCGATCGTCTTTCGCGCCGTACACCTTCTGCAGCAGCCCCGGCGAGATGATGAAATTCGGCGCCAGCATCGCCACGTAGATCCAGCCGGAGGCGCCGTTCCGCCATGGGTTCCACATCGCGGGCGACGGGATCGACGCGTGCAACCCCGACCATCCGCCGATCGCGTGCATCACGATCGGCAGCGCGATGAGAAATCCGACGACCTTGACGCTCAACTGAACGATGTTGACGAAGGCAGACGACAACAGGCCGCCTGCGGCGAAATACGCGGTCACGACGATCGCGCCGATCGCGCAGCCGACAATTTTCGGCGTGCCGATCACCACCTCGAGAATCCAGGCGATACCGACGAGCTGACCCGCGAGAATCGCGACCGTCCCGATCCAGAGCAGTGCGGCGATGACGGCGCGCACCCGGCGGTCATACCGCCATTCCAGGTAGTCGCCTGCGGTTCGAAGGTCGTGCTCAGCAGCAATGCGGCGGATCGTCGGGCCCACCCAGACCGCCAGAATCGCGGAGCCGATCCCGGCCGACCCGACCCACCACCACGCAGCGAGGCCATCTCGGTATCCCAGACCCGTCGCGCCGATCGTCGATCCGCCGCCGATGTTCGCCGCCAGAAACGTCGCAAACAGCAGCCCCGGCCCGAGGCTCCGCCCGGCGACGAAAAAGTCCTTCGACCCGTGCACGCGACGCGAGATCCACAGCCCGAGCGCGATCTGCGCCAGCGAATAAACGACGATGATCAGGAGATAAGCCACTGAACCCGTAGATCTCTCTAAATCTCTTGCTGATCTTTTCGATCTTTTTGATCTTTGCGATCTTTGCCTAAAACGTGGGCGGCGTGTTGATCCAAAGCAGCGCCGCTTCCGTATCTCCAGGGTTGAACCAGCGGTGCCCGTGCGTGCTTTCGAACCAGAAGCTGTCGCCCGCCTGCAGCACGAAGCACTGCAGTTCGTCGAGCCAGATTTCCAGCGTCCCCGAGATCATGAAAATGAACTCTTCCCCCTGGTGCGAGTACGCGCCGTCGCTGCCCGCCAGGGGAGCCACGCGGAAGAGCATCGACTGCAGCATCGGCGCGCCGCTCGACAGCAGCTCCATCCGGACGCCCGGGTGCACTTCGAGCACCCGCCGTTCATTCGGCTTCACGAGGCGGCCGTGATGGCTCGGCGTATGGAACAGCTCCATCACCGTCGTCCCGTACGCGTTCGCCAGACGCTGGAGCGTGGCGACGGACGCGTTGGCCTGCGCGCGTTCGAGCGAGCTGAGGAATCCGGCGGAGATTCCCGCCCGCGCGGCGGCCTCAGCGAGCGCCATCTCGCGGCGCTGCCGCATGCGGCGCAGCTGCGGCCCGAGCGGCTTCTGCCCGTGCGGCGCGCGCTCGATCGTCGGCGTCCCCAGTTCGCGTTTGATCCCTGGCACGTTCAACCGCTGCACGTCGCGCAGATATTTGATGCGCTTGAGAACCTTGAGCAGCTCGGGACTGTACAGGCGATAGCGGCCGTTGCTCCGGATCGGGCTCACCAGGCCGACGTTCTCCCACAGCCGGAGCGTCGAAGGACTGACGCCGAGGATCCGCGCCGTCTGTCCGACGGTCAGAAACCCATACGCGGGCGAGGACGGATCGCGCCGACCACGTGCACGCGGCTGGACGGGTGCCTTGGCCATGCAAAACGCGAATCGTAGTGCATCGTCCGGTGTTTGACAAGATTGCAGGGTTCCTGTAAACACAGCACGAAGTCGTCGGAGGTTCCCATGATGTGCCGCTCGCGTCTGAGTCTGCTGTTTCTGGTCATCGGTGCCTTCGCCTGGCCTGCCGCCGCGCAAGTGACAGGCTCGATCGCGGGGACCGTCCGTGATGCCAGCGGCGCGGTGCTGCCTGGCGTCACCGTGACCCTCACCGGCCCTTCACTCCAGCGTGAAAACGAGATCGCGACCACCGCAGCCGATGGCACCTACCGCATGCCGTTGGTACCGCCTGGCGTGTATCAGGTGCAGTTCGAGTTGAGCGGTTTCGCTCCCATCACCCGCACCCAGGTCGAGGTCGCGCTGAACCGCCAGACGACGCTCGACGAGGCGATGTCGGTCGCAGGCGTGTCCGAGTCCGTTCAGGTATCCGAAGTCGTTCCCGTGATCGAGGTGACGCGCTCCGACATGTCCTCACGCGTCGAGAGCCGGACGATCGACGCCCTGCCGTTGAACGGACGCAACTTCGTGGACCTCGTCGCGCTCGCGCCGGGCGCGAGGCCCGTGCCCGAAGGGCAGCAGGGGGCGAACGTCTCGATCTTCGGCGAGCGCGGCGCCGCGGTGTCCTTTCTCGTCGACGGCGCGGATAACAATGATCCGCTGAACGGCGGTGCGGCGCTCCGATACACGCAGGACTCGGTCCGTGAGTTCGAAGTCGTCACGACGGGCTACGAAGCCGAGTTCGGCCGCGCGCAGGGCGGCGTCGTCAACATCATCACGCGCTCGGGCACCAACCAGGTGAACGGCCGCGGCTTCTGGTTCCGGCGCGACGACGCGCTGGACGCGTCGAACGTGCCGGGGCAGGCCCCGCCGAAGCTGTCGCGGAATCAGTGGGGCGGCACGGCGGGCGGCCCGATCGTCCACGACAAGGCGTTCTTCTTCGGATCGTTCGAGCGGCTGGACGAGACGCGGGGCGTGAACCTGAATCGATCGGTGATCCCGGCGTGGGTGCAGAGCGGGATTGCGACCCCGTCAGGTACCGAAGACTTCAACATCGGGCCGAAGACGGGCGCCTACACGCTGGTCGGTAAAGTCGATTACAACCTGAACGCGTCGAACCGGCTGAGCGTCACCGGCAACGGCAACAACCAGGACGTCACCGGTGAAATCAGTTCGCCGGTCGCCGGCACGCAGGCGCTGCCGAGCGCGGCAGCGACGAGCGGCAACAAGGGGTACGCGCTGATCGCCCGTGAGACCGCGACGCTCGGCGCGAGCACGTTCCTCGAGAGCACCGTCGGGTATACGCACGGCCGGTTCGGGCAGAATCTCGAACAAACGCAGCGGTCCGAGCCGATTCTGCTGCTGCTCCGCAGCCCGGGATTTCTCCAGACCGGCGCGCCGTTCGGCGGGCAGTCATTGCGGCAGCCGAACCGGCTGCAGCTCGCGCAATCGCTGACGCATCTCATCGCGGGCAATCACGGATCGCACCAGCTCAAGGCGGGATGGGACTTCAACCGCGTGACGCTGACCGGGTACAACCAGGTCACCAACGACGTGGAATATTCGGCCGCCTTCCTGGCGCCCAATGCGGGCGACATCATGGCGGACGCGTTCCGCCGGCTCGGGTTCGCGCAACCAGCCGCGCGATTCTTCACGCTTCCGGCCGCACCCGGCGGGTCGCTCGATCTGAACATCACCAGCAACGCGACGGCGTTCTACGGCCAGGATCGCTGGGATGTCGGCCACGGGGTGACCGTCGACGCGGGCGTGCGCTACGACTACGACAGCCTGTTCGGCGGCGACAAGAACGATATTGCGCCGCGACTCGGCGTCGCGTGGGACATCAACAACCAGCACAACACGATCGTGAAGGCGAACTGGGGCTTGTTCTACGATCGCAACCTGCTCTCGGCGGCGGCGACGGTACCGGAGAAGGGGGGCGTCTTCACGCGATCGGTGTTCGACGTCGCACTGCCGCGGCTCGGCGCCGAGTACACCGACTCGCTCATCGACCTCGTCATCACATCCGGGTTCCCCACCGCGACGCCGGGCGTCCGCACGCCGGCGGAAAACCCCGCGTATGCCGGGTTCGCGAACGCGCTGCGGAACGATCCGCTCGCGCTCTACAAGCTGCTCGGCATCGCTGTGGCGGACCCGACGAAGCCGCCGGTCGTGACGTCCGACAACGTGCAGCAGTTGTCCGGCAAGACGCCCGCTCAGGCGCTGGCGCTCCTCGAATCCACGTACCCGGGGACGGACTTCGAATTCTTCGACGTGCCGGGCGGATCGATCGTCGGTGACCGTGTCCTGTCGATCTTCCCCCGCGGTCCGCTCAATCTGAGCCGTGATGTGTCGGTCTATTCGAACGACAAGACGCCGCGCACGAACGCGTTCAGCCTGGGCGTCGACCGCCAGATTGGCGAATCGCTCGGCGTGTCCGCCACCTACGTCCACCGCCGCACACGCGATTTGCTCACGCGGCGCATCATCAATCTGTTCGACGTGCCGCCCGGCGATCCGAACTTCGGGAAGACGACCGACGGCGGACCGCGCATCAACGCCGTCGGCTACGACGGCCTGATCAACTACGATGGCCTCGTGCTGTCGGTGAAGAAGTCGTTCACGAAGCGCTACCAGTTCGGCGGGTCGTACACGTACTCGCGCGCGAACGACAATCTCCTGACCGGCAGCGTCGGCTCCGGATTCAGCAACAACAACCATCCGGACATCGACTACGGGCCGTCGAACCAGTCGGTGCCGCACGTGTTCACCGCCAACGGCCTCGTCGTGCTGCCGTTCGACATTCACGTCAGCGGCATCGCGTTCTGGCGCAGCGGGTCCGCCTTCAACCCCCGGGGCATCGTCGACACCGACGGCGACGGCCTGGTCGACCAGCGCGACACGACGCAGGCGCGGAACGCGTTCCGCACGAAGGCGTACGGCGACGTCGACCTGCGCGTGGAAAAACAGGTGCCCATCCCCGGCGGGCAAACGATTTCGGTGCTGGTCGAGGCATTCAATCTGTTCAATCGCGCCAACGTGGCCAGCGTCTCGAACGTGTCGGGCCCGAGCTTTGGCACCCCGACGACCTTCTTTCCCGGACGCGAGATGCAGATCGGCATCCGGTATTTCTTCGGACGTCAGTGAGCGCCACGACGACAATCGACGACGTCCTCCGTCAGGTGGACGCGCTGGCTGAGGAAGCCGTCGCGTTCACCTCGGCGATGATTCGCATTCCCACGATCAATCCGCCGGGCGATCTCTACGAGGAGTGCGCGCGGTTCATCGGGCACGTGCTCGCCGACTGCGGGTTCGAAACGGAGTACTACGCCGCAGAAGGGCGACCTGAGCACACCGTCGCGCATCCGCGCATCAACGTCGTGGGTGCCCGCCGCGGCCGGTCCGACCGGCCGGTCGTCCATTTGAACGGGCACTTCGACGTCGTTCCCGCGGGTGACGGCTGGACGGTGGATCCCTGGGGCGGCGAGGTGCGAGATGGAAAGATCTACGGCCGCGGATCCTGCGACATGAAGGCCGGCATCGCCGCCGCGGTGTTCGCGTCCGAAGCGATCCGCCGCGCCGGGATCGAATTGAACGGCACGGTGGAGGTCAGCGGGACCGTTGATGAAGAAAGCGGCGGGTTCGCGGGCGTCGCGTGGCTCGCGGAGCACCGGCGCCTGAGCAAGGATCGTACGGACTACGTCATCATCCCGGAGCCGCTCTACGTCGATCGCATCTGCATCGGCCACCGCGGCGTCTACTGGTTCGAAGTGCAGACGCGGGGGCGGATCGCGCATGGCAGCATGCCGTTCCACGGCGTGAGCGCGATTGATCACATGGGCCTCCTGCTCGATCGGATCCACCGCGAGCTGCAGCCGAAGCTCGCGTCGCGCACGACGGACGTGCCGGTGATCCCGCCAGGCGCGCGCCACGCGACGCTGAACGTGAACGGGATCGACGGCGGCCAGCCGGTCGACGGCATCCAGACGCCGTGCGTCGCGGATCGGTGCCGCGCGGTGTTCGATCGACGGTTCCTGCTGGAGGAAGGGTTCGACGCGACGAAGACGGAAATCGTCGAGATGCTCGACGCGATCCGCCGCGACGTGCCGGATTTTCAGTACGACATCAGGGACCTGATGGTCGTCCACCCGACCCGGACGCCGGACGGCTCGCCCGTCATCGGCGCGCTGGAGCGCGCACTCCAGCGCGTGCTCGGACGGAGCGGTCTCGTCGCGAGCCCCGGGACCTACGATCAGAAACACGTCGCGCGGATTGCGGGCGTGCCGCACTGCGTGGCCTATGGCCCAGGCATCCTGGACCTCGCGCATCAACCCGACGAATACTGTGGCGTGGATGACCTCGTGGCCGCGACGAAGGTCATCGCGCTCGCGCTGCTCGATCTGACTAACACCGCGCAGGCTTGAGGCCTGCGCTCAGGAACCAGGATTATGCCGACCATCCATATCGAAACACTCGGGAACTACGTGGCGGGAAAATGGCAGACGCCGAACGCCGAGACAAAGGACGTCATCAATCCGGCAACGGGCGAACCGATCGCGCGGGTGCCGCTTTCCCCGGCGGCTGACGTCGACGCCGCGGTGGCTGCGGCAGTCCGCGCGTTCGACGGCTGGCGCCGCACGCCGGCCACCGAGCGCATTCAGTACCTGTTCAAGCTGAAGGTGCTGCTCGAGGACAACCTCGAGAGCATCGCACGCACCATCACGATCGAGTGCGGGAAGACGATTGGGGAGGCGCGCGCCGAGATGCGCCGCGGCGTCGAGAACGTCGAAACGGCGTGCGGCATCCCGATTCTCGCGCAGGGCTACAACAGCGAGGACATCGCCAGCGGCATAGACGAGATCATGATCCGTCAGCCGATCGGTGTGGTCGCGGCGATCACCCCGTTCAACTTCCCGGGGATGATTCCGCTGTGGTTCCTGCCGTATGCGATCGCATGCGGGAACTGCTTCATCTGCAAGCCGTCGGAGCGTGTGCCGCTCACGATGCAGAAGATCATGGGCGTCATCGAACGCGTAGGCCTGCCCCCCGGCGTCGTCAGCCTCGTCAACGGCGGGAAGGAGGCGGTCGACGCGCTCCTCGATCACCCCGACGTCCGCGCGATCTCGTTCGTCGGCTCGTCGCCCGTCGCGCAGTACATCTATCAGCGTGGGGCGGCCAACGGGAAACGCGTCCAGTGTCAGGGCGGCGCGAAGAACCCGATCGTCATCATGCCGGATGCCGACATGGACATGACGGTCAGGATGGCGGCGGACTCCGCGTTCGGGTGCGCCGGGCAGCGCTGCCTCGCCGCGTCGGTCGTGATACCGATTGGTGACGCGCGCGAGACCTTCACGCCCCGCATGCTCGAGGCAGCCGCCTCGCGAAAGGTCGGGAACGGGCTCGACGAGTCCACGCAGATGGGACCCGTCATCACCGCCGAGAGCCGCGAACGCATCAGGAGCCTGGTGAGTCAGGGCCTCGACGAAGGCGGCAAGGTGCTCGTCGACGGCCGCTCGGCCAGGGTGGCCGGCCACGAAGCCGGCTATTTCCTCAAGCCGACCGTCATCGAAGTGTCCGACCCGGGCGGCACGATCGGCACGACCGAGATTTTCGGCCCCGTCGTCGCGCTGTCCGAGATGAAGACGCTCGACGACGCGATTGCGGCGGTGAACCGCTCCGCGTTCGGCAACATGGCGTGCATCTTCACGTCGAGCGGCGCGAACGCGCGCAAGTTCCGGTACGAGGCGCGCGCCGGCAACATCGGGGTCAACATCGGCGTCGCCGCGCCGATGGCGTTTTTCCCCTTTTCCGGCTGGAAGGGCAGCTTCTTCGGCGACCTCCACGCGCAGGGTCACGACGCGATCGAGTTCTACATGGACAAGAAGGTCGTCGTCGAGCGCTGGCCGAAGGAGTGGAGCCGGACGTTCTAGCCCGTCCTCCGAGGTCCGAGGTCCGAGGTCCGGACGACGAACGACGGACGACATTTGACAGGGTTGCAGAAGTATTGTAAAAGCTCCGAACTCGTTTTTCGCGTATCTCCCGAGGACAATTGCATGCTGAAGAGAACCTTGCGCGCAGCGCTTGCCGTGCTCGCGGTCGTTGCTCTCCTACCTGCCGCCGCCCGCGCGCAGGCGGTGGGCGCCGTGACAGGCGTCGTCACCGATGATTCGGGCGCCGTCGTCCCCGGAGTGTCCGTCGAGGCGACCAACGCCGGCACCGGTCTCGTGCGCACCGCCGTGACCGATGCGGACGGCCGCTTCGATCTGCCCCAGCTCCAGCCGGGGCGTTACAACGTCAAGGCATCGCTGAGCGGATTCCGCACCGTCGAACGTCAGGCAGTGCAGGTGTCGGTCGACGACACGACGCGCGTCGACTTCAAGATGACGGTCGGCGGTATCGAGGAGAACGTCACCGTCTCCGGTGAAGCGCCGCTCGTCGAGACGTCTCACGCGACGATGGGCATCACCATCGACCAGCAGAAGGTCGTCGAGCTGCCGTTGAACGGCCGCAACTTCACCCAGCTGGGCACGCTCATTCCGGGCGTCCTCGCGCCGCCGTCGGGGCTTGGAGGCCAGACGGGCGACGCCACCCCTGGCGGGTTCGGCGCCACGACCGCCGGCTTCAACGTCAACGGCATGCGCAACCAGTCCAACAACTTCGTGATGGACGGGACGACGAACAACGACACGTTCAATACGGGCTTCGTCCTCCGGCCCCCGCCCGATGCCATTCAGGAATTCAAGATCCAGACGCATTCGTACGCCGCCGAGTACGGCCGCAACGCCGGCGCGGTCGTGAACGTCGTCACCAAATCGGGCACGAACGCCTTCCACGGATCCGCGTGGGAGTTCAACCGCAGCGACGCGCTGCAGGCGAAGAACTACTTCGCGCTGTCGACGCAGCCGAAGCCGAAATTGAAGCAGAACCAGTTCGGCGGCGCGTTTGGCGGACCGGTCGAGAAGAACAAGCTGTTCTTCTTCGGCTATTACGAGGGGTATCGCAACCAGCAGGGTTCGACGTCGAACATCGTCGTCGCGACCGAGGCGCAGCGGCAGGGGAACTTCGGTTCGACGACGATCAAGGACCCGCTCACCGGGCTCCCGTTCCCGAACAACACGATTCCGGCAGCGCGGCTCGATGCGTCCGCGCTCCAGCTGCTGAATCAGTTCGTGCCCCAGGCCAACAGCGGCGCCAATCGCTACATCGTCTCGCCGACGACGACCGACAACCGTGATTCGCTGGGCCTGCGGATGGACTACCAGTTCTCCGGCAGCAACACGCTGCTCGGGCGATACCTGCGAACCACGACGGACCGCATCACGCCGCCCATCACGACCCCCGCAGCACAGGAAGCGAAGGCGACACTGCAGGATTTCATGATGTCGGATACGCAGCTCCTCGGGACGCACGCGATCAACGTTGCCCGGTTCGCGTCCAATCGCATCTCGGCGAATCCCGCGGTGACGAGCGGCCTGAACAACGCGGATTACGGGATCAACGTGCCGAACACGAATCCGCTGGCGCAAGGCCTCGCGTTCATCGGGATCACCGGGTTCTTCAACCTCGGCGACCCGCAGCAGCCCTTCGTCAAGCGCTTGAACCAGGTGTACGAAGTGTCGGACGACTTCACGTGGACGAAGGGCGGCCACCAGTTGAAGTTCGGCGCCGACGTGCAGCACCAGCACATGATCATCGCATTCATCAATCGCCCTAACGGCGATTTCGGATTCGACGGCAGGTTTACCGGAAACGCGCTGGCCGATTTCGAGCTTGGCCTGCCGTCACAGTTCCGCCGGACGACGAAGAATCAGGCCCAGGACGGCACGACGACGGCCTACGCCGCGTTCGCCCAGGACGAGTTCCGTCCGTGGGCGCGCCTCACGCTGAACTACGGCGTGCGGTACGAGGTAACGCCCCCGTTCGTCGACAAGAACAACGCGTTGAACGCGTTCCACCCGGGCGAACAGTCGCAGGTCTTCCCCAACGCGCCGACGGGACTCGTCTATCCGGGCGACCCGGGTGTGCCGCGCGGCACCTACGCGACGGATAAGAACAACCTGGCGCCGCGGTTCGGAGCGGTGTGGGATGTGCGCGGCAACGGTCGCACCACCGTGCGAGGCGCGTGGGGCATCTTCTACGACACGCTCGCGGGACAGGGCGACTTCTTCCAGAACGGCGTGCTCGCGCCGCCGTTCACGCCGCTGCTCCAGATCGACGCGCCGGCGCCGATGACGCTCGAAAATCCGCTCGGGGCGTCAACGGCCGGCGCCGCCGACTTCCCGCCCGGGCTGACGATCATCGGCTGGGCCAAAGACTTCCAGACGCCGTATGCGTATCAGTACAACTTCTCGCTCCAGCATCAGTTCGGCGAGAACATCGGCATGGAAGTCGGCTACGTCGGTTCGCTCGGCCGCCATATGCCGATCTTCATGGAGGTGAACCCGGGCGTCTACACCCCGGGCCAGCCGTCGCCTGGCGCGCGCCTGTTCCCCGCCTTCGCGCTGGTCCGGCCGACGTTCTCCGAGGCGCGGTCCAAGTACGACTCGCTGCAGGCGAGCGTGCGCATGCGGCCGGCACACGGCCTGAACTTCCTCGCGTCCTACACGCTGTCGAAATCGATGGACCACGTATCGGGCCTCAATATCGGCGCTGATTCGCGGCCGGCGATCCCGGTGACGATCGGCGATGAGGCCTCCATCGAGCAGTCGCTCGCGTACGAATGGGGTCCGTCGCTGTTCGACGCACGCCATCGGTTCGTCGTCAGCTTCGGGTATGCGTTGCCGGAAGCCGAAGCCCTCGGCTCGGTTGCGCATCATGTGATCGGCGGCTGGCAGTTGAACGGCATCGTCCAGGCGCAGACCGGGTTCCCGTTCACCGTCGTGGATGCCGTGACGGACATCCGCTACCTGACGAACCGGCCGAACATGACGTGCGACCCGAACGACAACGCTCCACACACCACGTCACAGTGGTTCGATACGTCCTGTTTCCAGCGCCGCCCGCAGGCGACGACCGGCACCGGCGTCGGATCGGAACCGCGCAACGTTGTCCGCGGCCCCGGCTTCGCGCAGACCGATCTGTCGCTCTTCAAGAACATCAACGTGCGGCAGGGCAACACGATCCAGTTGCGCGTCGAAGGGTTCAATATCTTCAACCAGACGCACTTCAATCAGCCGAACGCGACGATCGGCAGCAGCACGTTCGGGCAGATTACGTCGGCGCAGGACGGCCGCGTGCTCCAGTTGGGGATCAAATACCTCTTCTGACGATTGGCAGTCGCCAGTTGCCAGCTATTGACTGCGACTGGAAACTGGTGACTGGAAACTGGCCACTGCTGAGTGGTGAGTGTGTTGGAGCGGTTATGAAGTCGAAACGAGCGTTGATCTTTGCGTTTGTGATGGCGGCCGGTGTCGGCCTCGTCGCACAACGTCCCTCTACTGCTACGCCTGATTCCAGGACGTCGACGTTCGCCAAACCGGCGGCCGACAACATGACGTTGACGGCGGTCGAGGGCATCAAGGTTGGGCACTTCACGCTCTCGGAGCGGCCGACCGGCTGCACCGTGATCCTCGCGAAAGACGGTACGACCGGCAGCGTCGATCAGAGCGGCGGCGCGCCGGGCACGCGCGAGACCGATCTGTTGAAGCCGGTCAACAACGTGCAGATCGTCAACGCCGTCGTGCTCTCCGGCGGCAGTGCCTTCGGGCTCGATGCCGCGTCCGGCGTCATGAAGTTTCTCGATGAGCGCAACATCGGGTACCCGGTCGGTGCCGCCGGTGTCGTCCCGATCGTCCCGGCGGCAATCCTGTTCGATCTGGGGTTCGGCGGCAGTCCGAAAGTGCGCCCGGGCGCGGACTGCGGATACAAAGCGGCTGAAGCGGCGTCGGAAGCTCCGGTCGAGGAAGGCAACGTGGGCGCAGGCGCCGGCGCCACGGTCGGCAAATCCGGCGGCGGCCGCGGCGGCGAGGGGGGGCCGATGAAGGCGGGGATCGGGTCAGCCGCCATCAAGCTGCCGAACGGCCTCGTGGTCGCGGCAATCGTCGCAGTGAATGCGGTAGGCGACATCATCGATCCCTGGACCGGCAAGGTGGTGGCTGGCGCGCGCGGGCCGAACAACACGCTGCTCGATGCGCGCAAGCTCGTTCGCGGCGATGTCGCGCGGCCGGGACGGCCGGGCGAGAACACGACCATCGG
>Ga0310811_10007638_pt1 | contig 13861 bp, 13 predicted proteins | sample YCmetagenome_FD_207642 | JGI IMG/M metagenome (GOLD analysis project Ga0310811, IMG submission 207642) | Soil microbial communities from experimental microcosm in Duke University, North Carolina, United States - YC | ecosystem: Engineered > Artificial ecosystem > Soil microcosm > Unclassified ... | reverse complement strand
ATGATATTGACGCCACGATGGCGCAGGTTCAGCGCCTTCAGCATCTCGAAGCCCACACGCACCTCTTCCTCGGGCTCGGCCGAGAGCGAGACGCGGATGGTATCGCCGATCCCGGCCCACAGAAGGGCCCCGAGCCCGATCGAAGACTTCACGGTTCCTGTACGCAAAGCCCCCGCCTCGGTGACGCCGATGTGCAGCGGATAATCGCAGGCCTCGGAAAGTTGCTGATAGGCGGCGACGGCCAAAAACACGTCCGACGCCTTCACGCTGATCTTGAAGTTGTGGAAATCGTGATCCTGCAGGATGCGTGCATGGTCGAGCGCCGACTCGACCATCGCCTCAGGACAGGGCTCGCCATACTTCTCGAGGAGATCCTTCTCCAAGGAACCCGCATTGACGCCAATGCGCATGGAGACGCCATGGTCCTTAGCGGCCTTCACGACCTCTCGTACGCGGTCGGCGCTGCCAATGTTGCCGGGATTGATGCGCAGACAGGCCGCGCCTGCGTCGGCAGCCTCGATTGCGCGTTTATAGTGAAAATGGATATCGGCCACGATTGGCACCTTCGAGGCCTTGACGATCCGAGGCAGGGCCGCCGTCGATTCCTCATCGGGGCAGGAGACGCGGATGATGTCGACGCCGGCTTCCTCGCAGCGCTGGATCTGCGCAATGGTCGCCTCGGCATCCGCCGTCAGGGTGTTGGTCATGGTCTGCACGGTGATCGGTGCGTCACCGCCCACCGGCACGGCGCCAACCATCACCTGCCGCGATTTGCGGCGCACGATATCGCGATAAGGCCTGATGCTCATGCCGCCAATGTAGCGATGGGCGGGCAGCTTATCCAGCGACCCGCGACAACGTAAATGACGGCCGAAACTGCGGTGAGACCGCCCTCAATGGGCGTCGATGATGCGGTACGCGATGCCGGCCGGCACGACATAGCTCTCGCCAGCCCGAACATAGGTCTGCGCGAGAACGTCGCCATTAGGCGAACGCAACTCGACCCAACTGTTCGACCGGACAATCACCTGGGTGTCCGACTTGGTTGGCGTTGCCACCACCATGGCGCTATCCGCATTGGTCGGCGGCGCGGGGCGTACGACGGCTTCCTGCGGATCGGCGGCAGGCGACGGATTGCTTGGCACCTCAACTGCAGGCGGTTGCGCCGCCAGCGCCTGCCCAGCTGCAGGGATTGTCATCATGACCGGCGGCGGAGCGGCAGGCACGGCGATCACCGCCGGCGGAGGCACCAGCTGCACCTCGGTCGGCGATGGAGCAGCTGCGGGTGCCTGGGCCTGCCCCTCGGGTGCAGGCGCGCGATTCTTTACCGGCTGCACTTGAGTGGGTGTCACGACGGCGGGGGCAGAAGCGAGGTGAGCGGTCTCGCTTGTCGAGGCATCATTCTTGGGTGGACGCTCCGCCAGCAGGCGATCCGGCACCGGCGGTACTTTCTCGGCAACGATCGCCTGTTGTTGCGGCAGGTAATGCCAGACCGCGTAGCCTGCAGCGATCACCAGCAGCACCGTCAGGACGGCAAGCCCAATCGGCGCGCGTCTTTCCGCCAAGGGAAAATCTGCCGGCAACGAGACCGGACGCACAACGGGCAATGAGCCGGAAATCTGATAGGCGGTCAGCACCTTCTGCGCATCGAGGCCAAGGTAGCTTGCGTAGCCGCGCAGAAATGCCGGAATGTAGGCAGCACCCGGGAGCTCCTCGAAGCGACCCTGTTCGATCGCCTTGAGGAAGGCCGCTCGGATGCGCAGACTCTTCGCGACATCGTCGATCGTGATTCCGCGCTCTTCGCGCTGTTCTCTCAGCAGCCGACCAACGGCGTGTCCCGCTGTTGTGTCGTGCTCGTTTGCTCGCCACTCAACTTGATCCGGCATGAATCGTCCCCGCCGCCCTGCCTTCTTGCGACTTTTACCAGAGGCTCTTTGGGAGGGCAAAAGCGATTCGCCCCGAAGCGCTAAATTTCGATGGCATGATCGGCAGCAAACAGGCGCAACGTCTCGCGCAAAGGGCGGTCAGGTTGCGCGAGCGCTGAAGATATAAACGCACTCGCCTCGGCGAGATCGAGAGAACGAATCATAGCCTTAACGGGACCAATCGACGCCGGCGACATCGACAAGGTGCGCACGCCAATCGCCAGCAACGCCAAGGCCTCGACCGGACGCCCCGCCATCTCGCCACAGACGGCCAACTCGACGCCGGCCGGGCGAGTCTTTTCCACAACAAAATGTAGCAGTCGGAGCAGCGCTGGGGACAAGCTATCGTAGCGTCCGGCCACCCGGGCGTTGCCGCGGTCGGCCGCGAACAAAAACTGCACCAGGTCGTTGGTACCGACCGAAATGAAGTCGACGTGGGGCAGAAGGCTGTCGAGCTGCCAGGCAAGGGCTGGCACCTCGAACATTATGCCAACACGCAGACGTTCGGGTTCCGGCAAGCCGCGCCGGCGAATGCGCTCCAGTTCGAGGTCGAGCAATTGCCGCGCAGCCAGCAGCTCCGAGACGTCGGCGATCATCGGGAACATCACCGACAAAGGCCTACCGTTTGCGGCCTGGATCAGAGCGCGCAACTGGCGACGCAACATCGCCGGACGGTCAAGACCAATGCGGATGGCCCGCCATCCCATGGCGGGATTCTCGTCGCCGAAGGAATCGACATAAGGCAGTACCTTGTCGCCTCCAACATCGAGAGTCCTGAACGTCACCGGACGGCCGTCGGCGATGTCGAGCACGCGGCCGTAGAGCCAAGCCTGAGCCTCGACGTCGGGAAACTCCGAACGCACCATGAAAGGGATCTCGGTGCGATAGAGGCCGACTCCATCCGCACCGGTTTCCTCGAGATGCTGCATGTCGATCAGCAGACCGGCATTCATGTGCAAGCCGACGCGCGCCTGATCGCGAGTCGCCGATGGAAGATCGCGCAACGCGGCATACTTGCGCCGCCGCTCGGTGCGTGCCTCGATCGCTGCATACACCGTCTGCAGCACGTCCTCTGCAGGTCGCACCAGAACCTGGGCGCTGTCGCCGTCGACGACGATGGTGTCGCCGGGCTCAACGCGCGACAGCACTGCGGGTGCGCGACCCACGACGGGAATGTCGAGCGCGCGCGCCACGATCGCGACATGACTCATCGCCGAGCCTTCTTCCAGCACCAAACCGCGCAGGCGAGCGCGATCGTAGTCGAGCAGCTCTGCCGGTCCCATGTCGCGCGCAATCACGATCATGTCGTCGGGTTGCGCACCGGGATCGGCGACCGCTCTGCCGGTCAGACGCAACAACAGTCGGTTGGTCAGGTCCTGCAGATCGCTCAACCGTTCGCGAATGTAGGGGTCGGTCGATTGGCCAAGACGCGCGCGCACATCGTCGAACGCGCGTTGCACTCCCGCTTCCGCGGTAAGACCCGAGCCGATCGCCTCACGCACGCGTTCGCGCCAGCCGCGATCATCGACGAACATGCGGAAGGTCTCGAGCACTTCGCGATGCTCGCCCGACTGCATGTCGTGGGCCTCGAGCATTCGATCGACATCGTCGCGCACTGAGCCCAACGCTTCTTCGAAGCGCTTTTGTTCGGCGCCGACATCCTCGGCAACAACCCGCTGGATGACGATGCGCGGCTCATGCAGCACGGCTCGTCCGATCGCAACACCCGTAGTCAGCTGCACGCCATCGATGCGCAGCGGCAGCAATCCGAGCCCGTCGACCTGCTGGACTTCGTTGGGGCTGACCAAATTGCCCGCCGCGACCATCTCCGCCAGGACCATGGCGATGGTCTGCAGGGTTTCGATCTCTTCCTCGTCGTACTGGCGGCGCGTGCGGTTCTGCACCACCAGGACGCCGAGGGCGCGACCCGCCCGCAGGATCGGCACGCCGGCCAGCGAGTGATAGACTTCTTCGCCGGTCTCCGGCCGATAAGCGAACTGCGGATGGCTTTGCGCATCGTCGAGGGCGAGCGGGCGGCCGTGGGCAGCGATATCGCCGACCAGGCCCTCGCCGACCCGCAGGCGAGTGCGATGCACGGCCGTCGGATTGAGGCCTTGGGTTGCAAAAAGCTCAAGTACTTCGCCTGCGCGCAGGATGTAGATCGAGCAGACCTCGGCCACCATCTCATTGGCGACGAGGCGCACGACCTCGCCCAGCGTCTCCTCGGGGGAGACGCCACGCGCCATCGTGTCCCGGAGCCGCTTGAGGAGCATTCGCGGTCCGGCCAGGGGAGTCCCTCTCTCCATGGTCAGACCGCTAGATGCTTGAGTCGGATGACGACAAAGCTACGGTCTACAACGCAGGCGCAAATTCGCCAGGCCAAGGGCGGCCGGGAGCTTTGGCGGGTCATATGAATGCGTGCGCCGTGCATAGGGCGCTTATAGCAAGAGCTGCGCCAAAATGCCTACCGGCTATTTGGCCGCCAAAGCGCCCCCAAGACGAGGCAAGCGCATGCGCCGCGCAGACTAGGCGGCGTCGAGCTCGTAGGCTGTGTGCAGGGCCCGAACCGCAAGCTCGGTGTACTCGGCAGCCACTAGCACGCTCACTTTGATCTCCGAGGTCGAGATCACCTGGATGTTTATCCCCTTGCCGGCCAGGGTTTCGAACATTTTCAGCGCTACACCCGCGTGGCTGCGCATACCGACGCCGATCACCGATATCTTGGCGACATTGATGTCCGCCTTGACCTCGGCGAATTTCAGCTCGCCCTTGGCGCGTTCCAACCGCTCAACGGCACGCGAAAGATCAGCACGCGGTACGGTGAAGGTGATGTCGGTCGAACTGCCGTCGAGCGAAACGTTCTGCACGATCATATCGACGTTGATGTTGGCGGCGGCCAGCGGCCCGAAGATCCCGGCCGCGACACCAGGTCGGTCGGCAACGTGGGTCACTGTGACCTTGGCTTCGTCCTTCGAGAAGGCGATGCCACTCACGACGGATTTCTCAAGCCCCTGGCTCATGATTTCGTCCTCGTCCACAACCAGCGTGCCGGGCAGATCGCTGCCGAGTGCCGAGTCGAACGACGACAGCACCTGCACGCGCACATGATGATTCATCGCAAGTTCGACCGACCGGGTCTGCAGCACCTTCGAACCCTGCGAGGCCATCTCGAGCATTTCCTCATAGGTCACGCGGTCGATCTTGCGGGCCTTCTCGACGATGCGCGGGTCGGTCGTATAGACCCCGTCGACGTCGGTGTAGATGTCGCAGCGGTCGGCCTTGAGCGCTGCGGCCAGCGCCACCGCCGAAGTGTCCGAACCGCCCCGGCCGAGCGTCGTGATCCTGCCCTCGGGAGAGAGTCCCTGGAAGCCCGGCACGATCGGCACCTCGCCCCCAGCCATGGTGCGGGCGATTTCCCGCGTGCCGATCTCCTGGATTCGCGCCTTGGCATGGCTCTGGTCGGTCTTGATGGGGAGCTGCCACGACACCCACGACCGCGACTTCACGCCCTCCTGCTGCAGCGCCAGCGCCAAAAGGCCGATGGTCACCTGCTCGCCCGTGGCGACCACCACGTCGTATTCCTGGGGATCGTGCATTGGCGCGATCTCGTTGACCCATTTGACGAGCTGATTGGTCGCGCCAGACATCGCCGAGACCACGACGGCAACTTCGTTACCCCGCCCGACCTCGGCTTTGACCTTGCGCGCCACGTTCTTGATGCGATCGGTGTCGCCAACCGAAGTGCCGCCGAATTTGAGAACGATGCGCGCCATGGACCTGCTCGAAAGCGGGGTATAGACACCGACAGCACCACATGGGTCAAGGGCAGCCATGACCGATTCAGCGCCTACCGTCTCGACGATCGACCCCGACGAGGTCGAGCGCTTTTCCCGTATTGCAGACGAATGGTGGGACCCGACCGGCAAGTTTGCACCGCTGCATCGACTGAACCCCGTTCGCCTTGGCTACATCCGAGATTGTGCCGCCGCCCATTGGAAGCGTGACCCGCTCACGGGCGCGCCCCTCGCCGGTTTGTCGCTGCTGGACATTGGCTGCGGCGGCGGCCTGATCTGCGAACCGATGGCGCGGCTCGGCGCGACCGTGACCGGCATCGACGCCGCGGAACGCAATATCTCCGTTGCGGACCTTCATGCTCGCCGCCAGGAACTCGCGATCGATTACCGCGCCGCCACCGCCGAAACCTTGGCCCGGTCCGGCCTGCTTTTCGACATCGTGCTGGCGCTCGAGATCGTCGAGCACGTGGCCGATGTCGACCTTTTCCTCGAAGCCGGCAGCCAGCTCGTGAAGCCAGGGGGCCTGATTTTCCTTTCGACGCTCAACCGCACCGCCAAGGCCTGGGCGCTCGCCATCGCTGGCGCTGAATATCTGCTTCGATGGTTGCCGCGCGGAACGCACGACTGGCGAAAGTTCTTGCGGCCCTCCGAGGTCGTGCGGGGCCTCGGCGCGGGCGGCATCGCGGCACAGGAGATCGTCGGCGTCGTCTACAATCCGCTCAGCCGCACTTGGTCGCTGAATAAGAATGATCTCGACGTGAACTACATGATGTACGGGAGCAAGGCCTCCTGACTTCCGAAACGCAACGAACTGAGGCGCATGGCGGTCTGCTGTCGTCACCGACAGTCAAGGCCGCGGCATGGATGGCGGGATGGCTCTGCTGCATGATGGTGATGGTCGTGGCGGGGCGCGAGGCCACGCGCGAGCTTCACGTCTTCCAGGTCACGATGATGCGCTCCGTCCTCGGCCTCTTCATGGTTTATCCGCTGTTGAGGGCCGCCGGTGGCTTCGGCGCGGTCAAAACGTCGAGACCCTGGCTCCAGATCTTGCGTAACGCCGTCCATTACTGCGCGCAGTTCAGCTGGTTCATGGCGCTGACACTGATTCCTCTCACGCAGGTCATCGCAATCGAGTTCACCATGCCGATCTGGACGGCAATTCTCGCCGTCAGCTTCCTCGGCGAGCGCATGGGTTTGTGGAAGAACATCGGTGTCGTCACGGGACTCATTGGTGTGGCGATCATTGTGCGCCCGTTATCCGGGTCGGCGAATGTCGGCCAACTTGCAGCACTTGCCGCCGCAGTAGGCTATGCGGCTTCGGTGATCATGGTGAAGGCACTGACCCGCACCGAGAGCACGATCGCCATCATTTTCTGGATGATGGTGATCCAGTCGGCACTGGGGCTCGTCCCGGGATTGCTCGTCTGGCGATGGCCTTCGCCCTACCTCTGGGCTTGGCTCCTGGTGATCGGCTTCGTCGGCACCTATTCGCACTACTGCATGACCCGTGCCCTACGGTACGCCGATGCAACGACCGTCGTGCCGATGGATTTCCTGCGCGTGCCGCTCGCCGCGCTCGTCGGTTGGCTGGTCTATGCCGAACGGGTCGACATCGTCACTGTGCTCGGGGCGGCGCTGATCCTGACGGCCAATCTGCTCAACCTGAAAGGTCCCGCGCCGGCAAGATCGGCCTGACGATCAGTTCCCGCGTGGAATCCAGGGCAGGCGGCCGAACTCGATGCCTTCCTCCGCCAGAGCCGTGGCTTCCTCGTCGGTCGTCTCGCCGTAGATGCCGCGCTTGTCGCTTTCGCCGTAGTGGATCTTGCGGGCCTCCTCGGCGAACTGGTCGCCGACATGCTCGCAACTTTTCTCGACCTCGGCGCGCACTTTGAGGAGGGCCTCGCGCAGCTCCTTGGGCATGTGGCGGGCCAGCGCCGCCACCTTCTGCTGCTCGGCGGATGGCGGCGCCGCAGATATCGGAGCTGGCGCTTCCGCTTCGACCTTCTCGCCGCCCTTGCCGATGCGCGGCGACATGATCGCGCGCGCGACCTTGGCGTCGCCACAAACAGCGCAGCCGATCAAAGACTTCTTTTCCTGGCGTTCATAGCTCTTGCTGTCCTTGAACCAGCTTTCGAACTCGTGGCCTTTGGAGCAGCGCAGTCGGTACAAAATCATGAAAGACAGGTGTTTCCCGGATATTGGCACTCCCTATGGGAGAGTGCCAATATGATGGGGTGCAATGATGGCCCGCGCAAGAGGGTCTTTGCGCTCAATGTGAAGCGAATTGGCTATTCCGCTGCTTTCGCCAGAGCAGCCTTGTGCAGGACTGGCGCCGCATAGCTGCGATCGTGGGTCAGCGACGGCACCATCCGGCGGGCCTCGGCGACCTTGCCGAGATCTACCTCGGCGATCACGAAACCCGCTTTCTCGCCCCCCGCGTCAGCCAGCACCTCTCCCCATGGCGCCACCGCCACCGAGTGGCCGTAGGTCTTGCGGTTGGAGCCCTTGTGCGTGCCGACCTGCGCCGGCGCAAAAACGAAACAGCCTGTCTCGATGGCGCGGGCGCGCATCACGGCGTGCCAATGCGCCTGCCCGGTCGGAACGGTAAAGGACGATGGGATGGCAAGCATCGTGGCGCCGGCGTGCGCGAGGTCGCGATAGAGATACGGAAAGCGCAGGTCGTAGCAGATCGTCATACCGAGCACGCCCCAAGGCGTCTCGGCCAGCACCGCCTTCTCACCCGGCTTGAAGGTCGAGGACTCTCGATAGCTTTCGCCACCGGCGAGCTGCACGTCGAACATATGGATCTTGTCGTAGCTCGCCACCACGCCGCCGTTCGCGTCGATGAGATAGGAACGGTTGCGAATCTGCTCTTCGCCCGGCACGCGTACGTGGATCGATCCCAGCAGGAACCAGACCCCCGTCTCACGCGCCGCCGTACGGCATGCCGCCAGCATGGGGTGACTTTCCTCAACCTCGGCCTTGGCCAGCGTCTCGGCGCGATTGGCACCGATCAGACCGGTGTTCTCCGGGGTCATGATGAAGTCTGCACCGGAGTCGCGGGCAAGCCGCGTCTGCTCGCGCACGAAGGCCACGTTCTCGGCCATCTCGTTGCTGACGTTGGTCTGGATCAAACCGACCTTGAACGTCACGGTCATCTGTTGCCCCCGTCAGCCCGGCTGGGCCAGCAAGCTATCGAGCTTACCTGCCCGCTCGAGCGCCGCCAGCTCGTCGGAACCGCCGATATGCTGTCCGTTGATGAAGATCTGCGGCACCGTACTGCGTTTGGAGCGCGCGCGCATCTCCGCACGCTTGGCCGAGTCTTCCATCACATCCATCTCGTCATAAGCCGCCCCCTTCTGCTCGAGCAGCCCCTTGGCGCGGGCGCAGTAGCCGCAGAACGGGGTGGTGTAGATCTCGACCTTGGCCATGAAGAACTCCTTGGCCCAACTATAACGCCGGCCGGACGACCCGCGCCAGCGTCAGGACATCGACATGCCGCGCACCGGCACGCTGCAAGGCACGGGCGCAGGCTTCGACCGTGGCCCCGGTTGTCAGCACGTCGTCAACCAGGAGGATTGTTTTCCCCTTCGCTCGCACCTGCCAACGCGGACGGATCGCGAACGCCTCCCGAACGTTGCGTCGGCGCTCCTGTGCGGCGAGTCCGGCCTGCGATCCGGTCCAGCGCAGGCGCAACAGCAAGTCGGGGGCGAGCTTGGCAGGTTGATCGCGGGTAAGGTTGCGCGCCAGCAACAGTGCCTGATTGTAACGTCTCATGACGAGACGACGCCAATGTAGTGGCACCGGCGCCACAAGATCGGCCTCAGCGATCAACTCGGCACCGGCCCGTGCCATCCACGTCCCGCATGTCCTCGCCATATCGGTGCGATCGCCATGTTTGAAGGGCAGGATGAGGCGGCGGCTGCGATCGTCGTACGCGAGGGCGGCACGTGCTCGGCGAAAACGCGGCCGCCGGACAAGGCAGGCGGCGCACAGCGCCCCCAAGCCAAGCTCTTCCCCGAATGGCATGCCGCAGCAGTCGCAGTGCGGTGGTGCGATAAAGGAGAAACTTGGCCAGCAGGTCGCACACAGCGCACCCGTCGTGCCGACAATTTCGCCGCATCCCAAACAGAGCGGGGGCAGGATGCTGTCGAGCAGGCGACGCCCGGCGACGGCAAAAGCTTGGAGCGGCATGGTTTCGATTGCGCCGTGCAAATGTGCCGCCATCAGGGCAGAGGCCCTATTCCTCGCCCGCCTTTCGCCCTACATACACGCGGTGACACAACCAGACCCCCTGCTGGTCTTCGACCGCTCCCTCTTGCGCGTCAGGCGCGAGCGCGCTGCGCGCAACTGGAGTCAACGGTCGTTCCTGAAGCGCGAGATCGCCGAGCGCCTGGTCGAACGCCTCGACGATGTGCGCCGAACCTTCCCACTGGCGCTCGATCTCGGCTGCCACGGCGACGAGATCGCGATGGCCCTTACCGCCCGTTCCTCGGTCGATGTTCTGGTCCGTTCGGACTTCGGTTACGACTTCGCTCACCGCGCAGGCGGACCTGCCATTGTCGCAGACGAAGAGGCATTACCTTTCGCTCCACAGTGTTTTGACCTGGTGCTGAGCGCCATGACGCTCCACTGGATCAATGATCTCCCTGGAACCCTGATCCAGGTCGCCCGCATCCTGAAGCCGGATGGACTGTTTCTCGGCGCCATGCTGGGCGGCCACACGCTGTGGCAGCTTCGCGAGGCGCTGGCGGCGGCGGAGAGCGAGATCGAAGGTGGCTTGAGCCCCCGCGTCTCGCCGTTTGCCGATCTACGCGATGCGGCCGGCCTTCTGCAGCGCGCCGGCTTCGCGCTGCCGGTCGCCGACAGCGACACCATCGACATCGAATACGAGCACGCCCTCGCCCTGATGCGCGACCTCGGTGCCATGGGAGAAGGCAATCTGGTCGGCGAGCGGCGACACGGCTTCAGCCGTCGGGCCACACTTCTGCGTGCGGCGGAAATCTACAGCGAGCGTTTTGCCCTGCCGTCGGGGCGCGTGACCGCGAGCTTCGAAGTCCTCTTCCTGCACGGCTGGGCGCCGCACGCCTCGCAACCAAAGGCACTGAAGCCGGGTGCCGCCCGACACCGGCTTGCGACCGCACTTGGCACTACCGAGATCAGCACCGGCCAGAAGGTGGAGCGGAACTGACCGTGCCGACCTCGAAGTTGTCGTTCGGTGACGTGTTGTCGGAGAGCTTCGGCTTCTTCTTCAGCAATCTCGCGCTGTTCTTCCATCTCGTGACGATCCCCTGGATCCTTTCGCTCGTGCTCAGGATCGCCGTCAACTCGACCGCTCCCGATTCGCTCATGGTCGTGTTGCTCGAAAAGGCCGCGGACGTTGTTCCCACCGTAATGTTCCTCGTTGCGTGGATGCGTGCCACGCTCCTGGGACCCCAGCAGGGCGCCCCCCTGCCGGGCCTGCACTGGTCATCGCGTGAAACGGCATTCCTTTTGCAGCTCATCAGGATCGCCGGCATCACCTTCGTCCTGCTGGCGGCCTTCACGCTGACCGCCGGGCCGATCGATCCGGCGGCTCTCGGTCAGGTGCCGATCGATCCCGAGATCGCCGGCCGCGAGGCCATGGCAGCGCCGCTCGGAACGGGCTTCTTCATTTCCGCACTGCTTGCCCTGCGCGTCAGCTTCGGCCTTGCCGCGCCGGCGGTCGATATACTCCTCACGCCGCGGCAGGCGTGGGCCGCGAGCCGCGGCAGCGCCTGGCCGATCATCGGCGTATTGTTCGTCATTTTCTTCACCAGCGGCATAGCGACCATCGTCGCTGCCTTCGTACCGCTGTCCCTCGTCCACGGCCTGCTGGGCAGTTCGATCGGCGCGACCATCATTGCCTGGACGGTAGCAACACTGGTCTCCTACGGTGGTGCGGCACTAATCGCGACCGCACAGGCCATCATCTTCCGTCGGCTCACCGGCTGGCGGAAAGGCGTTCAGCTTCCCGAGGCTTTTTCCTAAAGCAGGTCGCGCAACACGCCGATCAACGGCAAGTCGGCGGGCGGCATGGGATAACGCGCGAGTTCGGCTGGCCGCACCCACTTCAAGACCTGGCCCTCGCGCGGACGGGGTGTGCCGATCCACTTGCGACAGGCGAAGACCGGCATCAGCAAGTGGAACTTGTCGTAACCGTGGCTGGCAAAAGCGATGGGCGCCAGGCAGCTTGCCGCCGTCTCAATGCCGAGTTCCTCATGCAACTCGCGCACCAGCGCTTGCTCGGGCGTCTCCCTCTGGTCGACCTTGCCGCCGGGAAATTCCCACAGGCCCGCCATCGACTTGCCCTCAGGGCGCTGCGCGATCAAAACACGACCATCGGGATCGACCAGCACCACGGCCGCCACCAGCACAAGCGGTCGGTCGCCAAGAGGTGGCGGCCCGCCCGGGCATTCCTCTTCGAAGGACAGGGTCAAGAACGGTAGCTGCCGTTGATGTCGATATAGCCGTGCGTTAGGTCGCAGGTCCATACGGTCGCTCGGCCTCGACCGATGCCGAGATCGATGTCGATCACGATGTCGGTGCCCTTGATATGCCGCGCGACCGGCGTTTCGTCGTAATTCGGCACGACCTGCCCGCCGTCGGTGATCTTCACGCCGCCGATGGAGATCTTGAGCTTATCGCGATCCGCCCGCTCCCCCGACTTGCCGACTGCCATGACGATACGGCCCCAGTTGGCGTCCTCGCCTGCGATCGCCGTCTTGACCAGAGGCGAGTTGGCGACCGCGAGCCCGATCTTGCGCGCGGCGCCGTTCGATGAAGCGCCACCGATATTGATGGTCACGAATTTCGTAGCGCCCTCGCCATCTCGCGCGAGGAGTTGGGCGAGTTCGATCAGCACCTCATCAAGCGCCCGCTTGAAGTCAACCAACACTGGATCGTCAGCCTCCTCGATCGGTGTGTGGCGAGCAGCGCCGGTCGCCGCCAGCAAGAGCGTATCGCTCGTCGACGTATCGCCATCGACGGTGACGCAATTCAGCGACTTGTCGGCAGCATCCGAAAGGAGCTTCTGCAGAACGGGGCCGGGAACCTTGGCGTCGGTAAAGACGAAGCCCAACATGGTCGCCATGTCGGGCGCGATCATGCCGGAGCCCTTGAGGAAACCGTTCAACGTGACCGTCCGTTCGCCGATCTTGGCCTGCCGCGTGGCGAGCTTGGGAAAAGTATCGGTCGTCATGATGGCTGCCGCGGCCGACGCCCAGTTGTCCTCGCGTGCACCCTTGATGAGGGCCGGCACCATCGCGGCGATCTTTTCCCAGTCGAGCGGCTGGCCAATCACGCCGGTCGACGCCATGAACACCTCGTTGCGTGGACAGCCCATCGCCTGCGCGACCGCCCGCGTGCTCTCCTCGACCGCCTTGTCGCCCAGCTTTCCGGTGAAGGCGTTGGCGTTGCCAGCGTTCACCAGGACAGCGCGGATCCTTCCTCGGGCAAGGTTCTTGCGGCACCAGTCCACCGGCGCCGAGCAGGTTTTGGATCGGGTAAGCACGCCGGCAACCGTTGCACCCGCCGGCAGTACCGCAAGCATCACATCGTCACGACCGGTATAACGCACGCCCGTCGCCGCAGAGGCGAGCTTGACGCCCGCAATGCGCGGCAGCGTCGGCGTCGTCTTGGGTGCAAGCGGCGAAACAGCGTGCTTTTCGGCCATGGAACTCCCTCTCAGCGGCCGGGCCTTCGCCAAGCGGCCGAAGAGCGGAGCCTACACCAGAAACGTCGAAAAACGGGAGTTTTACTTGGCGGGGGTCGCTGGGGCGGGGGCGGCCGGGGTCTTTGGCTTGGTGTCAGGTGCCGTGCTGGCCGGTGCCGGCACGCTGCCATCGATGTTGAATTTGTCGATCTTGGCGCCTGCGCGGAGCTGATTCAGCATCGCCGTCACCATATCTCGCTCCAGATCCTGACGGATCTGATCGGACATCTCGTCGAGCGACGGCGGCGGCGCCTGACGGCGGTCTTCCACCTGGATCACATGATAGCCGAACTGGGTCTTGATCGGGCTGTCGCTGAGTGCACCCTTCTTCAGCGCGAAAGCGGCGTCGGCGAACTCCTTTACCATGTCGGTTTTCTTGAACCAGCCGAGATCGCCGCCTTCGGCGCCGG
>Ga0310811_10007636_pt1 | contig 13864 bp, 18 predicted proteins | sample YCmetagenome_FD_207642 | JGI IMG/M metagenome (GOLD analysis project Ga0310811, IMG submission 207642) | Soil microbial communities from experimental microcosm in Duke University, North Carolina, United States - YC | ecosystem: Engineered > Artificial ecosystem > Soil microcosm > Unclassified ... | reverse complement strand
GTGTCGACCCAGGCGGCGACCTGGGCCTTCATGTCGGCGGTGCCGCGGCCATAGAAATAGCCGCCTTCCTCGATCAGGGTGAAAGGATCGCGCGTCCAGTCCGCGCGCCTGGCCTCCACCACATCGAGATGGCCCAGCAGCAGGATCGCCCTGGCTTTCGGGTCGCTGCCATGCAGCACCGCCACCAGCCCGCCTTCCTTGGGAAGGCCGGGCGCAGTGAAGATGTGCAGGTCGGCATCGGGATAGCCGGCGGTCTTCAGATGGGCGGCCATCCTCTTCGCCGCCAGGGTGCAGTCACCGGCCGACAGGCTGGTATTGGTCTCGATCAGCTCCTTGTAGAGGGCGCGGAAACGCTGCTGGTCGGGGCGGGTCTGGGCATAAGCCGGTAATGTGAGTGACACGGCAATTGCTGCCGACAGGAATACACGCATGAAATCCCCCAAGCTCAGTCCTGGCAGAAAGCCTACCCAATCAGCTCCACTTATGAAACGAGAAGAACGCCGCCCCACACAGGAAGGCGAACGCGACCATATGATTCCATTTTAGGCTTTCGCCCAGATACATGACCGAAAAAACGGCAAACACCAGCAGGGTGATGATCTCCTGCATGGTCTTGAGCTGGGCGGCGGAATAGACCTGATGGCCGATACGGTTGGCGGGTACCGCCAGGCAATATTCGAAAAAGGCGATGCCCCAGCTCACCAGCACCACCTGCCACAGGATCGTGTTGGGGAATTTCAGCTGCCCGTACCAGGCGAAGGTCATGAACACGTTGGAGCAGAACAAAAGCACGATGGGCGCCAGATAGGGCATGGGCATTCCTTGGAGGGCAGCCCGACCCTTTTAGCGCGGTTCGCCTCCGGAGAAAGCCGTCCTGCCGGCCAGTCCCCCGCGGAGCTGGTCTTCCCGGAAGGCTTCGAGCTTTACCCGGGTGATGCCCTTCTTCTGCATATGGAGCGCGTCCGCCGCCGCCAGGGAAATGTCGATGACGCGGTTTTTAACATGCGGCCCGCGGTCGGTGATCTCCACCGTGACGCTGCGGCCATTGGCGAGATCGGTCACGCGCACCCGCGTGCCGAAGGCCAATGTGGGATGGGCCGCCGTGAGATCGCGATGGTCAAATCTGCCGCCATTGGCGGTGCGCTTGCCTGCGTGCTTGCGGCCATAAAAAGACGCCAGTCCGCTCTGGGTGAAAAAGGGCTCGGCCGCCTGGGCGAGCGGTGGGACCGCTGGTTCTCCCCGTGGCACGATCGCCGGCGGTTGCGGCGGTGGCAGGGATGGCGGCAGTTGGAATGAAGCGACCGCCTCGGGCGAGGCGGGGGGCGGCGCCTGTGTGGCGCAACCGGCGAGGCCGGCCGCAGCCAGCAGGCATGACAGGCGGAAAATGCGAAGCATCGGGTTTAGCCATAGCCTGCGAAGGGGATTTTGGGAAATACCCTTGGTCCGTAGGCTGAACAAGTCGTGAACGGAGGTTCCCTGCTGTCAGCCTGCCGGCTGATCTGTGCGAAACGCCTCAAGCCGCACCCGCGTCACGCCCTTGTCCTTCATGCCCAGCGCCCGCGCTGCCGCCAGCGAGACATCGATGATGCGGCCTCTGGCATAGGGCCCGCGGTCGGTGATCTTCACGGTGACGCTCTGCCCGTTTTCCAGGTCGGTGACGCGCACCCGCGTGCCGAAGGCCAGGGTACGGTGGGCAGCGGTAAGATCCCGGAGGTCGAAATTTTCGCCATTCGCGGTGATCTTGCCGTCATGAGCGCGACCATAGAATGACGCCAATCCGGTCTGGGTAAGGAAAGGCTGGGGCGCTGAAGGCTGTAGTGGGGCCGGGGGTGGATACGGCTGTGAGGCATAGCCGGCTAGACCGCTCAGCACCACCAGCAGAGGCAGGCGGAAAAAGCGCATCGAAATGATAACGCGTGAGGGTGAGAAGCGGTCCGCGGAACGCGGACGAGCAGATGCCCAGAGCCACTAAGACTTGGCCTACCGTTCCAACGCCACGCCCGCCTTGAGGCAGCTCATATCCCGCCCGACCGAGGCCAAAGCCAGCAGGCGACCGGCCTTGGAAAAGCGAGCCTCCGCGTCCTGGCGCGCAAGCGAACCGTCAAGGACGGGAGGATCGAAATCTTCCGCATGGCCGACATAACGGATGGTGGCGTCCTGATGCGCGCTCCAGAAAAACGGCGCATCGGAAAAGGGTGCATCATCGCCCAAAATCATCCGCGCGACATGCTGGCCCTGCCGCTCGGCATGCACCCAATGCTCGACCCGGATGCGTTGACCGGTGCGAGGGTCGGGATATCGGGCGACATCGCCGGCAGCGTACACATCCGGCGCATCGGTCCGCAGCCGCCCGTCGACAATGATCCCGCGGTCGACCGTCATCCCTGCACCTTCCGCCAATTGGGTGCGCGGTTTCACCCCGACTCCCAGCAAAAGGAAATCGGCCTCGATCGTCTCGCCATTGTCGAGCGTCAGACGGCCGTCGCTCCAGCCGCGCACACCCTGGCCGAGGTGGAAGTTGATTCCGGCTTGTTTATGGAGGCCAAGCACCCAGCGGCCGATCTCCTCGCCCATCACCCGGGCCAAAGGAACGGGCTCGGGCGCCGCGACATGAACCTCCAGCCCGCGGCTGCGCAGGGCTGCTGCCGCCTCCAGGCCGATGAAACTCGCGCCCACAATGGCGACACGCCCGGCCCGTTCTGCCGCCGCGATGACGGCATCCGCATCGTGCAGGCTGCGCAGCACGAAGACATCGGGGCCGGAAAAACCCTGGAGCGGCAAACGCACCGGTTCGGCGCCCGTCGCAAGCAGCAGTGCGTCGTAATCGAACGACCGGCCATCTTTCAGGCCGACGGTCTTGCCCTTGAGATCCAGACTCGAAGCTTCCGATCCGAGCTGCAGGTCCACGTCATTGCCGGAGTACCAATCCGGATCCCGCAGCGGCATCCATTCCGGCTGCGCCAGACCGGCCAGATAATCCTTCGAACAGTTCGGGCGGTCGTAGGGCGCATCCGCGTCCGCGCTGAGCAGGGTGACAGATCCGTCGAAACCCTCACGGCGCAACATTTCGGTCATGGCAAACCCCGCCGCGCCGCCGCCGACCACGACAATCCGCCGCGCTTTTGCCCGGGGAGCCGGCTTCACCGGAGCTTCGGCCACCTGCTGTCCAACCTGAATCAGGCCGTCACTCTCTCGCACCGTCCAGCGCTTGAGCGGATCGATCGCAGGAGCTGCACGCGCCACACCCGTCCGCAAGCAAAAGTGCGCGTGATGCCAGGGACAGCGAACCGTATCGCCGACGATCAGGCCTTCGCCCAGCGGACCGTGATAGTGTGTGCAGTGGGCGGCGACCGCAAACAGTTCGCCGCCAATGCGCGCAACCAGCACCTCGTCGTCGCCGGCATGGCCGGCCAGCATGCCGCCTTCGGGAATCGCAGCGGCTGGAACGCCCTTGGCGAAGTCGGGCGTTGTTTTATCCGGTTCATCGGCGTCAGACATGGTTCCGGGTCTCCTGCCGTGCCCCTCCATGCTACCAGCCGGGGTGAGCCGCGTCTTACAGTCCATAGCGACAGCGTATGGACGTCCAGTGGACCGTTTCGCGCGGCGAACGCCGCGAGCTTAGGCGAGCGGCCGGGGAGGGCCGCATGCACCTCACGACGGGCCGGGGGTCCGGTCCTATACCGGTGAAGGATAGAACTGGCTGGGGCGGGAGGGATCGAACCTCCGCATGCCGGAATCAAAATCCGGTGCCTTACCGCTTGGCGACGCCCCAGCAGGGCTCAGGTCCCCTGGACGGGGGGCCTCCGTATAAAGGGAGCCGCGCCGGTCCGCAAACCGGCCAAAATGGCCGCACCGACAGGGGCTTGCGGCGCGGTTGCGGGGGCGGGGGGGCATCGTTATAAGGGCGCCTCCCGAGGCGAGGGGCGCGCCCCTTTGCACTGGTTCGGAGAGTAGCTCAGCCTGGTAGAGCACTACGTTCGGGACGTAGGGGCCGGAGGTTCGAATCCTCTCTCTCCGACCAATTTTTTCTTTAACTACAACTTGTTGGTGAAATTCTATCTGTGTACGGATAGATTTTTCACTCGCCTGTAAGCGGGTCCTGTAAGCGGGTGCCGTAGCAGAGCAAAAAGCGGTCCGCACATGGGGTTGCCCCCCTGTAGCGATCCGGATCGGCATGTTACGGAAGGGCATTCGGGGGAATTGCGGGGCTCGATATCTCTGTCATCGGACAACGTGAGTCCAACGTACTGCAGTAATCGAGTATTGAGGCGTCGGCATGTTGGTTGAGCGCCTTTCAAGTGCACAATTCGGGCGGGGCGATGCCAAAACTTATTCTTCCTGAAGCTGACATCCATTTTGAGACACGCCGAAAGAGTGCGATCAGGGCTCATCTGTCGCGGATGAGACCGCAGGCAGGAGCGTACCTAGAACAAGCCGCGCAGGAAAAACGTCCCAATGCAAAGCGGCGCGGAGTTGGACCATGTCACACGTATAATTGTCATGGGCTCACATTTGGCGGGCGGCGGGCCAACATGGAGTGGAGCCAAATTGACCAACTTCTCGAAGAGGACGACTACAAGCCGGTTCCAAAAAATAGGGTTTTACCTGGAGACGTGGTTATCTACTGGGCTTCAGCCAATCCTCTTCTTGGTCTTGGCCGACGCATAGATCATTCAGGAATGGTCCTAGCTGTCCTCCCACTAGGGGACATGAGAATTCTGAGTAAATGGGGGCACGGCGATGAGTGGGTTCACACCTTAGCTGACTGTCCCTATAGTGCAGCTGACGTTACATTCCACAGGATCAACGATGACCCGCGCAATACGATCGGTTGATCTTAGTCGCGCTGAAGCGAGCTTTATCCGACCCGCGGCAAGGTCCTTGCCCCCTCATCATGGTCTATTTCGCGGACCATTGGGATTCCGGCAGTTGCCGGATTCTTCCCGTCCAGAGCGCTGGTTCAAATTTTCCTCGAAGTTCGCAGTATTCAGGTTCGGGGCTCACGGCGATCCTGTGACGCTCTGCTGTTAGGATCGCCCGAAGGCGCGTTTGTTTGAGTCCGAATTGCACCGCCAATTCAACGAGCGTTTGGCCCGCAGCAAAGGCCACAAAGATAGCTCGATCCCTTGCGCCTGTCTTATGGACCCCAAGCATCAGCGCCCCCCGCTAACGCATCCCCTGACAATAATAGCAGCTTGCAGGGGGCTTACAAATACGCCCGATATTGGGATCAGATGGAGACGCTTAGCCGGACGCAGCAGGCCACGGGGAAACCCTGCCAGTGATCAATTTTGATCAGTTTCGGATTGCGGACATGGCCTACTATCACCCTTGCAAGGGTTGATAATCTGCTGGGTAAGGGAGCGACGGCGGCACTATGAGCGACGGACTTTCTGGTTCCCTGGGGTTCTTCCGGCGCAATTCCGTCGCAGCCTCCATCAAGCTGGATGGGGTCTCTAATGCGGCTCGCGTCGCCCTTGGCTTGCGTAATGAGGAACAAGGCTTCGAATTGCCAGGGCCGTTGTTCGAACAGCTGCCGTTTGCCGTTTATGTCTGTGACCGGGACGGGCTTCTTCTTCGATACAACCGCCGTGCTGCGGAATTATGGGGCCGGTCGCCCAAACTCCGCGAGTGGGATGAACGGTATTGCGGATCGCATCGAATGTATCGCCCCGACGGCAGCCTGCTCCCGCACCATCAATGCCCCATGGCAGACGTGCTGCGCACCGGCATTTCCGTGCGCCAGCAGGAAGTTCACATTGAGCGCCCGGACGGCTCGCGCGGGATCGCGCTCGTGGACATCGAGGCCGTCAAGGACAGCGCGGGAAACATCGCCGGCGCCATCAACTGTTTCCAGGATATAACGGAGCGCAAACACAGCGAGGCGCAAATCCTCAATCTGGCGCGCGAGGCCGAGCATCGAACAAAGAACATCTTGGCCACTGTGCTGGCGACGGTGCATCTTTCTCATTCCGATACGCCTGATGATCTGAAACAACTGATTGAAGGGCGCATCCATGCCCTCGCAAAGGTCCATACGCTGTTCGTGGAGTCCCGCTGGGCGGGAGCCGAGCTTCACCGTCTGGCCACGCAGGAGCTTTCCGCTTACAGCGGGGAGACAGAAACGCGCGTACGAATTGACGGGCCGGCCGTCATGCTGGAGCCAAGCATAGCTCAGATTATTGCAATCTCGTTGCACGAACTCGCGACCAATGCGGCAAAATACGGATCGTTATCGGCGGATGGTGGTCACGTCGAAATCTCTTGGTCCCATACAGCAGACGGAAGGCTTGGCTTGCACTGGATCGAGTCCGGTGGGCCGGCTGCCACGCCGCCCACGCACCGGGGGTTCGGCACACGCATTATGGAAAATATGGTTGGCCACCTCGGGGGTGAGGTACGTTTTGATTGGCGCGACCAGGGACTGATGTGCGAAATCGCCGTGCCGCTTGCCTGATGCAAGCCCAAACCGCCCGCCATTCGGCGGCAGAAGGCAACTGACACAAAATCGTAGTCCGCCGTGACAATCGCGAAACTAGTTCGAGAGCGCGGCATTATGTTTACGCCAGCTTCCAATCGCAGCCGCGCCCTCAACTATCTGAGTGTGGGTTTCGGCTGTCGAGTTGGCTTAATCCGTCAGGGGGTTCCTATGACACCTAATTTCGCGTTGCGCACGTGGGCCAAATCCGCCTTTGCTGCTGCCGCAATTCTGGCCGGGGGACTGATCTTCAGCGCCAGTCCTGCAATGACGCAAGTTCCGCTGGACGTTTCCAACTATCTGATCGGTCCTGGCGATCATCTTCAGATATCGGTTTGGAAAAACCCTGAATTGTCTGCCGCCGTGCCTGTCCGGCCAGACGGCAGAATATCAACGCCCCTTGTGAGCGAGGTGGTGGCCGCTGGACGCACTCCGGAAGAATTGGGCCATGACATCGAAGATCGCCTGAAAAAATACGTCACCGATCCTATCGTAACCGTAATCGTCGCCAGCTTCGTCGGGCCCTACAGCCAGCAGGTGCGCATTGTAGGGGAGGCGGCACAACCGAAGGCCTTGCCCTATTCGGCTCACATGACGGTGCTGGACGCGATGATTGCGTCCGGTGGTCTGACTGCGTTTGCGTCCGGCAACCGCACCAAGCTCATCCGTAAGGTCAATGGAACGGACGTTAGCACCACGTTGCGGCTTTCCGACCTGCTCAAGGATGGCGATCTGAGCGCAAATATCGAGTTGCAACCGGGCGACACAATCATCATTCCCCAGTCCTTCTTCTGATTCAGCCAATTCTTCTTCTGATTCAGAAAGTCGGGCGGCCAAACGCGCGACATTCGAACCGCTGCTGTCAATCCCGGCGATGTATCAGCAGGTACAGAGCGCGACCATACTTGCTGCCGAATAGCACAAGCATGCGCAATCTCCCGGTAGCTCCCTCCTTGTCCTAGCGCGGAAATCAGTCAATGTCCGCTTTGGGTCAGAAGCGGTCATTCGTCCCGGCCTACCCAATGTCTGCATCTGACCCAAAGCAGACATTCCGATCCTATTCCTGGCGAATGTTTGGCAGGCTGTTCATTGGGCACTGGTCCGGTTTGAAATCCGGACGGGGTTGAGCCCTGCCAACCAGGCGCATAACCAACCCATCGAAGGCGTTTGATTGACGATCTTCCATGCTGGCGAAAGTGCATTTCTCCCGAAACGCAGGGCTCGTTACAAAAATCGCTCACCAAACCAGCGGCTTGCAACGGTGATTGGCGGTCGATTCTCGTCGCAGGTTTTTCCAGACCGTTCTCAGGGCGCAGCGGGGGGCTCTTGGTCCGTCTTGATTCCGGCAAGCTGGCGATAGAGCGCGGCGACGCGATTGACATAGGAACTTTCGTGCCCTGCCGTAAGCACGCTTGCGCCCTCGCCACTCCTGTTGAGAACAGTAACGCCGAAAATGCCCGGCGCGACTGGCTCGATAGTCAGCACTGACTGAAGGGCGCCGGGCTTGAACAAGGTGAACCAGAACCGCCGTATGGGCGTGACATTGTCGCTGGAGATGACAAAGCGTTCGGATGTGCTTTCAGACACCCGCAGGCGGTAAATCGCCGGGCCCGTGTTGGTATCGTTCTCCCAATAGTACAAATCCGCGCCTTTCACCAATTCGGAAGGCGAAAAATCGGGGCGGCGTGATTTCGAATCCGGCCCGGTGAGCGCGGATGCATCGCTGCTCAATGGTCCCCATTTTCCTTCCGTCGTTGACCAGTATTGGATGTTTCGCAAGGCCGAGATCGTCCCGACCCGCGCCAACAGCGCGCTCATCGGGCCATCAAAGCGGAAGCTGCCGCTCAGGGTGACGATAAGCTTGGAGCGTGAATCGGCGGGCCAACCTGTGCAACCGAGGGGATGCCATTTGCCCTGCTCCAGCTCTTTCCCCGGCCAAATTATGATGGTGGGCGGGGAATCGGGCGATGGATAGACTGGTGTTCCCGCTGTGGCGCAGGATGGCTGCGGGCCCAGAGCCTGTGCGCCGGGCGCGAGCAGCACCAGCACGAACGCGAGCATTGCACGAAGAACCCTCATAACATGTTCTCCCACGCAAGAGAGTACATTTCCCTCAGTCGCACCCATACCGGTCGAGCCTTCCAGGCCCTGATCTCGATAAGCTTGGCGGCGGCTTGGTCAGCCTGGAACAGATCTTCCAGTTCCTGGGCCGCGTCGCTGCCCAGAACGACCACATCGACTTCATCGTTGAAAATGACGCTTCGGTGATCGAAATTGGACGAACCGATTGCCGACCAAACACTGTCCACAACAACGGTCTTCGAGTGAAGGACCACATCGTGCAGTTCGTAGATTTTCACGCCTGCTTCCAGCAGCTCGGAATAGCGGGCGTGGGCAACGGCGATGGACAATGGGGAGTCGCTGCGCGCCGGCAACAACAGGCGGACATCCACGCCTCGCCTTGCTGCTTCGGTCAGGGCTTCCATCTCCTGCTTGGTAGGAGCGAAATACGCGGTCGTGATCTTGATGCTCTTTTCGGCGGTTCGTATCGCCGTCAGGAGCGTGACGTAATACAGCGGAATCTCATTGTCGGGCGCGCTTCCCAACACGCGCACGACGGCATTGCCTCTCGGCGCCGCGGCCGGAAACATGGCGGACTGGTCCAGCGGCGGCCCCTTTTGCTTGGTCCAGTGATCCAGGAACAGCTTCTGCAATTCGGCGATGGCGGGTCCCTCGATCTGAAGGTCGGTATCGCGCCACTGGTCCTGGGTCGAGCCGGGCGGCCCGCCGGACTTGCCGATGGGATTGCTTTGATAGGCTGTGCTGAGATTGACGCCGCCAATGATCGCGATCTTCCCATCCACGACCAGAATCTTGCGATGGTCCCGGTCGTTGAAGGAATATGGTACTTTCGACTCCAGCGGATTGACCGGATTGAACGAAACCAGATTGATACCGGCTTGCTTCAGCCGGTCCAGGAATATCGTGGCTGTGCTGCCCGAACCATAGCTGTCATAAATCACATTGACGGCGACGCCCGCCTGGTGTTTGGCGATCAGCAGGTCGCCCAGATGCGCGCCATCGCTCTCCACATCTTCGAAGATGTAATATTCCAGATTGATGTGATTGGTCGCGCCCTGTATCGCGCTGAACATGGCTTTGAACGTCTGAGGCCCGTCTCGTAACAGTTGGGTCCGGTTGCCGGCGATCAACGGGGTTTCCGATATCGCTTCTTCATATGCGGTATGGCGTTTGAGCAGCGCGTCATCGCCGGCATCAGTGCCCAGACGCTCCAGTATCGCCTTGCTCTGTTCTATCGTGAGTGGGCCACGCCGTCCCACGATTTGGGGGGAGGTCTTTCCGGCTGATTGGGGCGTGGCGATATCCGGCAGCGTCGCGCAGCCGGCTAACACGCCAAGCACGATGCACAGAATGCCAACGGCCATGAACCGTGCTCTGCGCGCACGTTGCTGCAAGTTGCGAATTGCGTCGTCCATGGCCGCGGAGATCATTTCCATTTTCGGCCAAATTTCTGGATGCCACCGGAAATTATTTGTGTTCGTTGGCTTCCTCGGAAACTTCGTGACCGGCCTTGGACACGTCTTTGCCTGCGCCTTCGATAGTGTTGCATGCAGTCAGGATGGTGGATGCGCCGCCGAGGACGACGAACACAATGAGAGCCACGGCCAATTTGCTTCGCATAAATAATTCCTTTGATGACGGAGTATACCGCCATGCAAGACTACGTTCGCGGGTGCATTTTGTTCCCCGCCGGAGCACGACGCGCGCCTGAAACGGGACTATGTAAATTCTGCTGTGCGCTGCGCGCGCGCATTTCTGCGCCTCTGCAGACTTGTGTGTTTTCTGACTAGGTGCGCGCGGCCCATAGGAGCAAGAGGTTTAGCTCAAGTCGCTCGAAGCGAACGGTAGAACGGATCGACACTGTGCTTGCGCCGATGTTTTTCATCGGTCAGAACCGCGCGAACGCGCTGGCAGGTCAGCGCATGCTCTTCGCCAAGCTGCTCCAATGTTTGCCCTTGCGCAAAAGCGGTGAACATCCGGCGATTTCTGTCTAACTTGCGAGGCACTTCTTGGTCCTGTTGTGCAATAGCCAATAATAAAGCCCGGACCTCTCGAAGCTGGTGAGCACCGGGCGTCTTCTGAAAATGATCTAAGCTATGGGGACCGCTTCGACAGGGAGGGAACTCCCATATACCGGGAAAGTTCCGCGCTTGCCGGAAATGCCCGCGCCCCAATGCCGTCATGATCCCCTTTCCCCGTCCGATGCCCGGATGGCAGAGACCGCGTCCGACCTGTCAGAAATTTTCGCCGAATGCATATGCGGTAGCTCGATACCAGTTTCAGCAAAACTCTTGACCGCGGAATATCACAATTTCGATTGCAGCCGCCGGCTCGCGATCCAGGCGTTGGCCTCGGCCTCGGTCGCAAAACCGGGAATTTCCCTGTTGGCCCAATCCGGCCTCGACATCACGACCGTATACTGGCCGTCCTTCTGCAGCCTGACGATGTAGCGCGCCGACCTCTCCATCTTTTCAATTCCCTTCAGTATAGCCGGACGCTACGCCCAAATGGGCCCGGCAGGTACTCCTAAAGCCGATACGGACACACCTGACACACCATGAAAGGCGTATGGTCCGACGCCGGCCGCGAGCCGGCGCAACAGGAGAGACCCATGTCCAGAGGCAATCGCGAGAAGAAAAAGCCCAAGGCCGACAAGAACAAGGCAAAGCCCGTCGCAGCTGTCACGCCATTCGGAGCGGCGTCTAATGCCGGAAAGGCCCCCGGAAAGCCGAAATAAGCAGCGACGGTGAAAAGCTCCGTGCGAAAGCACGGACTTTTTGCGTTCGAGCGGTATCAGGAGCTACCGCTCGCGCTGGACCAATTTCCAAACAGATCGGTTTGCCATGTCCAGCTCAAACGGCGGGCCCCTGGTGTCCAGGAACTCCAGCCATCCGATACGTCCGCCATCTACGATGGCGATGACCTTTGCGGACCGTAGGATGCCACCGATCATGCCTTCAAATATCTGCCCTATAGAGAACATCAGGCTCTCGCACCGGGTGCGGCGCCATCGCCTTCGGTAAGAACGCCATCGACGAATTTCTTAGCCTCGTCCATGGCAATGCTCAGGTCCTTTGAAACAGTCCCATTGCGCACGAACTTGCCGTCCTTGGTTATGGTGATCTGCCATCCCACCATGAGTGTTTTCTGTTCGAGGTCGTATCCGCGATAGATCATTCGGTTCCACTAATGGAGACTGGGGCTCTCAATGAAAAGATCAATCCGGTTTTTTGCACGCTTCAACGTCTCCTCCTCATTCCACCCTTTGACGATCTGCTTTCCCGGAGGCAGTGTCGGCCGGTCCTTCAACAGCATGCCAATCGACACTTGCCATTGTGGCGAAGCATAGGTGACTTGCAGAGAATAGCCGCGATATTCGACTGTTTCGTGGAGATTATCGGAATTCGCCATGGGTCAGGGTAACACGCCGACCCGATGGCGTCTTAATTTGTTATAGCCGGCAAGTCCAAATTGACGGGAACCGGCCGATTGTTTCGGGCGCCTGGTTTTTCCTGCTTATATGCAGACAATGACCTGCTGAGAAGTGGAACCAACAACCACTGACAGTGTTAACTCGATACGACTACATCTCACCGGAGATCCCCCAAAAATGTTATTCCTGAAAACGGCCCTTTCGGCCGGCGCCATTGCCATGTTTGTCGGTACCGCGTCGTTTGCCCAGGGCGAACGGCTCGACGCAAACGGCATGCCCACCACCCATTCCACGCCCGCAGAACAGGCTGAGACCGCCAAGATTAACAATCAGGTTGGCGCCGACAATGCGGCGGTTGATGCCAAGGCCGCCGAAGCTAATGCCAAGGCCGCTTCGGACAATTCCCAATACCAGGCACAGCAGAAGCAATATCAGGGTCAGCTACAACAAAACCAGGCACAGCAGCAGGATTATCAGGACCGCACCGCAGCCTATAATGGATTACGGGAACGGTATGCCGCCGAACGCGCCGCCTATCGCCGCGGCGCGTGGCCAAGCCGCTACGTGAAATGGGTCATTGTGGAACGCGATGCCGGCCTGATCGGGGAGCGGGTTCAGCTGATCACCGGTGCCAACGTGGGCACCGTGATCGACACCGCCCATACCGCAAAGGGTAACGTCTCAGCGCTTATGGTCCAGTTGGATAGCGACAAGATCGTGTGGATCGACTCAGGCGATATTCGCTACAACCGCGCCGACGGCATCGTGATGACCAACTTGAATCGCGCCGACCTTCGCCACATGGCGGACGAACGCGTTTGATCGGGCCCCGCTAAGTGGTCGGACCTGAGTCTGGGTATCCAAAGCCCAGTTTTCTGCGTTGTTACACTGGCGGGGAATGTGTGATGATCCAGTACATTCAAGAATGCCTTCGGCGAGCCAGATTTATCTGGGCTGACAAGGCTGCGCTGGTTGTAGGCTTCCTGTTTTCGTTTCTTCTCGTTTACCTGTGGTCTCTCGCATTCGTCTTGGTGGGAAGTCTTGGAGCCAGGCATATGTGGGAGAATTTCGGCATTCTGGGGATTGAGCTGGCAATACTGATCGTAGGGTCAGTCTGGTTCGCGATGCGCCTAGCAGATTTCCTGACTGGCGGATCTACCTATCGGCTTTTCGATCATAGATCCGCACTGAAAGGCGTGGGTTCATAGGATGCCACCAGGCGTCGACCCTGACATTCAGCCCATAATGCGGAACACAGAAAGTAGTCGGGCTGCAATTGCGGGGATTCGTGACGTCGGTTTTGCGGAGGCGAGTTTCCTCAGATCGGTTATAAATCAATCCTCTGAAGACTATGCCGGCAAGCTCGGAATGGAAAAAGCACGCCTGTCGCCACATGTGCCTACCTCCGTGGTTCTCATGCGATTGCTCGATGATGCGCCAACGGATCGTGTGAACCTGGCATGGCTTATCGGTCGACTCGGAGAACGATCGTTTGGTCTTCTCATGCTTATAGTGGCCTTTTTGGGCTTGGCACCTGCTGTCGCAATGCTCGCCATGCTGCTGCTCCCGTTTCCAGCGATCCAGATGGTCCTGGGACATGAGAGACCCAGCCTTCCGCATTTCCTCGCGATGCGATCTATTCCGAAGCAGCGCCTGTCGCGATTGGCTGTTCGGTCGATACCCCTGCTGAGGCGCATGGAGGTCTTCATCCACCCGCGCTGGCCTACGCCGTTCCAGGCGACAAAACGTCTGGTGGGGTTGACCATTCTTCTTTTGGCCGTGACCCTAATCGCACCATTTCCATTCAATATCATTCCGACGCTTGTGATCATGTTGATCTCATTCGCCTACCTTGAAGAGGATGGAATACT
>Ga0310811_10007635_pt1 | contig 13866 bp, 13 predicted proteins | sample YCmetagenome_FD_207642 | JGI IMG/M metagenome (GOLD analysis project Ga0310811, IMG submission 207642) | Soil microbial communities from experimental microcosm in Duke University, North Carolina, United States - YC | ecosystem: Engineered > Artificial ecosystem > Soil microcosm > Unclassified ... | reverse complement strand
GCCGCCCACGCGAGCGACCGACGCGCACACCTCAGGCCGGGCGTCGCGCGTCGCGTCACTTTGGCGCAGGGGGCGCCGCGGGTGCGCTGCCCGTTTGCTCGCGCAACGCGCGCTCGAAGCCCTGGGTCGGATCCTCGGGCACCGGAACGGCCGGTGTCTCGCCCGACGCATCGGGCGCCTTCGTCGCCCCCGGCGTTGCGGGAGCGCTCGTGCCGCCCTTCGATGTCTCGTCGGATCCGCCGCCGAGCGCTCGCTCGAGCGCCTTCTCGGCGTCCTCCTGCTCGGCTGCGCCCGCGGCCGGCGCCTTGGCGTCGCCAGGCGTCGCGGGAATGACCGGCTGGTCCTCGGGCACGATGATCTGGATCGACTTGATGTCGATCTTCTTCTCGCCGGACTTGTAGACCATCACCATCTGCGGGAACGCGATCACCAGCCCGACCATGACGATCTGGATCAGCACGAACGGAACGGCGCCCCAGTAGATCTGCCCGGTCGTGACGCCGGGGATCATCTTCTTCGAGATGCGGTCGAGGTATTGCTTGGCCGGCGCGACGCTGCGCAGGTAGAACAGCGCGAAGCCGAACGGCGGATGCATGAACGACGTCTGCATGTTCACGCCGAGCAGCACGCCGAGCCAGATGAGATCGATGCCGAGCTTGTCTGCGGCGGGGCCGATCAGCGGAATGATGATGAACGACAGCTCGAAAAAGTCCAGGAAGAACGCGAGGATGAATATCAGCAGATTGACGACGATCAGGAAGCCGAGTTGTCCGCCGGGGAGGCTTGTCAGCAGATGCTCGACCCAGACGTTTCCGCTGACGCCGTAGAACGTGAGGCTGAACACGCGAGCGCCGACGAGAATGAAGACGACGAACGTCGACAGCTTCGCCGTCGTGTCCATCGCCTGCTTCAGCAGCCTCCACGAGATCCGCCGGCGCGCGAGCGCCATGATCAGCGCGCCGGTGGCGCCCATCGCACCACCCTCGGTCGGCGTCGCGACACCGAGGAAGATCGTGCCGAGCACGAGAAAGATCAGCGCGAGCGGCGGAATCAGCACGAACACGACACGCTCGGCGATCTTCGACAGCAGGCCGAATTTCAGCAGCCGGTTGACGACGGCCGCGAAGAAGGCCACGCCGGTGCCGACACTGGTCGCGATGACGAGTGTCTCGTCGAGCGGCACGCCGGCCATCCGCCATTTCGCGTAGACGACCGCGGCGATGACGGCGATCACGACGAGCACGATCAGCGACGGCGTACCGCTGCTGCCGTCGGGCTCGCGCATCGTCCGCGCTTCGGGCGGCAGCGCCGGGGCCCAATGCGGCTTGGCGATCGTCGTGCCGAGCACGTAGAGCGCGTAGATGCAGGCGAGGATGATTCCGGGGATGAACGCGCCCGCATACATGTCGCCGACCGAGCGGCCCAGCTGGTCCGCCATGATGATCAACACCAGCGACGGCGGGATGATCTGCGCGAGCGTCCCGGAGGCCGCGATCACGCCGCTCGCAAGCCGGCGGTCGTAGCCGTAGCGCAGCATGATCGGCAGCGAGATCAGTCCCATCGAGATCACGCTCGCGGCGACGACGCCGGTCGTCGCCGCGAGCAGCGCGCCGACGAACACCACGGCGTAGGCGAGGCCGCCGCGCAGCGGCCCGAACAGCTGGCCGATCGTGTCGAGCAGGTCCTCGGCCATCCCCGAGCGCTCGAGGATCAATCCCATGAACGTGAAGAATGGCACGGCGAGCAGCGTGTCGTTCGACATGACGCCGAACACGCGCTCGGGCAGCGCCTGCAGCAGGGACCAGTCGAGCAACCCGAGGTGGATTCCGAGCAGTCCGAAGCCGATGCCGACGGCGCCGAGCGAGAACGCGACCGGGAAGCCGATGAGCAGCGTGACGATGAGGCCGCAGAACATCAGCGGCGCCATGTTGGCGATGATCCAGGCGGTCATTGGAGCCCCCACGCTCGCGGCCGATCAGAGAGGCTTCGTGCTTCGCATTCGGCTGTCCGCCCTCGGGGCGGCCCGGCGGACTCACGCGCGTCGCTGCCGCCAGAAGGGGCGGAACGAGGCTCTGCCTCCTCGGCCGGTGCCGCCGGCGGTCGCATCGGCGCGTCGGCCTCGCGTCGACGCTCGCGGTCGCGCTTTCCGGGCCTCGGCTTCGCCCGGCTCGCGTCGACGTCCCGGAACGGCCCTTCGCCGCTCATGGCTTGCTCTCCGCCGAGCCACCGAGCACGGGCGCCTCGACGCCGCGAGCGCGCGCGATTTCCTCGGCGAGCTCCTCCTCGGCCGACTTCTCGTGCCGCTTCTCGAGGGGATCGGGGATCAGACCGCGCAGGTAGGCGATGCGCTTGATGAGCTCCGAGATGCCCTGCAGGATGAGCAGCGCAAAGCCGATCGGGATCATGATGCGCGCCGGCCAGATGATCAGGCCGCCGGCGTTCGTCGACACCTCGTTACGCACCCACGCGTCGACGAAGATCGGCCACGACAGCCACATGACGATGAGCGACATCGGCATCAGGAACAGCACGATGCCGATCACGTCGATCCAGTTCTGCGCGCGTGCGGACAGCCGGCCCGCGATGATGTCGATGCGCACGTGCTCGTTGCGAAGCAGCGTGTAGCCGGCGCCGAACAGAAAGATCACCGAGAACAGGTACCACTGGATCTCGAGGAACGAGTTCGAGCTGTAGTTGAACGCCTTGCGCACGGTGGCGTTGGCGGCGCTGATCAGCACGACGACCAGGATCAGCCAGTAGACGATGCGGCCGACGCGCTCGGTGAAGGCGTCGATCGCGCGCGACAGGGCGAGCAGGGCGTTCACGGGTCTCTCCTCGCGGCGCGCCTATCGTTCGCGCGCATCGTTCAGCGTTGCGTTGCGGGCGCCGCCGCCGATTCATCGCCGAGCCGGCCGCAGGACGGCGAATTATAGGCGCACCCGCATGATTTCGAGGGTCCGCCGGCCGCCCGACGCCCGCGGTGCGATCGGCCTTGAGCGGGCGACGGATCCGGGACGCGGTGGGCTGCTAGAATTCATGCTTTCCCGGGCCGCTTCTTCATGTTCAGCCGTTCCCTCACGCTGGCGCAGTCGGATCCCGAGCTGTGGCACGCGATCAGCGCCGAGAATCGGCGCCAGGAGGAGCACATCGAGCTGATCGCCTCGGAGAATTACGCGAGTCCCGCGGTGATGTCCGCGCAGGGGACGCAGCTCACGAACAAGTACGCCGAGGGCTACCCCGGCCGCCGCTACTACGGCGGCTGCGAGTACGTCGACATCGTCGAGCAGCTCGCGATCGACCGCGTGCGCAAGCTCTTCCACGCCGAGGCCGCGAACGTGCAGCCGCATTCCGGCGCGCAGGCGAACCAGGCGGTGTTCTTCGCGGCGCTCAAGCCCGGCGACACGATCCTCGGCATGAGCCTGCCGCACGGCGGGCACCTGACGCACGGCTCGCCGGTGAACATATCGGGCAAGTGGTTCAACGTCGTCGCCTACGGCCTGGAACCGCAGACCGAGCTCGTCGATTACGCGGAGGCCGAGCGCCTCGCGCGCGAGCACAAGCCGAAGCTCGTGATAGCCGGTGCGTCCGCGTATTCGCGCGTCTTCGAATGGAAGCGCTTTCGCGAGATCGCCGACCAGGTGGGCGCGCTGCTCATGGTCGACATGGCGCATTACGCCGGGCTCATCGCGGCGGGCCTCTACCCGAGCCCCGTCGGCATCGCCGACTTCATCACGAGCACCACGCACAAGACGCTGCGAGGCCCGCGCGGCGGCTTCATCCTCATGAAGGAGCAGCACGCGAAGGCGGTGAACTCGGCGGTGTTCCCGGGCCTGCAGGGCGGCCCGCTGATGCACGTCATCGCCGCCAAGGCCGCCGCGTTCGGCGAGGCGCTGACGCTGGACTTCAAGGTGTATCAGGAGCGGGTGCTCGAGAATGCGCGCGTGCTCGCCAAGGTGCTGCAGGAGCGCGGCATGCGCATCGTGTCGGGCGGCACCGACTCGCACATGTTCCTCGTGGACCTGCGCGCCAAGCAGGTCACCGGCAAGGATGCCGAGGCGGCCCTCGCGCAGGCGCACATCACCGTCAACAAGAACGCGATCCCGAACGATCCGGAGAAGCCGTTCGTCACGTCGGGGATTCGCATCGGAAGCCCGGCGGTGACGACGCGCGGCTTCGGCGAGATCGAGTGCGAGGAACTCGCGCACCTGATCGCGGACGTGCTCGACGCGCCGGCCGACGACGCGGTGCTCACGCGCACGCGCAACAGCGTCGCCGCGCTGACGCGGCGCTTTCCGGTCTACCGGGCATGAAATGCCCTTTTTGCGGTAGCGACGACACACAAGTCATCGACTCGCGCGTATCGGAGGCCGGCGATTCGATTCGCCGCCGGCGCCGCTGTGCCGCGTGCCAGAAACGCTTCACGACGTACGAGACGGTCGAGCTGCGACTGCCGCAGGTCGTGAAGACCAACGGCAACCGCGCCGATTTCGACACCAACCGTCTGCGCGTAGGATTCGCGCGCGCGCTGCACAAGCGCCCGGTGCCCACGGAGTTCGTCGATGCGGCGATCGATCGCATCGTGCAGCGCGTGCTGTCGCTCGGCGAGCGCGAGATCGCCTCGCGGCTGCTCGGCGAGATGGTGATGGAGGAGCTGTACAAGCTCGACAAGGTGGCCTACATACGCTTCGCCTCCGTGTACCGCTCGTTTCAGGACGTGTCCGATTTTCGCGACGCCTTGAAGGAAGTCGAGGCCGTGCCGGCGCCCCGCAAGGCGTCGCGCCGACCGGCGTGACAGCGATCGCGTTCTCCGACGAGGATCGGCGGCACATGGCGCGCGCGCTCGCGCTCGCCGCCCACGGCCTGTACACGACGACGCCGAATCCGCGCGTTGGGTGCGTGATCGTCAAGGGCGGCTGCGTGATCGGCGAAGGCTGGCACGAGCGTGCCGGCGGCGCGCATGCCGAGACCGCTGCGCTGGCCGATGCGCACGCGCACGGCCACGACACGCGCGGCGCGACGCTGTACGTGACGCTCGAGCCTTGCAATCACCACGGTCGCACGCCGCCGTGCGCCGACGCCGTGCTCGGTGCCGGCATCGCGCGCGTGGTGGCCGCGATGCAAGACCCGCATGCCGGGCACGGGGGCGGCGGCGAGCGATTGCGCGGTGCCGGCGTTCGCGTGGATGTCGGGCTGCTCGGCGACGAGGCGCTGGCGCTCAACGCCGGGTTCGTGTCGCGCCTGGCGCGCGGGCGTCCCTGGGTGCGCACGAAGCTCGCGACGAGCGTCGACGGCCGAACGGCCCTTGCGAGCGGCGAAAGCCGCTGGATCACCGGCAGCGCGGCGCGCGCGGACGGGCACGCGTGGCGCGCTCGTGCATGCGCGATCCTGACGGGCGTCGGCACGGTGCTGCACGACGATCCGCAACTCACCGTGCGCGACGTGAAGACGACGCGGCAGCCGTTGCGCGTGGTCGTCGACCGGCATGCCGATACGCCGCCCGGCGCGCGCGTGCTGGCGGGCGAGCCGACGCTGGTGGTGACGGCCGGAACACGCAATCCGGCGTGGCCGGTGACTGCCCAGTGGCTTGCGCTGCCCGACGGCGCCGGGCGCGTCGATCTCGCGGGCGTGCTCCGGATGCTCGCCGCGCGCGAAGTGAATGAAGTGCACGTCGAGGCGGGCGCGAAGCTCAACGGCGCATTGCTGCAGGCTGGTCTCATCGACGAAGTGCTCATCTACGTGGCGCCGTCGCTGATCGGCGACCCGGCACGCGGCATGTTCGAGCTCGCACAGCCGCTGGCCGCGCTCGCGCAGAGCGTGGCGCTCGAATGGCAATCGATCGAGCGCATCGGTGACGACGTTCGCTTCCTCGCACGCGTTAGGCCGGCGCCGCCTGCAGGCACCGGCGAAGACGATCGTGCGCCGGCGCGTGCCGGCGTACTCGATACGGCAGGGGGCCGCTGATGTTCACCGGCATCGTCCAGGCGGTGGGGCGCATCGCGGAGCGCACGCCACGCGGTGACGGCATGCGACTTCGGGTGTACGCCGGCACGCTCGATCTCGGTGACATCGCGATCGGCGACAGCGTTGCGGTGGCGGGCTGCTGCCTCACGGTGGTCGAATGCGCGCCGCCGCATCTCGCGTTCGACGTGTCGAACGAGACGCTGCGCTGCACGACGGGGTTTGCGAACGGCGCCGCGGTCAACCTGGAGAAGGCGCTGCGCCTTGCCGACCGGTTGGGCGGGCACCTGATGAGCGGCCACGTCGACGGCGTGGGCGACGTGGTGACGTGCTCGCCGGTGGTGGATGGCGGCCGCGAAATGCAGATCCAGGTGACGGCGGGGCTCGCGCGTTACATCGCGACCAAAGGCTCGATCGCCGTCGACGGCGTGAGCCTCACGACGAACGCCGTCGACGGGACGCGATTTACCGTGAACCTGATCCCGCATACACTGGCCGTGACGACGCTGGCCGATCTTGCGGCCGGCGCGCGCGTGAATCTCGAGGTGGATGTCGTCGCGCGCTACGTCGAGCGCTTGCGCGCTGCGCCGCGCGACGACGCAATCGACGAGGCGGGCCGGCTCGCGGCACGCCCGATGGAGGAATGAGATGGACCTGACGACACTCGAGCGGCTCCCGTTGTGGATCGGCGGCCGCGCGTATTCGCCTTCGACGACGCGCTATGGCGAGGTAACGAACCCCGCCACCGGCGAAGTGATCCGGCACGTGCCGTTCGCCAACGCAGCCGACGTCGACGCCGCGGTGCAGGCTGCCGCGGCCGCGCTGCCCGCGTGGGCGTCCGCGCCTTCGTTGCGCCGCGCCCGCGTGCTGATGAAGTTTCGCGACCTGCTCGAGCGGCATCGCAAGGACCTCGCGCGCATCGTCACGCAGGAGCACGGCAAGACGCTCGCCGACGCCGAGGGATCGCTGACGCGCGGCATGGAAGTGGTCGAGTTCGCGACCGGCATTCCGCACCTGCTGAAGGGCGAGCACAGCGACAGCGTCGGCACTGAGGTGGACAGCTGGTCCGTGCGCGTGCCGGTGGGCGTGTGCGTGGGCATCACGCCGTTCAACTTTCCCGCCATGGTGCCGATGTGGATGTTCCCGATCGCGATCGCGTGCGGCAACGCATTCGTGCTGAAACCGTCGGAGCGCGATCCGACGCTGTCGCTGCGCCTCGGCGAGTTGCTGCAGGAGGCCGGGCTTCCCGACGGCGTATTCAACGTCGTGCATGGCGACAAGGAAGCGGTCGACGCTCTGCTCGCGCATCCGACGGTGCGCGCGGTTTCGTTCGTCGGGTCGACGCCGATCGCGAAGTACATCTACGAGACGGGCGCGCGGCACGGCAAGCGCGTGCAGGCGCTCGGGGGCGCGAAGAATCACGCCATCGTTATGCCCGATGCCGACCTCGACTTCGCGACGGAGGCGATCATCGGCGCGGGCTACGGCTCGGCCGGCGAGCGCTGCATGGCGATTTCCGCGGTCGTCGCGGTGGGCGATGTCGCCCCACCGCTCATCGACAAGCTCGCCGCGCGGGCGCGGCGCGTGACGACAGGTCCGGGCGACGCGGCGAACAGCGAGATGGGACCGGTCATCACGTGCGCGGCACGCGATCGCATCACGGGGCTGATCGACCGCGGCGTGTCCGAGGGCGCGGCGCTGGTCGTGGACGGTCGCCGCCCGAGCGTGCCGGGACACGACGGCGGCTTCTTCGTCGGCCCGACGCTGTTCGATCGCGTCACTCCGCAGATGACGATCTATCGCGAGGAGATCTTCGGGCCGGTGCTGGTGGTGCTGCGCGTGGACTCGCTTGATGATGCGATCGCGATGATCAACGCCAACCCGTTTGCGAACGGCGCGGCGATCTTCACGCGCTCGGGCTTCGCGGCGCGGCGCTTCGAGCAGGGCGCGGAGGTCGGCATGGCCGGCATCAACGTGCCGATCCCGGTGCCGATGGCGTTTTACTCGTTCGGCGGGTGGCGCAATTCGCTGTTCGGCGACCTGCACGTACATGGCCTCGATGGCGTGCGGTTTTACACGCGGATGAAGACTGTCACGTCGCGGTGGCCCGACGACGGTAGCGCGGCACCCGGGTTTCATATGCCGGTGATGGGCTGAGGCCTCCGCTCGGTCATCGCAGATAGTGCGCGTACCCGGCGATTGCCTCTGCACAATCGCGGCTCACCTTATTCATCGAGCGAGCGCCAGGCGAGACGGTAACCCGGCTGCGCGGAGGAGAGCATGACCTGCACGAACGTGGCGGCTGCGGCGGGCCCGTCGACGCGCATCGTGACGCGATAGAACGGCGTGCGGGGCGGCTCGCCGGGCGGCGGTGCACCGGCTGCTGCCTCGACGCTCGGCGGTGAAAGCGTGCAGTTCGCGACGCTTGCATCACCCGGCGCAATGCACGAACGCTCGATGACGTGCCGTACGACGTAGCCGTCGCCAGCGTCGAGCACCCCGAATGCGGCGGGGTAGCTCGCGGCGCTCTGCAGGACGGCTGGCACGCCGCGGGCATCCTCGCCCGCCTGCCGTGCGGCGAAATAGTTGCGCGTTGCCTCGTCGCGCAACGGATCGATGGCGCCGGCCCCGAACAGCGTGGCGATGGCCTGCTCGACCGCCGTCGATGCCGCGAGGGTGGCGCGCTGCCGCGCCGCGAGATTCGCGCCGATCGTCGCGTCGGTGGCAACCGCGCGCACCAATCCCATGCCGGCCAGCGCGAGCGCCACCGCCACGAGCATCGCGACGAGCAGCACGATCCCGCGCTCGTGCGCATGTCGTACGTATGTCATGCGCCACGGTTCCACATTACGTTGCGCAGCGGCACGACGATTTCGTAAGTGCGATAGCGATACGCACCACTCGCAGTCGCCGCGATCGTGCCTTCGAGGCGTCCCGCGCACGATGCCTTGTCCGCAGACTCGCAATCGAATAGCACCCAGCGGTAGTCGCGCGTGAGTGCTCGGTCGGGCCGTTCGCTTCGCACGACGATGCCGGCGCGCACCGCCCGGATCCGCGCGAGCGTCGCCGGCGGCGCGATTAGCAGGGCGGCGGGCGACCATTCGCCGGCCGAGGCGGCGCTGGCCCACGTGTCGAGCGCGCCGTCGCCGTCGCTGTCGATGCCGTACTGGAACTTCAGGTTGACGACGTTCGACGTGAGCGGCACCGGCGCGTCGCCATTGGTGAGATCGGTCGTGCGCAGGCTCTCGGAAGCAACGTCGTAGCGTGTGGCCATCGCCTGCGCAGCGGGGCCCGCGTTGAGCAGCACCGAACTCACGGGCAGGTCGATGGCGACCGCGGTGTGGGCGATGTCGATGACTCCGGCGACCGGCGCGCCGACGCCGGTGACCTGCGCCATTGCGCACGCTCCGTCGCGTGAAACGGCGATGACGCGATCGCCGAGCCGGACGGTGTCGGTGCTTTCGACGCGAAAGCTCGCGCCGGCGGCTGCAGGTGCCGCGAACGCCGCACTGACGCCGATCATCGGCGCAAGCGCCTGCCGCACGACGAGCGTGTCGGGGCGATCTGCGCGGCCGCTGTCGGTGATCAGGACGGCGACGGGACGCAGCGTGCTGGCGACGTCGGCTGTTGCAGGGCACGTACCGAGCCATGTCGACGCCGCGGCGATGCCGGCACCGGCATTGGCAACGTGCGACGCGATCGCAAACAGTGCGAAGGCTCCGCTGCTTTGCGCGTCGGCGGTGGCGCTGGCGTTGCGGCGCACCGTGTCGAACGCCAGGAATGCGCGATGCGCGACGACGAGCGCGACCATTGCGATGGCAAGCCCGACGAGCACATCGACGAGCGATACACCGTGCACGCGGCCGAGTGCCGCCCGGGTGGCGGCGATGTTCGCGTTCACGGAATCACCCCGCCGACCGATGCTCGATGCGCACCGCCTTCGCTCGGCAATTGCCAGCGCACGCTGATCGCGACCCGACGTGCGCCGCTGGCGGTTGCGTCGATCGCGACCTCCGGCGCATTCGTGTCCGCGCTGACACCGGGCAAGCGCGCGGCGGCGGCGAGCAGCGCACGATACCCAGCGCCCGCGGTGTTGGCGTAGCGGGCATCGAGTTGCGCAACATCGTCGGCCGCCATGCGCGCGAACGTCGATGACGCGAGATCGAACGCCTCGGCGCGCCAGCGCGCATTGCCGCTTTCGCGCAGCGCATGCGCGACGATGCCGAGCAGGCCGGCGCTCGCGAGCGACAGCACGACCAGCGCGACGAGCGCCTCGAGCAGGAAGGTGCCACGGTCGTGATTCATACGCACAGTCCGTCGGCACGGATGGTCCAGCAATCCATGCCGCGCGACCATCCGACGGGCAACGAGACGGTCGTCTTGGCGCCCGCCTGGTCGATCGCATAGGCGAATGCCGCCATGCCCTTGTTCGCCAGGCCCGTAGCCGTATACATGTACGCGGTGGCCGAAGCTTCGCAGGCGAGCGCAAATGCATCGCCGGCGGTGCCGGTCGGCGGTGGCACGCCACAGCGACCGGCTGCATCGACGTAGCTGCGCTGGTCGAGGAAATATTCCTCCATGCGCGCGCGGGCATCGGCGAGGCGCGCGACTGCGTCGAGGATGCGACTGCGTCGCACGTAGTCGGCGTACGACGGCACCGCGATACCCGCGAGCGTTGCAATGATCGCCACGACGAGCATGACTTCGAGCAACGTGAAGCCACGCGGTGCGCCCCACGCGAATGCGCCGCCTGTCGACATACGCAGCGTCATGGGCAAATGTCCGTCGACGTTTCCTTGCGCACGCGGCCGCTGTTGGCAAGGATCACCTTGCGTACCCGCGAACCGGCCCGGCACACGGTGAAGGTACCCATCTGCAGCGCACCATCGAAGCGGCGTGCGTGACCAAGGCCCGTGTACGAAACGTAGTCGGCGACCGGCCGATTGCCGCGGACCGTGATGCCAGCGGCAGCTGCATGTTCGCGCGCGATGGGCGTGCCGCCGACGCGCGCCGTGTCGACGACGATCGACCAGCCGGTCTCCCACGGCAATGCACCGGCGGCGCAGTTGCCGCTGCCCGGGCAGACGTCGACGCGGCCGCCTCGGCGGATCGCCTCGCCGCGCGCGCGGTCGAGCCCGTGCAGCAGTGCGTCGGCGCGATCGTCGACCTGCTGCTCGTTGATCCAGCTGCCAAGCCCCGGCACTGCCACGGCGAGCGCGGTCCCGGCGATCGCCAGCGCGATCGCCAGTTCCACCAGCGTGAAGCCACGGTCGAGGGATTTCATGCGCCGATTCTCGCGAACGGCGGGGCGAAGACGGCATCGGCGACATGGCCTAGGCCATTGGCGCTATTGCATCCGCCGCCGCCACGCCAAGCGGCTTGACAAGCGTTATTTCAGAACTAAACTATTCGCATCGGGGAAAGGGCGCCGCTCGCACGGCGACGAGGGACATGCGCGTGCTTTGCATTGGCGGCGGCCCGGCCGGGCTCTATTCGGCGCTGCTCCTGAAGCTGGCCGACGCGCGGAACGTCGTGCGCGTCGTCGAGCGCAACCGCCCCTACGACACGTTCGGTTGGGGCGTCGTCTTCTCCGACCAGACGCTCGGTAACCTCGCCGCGGCCGACCCGCCCACGGCGAGCGAGATCGCCGGCGCGTTCAACCGCTGGGACGACATCGACGTCCATTTCCGCGGCCGCACGATCACCTCGGGCGGGCACGGCTTCTGCGGCATCGGCCGCAAGCGGCTGCTGAATATCCTCCAGCGTCGTTGCGAGGCCCTCGGCGTCGAACTCGTCTTCGAGACCGATGTTGCGGACGACAGCGCGCTCGCGGAGGATTTCGGGGCCGATCTGGTGCTCGCATCCGACGGCGCGAACAGCCGCATCCGTACGCGTTACGCCGAGCATTTCGGCCCCGACATCGACCTGCGCCGCTGCCGCTACGTCTGGTTCGGCACGCGGCGGCGCTTCGACGCGTTCACGTTCGCGTTCGAGCACACGCCGCACGGCTGGTTCCAGGCCCACGCGTATCGCTACGACGACGACACGTCCACGTTCATCGTGGAGACGCCGGAGGAGGTGTGGCGTGCGGCGGGCATCGACCGCATGTCGCAGGACGAGGGCACCGCGTTCTGCGAGCGACTGTTCGCCCGCTATCTCGATGGCGAGCGGCTGCTCACGAACGCCGCGCACCTGCGCGGCTCGGCGAACTGGCTGCGGTTTCCGCGCATCGTGTGCCGGTCGTGGACGCACTGGACGAGACCTGGCGCGCGCGACGTGCCGATCGTGCTGATCGGGGACGCCGCGCACACCGCGCATTTCTCGGTCGGCTCGGGCACCAAGCTCGCGCTCGAGGATGCGATCGGGCTCGCGCGCGCGCTGCACGCGACGCCGGATCGCGCGCAGGCGCTGGCCGACTACGAGCGCGAGCGCAGCGTCGAAGTGCTGAAGCTGCAGAACGCGGCGCGCAACTCCACCGAGTGGTTCGAGCACGTCGATCGCTACGCGGCGTTCGACGCGCTGCAGTTCGCTTACAGCCTGCTCACGCGCAGCCAGCGCATCTCGCACGAGAACCTGCGGCTGCGCGACGCAGGCTTCGTCGAGCGCGCGGAGAGCTGGTTCGCCGCCAACGCGACGCCAGCCGCGCGACCACGCTCGTCGCCGCATGGCGATCGCTCGCCACCGCCGATGTTCACGCCGTACACGTTGCGCGGCCTGACGCTCGCGAACCGCGTTGTCGTCTCGCCGATGGCACAGTATTCATGCGTCGACGGCGTTGCCGACGACTATTACCTCGTGCATCTCGGCAGCCGCGCGCACGGTGGCGCGGGACTCGTCTTCACCGAGATGGTATGCGTTGCCGCCGATGCGCGCATCAGTCCCGGATGCGCTGGCCTGTATCGCGACGATCACGTGGCGGCATGGCGGCGCATCGTCGATTACGTGCATGCGCGAACCCCGGCGCGCATCGCGCTGCAACTCGGCCACGCCGGCCCCAAGGGGTCGACGCAACTCGGCTGGGAGGACGCCGACGAGCCGCTCGCGGAGGCGAATTGGCCGCTGATCGCGCCGTCGGCCATCGCGTACGGGCCGCGCAACCAGGTGCCCCGCTCGATGACCGCCGATGATCTCGCCCGCGTGCGCGACGAGTTCGTGGCCGCGACGCGGCGCGCGACCGAATGCGGCTTCGACTGGCTCGAGCTGCACTGCGCGCACGGCTACCTGCTGTCGGCGTTCCTGTGCCCGCTCACGAATCGGCGCAGCGACGAGTACGGCGGCAGCCTCGCGAACCGCTGCCGCTTCCCGCTGGACGTGTTTCGCGCAATGCGCGATGCGTGGCCGCCCGAGCGCCCGATGTCGGTGCGCATTTCCGCGCACGACTGGGCGCCCGGTGGCAACACGCCCGACGACGCGGTGGCGATCGCGCGGCTCTTCCAGGCGGCCGGTGCCGACCTGATCGACGTCAGCTCGGGACAGACGACGCGCGAGGCGAAGCCCGTCTACGGGCGCATGTACCAGACGCCGTTCGCCGATCGCATCCGCAACGAGGTCGGCATCGCCACGATGGCGGTGGGCGCGATCTTCGAGCCCGATCACGTCAACAGCATTCTCATGGCCGGTCGCGCGGATCTGTGCGCGCTCGCGCGCCCGCACCTCGCCGATCCGTATTGGACGCTGCACGCAGCGGCGCAGCTTGGTTTCGGCGATGTCGACTGGCCGGTGCAATATCGGCAGGGCAAGGAGCAACTCGAGCGCAACCTCGCGCGCGCCGCCGCGATGGCCGACGAACGGCCCGAGGCCAATGGCTAGGCCGGCTCGAGCTCCCGACGCGCAACCGCTCGCCGGCGTGCGCGCCGCCATCACGGGTGGCGGCAGCGGCATCGGCCTCGCGATCGCGCGGCGGCTGCG
>Ga0310811_10007634_pt1 | contig 13866 bp, 27 predicted proteins | sample YCmetagenome_FD_207642 | JGI IMG/M metagenome (GOLD analysis project Ga0310811, IMG submission 207642) | Soil microbial communities from experimental microcosm in Duke University, North Carolina, United States - YC | ecosystem: Engineered > Artificial ecosystem > Soil microcosm > Unclassified ... | reverse complement strand
TCCCCCAACGTGGTGCCGTACCGCCGGGTGCTCGTGCGTGCCGTGTGGCCGCCCGGCGGCGCCGGCAACATGATCAACCAGGCGTACAACAGCACCGATGGCAGCTTCGAGAACTACGGCGCCGGATTCGGCGCACCCGGCTGGCTCGGCCGGGTCGGCGGGGTCACGCCGACGATCACCGCGACCACCCCGTTCCAGGGCACCCGGTGCGTCACTTACACCGTGGCCAGTGGTCCCACCCTCCAGGGGCTGTCCTGGACGCTGACCTGCATCCCCGGCCGCACGTACACCGTCTCGGCCTACGTGCGGCAGAGCAGCGCCTCGACGCAGGAGATCCAGGTCGTCAACGTCGGCGCCGCGAACACCAACACCACCACGACCGGCGCCTACGTCCGGCTCACCGCGACGTTCACCGCGCTCCAGCCCACCCACACGGCCCGGGTGGTCACGATCGGCACCGCGGTCGCCGGCACGGTGTTCCTCGACGCGATCCAGCACGAGCTGGGCGGCACTGCGACCACGTTCAACACCACGCCGGTGATGATCCGCAACATCTGGACACAGGGCTACATCGAGCGCTGGCCGATCGGGTGGCTGGACGGCGGCTTCCGCGGCGTCACCAGCACCCCCGGCGTCGGCCCGCTCGCCATCCTCAACGCCGTCAACCTGCACACCGAGGTGCAGGGAACGATCATGTTCAAGACCCCCACCTACTGCTGGCCGTTGCAGGAGGAGTCGGGCGCGGTGGTGTTCGCGGAGGCGTCGGGCAACAACGGCCCGCCGCTGCGCATCGCCGTCTCCCCCATCGGGCTCGGCTCCACCGCCCTGCCGGCGGCCGGCACGGCCAGCAACATCGCCGGTGACCCCAGCGGCACCGGCGTGACCCTGGCGCAGGGTACCCTGACCGGCGCGAACTCCACCGGCGCGCTGCTCGGCTGTGGCGCGTCCGTCCGCTTCGGCAACGTCCTGTTCCCCACGCCCAACTTCGTCGGCAGCAGCTGGGGGGCGACCGCGGTCATCTGGGTGCAGATGACGCTGCCCCGGACCGCCGAGGCCGACATCCTGGTCAAGGTCGCGTCGTACAGCCCCGGTCCCAACCAGACCACCCCGATCACGATCCACGTACTGAGCGATTGCAGCCTCGACGTGTTCGTGGTGACCACCTCGGGCGGCTCCGCGCAGATCCTCACGGGGGCCAACACCGCGCTCGCCGATGGCAAGTGGCACCTGGTGGTCGCCACGGTCAGCCAGATCAGCGGCGGCAACACCACGATCCGCCTCTACATCGACGGGGTCGAGGACACGCCAGCGTCGCCGAGCGTGGTCCCGACGAGCACCCTCGGCCTGCTCGCCATCCCGGCCACCGAGGTCCAGGTGGGCGGCCGGTACGACCTCACCACCTTCACACAGGTGCTCGGCGCCACCGTCGCGCACCTGGCGCTGTACTCCCAGGCGCTGACCCAAACCGATGTCACCGACCTGTGGAACGCGGGCAAGGGGTACGCCGGTGAGCTGGAGAGCGCGCGGATCAACCGGCATCTCGTCCGCGCCGGCTACAACGGCCCGGCCGCCATCCAACCCGGCGTCTCGGTGATGGGCCCGTCCACCGTCAAGGAGGGCGACACCGCCCTGGCCGCGATCCAGCAGGCCTCGGACAGTGCCTTCGGCAACTTCTTCGAGAACGCCGATGGCATCGCCTACGCCAGCCGCAACAGCCGCTACCTGCAAACCACCGCGGCCTACACGTTCGGCGAGCGGGTCGACCTCGGCGAGTACCCGTACGAGGGCGACATCATCTACGACCTCGACCCCACGCAGGTGCTCAACATCGCCGACATCACCAGGTCCGGCGGCGTCAAGGTGCACGCCGAGGACGGCACCGGCGCCTCGCAGAAGCGGTACGGCAAGCGCACCTTCACCCGCACCATCGACATCGCCTCCGACAACGAGACGATCGACGCCGCGACGTGGACGGTCGCCAACCGCAAGAGCCCGCTGATGCGCGTCTCGGCGATCACCTTCAGCGCCGGCCGGGTCACGGGCCTGACCGCTGGCGACGGCTCGCTGTGGCCGATGGTGTTGAACCTGGAGATCGGCACCCGGGTCACCGTGAAGCGGCGGCCGAAGGCGGCCAACGGCGGCGCCGGCATCACCATGAGCGGCGACTTCTACGTGGAGTCGATCGAGCACCACGGCATCGACTCCGACACCGGCGAGTGGTTCACCACGCTGCTGCTCTCGCCGGCCCCGGGCGCCCAGCCCTGGATCCTGGAGAACTCCGTCTACGGCGTGCTCGACTCCACCACCGTGCTCGGCTTCTGAAGGAGGGCACGTGTTCGGCATCCCGCACACCCAGCAAGAGATCGAGTGGGCGCACCGGCGACCCGAACCGCACCGCACCCCGCTGCCGGTCGTCGGCGACGAGGTGATGTACCGGCATCAGCCCTGGGGGCCGGTGGTCCGGGCCGAGGTGACGTGGGTGCAGTCCCTCGACGACATGTCCGACCCGCACCTGTGGCAGGTGCAGACCGACCCCACCGGCAACCCGGTGCTCCTGGAGGGCAAACACGTGCTACAGCGGCGCTTCGACCCCTGGCCGGTCGTCCGGCTGCGGGTGCCCGGCCTCGGCGTCGGCGAGACCCGTGAGGCGCGGCTGCGCGGCTCGGCGGGCTGGCTGCCGCTGGACTGGGAGGTCCGCTTCCGGCCGGAGCCCGAGTTCGTGGTGGTGGACTGATGGCCACCATCCCCACCTTCCGGACCTGGGTGGCCGGCGAGATCGTCACCGCGGCCTTCCTGAACAGCAACATCCGCGACGCCGGCAACTTCTTCGTGTCCTGGCCGGTGTTCGAGGGCCGCCAGACGGTGGCGCAGTCGATCACCTCCGGCGTCGTCACCGCGCTGCTGTTCGACGCCGAGGACATCGACACCGACAACGGCCACTCGACGTCCACGAACACGGACCGCTACGTCGCGCAGACGCAGGGCCGGTTCCAGGTCAGCGGCAAGGTCAGCCTCGCCCAGAGCGCCACCGGCTACCGGCAGGCGCAGATCTGGAAGAACGGCACAGCGATCAACGGCGCTGACACGGTGCTGGCACCGGCGCCGGCCGTCCACCGGCAGAGCACCCCCGTGATGACGGCGTTCGTCAACGGCTCCACCGACTACTTCCAGATCGCTATGGCCCAGCTGAGCGGCGGCGCGCTGAACACCGTTGTGACGGCCGCCGAGCAGCCCACCTTCTCCGTCCGGATGGTCGGCACTACCTGAGAGGACGCAGATGAGCATCGTCCTGGACTACACCGCCCGCATCGCGCCGAGCGCACTGAAGGCCGCCGACGTGTCCGGCGTCTGCCGGTACATCTCGCTGCCGCAGGACAACACCGCCTGGAAGCGCATCACGCTCGCCGAGTACGGCGAGCTGGTCGCCAACAACATCAGCGTGACCCTCAACTGGGAGTACGCCGCGACCGACTGGCTCGGCGGCGCCGCCGCTGGCCGGGCGCACGGCGAGGAGGCGGTGCGGCAGGCCCGCGCGCTCGGCTACCCGGCCGGGCGCGTCATCGTCGGCAGCGCCGACTTCAACATGACCCTGACGCAGTGGAACGCCGCCGGGAAGGCCTACGCGCAGGCGTTCGCCGCCGCGATCCGGGCCGGCGGCTTCCGGCCCGGTGTGTACGGCCCGTACGACGTCCTGACGTGGGTGCGCAACGCGGGGCTGATGGACGCGTTCTGGCAGGCCGGGATGAGCACCTCCTGGTCCGGCACGCGGAACGCGAACGTGTGGCCGGGCGCGCACCTGCGCCAGCGCGGCTACAAGACGGTCGCCGGACAGACCTGCGACTGGAACGAGATCCTGATCCCCAACTGGAGCGGAGAAGACATGGACCTCACCGAGATCGGCGGCATCGTCCCCGGTATCACGAACGCGCGGGCGCTGTACGACATCTGGGTGTGGGCGGCGACCGCCCGCGGCCTCGCGCCGGTCAACGCCGACGACGTGGCGCAGCACCGCGCCGACGACCGGTTCCCGGACGCCACGGCCGCCGGGCGTGTCGACGCCAAGCTCAACACGCTGCTGGGCAACAACACCTACCACGCCTGGCAGCAGGCCGACGTCGCCGCGCTGGCCGCCGCGGTCGCCGGTGCGATCGCCAACGTGCTGCCGAACGTCTCGGAGCAGGAGGTCATCGACGCGCTGACCTCCGAGGCCGGGCAGGCCGCGCTGGTGCAGGCAGCCAACAAGGCCGAGGACTCCTGACATGGGGGCCGGTGGCGACCGGACGCCGAGACAGGTCGTCGTGGTGTCCGGTCGCCACCGGCCTCACGAACTGCTGCTCCTGGTCATCTCCGTCATCACCGGGGTGGCGTACACCATCGGCGCGCCGCCGCCCAGCTCGGTGGCGGCGTTGCTGCCCGGCTGGGCGCTGCACATCTGGTCCGCCGGGCTGCTGCTGTCCGGCGTCACCGGCCTGGCCGGTGCACTGACCCGGCGCTCCTGGTCACTCCAGGTTGAGCAGGCGGGCATGCTGTTCGGCGCCGCGTCGCTCGTCTGGTACACGGTGGCGTTGGCACCGTACGGCTGGCGGACGTTGTTCGCTGGCGCAATCTGTCTGGCATGGGCCCTGGCGAATCTCTGGCGTGCGCGGCAGATCGGGCGTGACCTGAAGGGCCCACGGTGAACAACTGGCTCACACTCGCCGCCGCCATCATCTCGGCCGCCTTAACCGGTGGCGCAGTGGTGGCCCTGATCAACGCGGTCGCTGGGCGCAAGGCCCGCAAGGCCGAGGTCGCAGACCGGCTCAGCGACAGCAGCCTGAAGTGGGTGCAGGAGTTCCAGGAGGAAACCGCCCGGTCCCGCCAGGAGGCCACCGAAGCCCGCCAGGAGGCCGCCGAGGCGCGCCGGGAGGCGGCCGACAGCCGGCGCGAGGCGGCCGACGCGCGCCGGGAGGCCACCGAGGCCCGCCGGCAGGTCGCCGAGCTGGCCACCGAGGTCCGCGACCTGCGCACCCTGCGCATGGCGATCCTGTCGCCGACCGCGACCCTGGAGCAGCTGCGGACGCTGGCCGTCAACGGCCCGAACATGAACAGCTCTCACTGAAGAGGGGCAGCATGCCTGAAGACCAGAACGTGCACTCGGAGGCCGGTCGCTGGGGCGGCTGGTTCTGGCGTGAGCCGTCCCGCGGCGAGCACTTCCGCCGCTGCTCCTACTGTGGCAGCGTCCACCCGGCCGACCTCGCCGCCGAGCCCGGCTGGCGCGCCGAGTGGGCCGACCGCAAGTACGGGTGGCCGCACAAGTTCTACGTCGCCATCGCCAATCGCGACCCGGAGGCGCCGTTCACGAGCAGCTCGACGTGGAACAAGCACGGCGAGCCGGGCCGGGGCGAGACGCTGTGGGACGACCTGACCGCCGAGCAACGGGCGCTCTACAACCGCGACCACGGCACCAGTCACGACGGCCGGCACCCCACCTCGGTCGGCTTCGGCCCGAAGCTGTATCACTTCGGCAAGTTCTACTCGGTCCACCTCTCCGACCCGGCAATCGACGCCGCCGTGAAGGACGAGATCGAGCGGCGCTCCGGCCTGGCCTTCACCTTCACCGAGGGCCGCGTCTCCTGGAGGATCGCATGACCCGCACCATCTTCCGGGAGCGCATCCCGAGCACCGACCCGCGCCTGAAGCGGCACGTGCACCACGACTCGGAGAGCCGCCGGTACGCGTTCGACACCACCGGCCTGTCGATCGTCTCGGCGAAGCACACCCGGCGCATCCCGGTCCTCGACCAGGGGCAACTGGGCTCGTGCACCGGCAACGCGGGCATCGGCTGCCTGGGGACGGACCCGTTCTACGAGGGCACCACCTGGCACTACTCGTTCACCGAGGAGGGCGCGGTCCAGCTCTACTCCGACGCCACCGCGGCCGACGACTACCCCGGCCAGTACCCGCCGGACGACACCGGCAGCGACGGCCTGACCATCGCCAAGGTGCTGACGGCCGCGGGCAGCATCTCCGGCTACCGGCACACCTTCAGCCTCGACGACGCGCTCAAGGCGCTCGGCGTGACCCCGGTGATCTGCGGGACGACGTGGCTGGAGGGCATGTTCGACCCGGCGCCGGACGGCCGGCTCACCGTCTCCGGCGCGGTCGCCGGTGGCCACGAGTACGTGGTCGACGAGATCGACGCGGACAGCCAGCGGGTGTGGCTGACCAACAGCTGGGGCACCGGCTGGGGCGTGAACGGCAGGGCCTACCTGACGTTCACCGACTGGGGCCGGCTGCTGGCCGACCAGGGCGACGTCACGATCTTCACGCCGCTGACCCAACCTGCACCCGTCCCGGCGCCCGACGTGGATCACGTGCTGGCCCTGGCGGCCCACACGTGGATCGGGCGGCACCACACCAGCATCGCCGGCAACGCCAGGATGGCGTCTGCGCTGCGGCGCTGGCTCGCCGCCAAAGGACTCTGACGTGTCCGGCTGGACGGTCGCGTGGCTCTGCTGGGGTGCCGTGTTCCTGCTCGTCGAGGGCGTGGCCCTGTTCAACAAGCGCACCGGAGACACGCTCAGCGAGCACTTCTGGCGCTGGCTACGGGTCAACGACCCGCGGCCAAGCGTGCTCGTGTGGGCGCTACGTGCCCTCGTCATCGTGTTCTGCGGGTGGCTGGCACTGCACCTCTCCCTCGGGTGGTTCACCCCGACCCACCCGTGGCCCTTCTGATCAAGGAGTGCACATGAACGACTTCCTCAAGTCGGCGCTGCGCGAGGCCGCCCAGAAGCTCGTCGGCATCGTCGCGGTCTGGGTGGTCGCCCACGGCGTGCCCGTGCCGGACGCCGTCACCAACTGGGCCGTCCTCACGCTCATCGCCGGTGGCGTGGCGCTGTGGACGATCGCGGTCCGGTTCCTGGAGACCCGCACCAACCCGGTCGCCCGCTTCCTGGCCCGGATGCTCATGCTCGGCATCGGCTCGACCCCGACCTACGCCAAGCCGGTCGAGCCGGCGCCGAAGCCGGAGCCGGTGCTGTGAGCACCGCGCAGGCCGTGCTGTACCTGGTGGCGGTCATCCTGCTCGTGCTCGCCGGGGTCGGCGTCCGGGCGCCCGTCTCGCTGGCCCTGCTGGGCGCAGCGGCCTTCGTACTGGCCTTCTCCCTGCCGACCATCGCCACCCTCTAACCCACACGGAAACGCCCCCCAGCCTCGCGCTGGGGGGCGTTTTTGCTGTGTCCGGGGTTAGCGGGGGCCGGTGCACCGCGCGTCGTTCTGGATGACGTACAGCGTGGAGGTGGTGCCCTCGGCGGTGGAGCCGGTGTCGCCGCGCGAGGTCTCGTACACCCGGTTCGGGCCGTCGCAGAACACGATGATGTTGCGGAAGCCGGGCGGCATCTTGAAGCCGGTGACGCCGGGGGCGTTGACGAAGCTGCCCGGCGTGGGGTCCGGCGCGCTCTGGTGCGCGTCGCTACAGCCGGCCAGGGCGACGGCGGCGGCGACCAGGGCGGCGGCGGCCAGGTAGGTACGGTTCACGGGGGTCTCTCTCCTGCTCAGTAGTCGTCGGTCGGGACGTTGTAGGCCAGGTTCTTGGAGATGTATCCGAGCACGTCAACCAGCGGCCCGTCTGCGACGTTCGAGGTGCTGCCGTAGCGCGAGACGTCCAACCGGAGGTTGTCCGAGAAGATCTCGTAGCTGCCCCCGTACGAGCCGTACGCCGAGCAGGACGACTCCGTGACGTGCACCGGGATGTCCTCGCGGCCCAGGCCCCACTCACCGGCCCAGGACCGGATCGCGTCGGCCAGCGCCTCGACCGGCTGGTACTGCGTCAAGGCCAGGTCGAGGCGCAACAGGTAGTCCCCGGAGTACTCCTCGCGGCCGTCCATGTGTATCGCCCGGGCGCCCTCGGCGCCGACCGCGGCCACGGTCTGCATGCGCCGGTACGCGCCCTGGTGGACGGACGCCACCCGGAGCAGCCAGCGCTTGGCGGTCTCGTCGGTGCGCAGCTGCTCGTCGGTCAGCGTGTCCAGGTGGGCCTGCACGGCCCGGTCGCGCCGCACGGCCAGCTCGGCAGCGTAGGCGCGCAGCTCGGCGAAGCGCGCGTCGAGCGCATCGCGCTCATCGTCCAGAGCCTGGAGTTCCTCGTTCACGGTCACGCCTCCTCGACGTGGAGGATCTTGAAGCTGTCGAACTGGCGCTGGGTCTTGAACGGGGTGGACATCCGGACGATGACCCGGCAGTTGTACTCGACCATCTCGGGGTCGACGTACTGGCCGGCCGAGAGGGTGATGGTCCGCGCGTACTCGCGCCCGCTGACCTCGTAGGCGACCCGGAAGTCCTTGTCGGTGCTCATTCGCCGCAACATGGCTCGTTCCCTTCTCTCGCTCTACCCCTAGCTTACCAGGATCTTGGTAAGAACGAAAGAACCCCCGGGCTGCCTGGCCCGGGGGTTCTTTCTCCCTCTCGTTTGGTTACGCCTCGTCCTCGGCGGCCGGCGCGGCGATCAGTCCCTCGTACTGCCGCAGCGCGGTGTCCTCGAACTGGTGGACCTTCGACTGGACCGTGCGGCCCTGCGCGTCGGTGACCTTCACCTGCGTGAAGCTGCCACCGGCGACCGCGCTGACGGTCACGGTGTACTCGGCGTTGACCCCGAGCTTCTCGGTGCGGATCTCGCCCGGCTTGAGTCCCGGCTGGAACATGGTCGCTCCCTTCCTCGCCTGCCCTTACGACCCAAGCTTACCACGATCTTAGTAAGCTGACGAGTAGCAAAGAGCGGCCCTGATCCGGAGGATTACGCCCTCCAGGGGCCGCTCAGTGCTGCCTGGTCGCCCCACCAGCTAAGGAAAGAAGGCGCCAGGCACGTCCATTATACCGACGATCTTAGTAGGTCTGCGCGTCCTGGAAGAGGCCGTCGTAGGCCTCGCGCACCTGGTCCAGTGCCTGCAAGGTGGTCACGGAGTGGTGCAGCTCGCCGCGCTGGGCATCGCCCTGCGCCGACTCGATGACCCGCTCCAGCAGCGGGTCCAGGCGCCGGCTGACCAGCTCGGCGAAGACCTCCCGGATCTCGCGCCGGGTGTTGCGGGTGTCCAGCGACAGCCCCTCGCCGCCATCGGTGGCGTCCTCGCGGGCGCTGACCACCAGCTCGCCGAGCAGGTTCTCCAGGTCGCTCATGCCTCGCTCACGTCCTCGTAGCCGTAGTCGACGTCCAGTGCGCTGTGATCGTGGTCGAAGAAGGCGTCGTAGTCGCTCTCTTCGGCGTGGTAGTCGGTCTCCAGCTCGGCCGGCACGACCGGGTCGTACTCCACCTCGGGCTGCGTCATGGTTCCATCACCTCCCCCTCCATCTCGGCCTCGGTGCGCTCCATGTCGCCGAACGCGTCCTCGGAGTTGTCCATCTCGTCCTCGACCTCGGAGTAGCCGTCGTAGCCGTCGCCGTGGCCGTCCTCGTCCAGGCCGTAGCCGTCGTAGCCGTCCGCGTAGCTCATGCCACGTCCTCCTGCTCCTTCGCCGTGTGCTCGAACGCGCCGTTGTACCGGCCCGAGGGCCGCTCGTCGTTGACGGAGACGAGGCCGGTCACGCCGTAGCGCTCGGCGACCTTCCGCGCCAGGTCGAACGGGGTGCGGGCGCGGATGGTGGGCGAGTCGTCGGGGAAGTCCGCGGCCACCCACATCCGGCCGTCCCGGCTGATGTCGATGGCGCTGCCGCCCTCTTCCCAGTTCTGCCCACGCACGAACGCCTGGCCATAGCCGGTCTCGAAGATGTCCATCGAGACGGGAGCGGTGACGTGCCGCGCGATGTCGTCCATCTCAGGCCTCGTTCTCGTCGGCGAACAGCTCGGGGCAGGCCTCGCGGTAGGCGGTGCCGAAGTCGACCATGCCCATCCGGGCCTCGTAGTCCTCCTGCGCCCGGGCCTCTTCCCAGCCCCGGTCCTCGAAGTACCGCTCGTTGGCCCGCTCGGCGGCCAGCTCGGCCTCCTGCTGGGCGATCTGCTCGCGCATGGTGGCGTAGCAGAAGCGAACCGTCTCCACCGAGTCGTGGTAGACCTTGACGCCGCGCGGGTGGGCGCCGCACCGGATGCCGCCGTCCAGCTCCGCGGCGTATCCGAGGTCATCGAGCTGCATGATCCGTTCCTTTCTCTCGCCTGCACCTTGAGTTTACCAAGATCCTGGTAAGTGGGTCAAGACTCGTAGCGGGTGGCGTACACGCCCCAGCGGGCCGTGCACTGCGTGCACACGCCCGGCGCGTTGAGCGGCGACGGGCGGAACCGCGCGCCGCAGCCATCGCAGAAGTCCAGCTTGATGACGGGCGCTGGCAGCAGCTCCCGCTCCTGCCGGCGCACCGTCATGGCCCGATCCAGGTCTGGACCCGGTCGAAGTGCACCAGGCCGTAGTAGACCCGGTCCGCCAGGCCGTTCCAGCCCCGGATGCCGGTGGCGTTGCCGTCCCGGTAGAGCATCCCGCCGACCCTGCCGGCGAAACCTTCCTGCTTGGCCAGCTTGATGAAGTCAGCCTTCGCGCGGGGCTCGCCCGCTCGCGCCTTCCCGGCCAGCCGGCCGATCTCCAGCCCGTTCATGTCCCACCCCTTTCCGCCTTAATCTTACCACATTCTTGGTAAGATTAGGCGGTCCGGCGCAAGACCACATCGACGTCGGCGTGCAGGTTGGTGTCCGTGGCGGCGATGTGGGCGATGAACTCCTCCAGCCGCTCCGGGCTCAGCGTCCGGTCGTACCCCCACCGCAGCACCCGGGCGCGGGCGACCTCGGTGTACAGGTCGTCGAGCGACGCCGCCGGCTCGGCGACCCGGGACGGCGTGGGGCCGCGCTGGTCCTGGTACCGGGAGCCGTAGGCCGCCGAGCCGTACGGGAACCGGCTCGGCGAGCACATCTGGAACACGCACAGCTGTCCGATCTTCATTCCCGGCCACAGCCGGAGCGGCAGGTTGGCCACGTTGGACAGTTCCAGCGTCCCCTGCCCGGAGAAGCCGGGGTCGAAGAAGCCCGCGGTGGCGTGCACCAGCAGGCCGAGCCGCCCCAGGCTGCTCTTGCCCTCCAGCCGGCCGGCCAGGCTCTGGTTGAGCGTGACCACCTCCAGCGTGGAGGCGAGCACGAACTCCCCCGGGTGCAGCACGAACGACTGACCGTCCTCGACCTCGATCAGCGTGGTCAGGCCCGGCTGGTCTTCGCGCGGGTCGATGTGGGTGTACCGGTGGTTGTTGAACACCCGGAACCACCGGTCCAGCCGCACGTCGATGCTGGACGGCTGGATGAGCGCCGGGTCGAACGGGTCGAGGTGCAGCTCACCCCGTTCGAGCCGGTCGATGAGGTCGGTGTCAGACAGCAGCATGGGCCACCTCGGTACCGTCAGGGAGGGTGCTGATGACGTAGTCGCCGAACACGTTCGGGGCGATGCGGTGCAGCTGGCGCAGGCTGGCGATGGCGACAGCGCGGATCTCGGTGTCGGCGTGCTCGTTGGCGCGCATGTCGATGAAGTACCGCCATGCCCGATAGTTCCCAGTCACTACGATCCTGGTCTCTGTCATGTTCGGCAAGACCGCGCGGGCAGCCTGGCGTGCCTGCTTGCGGCGGCTCGTTCCCTCCGGCACGCCGCGGTCGCCGAGGATCTCTTCGGCCCGGCCCACCAGGTCGTCGTACGCGTCGGCGGCATGCTCGGCCATCACGTTGAGGATCTCGGCCGCCGGGCCGTCGCCCTCGAACAGCGACGGCACCACCATCTCCGTCCTGGCCCCCGGCACGTACCGCTGCGACAGCTGCGAGTACGAGAAGTGCCGGTGGCGGACCAGCTCGTGCGTGCACGAGCGGGAGATGCCGGTGAGGTACATGGTCACGGTGCCGTGCTCCAACACGCTGAGGTGACCCACCTCCAGGATGTGCCGCAGGTAGCCGGCGTTCGTCGCCGTGGCCGGGTTGGGCTTGCTCCACGACTGATAGCAGGCGCGGCCGGCGAACTCGGCCAGCGCCTCACCACCGGCGGCGTCGGTCGTCCACGGCACGTCGGCCGGGGGCTCGAAGTGGGTCCAGGCGATGGCTTGCACGGAGAGCATGGGGGGTCCCTTCCGGAGGACGCGAAAACGCCCGCCCCGGTGTGGGGCGGGCGGTGGAGCCTGGTGGATCAGAAGCTCGGGTCGCGGTAGGCCTCGCGGTGGCCCAGCGAGAGCTTGTCGCCGCCGCCCTTGCGGACGTACCGGCCGTGCTGGTCGATCAGGAAGGTCGCGCGGTTCGGGCTGTCGGGCTGCGGGGTGTACTCGTACTGCGCCGAGCCGTCGTGCATCGAGCCCTTGACCACCTTGTACTCGTCGGCGGTGACCACCACGCCCTTGAGCTGGCCGGCCTTCGGGCCGGTCTTGAAGCGGAGCACCTCGACCACGGTGGCCGGGCTGCGGTCGGTCCACTGGCAGATGGTGGCGGGCATGCCCACCTCGGGGTCGCGCTGCTTGCCGCCGCCGATCAGGTGGTTCACGAAGCTTCCGGTGTCCATGGCCTGTTCCTTTCTCGGTCCCTCTCGCTTACGTCTTTAGCTTACCACGTTCTTGGTAAGCCGGCAAGAAGTCCGCCTCGCACCCGCACGGCGGCGCCCAGCCGGAAAGGGCCGGCGTCCGCCACACGCAGCGCCGGCCCGGGTGGCTGGCGTGCTCGCAGGCCTTGCACCGCTTCGCCTTCACGGCCGGGCCTCCGGGACGTAGCCGACGAGCCGGTTCAGCTTGCCGGGCAGGGTGGTCGCCACCTCGGCGGTGCCGTAGAAGTACCAGTGCGCCTCCGGGTCGACCGTGAGCGCGGCCCGCCGGGCCGCGTCGACCCACTCCAGCGCCTCGCCGTGCTCGACGAACGGACCGACCAGCCTCCCCCACCGGGCAGTGGGGGAGGCGCTCTCGCGGACGGTCACGTAGAAGCTCACTGCCCGTCCTCGGCGGCGCGCTGCGCGGCCAGGGTCTCCGAGGACTCCAACTCGCTGATCGGCCACCACTCGTCGGGCTGGTAGGTGACGTCCACCAGGGCGCACTGGCCCTTGCCGTACAGCGGGTGCTTCGGGCTGGTGAAGGTGTACAGCCGGGCGATCACGCCGCCGTAGCCCTCCGGCGTGAACACGTCGTTCAGGCTCTCCGACAGCTCCTTGGCCTGCTTCCCGGTCAGCGCCATGATCCGTTCCCTTCCTCGTCCTGTCCCTACAGGTCAAGCTTACCACGTTCTTGGTAAGCCGTCACCACTCACAGGGCCGCCCGGAAGGCGGCGTCGGCGGCGGCGACCGCGGCCACGAAGCGCGGCCACTCCTTGTTGTGGTCTCGGAAGCTGCGGAACTCCAGCGACTGGTTGAAGTTGCTCAGCGCCTCCGCGATGTCCGACAGCGCGCCGGCCATCGCCTCGGCGACCCGGTCCCGTTCGGCCAGGTGGTTGAGGAAGCCGATCATCTCGTCGATGGCGGCCTCGGGCTTGTCGGCGTCGCGCATCTCCAGCACGCCGTGCCAGTCGTACGGCCGTTGGGTGCTGGTGACGAAGGCGTGCCAGCCGTGGCCCTTGTCCCGGCCGCTCATGCCCTCCATGCCCTTGGTGTGCCGCAGCTCGAAGGTGCAGGTCTCCTCGGCCCGCCAGCCGGCGGACTCGATGAGCCGGTACGGCAGGCTGATCCGGATCAGCGGGCCGCCCCAGTCGGAGCGGCCCTGCTCGATGGTGACGTCGTCTCGGGTGATGGTCATGGTGTCGTCTCCTCGATGGGGTTGGGGTTGGCCAGCTGTGTGGCCCGGTGCGCTTGGACCTCTGTGGCCAGCTCGGCACGGGCCTCGTCACGCTGGCGCCGGTAGCTCTCCCCGGCGGAACGCGCGTGCGCCAGGTCGGACTGGGCCCAGTACAGCTTGGCGTTCAGCGTGTTGACCGCCT
>Ga0310811_10007633_pt1 | contig 13868 bp, 16 predicted proteins | sample YCmetagenome_FD_207642 | JGI IMG/M metagenome (GOLD analysis project Ga0310811, IMG submission 207642) | Soil microbial communities from experimental microcosm in Duke University, North Carolina, United States - YC | ecosystem: Engineered > Artificial ecosystem > Soil microcosm > Unclassified ... | reverse complement strand
AACTCCTTGTCGGTTGGAAATCAAACCATCATTTCGTATCGAGGACGATGCCGCTGCTGCCCACTTCTACCGCATCGCTCGGGAAGCAGTCATTAACGCCAACAAACATGCGCAAGCCCGGGAAATCATAGTCAAGCTGCAGAGATCGCGGCGAGAAATGGTTCTGCACATTATCGATGATGGGGTCGGCCTATCCGACGAGCGAAAATTGAAGAAAGGCCTCGGTTTGCACATCATGAATTACCGAGCCGAGTTGATGGGCGGCCGCTTGGAAATTGAGTCTCCGCAAACCGGCGGCACGCATGTGTCCTGCTATTTGCCGTTTCACGCGCCGCGGCCGAAAGAAGGCGCCAAATGGCGATGAACCGATCGGAGCCGTGCCAAAACTTTCGAGCGTGCCAGTGGCGGGCGACCGAACTTTGTGACATCTGGCGCGGCAACGAGCGGCGAATGCCTAAAAGAGGATTAGAGTCTTGATCCTTATCCTCGACTATGTTGCAACAAACCCAGCCCTCGAAACCAATGAGCGTCGTGCGGTCCACAAATAAGAACCCGAAATGCGATTCGCCGGAAGCAAAACGGATCGTGATCGTGGATGATCACCCGCTGTTTCGCAAGGGCCTGCAGGAACTGATTCATTCCGATGCCTCGTTCGCGGTTTGCGGAGAAGCCGGCAACGCTGCGGAAGCGATGGAGGTGATCCGCAAGCTGCATCCGGATCTGGTGATTGTGGATCTCAGTTTGCCCGGCGCCAACGGCATCGAGCTGATCAAGAACATTCGCGCCGAGTATCCGAAGCTGCCCATTCTAGTGCTCTCGATGCACGATGAATCGCTCTATGCCTTACGCGCAATGCGTGCCGGAGCCGACGGCTACGTGATGAAACATGAGGCGATGGCAAACGTGGTGCAGGCAGTCCATGAAGTGTTCAACGGACGGCCCTATCTCAGTCCCGCCATGGCCGCGCAGGTCATCTCGAAATTCGCCCATCGCCAGGCCGAAGGCGAAGTCGACGCAGTGGAGAGACTGAGCGATCGCGAACTCGAAATCCTCGAGCTGATCGGCAAAGGCAACGAAGTCCGTCAGATCGCTAAGCTATTGAATCTCAGCCCAAAGACTGTGGAAACGCACCGCGCACACATCAAGGACAAGCTCGACTTGAAGAACTCGCGCGAAGTCGCCCGCTTCGCTCTGCAATGGCTGCAAGCGAGAGGGGCGTAAAGGTTTGGAGTTCCGCCTTTGGGCGGAAAGTTCTGAATTCCGCTTTCACTCGCACAGTTCGGAGTTCCGCCTTTAGGCGGCCTAACGTTCAAAAATTACCGGCCCGGCAAAGGTTCTACTACATTTCGGGATCGTCCCAATTCTTGCCATAATCGTGAAGCGGGTACTCCCTCCAGGCACGTTTCGCCTCGCTCAGACCTGCGTCGGCCAAGTAATCCGCCGCGCTGCTCCACGGCCAGTCCGTCCAGTGCTCCACATATCCGTGTCGCACCGGATTGTGATGAACGTAATTCAAAGTCGCTCGGTAATGTCGATCCGAACGCATCGCGCGTTCAACGGCGCGAAAGAAGACCTTTCGTCCACGAGTCCGTTCTTCGGTATTCCAAGCGTGTGAAGTGCGGCCGTGAAGCCGCCCTAATTGATGAACCAAACTCTTAATGTCGGCCGCCTCGACAAGCGCGTGGTAGTGATTCGGCAAAACGCACCATGCGAACGTTTGATTCGCCTGCGCTGCTAACACCGCGAGCAAGTCGGCGGCGAAGTTATCAATGCGTGACAGGCTCTTTCCAATATAATGACGGTGCTCATAACAAGCCGCCGAAATGAGAAATCGCAGATGTCCAAGGTTTGGCCGGTGCGGAGGTGAATGCCACGGATGACGGCGCATCTTGCGCCACTCGAGTAATTCCTTGCGCTGGTTTTGACTGAGTTGACGCCAGCGATATCCCTTCGGCGACATGATTTCAGAGTAGGCTGCCCCGCCTAAAGGCGGAACTCCAAACCTCACCTCGCCCCGATACTTTCACTTTTTTTCACGCTCAGCGGGCGCATAGTTCGTTTGATGGCCACGACGACTCGGGACGCAATTGAGGAACTGCTTCATACCTATGGCGAGACCGGCGGAATAAATTATCTCGCCGCTGCTGCTTCCCTGCCCTCGCGTCTATCAATCGAAGCGGCTTGCAACGAGCTGATGAGCCTGATGTTTCCCGGTTTCCGCAGCGAAGCGCTCGTGAGCTCCGAAGATCTCGCTGATACCACGCGGATTCGCGTCAGGCATTTACACGCGCGGCTCAAAAAAGAAATTTGCAGAAGCTTGGGCAAAATCCCGCCAGATGAAGCGACAGAAGCAAAAGCCGAAGAAGTTTTGGCGGAGTTTTTCAAGCAGTTGCCATCGGTGCGCCGCATGCTTTGGACGGATATCGATGCCGCTTACGAAGGCGACCCGGCCGCGACGACTTACGAGGAAATCATCCTCGCTTATCCGGCGCTGGAGGCGATTGCCATTTATCGAATGGCCCACCTGCTCTACGGAAAGGTACCGTTGATTCCGCGCATCATGACCGAATGGGCGCATAGCCGCACAGGAATCGATATTCATCCCGGCGCGAAGATCGGCTCGCATTTCTTCATCGACCACGGCACTGGAGTGGTCGTTGGCGAGACGACGCAAATCGGATCGCACGTGAAACTTTACCAGGGCGTGTCGTTCATCGCCCGCTCGCTCGGGGCAGGACGAGGGTTGACTGGCAAAAAGCGTCACCCGACAATCGAAGACGGCGTATGTATTTATGCCGGAACCACGATCATGGGCGGTGACACGGTGATTGGTGCGAATTCCACCATCGGCGCTAACGTTTTCCTGACGAAAAGTGTTCCGCCGCATTCGCTGGTTTACTACGAAGAAAAAGAAGTTCGTGTGGTGCCTAAACGAAAACAGGAAGCTGAAAGCGCGCGCAATGACTTTCAGAAATGAAACATCAGATAGGGTCGGCGCGTGGCGGCGACCGGACGCCGCGCGGCGTCCCTGCCAACGGCGAATTTTTTAGATTAAGAGTAAAAGGGAGAGGAAGAATTGATGATCTATCTTGATTACAACGCTACCACACCGTTATGCGACGCAGCGCGCGAGGCGATGCTGCCATATCTCAACGAAAAATTCGGCAATCCATCCAGTGTTCACGCTGCCGGGCGCGATGCGCGCGCCGCGATCGATAATGCTCGCGATAAGATCGCGGCGTTTCTGCATGCGAAACCCGGTGAAATCATTTTTACCAGCGGCGCAACCGAGTCATGCAACCTGGGTTTGCTTGGCCTGGCGCGATCTGGATCTTCACGTGGCGGTCATATCATCTCGAACAAGGCCGAGCACCACGCGGTGTTGCATGCTGTCGAACACCTTGAAGATCGCGAAGGTTTTGAAGTGACGTGGCTGAATGTGTCCAAAACCGGAATGATCGATCTCGATCAGCTCGCCGATTCTATTCGCCCTGACACCAAACTGGTTTCGATCATGGTCGCGAACAACGAGACCGGGGTTGTTCAGCCAATGCGCGAAATTTCACGAATATGCCGCGAACGCGGCGTGTTGCTTCACAGCGACATCGTCCAGGCGTTCGGCAAACTGGACATCGACGTTTCGTTAGTCGATGCCGGCAGTTTTGCCGCGCATAAATTTTACGGCCCGAAGGGAACGGGATTTCTGTTCTTGCGCAGCGGTTTGTCGCTTCAGCCACTCATGTTCGGCGGCGCGCATGAAAATCAGCGGCGCCCAGGCACGGAAAACGTCGCCGGCGTCGCGGGAATGGCTGCGGCTGCCGAATGGGTGCTGCGCGACGCCGATACGGAGAAGCAACGGCAAGCACAATTGCGTGATAATTTCTGGACGCAGATCGCAAGCCTTTTCCCAGATGCGCAGCAAAATGGCGATCCAGCTCATCGGCTCGCCAACACGCTCAACGCAAGCTTCATCGGCACTGATTCGGAGACTATGCTGATGGCGCTGGATTTGGAAGGCGTTTGCGCATCGAGTGGTTCGGCTTGCATGGTTGGCTCAGTGAGGGCGTCGCATGTCTTGCTCGCAATGGGGTTGCCAATGGAAAGCGCCAGATCAGCCATTCGTTTTTCGCTTGGCAGACGGACGACGGCGGAAGAAATCGCCGATGCAGCCGAAGCACTCGAGCAGATCGCGAAGCGAACCACAGACGCCCGCGAATATGCCCTCGCTTAGGCAGCTCGAATTCGCATTTCAGAGTACAGATCCCCTCACCTCTATTCTCTCCCTGAGGGAGAGGCGGATGACGAAGTCGCCTGGTGAGGGTCGGATTATTGCAGCAGGCCGCGATGTCGATCTTGAAGCGAAAGCTCGCGAGCTGTTGTGCTCGTTAGGCGCGAAACAAACCGCAACAGAACTCCGTGTCGAATGGAATTCCCGTCTCCAGACCGCGGCAGGCCGCGCTGATTATCACGAGAAACTCATTTCGCTAAACCCGCGCATGGTTGAGCATCCCGAGGAGATCGATCGCACGCTGCGACACGAACTCGCTCATTTCCTTGCGCAATTTCGAGCAGGTCGGCGGAGGATTTCACCGCACGGACCCGAGTGGCAGCAGGCTTGTCGCGATTTGGACATCGAAGGCGAGAAGCGCTGCCACACATTGCCATTTCCTGCGAAGCGCTACACGCGGCGTTTCATTTATCGTTGCCCAAATTGCCACAGTGATTTCCCGCGCGTACGCAAGCTCAAACGCACCGTCGCCTGTCTGGCCTGTTGTCGCGCGCATAACGGCGGCGAGTTCGATGTACGTTTTCGATTACAAATCGTGAAGTAGGGCTGGCGCGCTGCGCCGGCCGGACGCCGCAGTTCATCAGAACGGCGGAGCACCGCGGTAGCCTCAGCGAGGGCGCGTCGGCGGTCGGAGACCGCCGCTGCAGTTCGGCTTCTAATTTTTCAGTTTTTTCCGCGTACAATTTAGCGCCTGGGGTTGGAGCAAAGGTAGGCATCCGTGCAGGTTGCCTATTACGAAATGTCAGAAAGTTTTTTTAAGACGCACTTATGCAAATACTTGCTAGCCAAATCGCTGAGGAACTAAAGAAGGCGAAGCATTGCGCCATCTATGAACCTGAATTGACACGTGTCTGGCCGACTAACGGCAAGTCGCGCGAAGCTAAAGTTGCCATATTTGCCGCGCACAACGGCTGGCGGCTTCGTTTTTACAAGGACGGGTTCTGCGCAATCTTTGATAAAGAGCCGTCTATCTGAAATTCGTTCGCAATTTCGCGAATATTGCGCCGTTCGCTGTAACAGAGGAAGCAAGCAAGCTAGGCTTCGCATTCACGTGCGAGTCGCTTTGCTGATTGAGACCGCCGCTACAGTTCGTCCGATTTCCCCTTTTCGGCTTTCTGACCGCGCAATTTCGCCTGGATAAACATGTCGATGTCGCCATCCATCACGGCTTGCACGTTACTTGTCTCGGCGCCGGTGCGGTGGTCCTTCACCATTTGATATGGCTGAAACACGTACGAGCGAATTTGATTTCCCCACGCGATCTCGCCTTTCTCGCCGTATTGCCGTTCTATCTCGGCGCGTTTTTTGTCTTCTTCGAGCTGGTACAGCTTTGCCTTCAACATTTTCATCGCCAGCTCGCGATTGCGTCCCTGGCTGCGCTCTGCCTGGCAGGCCACGACAATTCCACTCGGTTTGTGCAAAATTCGCACCGCAGTCTCGACCTTGTTCACGTTTTGTCCGCCTTTGCCACCGCTACGGAAAGTGCCGATCTCGAGATCAGCCGGATTAACTTCAATCGGCGCCGTGTCGGCGATTTCGGGAACAACGTCAACACTCGCAAATGAAGTGTGCCGCCTTTTATTCGCGTCAAACGGCGAAATGCGCACAAGTCGATGCACCCCGCGCTCGGCTTGAAGATGTCCGTAGCCGTATTCGCCTGTTACCAGCAAAGTCACCGATTTGATCCCGACTTCTTCGCCCTGCTGCATATCGACTGTTTGCGATTTGAAACCGCTGCGTTCGATCCAGCGCTGGTACATCCGAAGCAACATGTCGGCCCAATCGCACGATTCGGTCCCGCCAGCGCCAGAATGAATCGTCACAAACGCGTTGGCGCGATCGTTTTCGCCGGAAAGAAACTGGCGCAGCTCGAACTCGTCGAGTTTATGAGCCAGACGATCGTGTTCAATCGCCACCTCCTTTTCCGCCAGAGCGCGATGCGCCAGGTCGCTTTCTTCCGCTGCGAGTTCTTGCAGCGCACTGAAATCTTCGATCTCACGTTCCAATTGTTGGAACGGATTGATCAACGAACGCAATCGCGAAACTTCCTCGACATCAGCCTGCGCACGCTCCCGATTCGACCAGAAATCGGGCGCAGCCATCCGCGCTTCAATTACAGCTAGATTTTTTTGAAGCTGCTCGACGTCAAAGAAACCTCCGCAATTCGCGCACGCGCGACTTCAGATCCTCAGCATCTGGAATGGAGATTTCCGTTGGCATTCGAGAAAATAAATCAACTCACCGCGAATCGCAAAACTGTAGCGGCGGTCTATGACCGCCGAATCCGCGACGCTCAGAGAGCGCCCCTACAGCGACCCAAAAGGTATAGCGACGTTTGGTTCCGGGGAGCACAGGCTGCCAGCCTGTTGTCCTCGGCAGCTTGCCGAGGACTGCATCACGCCTCGCAAAGTCTCTGTGGCGACGAACGTTGGAAGAGCTTTTCGGCAGGCTGCCGAAAAGGACAGGCTGGCAGCCTGTGCTCTCCAGAGCAAACCTACTTGCGCGTGGGAGCGACGGGCTTCGGCTTGGCACGCGCTGCTTCCAGGCGGAAAATTGTTTCGCCTTCTTTCATCAGATCAAGACGGTCGCGAGCGATCGTTTCCAGATAGCTCACATCTGTCTTGAGCAAACTCACCTCGCGCGTTTGGCGTGCCAGCAAAGTTTGTTGTTCGTTAACCAATTGCTGAAGATTGTCGATCTCCGTGCGGCTCTGCATCAATTTCTTATACGGCGGCACGAACAAGCTTACGATAACAAGCCAGATGGCGATGATTAGCAGGACGAGGAGAATGCGGTTAAGTCGCTGCCAGACTGTGGCTTCGCGACGCGCGCGGAAATCAGCATACCCGTGCTCCACTTTAGCGGATTGTAGCGCCGTACACGGCTTTGTCACCAAGTTCTTCTTCGATGCGTAACAACTGGTTGTACTTTGCTACGCGGTCGCTCCGGCATGGTGCACCCGTTTTAATTTGGCCAGCGTTTGTCCCTACCGCGATATCGGCAATGGTCGTGTCCTCAGTTTCGCCCGAGCGATGACTGATCACATTCGTGTAATCATTTTTCTTTGCCACGTCGATTGTTGCCAGCGTTTCCGTCAGCGTGCCGATCTGATTTACCTTGATAAGAATGGAATTCGCCACGTGCTCGGCAATTCCTTTTTCGAGAAACTTCACGTTCGTGACAAAAAGATCGTCGCCAACGAGTTGTATCCTGGAGCCGAGTTTTCTTGTTAGCTTCTTCCAGCCGTCCCAATCGTTTTCCGCGCAACCGTCCTCGATAGAGATGATCGGGAACCGCGCACAAAGCGCGGCGTAATAATCGACCAATTCTTCAGCGGTCTTTTTTGCGCCACCCGATTTCTTGAAAACGTAAAGCTTCTGGTCGCGGTCATAAAACTCCGATGCAGCGGGATCGAGCGCGATGAAGATCTGTTCGCCGAGTTTGTAACCGGCCTTGTCCACCGCCGCGGCAATCGATTCCAAAGCGTCTTCAGCGGAATCGAGCTGCGGCGCAAATCCCCCTTCGTCACCAATTGCTGTGGAAAGATGTCGCGCTTTCAAAACAGATTTTAGCGCGTGGTACACCTCCGTGCCGAAACGCAACGCTTCCGAAAAACTCGGCGCACCGCGCGGCACAATCATGAATTCCTGAAAATCGATCGGCGCATCCGAATGCGCGCCACCGTTTAGAATATTCATCATTGGCACGGGAAGCACTCGCGCTTCAGGTCCGCCGAGATATTGGAACAGCGGCAAGTTTTCAGCGGCTGCGGCCGCACGAGCGACCGCCAGCGAAACGGCCAGTGTGGCGTTGGCGCCCAGGTTTTTTTTGGTTGGCGTACCGTCAAGTTCGATCAGTTTCTTGTCGACCGTTGCCTGGTCCCGCGCATCCAGTCCCTTGAGAATCGGCTCAATCTTATGGTTCACATTGGCAACCGCCTTTCTCACGCTTTTGCCGCCGAAGCGGGTTTTGTCGCCATCGCGCAATTCCACTGCTTCGTGTTCGCCTGTGCTCGCCCCGCTGGGGACGGCAGCTCGTCCAAACGCGCCGTTTTCAACGCGGACATCTGCCTCGATGGTCGGATTGCCGCGCGAATCCAAGATTTCGCGGGCATGAATGTGAGTAATGCTAGTGCTCGCCATAGGTTCTGCGCGGACTAGAACAGCTTTGGGTTCACGAGGCAAATCCGCATACCTTCAGCGGGCATGGAAAAGGAACCCCTTGAGGACGTGATAGATTCCGATTGGCAATTTCGCTGAGGCGCGCATAATCTTCGCGATGATTCGTTTGGTTGCACTCGCCACGTTAGCGTCGGTAGCTGCTATTTCCACGGCAGCGGCCGAGGAAGGCCAACATCTGTCGTCGGATCAAATGGCAAAAGCTGTCAAAAGCGATACCATCACCGTCCCGACACCAGGCGAACTGTTTGCCGCGCTTAGCAAAGCTGGAAAAATAAACTGGTCGGCTCAATACCGCGCCCCAATTCCTGTGACGTACGCCAATCGCGCGCAGATCGCCCTCAATCTCGGCGGTTTGATAGCGGATGGTTTCATTGCTGTGGAAGCAAAGGATGGTCAGCAGGTCAAGAATATCGGCTCGGACATCATGAAGCTCGGCAAGTCGCTCGGCGTAAGCGAGCAACTGCTCAGCCGCGGAAACAGCATCAATGAATTTGCCGAAACCAACCAATGGGACACGCTCCAGGAGGAATTGGAAGCGACGCAAAACGAAGTGAAATCATCGATGCAATCGCACGCCGATCAGGACCTGGTTATCCTCGTCACTCTTGGCGGATGGATCCGTGGAACACAGGTGGTCACCGGCGCGATTATGAAGAATTACAACGAGACCGCGGCAAAGGTTCTGCGCGAACCGGCTTTGGTCCACTTCATGCAGTCAAAACTGAATGCTATTTCGCCTGAATTACGTCAGGAACCGCTGGTCAAAGATGTGAGCGAACAACTCACTGGAATTGAGAAGCTCGTGACATTTCCGGAAGGAAAAGTGCCGACCCAGGAAGATGTGAAGAAACTCAATGAAGCAGTCGGCAAGCTAATGACAAAAATAGAGAGCAAGGACTCGCCCAAATGAAACGTTGCCTACGGTTTTTCTTTTTGACTGTTGCGCTGAGCGCGATCGTCATTCTTCGCGCAGACACAGATTCTGAAGTGAGCGCTCGCAAAGACGCACTGGAGCTTGCGGGAGCATTTGGAAACGATGGGTTCAAAATTCGAGATGGACATTCCTGCGGCGTGCTCAAGCCCCACGATCACGTCCTGATCGGGGTAAACCTTTATGCAGGAAATCAGTATTGGTTTTCTGCGGGCACTGCGGAACCGCTAAAAAAAGTGGCTCTCGCCGTTTACGACGAAACGGGAAAACGAATGAGCACGGAGAATTTCAGCGAAGGGGACAAAGCAGCGGCCGGTTTCGAGCCCGAGAACAGCGGCCAGTATTTTGTTTCGGTCGATTCCGTCGAAGATCAAGAAGGCAGTTTCTGTCTCGTCTATTCGTATAAATAGACGATGCCGGGTTCTCTCTTGGAGCAGGTGATGACTTCGCTTCAGGTGTTTTATGAAGGTCACGTCCAAGGCGTCGGGTTCCGTTTCACCGTGCGACACATCGCCAAAGGCTTTGATGTGACCGGTTGGGTGCGCAACCTGCCGGACGGCCGGGTAGAACTTCAGGTTACAGGTGATGAGAACGAGGTACGCGCATTTGTCGATCAGGTCGCCCAAGGCGAACTTCACTCGCTCATTCGCCAACAAACCGAGAATAAGCTGAACGAACCTGTCGCTGCCCGCGGCTTTGAGATTCGCCATGACTGACTCGTCACGCCCTAACAACGCGGAGGCGGACCCGGCCGTTGCTGTTCACGGACTGACCAAAGTTTTTCCTGTTCACTTCCATCCCAGTCGGAAGGTTGTCGCGGTAAGGGACCTGACCCTCCGCATCGAACCGGGCGAAGTGTACGGATTGCTCGGGCCGAACGGCTCAGGCAAGAGCACCACATTGAAGATAATCCTTGGCCTGGTGTCGCCGAGTCGTGGCCGCACGGAAATTTTTGGGCGAGACAGTCGTCTGGTCGAAAGCCGCGAAGCAGTTGGTTTTCTTCCCGAGAACCCGTACTTCTACAAATATCTCACAGGCGCAGAAACACTCCGTTTCTTTGGGCGCCTTTGTGGGATGACGGGTGCGACCTTGAAAAGCCGCGTCAACGAACTGCTCGATCTTGTTGGGTTAAATAAGGCGCGCGACCGCCGATTGGGCACGTATTCCAAGGGAATGCTGCAACGCATCGGACTAGCGCAAGCGTTGATTCATGATCCGCGCCTGGTGGTTCTGGATGAACCGACCGCCGGTGTTGACCCGGCAGGCTCGCGTGAAATTCGCGATCTGATCATGGACTTGAAGCGCCGCGGCATCACCGTGCTGCTCTCGTCGCATTTGCTGGCGCAAGCGCAGGAAATTTGCGACCGCATCGGCATTCTCGCCGATGGAGTGCTGGTTCGTGAAGGGTATTTGCAGGAATTAATCGCAATCGAAAATCAAACCGAGTTAGTGATCGCCGATGCTTCCGACGAACTCGTGCACGAGATTGAATCGTGCATCAGCCGCTCAAACGCGAAATTGCTTGAGAGGCGAAAATCGACCACGACGCTGGAAAGATTGTTTTTGGAATCGACCGGAGGAGATGACAAGAGTTCAACCCGCGAGTGATGAATTAAGAAAATGACAGACATCGAAACCGCTTCAACGCTTCAACCATTTAACGCCTCGACGAGTCCGCAGCGTCACCGCGCGTTCTCCCTGTCGCGCGTTTTCGCCATCACTGGCAACACACTGACCGAGCTGACGCGCCTGAAAGTTTTCTATGTGCTGCTGGTGTTCGGGCTGGTGTTGATTGGCAGCTCGATTTTCATGGCGCAATTCTCTTTCCAGCAGGAATTTCAAATCCTGAAGGACGTCTCGTTAGGCGCAATCTCGATGTTCACTTCGCTATTGGCGATCGTCGCGACGGCGCGAATGGTGCCGAGGGACATTGAAGACCGCACCGTTTACACCATTCTCGCCAAACCGGTGCCGCGTTTCGAATACATTGTCGGTAAAATTGCCGGAGTTATTTTGCTGCTGGCGATCAGCACTCTGGTGATGGTCGCTGCGTTTCTGGCTGTACTGTACATGCGCGAGCAGGCAGTGCTGCAGGTCACCGCGAAACAAATGGCCGGCGCGCCACCGGACCAGCTCGCCGATGCTCTGCGCGCGGTTCGCGCGTCTGCGTTGAACGTCGATCTTGTTCCCGGAATCATCATCATCTTCCTCAAAGCCTGCCTGCTCACAGCCTTGACGCTCTTTGTCTCTACCTTCGCCACGTCAACGATCTTCACCATCGTGGTGATGGTCTTTATCTATTTCATCGGACATTTGGAAGCCACTGCGCGCGAGTACTGGTTCGCCGCGCATGGCGGCGGTTTGGTCACACGCATATTTCTCGCGATCGTGGCGCTGCTTTTTCCCGATCTGCAGGCTTTCAATCTGGTGGATGACATCGTCGCTGGCACCGCTATTTCGATGGCCGTGTTCACCAAGACCGCGCTGCTCGGCATTTTCTATACCGTGATCTACACGCTGCTGGCCGTCTTTGTGTTTTACGGAAAAGAATTATGACGCGAGGCCTGATCGCGCTGGCGATATTGATTGTTGTAGGTCTGCTTAAATTGCCTGTCGAACGCGATCTCGCGCGGCTTCACCGGGAGGAACATTTCCGCGGGGTCGAATTCAATCTCGATCTTCGGGAGAAACTTGGACAACTCGGATTCATTGCGGCTCTGAGCGGATTTCGAGGCATTGTCGCCGATGCTCTGTTCATCCAGGCGCACGCCGCATGGGAGAACACTCAATGGGGACGGATGCTGTGGTTGTTCCGACAAGTCACTGCGCTTCAACCACGGGTACTTATGTTTTGGGACACAGCCGCGTGGCATATGGCGTGGAACGCAAGCGTCGCGGCGATGAACGACCCCAACCAGCCGCGTGAGGCGCTGCGAGTCAAAGCGCAGCGCGAATATTTCGCGATCGGCAAGGAGTTGCTCGAGCGGGGAATAAAAAATAATCCTGATCGCCCCGAGCTTTATGAAGCGCTAGCAAGGTTGTACAAGGAAAAATACAAAGACCACGAGCGCGCCGCCGAATATTATGCCAAGGCCGCGAAATTACCGGAAGCAGCGCCGTGGGACCGGCGTTTTTCGGCATATGAGCTTTCGTATTCTGAGGGTCGCGAGCGCGAGGCATATGACCGCCTTCGCAGCCTCTATGACGAGGGCGAAAAGGAACGGCTCCCGAATCTGATTAAGCGGCTGCGTTTCCTCGAAGACAAACTCTCGATTCCGCAGGAGCAACGAATTCCTGAACAGCCGACCAAACCAAACGATTAATCACTTAACTCCTTAAGTCGGTAGCGACTACAAAATTTATTTCACGCACCAAAACTTTGGTGCGTCCGCGTGCTTCCGTTGTAACGTTCTGCCTTTTCGGTGGTTTAGGGGTCCAAATGCGGTTCGCCATTTTCAGTGACATTCATTCCAATCTTGAAGCGCTCGACGCCGTGATGGCGGATGCGCGTCAGCGCAGATGCACCAACTTCGTCTGTCTGGGTGACATCGTGGGTTACAACGCAAACCCGGGTGAATGCGTCCAGCTTGTCCGTGAGCTCGACTGCCCGGTGGTGAAAGGCAACCACGACGAGCAAGCAACGATCACGGAGTCATCGGAACGTTTCAACGAGCTCGCCGAACGCGCGATCGAGTGGACGCGCGAACGTTTGAATGAGCAGGACAGGGAGTGGCTGGGCAGCCTGCGGTTGCAGCAACGGGTTCAGGATTTTACCATCGTGCACGCCACCCTCGATACACCCGGGCAATGGGGCTACGTTTTCAATAATCTCGACGCCGCGGCGAGTTTCACGTACCAGCGGACAAGTGTCTGTTTTTTCGGTCACACGCATGTGCCGATGGTATTTGTGCGCGATGAAGGAGTCCGCCGTCAGACCTCCGAACACGTTCGTATTGAGGCCGGCAAAAAATATTTCATTAACGCTGGGAGCGTGGGCCAACCTCGCGACGGAAATTGGCGCGCGGCATATTGCATTTACGACATCGAGAACAACCTCGTCGAACTATTGCGAGTAAAATACGATCTCGCGACCGCCCAGAAGAAAATCACAAAAGCTGGTCTGCCACAGCTGCTCGCCGAGCGGCTTGCGATGGGACGCTAAAGGCAACGACTGGTAAGGTGAGTCCCGACATGTCGGACACGCCGGGTTCGATGCGCCATTTCACGACGGCGCGCACGGAGTGACGCGCGCTTATCGCGGATTCTTCGCTCGCTCTCGAAGAATAAAGTCCGCGACGGGCAAATCACGGGGGTAAGTGATTTTGAAATTAAAATCGTCGTTGAGAACAAGAGCGATCTTGTGGCCGAGTCGCTCGACTGCTGAGACTTCGTCGGTAACAGAAGCGTTCTCAGCATAGACACCGCGGTAGGCCTCCTCGATTAATTTCCGATCGAAGATCTGTGGTGT
>Ga0310811_10007632_pt1 | contig 13870 bp, 15 predicted proteins | sample YCmetagenome_FD_207642 | JGI IMG/M metagenome (GOLD analysis project Ga0310811, IMG submission 207642) | Soil microbial communities from experimental microcosm in Duke University, North Carolina, United States - YC | ecosystem: Engineered > Artificial ecosystem > Soil microcosm > Unclassified ... | reverse complement strand
CGGTGATCTATCCCGGAGCGGTGGTGGCGACCTCGAAGCAACCGGCGCTGGCCCAGGCCTTCCTCGATCTTCTGGGCAGCGTGCCGGGTCGGGCCGTGCTCGCGAAGTACGGCTTCCAGCCGCCGGCGCCCACTAGTTGCCTCGGCGCGCCTGGCGCGCCAGGCTCACATGGGCGGGACGACCCCGTCTTTGCCGATCATGAGACGTTCGGCGCTGATCGTGCCATCGGCGGCTTGTCGTGCCGGTACGAAGACGGCGGCTCCAACGGCAATGAGGGTCCAGTCGCCTGGCAACAGCGTGACAATGGGCGCATCGGGCGGCACCGCGATACGTGTCTCACCGTCCTTGTGCTCGAGGGTGAGGACCGGGCCCGCTGGCCTGGCTTACCAGGCTCACCACCGTGGCATTCGTCATGGTGCTGGCCACGCCCAGATCCCAGGGATAGTGCCCGTCGTTGGCGCCGCGCCCCGCCAGCGAAGATGACGACCGGCGAGGCTCGCTCTGGTCACCGCGATCATGCTCCGATTGTGGCTCACCTGGACGACGACGGACCGGCCGTCGCGCGTCCGGATGGTGACCACACCCTCGTCGATCTTCTCGATGACGCCCCGTACCCGCACGGGCGAAAGCGAGAGCGGCTGCGCGACGACCCACGACGGTCCGAGGGCGAGCCCGAGCACGGCGATCAGGGCAATGGCGACCCGGCGCCGCGTCGTGCGCATCAGGGCAGGCGCGCGATGTAGGGCAGGTTGCGGTGCCGCTCGCCCGCGTCCAGCCCATAGCCCACAACGAAGGCGTCGGCGATCTCGCGCCCGACGTAGTCCAGCTTGATCTCCACCGGCCGCTCCCGCTGCTTCACGAGCAGCGCGCACACACGGATGGACGCGGGCTGGCGGGTCTCGAAGTTCCGCACGAGATAGGACAGGCTGAGCCCGCTCGCGCACACGCCCTCCACCACGATCACGTCCTTGCCCTCGATGGGGTCGTCCAGGTCCTTGCGGATGCGGACGACGCCCGATCGGCTCGCCTCCGCGTAGGGCACGATCGAGATGAAATCGAGCGAGGCGGGCAGGTCGATGGCGCGGATCAGATCGGCCACGAACACCGCCGCCCCCTTGAGCACGCCCACGAGGTGCGGCCGCTTGCCGGCGTAGTCCGCGGTGATCTGGGCGCCGAGGCGGGTCACCTCCGCGCGGATGTCGTGGGCCTCGAGGACCATCTCGCCGACACCGTCGGGCGGGGGCGCCATCACGCGAACCGCGTGACCCGAACGAACTCCCGCGAGGCCTCGACGACGGTGGGCTCGACGAGGCCCACCCGTGCCAGCTCGTCGAAGCACTGGGTGATGGTGAGCACGGCGTGGAGCGTGTAGCCGCGGGCGGCCAAGCGCGCGGCTCCGCCCTGCTCGCGGTCGACGAGGATCACGAGATCCTTCACCACGAGGCCGGCGTCCTCGAGCGGCTCGATCGCCTCGAACTTGCTGGCGCCGTCCGTGATGATGTCGTCGATCACCACCACGCGCTCGCCCGGCTCGAAGGCGCCCTCGATGCGCCGCCGGGTGCCGTGGGCCTTCTCTTCCCGCCGGGGATACACGAGGGGATAGCCGCCGGCGAGGCTCGTCGCCACCGCGAGCGGCAGGCCCGCGTAGGGAATGCCGGCGATGCGGTCGACCTTACAGTGTCCCACCGCCTCGGCGAGGAGGCCGCCGATACGCGCGAGCACGTCCGGATGGGAGATGACGACGCGGAGGTCCACGTAAAACGGCGAGCGAATGCCCGACTTCAGCGTGAACTCGCCGAAGCGGAGCGCGCCGATCTCGAAGAGCCGCTGGATGAGGTCGCGATGCGCGACGGACGGGCTCATGCGCCGAGCTCCGCGCCCACTTCCTTGAAGATCGCCTCGGCGGCGCGCGCGGGCTCCGGCGCGCCGGTGATGGGACGGCCCACCACGAGGAAGTGCGCGCCCGCGCGGGCGGCGGCGCCGGGCGTGGCCACGCGCACCTGATCGGCCAGCTCGGCCCCGGCCGGCCGCACGCCCGGCGTGACGATGACCCAGTCGCGACCGAGCCCGTTGCGGATGGGCGCGATTTCCTGGGGCGACGCGACGCAGCCGTCGAGTCCGGCCTCGCGTGCGAGGTCGCAGAGCCGCAGCACGTGGCCCTCCACCGAGGCGGCCACGCCCAGCTCGCGGTGCAGGGCCGCGCGGTCCAGGCTCGTGAGCACGGTGACCGCGATGGCCAGCGGCCGGCGCACCTTGAGCTCGCGCGCCGCGGCGGCGGCGGCGTCCGCGGCGGCCTTCATCATGGCGCGGCCCCCCGAGGCATGGACGTTGAACATGAACACGCCCATGCGCGCGGCCTCGCGCACCGCGCCCGCCACCGTGTTGGGGATGTCGTGAAACTTCAGATCGAGGAACACCTCGGCGCCGCGTTTCTGCACCGCCTCCACCGCGGCCGGCCCGGCGGCGGTGAACAGCTGATTGCCCACCTTGTAGCGAGCGATCACGCCCTCGAGCCGGTCCATCATCGCCTCAGCGGCGCTCAGGCTCTCCACGTCAAGGGCGACGATTATTCGCTGCGCGGCGGGGACTCGCTGCCCGGCCGGGATGCGCTCTCTAGGATCGTGCGGCGGCATGGTACTCCTGCAGACTCTGGACGGCGATCTCTCCCTTGAGCAAGGCCTCGATGCCGCCGATAGCTGCCTGGGCGCCGTCCACCGTCGTGTAGTAGGGGATGTTGAGCATGACCGCGGTGCGGCGGAGCACGGAGGAGTCCTTCCGCGCGCGGCCGTCTTCGGGCGTGTTGAAGACCAGCGCGATTTCACCGCGCTTCATGAGGTCCACGATGTTGGGGCGATAGCCCTCGCCCACCTTGTGCACGGGCTCCACCGTCATGCCCTGGAGGGCGAGCAGCTTGGCGGTGCCGGCGGTGGCGACCAGGCTGAAGCCCATCTCGACCAGACGCCGGGCGATGCCCATGGCCGCGCGCTTGTCGCGGTTCTTCACCGAGACGAACACCTTGCCGGATGTCGGGAGCGGAGAGCCCGCGGCGATCTGAGACTTGACGTACGCCTTGCGGAAGTCGCGGTCGATGCCCATGACCTCGCCGGTGGACTTCATCTCCGGCCCCAGGACTACATCGGTGCCGGGGAACTTCACGAACGGGAACACCGCCTCCTTGATGGCGATGTGCTCGGGCTCGCGCTCCTCGGTGAAGCCCAGGTCGGTGAGCGGGCGCCCGAGCATGATCTTGGTGGCGAGCTTGGCGAGCGGCACCCCGATGGCCTTGGAGACGAACGGCACGGTGCGGGAGGCGCGCGGGTTCACCTCGAGCACATAGACCGTCTCGTTCTTGATGGCGAACTGGATGTTGAGGAGCCCGATCACGCCCAGCTCGAAGGCGAGCGCCCGCGTCTGGCGCTTGATCGTGGCGATCTGGTCGTCGCCCAGGGAATAGGGGGGCAGCGCACAGGCTGAGTCGCCGGAATGGACGCCGGCCTTCTCCACGTGCTCCATCACCCCGCCCACGATGACCCGTTCCCCATCGCTGATCGCATCCACGTCGATCTCGAGCGCGTCCTCGAGAAACTTGTCCACGAGGATCGGGTGCTCGGGGCTCACGCGCACCGCCTCCGTCATGTAGGTGCGGAGGTCGTCGGCGTCGTAGACGATCTGCATGGCCCGGCCGCCCAGCACGTAGGAGGGCCGCACGAGCGTGGGGTAGCCGATGCTGGCCGCGATTGTCGCCGCTTCGTCGTAGGAGCGCGCGGTGGCGCCGGGCGCCTGGGCCAGCCCGAGCTTCTCGAGCAGCGCGGCGAAGCGCTTGCGGTCCTCCGCGCGGTCGATGGCATCCGACGGCGTGCCGAGGATGGGCACCCCCGCGCGCTGCAGCGGGACGACCAGCTTCAAGGGCGTTTGTCCGCCGAACTGCACGATGACCCCCCGGGGCTTCTCGCGCTCCACGATGTTGAGCACGTCCTCGAAGGTGAGCGGCTCGAAGTAGAGCCGGTCGGACGTGTCGTAATCGGTGGAGACGGTCTCGGGGTTGCAGTTCACCATGATCGCCTCGACCCCGACCTCCTTCAGCGCGAAGGCGGCGTGGACGCAGGCGTAGTCGAACTCGATCCCCTGACCGATGCGGTTCGGCCCGCTGCCCAGGATCACCACCTTGTCCCGGGTGGTCGGCGGCGCCTCGTCCTCCTCCTCGTAGGTCGAGTAGAGGTAGGGCGTGTGGGCCACGAACTCCGCTGCGCAGGTGTCGACCATCTTGTACACGGGCCGGATGCCCGCGCGGAGCCGCGCCTGGCGTACCTCGTCCTCGGTGCTGCCGGTGAGCTGGGCGATGCGCGGGTCGGAGAAGCCCATCTGCTTGGCCCGACGCAGGAGGCCCGCGTCCCCCAGGCCGGCGGCCGTGAGCCGCGGCTCCAGCTCCACGATCTCGCGCATGTTGTCGAGGAACCAGGGATCGATGCCGGACAGCGCGTGCAGCTCCTCGGTGCCGAGGCCGCGACGGTAGGCCTCGGCGATGGCGAAGCACCGCTCGGCGTTGGGGATGCGGATCTTCTGGCGAAGCGCGTCGAGATCGGGGATCGGGCGCTCGAGGGTGAGCCCCCACCGGTCCTGCTCGAGCGAGCGCACCGCCTTGCCCAGCGCCTCCTTGAAGGTGCGCCCGATGGCCATGACCTCGCCCACCGACTTCATCTGGGTGGTGAGGGTCTCGTCCGACTCGGGGAACTTCTCGAAGGCCCAGCGGGGGAACTTGACCACGCAGTAGTCGATGGCGGGCTCGAAGGACGCCGGCGTCTCGCGCGTGATGTCGTTCCTGAGCTCGTCCAGCGTGTAGCCGACCGCCAGCTTGGCCGCGATCTTTGCGATGGGGAAGCCCGTTGCCTTGGACGCGAGCGCGGAGGAGCGAGAGACGCGCGGGTTCATCTCGATCACGACCATGCGGCCGTTGGCCGGGTTCACCCCGAACTGGATGTTCGCCCCACCCGTCTCGACGCCGATCTCGCGGATGATCGCGAGCGAGGCGTCGCGCATCCGCTGGTATTCCTTGTCGGTCAAGGTCTGGGCGGGCGCCACCGTAATGGAGTCCCCGGTGTGCACGCCCATCGGGTCGAAGTTCTCGATCGAGCAGATGATGACGACGTTGTCGGCGAGGTCGCGCATGACCTCGAGCTCGTACTCCTTCCAGCCGATCACGGACTCCTCGACCAGGACCTGCTGCACGGGGCTCTGCTGGAGGCCCCACTTGACCGCCGCCTCCAGCTCCTCGGGGTGATAGGCGATCGACCCGCCGGTGCCGCCCAGCGTGAACGACGGGCGAATGATCAGCGGGAAGTCCATCTTCCGTTCGCGCATGCCGCGAAGGGCATCCTCCGGCGTTCTTGCATAGAAGCCGGCGGGCATCTCGAGCCCGATGCGGGCCATGGCCGCGCCGAAGAGATTTCGGTCCTCGGCGGTCTTGATCGCGGGGATCTTCGCGCCGATCAGCTCGACCCCGTGGCGCTCCAGCGTGCCGTCCTCGGCGAGCGCCACTGCGAGGTTGAGCGCAGTCTGCCCCCCGACGGTGGGCAGCAGCGCGTCCGGGCGCTCCCGCGCGATCACGCGCGCCACGAACTCGGGGGTGAGCGGCTCCACGTACGTGCGGTCCGCCATCTCGGGATCCGTCATGATCGTCGCCGGGTTCGAGTTGACGAGGATGACCTCGAAGCCCTCTTCCCTCAGGGCCTTGCAGGCCTGTGTCCCCGAGTAGTCGAACTCGCAGGCCTGGCCGATGACGATCGGTCCCGACCCGATCAGGAGGATCTTCTTGATGTCAGTGCGTTTCGCCAACGCGCGAGGCCTTCCTAGTCCTGGACGAGCCCGTAGATGATGGAGATTTCGGGCGCCGCCTCTTCGCGCTTGTAGAGCACGTCATCCAGCCGACCCGCGCCGACCCAGGCCACCTCGCCGGCGCCCCAGAGCTTTTCGCCGAGCACGCTCATGCGCTTCTCGACCCGCTCGCGCACGGCGTGGGCCTCCATGGTGGCATCGCTCTCGGTCGTGAAGCTGGTCCACTCGGGCTTTTGCCCGGCTTCCTCGGTCTTGCGGTACGAGATCAAATACTTGGGCACGGAGCAGGACCTCCTTCCATCAGCGTGACGAACCGATCGAACAGGTAGTCCGCGTCGTGCGGTCCCGGCGACGCTTCCGGGTGGTACTGAACGGAGAACACGGGCAGTTCGCGATGGCGCATGCCTTCCGACGTCCCGTCGTTGAGATTGACATGACTCTCGACGAAGCCGGCCGCGGCCACGGACGCGGGATCCACCGCGAAGCCGTGGTTCTGCGAGGTGATCTCCACACGCCCGGTGGCGAGATCCTTCACCGGGTGATTGGCGCCGTGATGGCCGAACTTGAGCTTGTAGGTGCGCCCGCCCACGGCGAGGCCGAGGATCTGGTTGCCGAGACAGATCCCGAAGATCGGCACCTTGCCGATGAGGTGCCGTACCGTGCTGACGAGATAGTCCACCGCCTCGGGATCGCCCGGGCCATTGGAGAGGAAGATGCCGTGCGGCTTCCGCTCCAGCACCGCCTCCACCGGCGTGCGCGCCGGCACCACGTCGAGCGCGCAGCCCAGCGTGGCCAGCCGCCGCAGGATATTGCTCTTGATCCCCGAGTCGAACGCGATGACGCGATAGCGCGCGCCGCCGACCTGCCGGTAGCCCTTCGTGATGTCCCAGTCACCCTCGCTCCAGCCGTGCGGGGCCGCCACCGAGACCTCGCTCACGAGGTCTCGGCCGGTGAGCCCGGGCAGCGCGCGCGCCCGATCCGCCAAGCGCCGGGCGTCCGTCTCCACCGTCGAGATGATGCCTTCCTGCGCGCCGCGGTCGCGAAGATGCCGCGTGAGCGCGCGCGTGTCGATGCCCTGTATCCCCACGATCCCGTGCTCGCGCATGTAGGCGTCGAGCGTCATGCGCCCCCGCCAGTTCGACGGGTAGGGGCACGCCTCCTTCACGATGAAACCGCCCAGCCACGGCCGCCGCGACTCCACGTCCTCGGGGTTGAGCCCGTAGTTCCCGATCAGGGGATACGTCATGCACACGAGCTGGCCGCGGTAGGACGGATCGGTGAGGATCTCCTGGTAGCCCGACATGGCGGTGTTGAACACGACCTCGCCGTGCGCCTCACCCGCAGCGCCGCAGGACTCGCCGCGAAACGCGCGGCCGTCCGCCAGGACCAGGAGCGCCGGCGTGCTCACGCGGCGCCTCCGGAGATCGCCAGCGGGTAACTCGGCAGCGCGGGCTTGCCGCCCACCAGGGCCAGCACTGGCGCGCCCGTGCCAGACCAGCCCGCGAACGGCGTGTTCTTGCTGCGCGAGAGCAGATGCCGCGGCTCCACGGTCCACGCGCGCTCGAGGTCGAGCACCGTGATGTCGGCGGGCGCGCCCACCGAGAGCCGCCCGCCGGGAAGGTTCAACAGGCGCGCGGGTCCCGCCGTGAAGCGCGCGACCAGAGTCGGAAGGTCGAGCCGGCCCTGGCGCACCAGCCGGTCGAGCAGGACGGGCACCGCCGTCTCGAGCCCGACCACGCCGTTGGCGGCCTCGGCGAACTCGCCCTCCTTGTCGGAGAGGGCGTGCGGCGCGTGATCGGTGGCCACACAGTCGATGGTGCCGTCGGTCAACGCCTCCAGGCACGCCTCCACGTCGCGCTTGCCCCGCAACGGCGGCGCCATCTTGGTATTGGAATCGTAGTCGCGCACCGCCTCGTCGGTCATAACCAGGTGATGCGGCGTCACCTCCGCGGTGACCCGAACGCCGCGCGCCCGGGCGTCGCGCACCATGCGCACGGCGCCTGCGGTGGAGATGTGGGCGATGTGCAGATGCGCCCCCGTCAGCTCGGCGAGGAGGATGTCGCGCGCCACCATCACGTCCTCGGCGGTCGCGGGCTGGCCGGCCAGGCCCAGCTCGGTCGAGACCAGGCCCTCGTTCATCACGCCTCGGTGGGCGAGGTGGCAGTCCTCCGCGTGGCTGATGATGGGCACGCCGAAGGGCAGGGCATACTCCATGGCCCGCCGGTACACCTCCGCGTTCATCACGCACTTCCCGTCGTCCGAAAAGGCCACGCACCCGGCCTCGGCCTGCTCGCCCATCTCGGCCAGCTCGTCGCCCTTGAGCCCGCGCGTGGCCGCGCCGATGGGGTAGACGCGCACACAGCCCTCCACGCGCGCCTTGGCGAGGATGAAGTCGGTGACCGCGCGGTTGTCGTTCACCGGGAAGGTATTGGCCATGCAGGCCACCGCGGTGAAGCCCCCGGCCGCGGCCGCGCGCGTGCCCGTGGCGATGGTCTCCTTGTATTCGAAGCCCGGCTCGCGGAGGTGCACGTGGATGTCGATGAAGCCGGGGCAAACCACGTTGCCCGTGGCGTCCACGACCGCCCCGCCCTCGGGCGCCTTGAGCCCGACGCCGAGCTTGGCGATCGTGCCGTCGATCACCAGCACGTCCTGGACGCCGTCCACCCCGTTCCAGGGATCGATGACGCGTCCGCCCTTGATGAGGAGGCTCATGCGCCCTTGCTCCCCGCGAGAAGGTAGAGCACCGCCATGCGCACCGCCACGCCGTTGGTGACCTGATCCAGGATCACCGAGTAGGGCCCGTCCGCCACCTCGGGGGAGAGCTCCACGCCCCGGTTCACCGGACCCGGGTGCATGATCAGCACGTCCGAGCGGCAGTGCTTGAGCTTGTCGGGCGAGAGACCCCAGACGCGCGAGTACTCGCGGAGCGAGGGAATGAAGCCCGCCGTCATCCGCTCGTGCTGGAGGCGCAGCATCATGATGACGTCGGCGTGGGCGATGGCCTCCTCCAGCCGATGGCTCACCTTCACGCCCAGCTCCTGACAGGCGGCGGGGATCAGGGTGGGCGGCCCCGCCACCGTGACCGTGATGCCCATCGTTTTCATACCGTGGATGTCCGAGCGGGCCACGCGGCTGTGCGCCACGTCGCCCACGATCGTGACGTTGAGGCCTTCGAGATGGCCTTTCTTTTCTCTTATCGTCAGCAGGTCCAGGAGGGCCTGCGTGGGATGCTCGTGCGCGCCGTCGCCCGCGTTGACCACCGCGCAGCGGAGGTTCCGCGCCAGCATGGCCGGCGCGCCGGAGGCCTTGTGCCGGACCACCACCACGTCCGGGCTCATCGCCTCGATGTTCTTGGCGGTGTCGAGCAGGCTCTCTCCCTTCTCCGCGCTCGAGCCCGACGCCGAGAAGTTGATGACGTCGGCGGAGAGCCACTTGCCCGCGATCTCGAACGACGTCCGGGTGCGGGTGGACGACTCGTAGAAGAGGTTGACCACCGTCTTGCCCCGAAGGGTCGGCACCTTCTTGATCTCGCGAGTGGCGATCTCCTTCATGGACTCCGCTGTGTCCAGCACGTCACGGATCTCGCCGGCCTCGAGGTCCTGCATGCTCAGCAGGTCTTTGCGCTTCCAGGTCATTGGCTAGCCCTCGCTCCGCTCGGGGGGACTGTCCATGTTTGCTCGCCTCGCCTTCGGCTGCGGCTCGCCCTCCTCGCTCCGCTCGGAGGGGCTCTCCATATTTGCTCGCCTCGCCTTCGGCTGCGGCTCGCCCTCCTCGCTCCGCTCGGAGGGGCTCTCCATATTTGCTCGCCTCGCCTTCGGCTGCGGCTCGCCCTCCTCGCGCTCCGCCGGCTCCTGGATGACGACACGGTCCGTGCCGTCGTGCTCACGCAGCAGCACGGCGACGGTTTCCCGGCGACTGGTGGGCAGGTTCTTGCCGATGTAGTCGGGACGGATGGGCAGCTCGCGGTGGCCACGGTCGACCAGCACGGCCAGCCGGATGACTCGCGGCCGGCCGAGATCCATGAGGGCGTCCAGGGCAGCGCGGATGGTGCGGCCGGTGAAGAGCACGTCGTCCACGAGCACCACCGTGCGCCCCTTGATCGGGAAGGGGATCTCGGTACCACGGACCACCGGCTGCTCGGCCTTGAGCCCGAGGTCGTCACGGTAGAGGGTGATGTCCAGTGCCCCGACCGCGGGCTTCTGCCCTCCCTCGATGGCCGCGATCTTGGCGGCGATGCGCTGGCCGAGGGTCACCCCACGGGTCTTGATGCCGACCAGCGCGATGTCCTTCACGCCGCCGGCCTGCTCGACGATCTCGTGCGCGATGCGGGTGAGCGCCCGGTCCAGCGCGCCCTCATCCAGCACCTGCGCCTTCTCCCGGTACGCCACGCTCACCGAGAGTCCGCTGACGGAACGTCCGCCGGCTGGGGGAGACCGGGGGCCATGTCTGGGCCCCCGCTGATGGTGAACCCGGGGGCCATGTCTGGGCCCCCACTGATGGTGAACCCACCGCTGATAACGAAAAAGGCCCCGCTCAGGGGCCCTGGGGTCCAGCCTATGGTCTTCCGGTCTAGCATGCCTTCTCCTTGCCGACCTCTCAGGGCCGGATTAAAGGAGCGAAGTAGGTCTTGCCCACCTTAACGTTGGGACCACGACCTGTCAAGGCCCGGCTCGAATTTTCGGCGAGTCAATCGCTGAAAATTTGCTCGGCCTTCACCGTCGTCGCCCCCTCCGCGTGTCGCGCCCTCGCTGCCAGGCAGCCGCCCAGGAACAGCACCGCCGTCACCGCCACGGCCGTCCACTTGATCATCGCGCGCATGGTGTTGCCTCCCCTGCGCTCGCGCCTCAGCATCGCGCGTGCCACCGCGTTCGATGGGGCGCGCACCGCGATTGGCGCGGGGTTTCGGCGTGAGAGGCCGCGGGCGCGAGCCGCGCGCGGCACAAACTACACGGCGTCTCTACACGCCGCTAGCACGACTCGCACGCCACGGCTCGTCGACGGTGTGACGATGCGCCACGGTGACGCGCCCCGCCTTGACGACGAGACGCCGCGGCGCCACGCCGCCCACCGCTTCGTCGAGCGCCGCCGCCTCCCACACGACGAGATCCGCCGGCCGGCCTTCGGCCAGCGTCCGCTCGCCCAGGCGCAGCATGCGCGCGGGCTCCGTCGTGATCATGGCGAGTACCTGCGCCTGCTCTTCTCGTGTGCCCATGTGGGCGCCGACCGTGAGCAGGAACGCCATCAGCGCGGGATCGGCATTGCCGACGGGGGTGAAGGCATTGCGCACGTTGTTGGTCGCCGCCGCCACCGCCACGCCGCCGGCCAGCAGACGCTTGGCCGGGGCCAGCCCCCGGCGCACCGTGGAGGCGTCGGCCCGCCCCATCAGGTAAAGATCGGTGGCGGGCAACATGATCACGCCTACTCGCGCCGCCGCTAGCTCGCGGACGATACCATCCAGTTGAGGCGGGGGCAGGGCGGCCAGCTCGGTCATGTGGCCGACGACCACGCGTCCCTCCCACCCGAGGCGCGCCGTCTGCTCGCAGATGTAACGGACGTGGAGATGCGTGGGTTCGTCGAAGAAGTCCGCGTGAAAGTCCGCGTCCACCCCGAACTCCTGGGCCAGGCGGAACACGATGTCCACGTGGGCGCGGGGGTCGGTGTCATTGTACGGGCAGCCACCCACCAGATCGGCGCCGCCGCGGAGAGCCCGGGTCAGCAGCGCTTCCGTGCCGGGCGACCGGAGAATACCCTCCTGGGCGAAGGCGCAGACCTGGAGATCGAGAGCTGGGGCGTACTCGGCCTTGAGCGGGAGCACGGCTTCCAGCGCCATGAGCCCGACGATGGGGTCCACCTCCACGTGGCCCCGCATCGCGGTGGTGCCGCTGCGCACGGCGAGGTCCAGCACCTGTCGGGCGCGGGCGCGGATGTCGTCCACCGTGAAGCGCTTCTTGGCCTCACCGGTCACGCGGATGGCCTCGGCGAGCGTGCCCTCCACGCCCGGCGCCCTCGCGGAGAGGAAGGCCTTGTCCAGGTGCACGTGGGCGTCCACCAGCCCGGGCGTCACCAGGCGCCCGTCCAGCTCGTACGTGGTGGCAGCCGGGGCGGGCGCCGGCACCGACCCGCCGCCCGTCCCATCCGCGGGAGTCATGGCCCCGAAGACGCCGCCGCGGCAGACGATATCCACGCGGCGCCCGTCAGGCAGCCGGGCATCGCGGAGGAGCAGGTCCGGCAGCGCGCTCACGCCAGGCCGCGGGCGTGCGCGAGCGCGTCCAGAGCCTGCTCGAAGCAGGCCAGCGGCGCCCGCACCACGCCGGCGCCGATCTGCCCCGTGCCCGGCTTGCGCCCCGCGATGCCGGTGTTGATGAGCGGCGTGATGCCCGTCTCCACGACTTTTCTCACGTCGATCCCCACGGGCGCACCGCGGTCGTCCAGAGTGGGGATGCGGAAGTGCGGGTGTTCGCCCAGCGTGATCTCGCCCATCTCCTCGGTGATGCGCTGGGCATCCCGCAGCCCGCCCGCGCCCACGAAGCCCACGACTGCCGGCGCGGCGGCCATGGCGAAGGCCCCCAGCCCCACCGTCTCCACGATGGCGCTGTCGCCCATGTCGGGATTGGCGTCGGCCGCACCGTAGGGCGCGAAGTACAGGCCCTCGGGCGTATTCACCGGCGCGGTGAACCAACGCGGGCCCAGGCCGGCGACGCGGATACCGAAGTCCGTCCCGTTCCGCGCCATGGTCGCCACCATGGTGGCGCAGGCCACGTCGAGGCAGGGATCGGCCGAAGCCTTGGCCGCCGCCATGGCGAGATTCAGGAAGAACTGGTCGTTGCCGCCGATGAAGTCGGCCAGCCGCGCCACTGCCGCGGTGTCCGGCGCCGTGCGCGCCAGATGCGGCATCAGCGCGCGGGCGAAGAGGGACGAGGCGGCCACGTTCCGTTGATGCATCTCGTCGCCCATGCGCAGCGCCTGGGCCATGAGCGCGCGGAGATCCACGCCGGCCGTCGCGCGGAGCGCCGCGCCCAGCCGCGGTCCCGCCTCGGCGGCCAGCCAGCGAAGGCGCGTCAGCACGCTCTCGTCGTTGGCGCCGAAGCGCAGCACCTTGCCGAGCCCCTCGTTGATGGTGGCGAAGGCGCGATTGCCGCGCGGCCGGTTCTCGACGACGAAGACCGGCATGGAGGCAGTGACGATGCCAGTCATGGGTCCCGCCGCGCCCGAGTGATGGCACGGCGCGAGCGTCACCGCGCCCGACTGGACCAGACGCTGCGCCCCCGCGTCGTCGGACGCCCAGCCCTCGTAACGGATGGCGCAGAGGATGGCCGTTTGCACGGGCAGGCAGGCGCGCTCCCAGGCCAGGGGCGGTCCCGAGTGGAGCACAGTGCGCTCGGCCAGGCCCAGCGCCTCGTGCGCGGGCACGCAGTCCACGAGCACGGGCTGCGCCTCGACCAGGCGCGCGAGAGCCGCCGCGTTCGCCTCGCGGGTTGTCAGCGGGGACCGCTCCGCGGCGCGGCGTCCATCACCGCCGGGCCGCCTCGTAGACGAGCTTGGCCGCTGCCACGTCCTCGCTCGCGATCCCCACCGACTTGAACACGGTCGTCACGGAGCCGGGAGCGGGCTTGAGGCCGGCGAAGATCTCCCCGGCCTCCGCGTACACCGTGGCCTTGGAGAGGTGACGTCGCCGGATTCCTTGAGCACCGCCTCGCGCGAGTCAACGACCAGCACATGGGCCATGGCCTCGTCGTCCAGCTCGCGCCAAGTTGGACGCGGGAAGCCCACTGTGGCCACGAAGGCGCCCGGTTGCAGGACGGCGCGTACCGCGCTCTCGTCCAGATACGAGACCATCAGTCCTCCTCCATCAAAGCGAGCAGGCGCGCGCGCTCGGGGTCGCCGCCCGCGGGCGGGGTCCACTGCACCTGCAGCACCGGCACCCCGAGGCCGTCCAGCGTCTCGGCGAAGCTCTCGAGCCCCACGTTGACCACGCGCAGCTCGGGCCCCAGCCGCGTGAAGAGGTCGCGGTAGTCGGCCATCACGCGCTCCCGCCCAG
>Ga0310811_10007631_pt1 | contig 13870 bp, 17 predicted proteins | sample YCmetagenome_FD_207642 | JGI IMG/M metagenome (GOLD analysis project Ga0310811, IMG submission 207642) | Soil microbial communities from experimental microcosm in Duke University, North Carolina, United States - YC | ecosystem: Engineered > Artificial ecosystem > Soil microcosm > Unclassified ... | reverse complement strand
GGCATGAGCCACGGATTGGATTGAAGGCAAGGACTGGGATTGAAATTGAAAGGGAAGAATCTGGTGCATAGGTGTACAGATTGCTTCCATAACGTCTGGAGACATGCCCTCAAAGCGGATCATAATTTTGCAGTACGACGGGGGGGGGGAATCAGTAGGAAAGTGATGCAGTCGATATCGGAGGGCAAATGAGAGATGATCACGGTTCGGATGAAGATCTATATTACGGGTTACACTTGGGCGGAATGTACAGGCAATTATCAGTGGAGCAATATTAGGAGAGTGGAGCTGCATTTTAATACGAGGATTTGTAGGCTGTCTCAATCAAATAATCGATGCGGTTTCCTATTTTGGAGTCCAAGTTGTAATCTCGCCTCCGTCAATTCAATTCAATAGTCCTCCATGCAGCCTGGACCACAGAAGGAACAATGAACTTGATTAGATGGTGATCATTCGGTGATCATATCAAAAAAGGCACACCCTACGTACCTGGCCCTTATAATCATGATCACGTATCAAACTCATGCATCGAATCGAGGCCACCTCGAAACCTTGATTGAGTTCAAGCGGTTCAAACATATTTCTACAATGTTTGTGCTGCTTTAGTGCCGCGGAACGGGCTCCTGGAATTTCACCGACAACTTCTCTCCGCGAAAGACCTCGAGGCTACTTGAGGCTGAACAATCCTCATGGCTGGATATCATAAGGTTTCCGTTTACCGGCCTTTCGGCAAACACCTTATCACCTGCCCCCAACTCTCACCGAACAGTCTTCCTTGTTCTCCTTCCGGTATATTAATGGACTCGGAAGCTGAAGCGCGATAGCTCCTGAATCGTATCAAAGCCCTGTGAATTCGCGACATTTGAAGGTCAACACGAGGCCGTTGTTCCAGCATTGTATGGCAATTGCCATGCCCTACCTCGCCTATCAGTACTTGGAGCCGATCTGATAGCGCGTGTGTGCCACTGTCCACGGTTCCAGAACCATTTGATCATGATCGCGCCTGGCACCCCCTCATGATATGGGGCATTCTATCTTCCCCTCATCAATTATTTACTAGATCCCGAGTATCGCCGCCAGGCGCCTATCACCGATGCTAAGGTTTGTTTCAGGGGACTTGAACATCTTGGAACCGGAGGAGAGGAACTTGCCTTGCCAGAAAGCTTGAGACGTTGATCTGAGCAGTCGTGATTTTTATCGGTCCGGCTGCCCTAGCCGCATTGAACAAGATCTGCTGCAATGATTCAAGTACCATCCTCATACGAAAATGTCCTTGTTGATCATCTCTGGTTTACATAGCTGTCGTACCAAATGATAAGAATCTACTTTCGAGTTGCTGTTAGCGGTTCTTCACACACCACGGGTGCCCCACATTTGGGAGGTTGATCCCGTTCGATCAACGATTTACATACAACTCCACCTCGAATGGCTCATCGGATCTCTACCTGCAAATGCTTCCCGACAACATAGACATCTCTCGCATTTTCTTTCCAGCGCGTTGGCGACGTGTAGACGCTTGAGATTTCTTGATCGTGATCTGTTTCCTCTGAAATCTCATGCATTTCAATAAGTGATCCGGCGGGTGCTATCTCATTTGTTCGTGTGCACATGACGTATTTTGGTGTCCGGGAGGAACTTCCTAGCTTATCCATCCATACTGGTAGCACATGTGTATTGGACAGCACAGTTTACAAACGGCCCACTTCAGCCAACCAATCTGTTGTTGGTTCCTTCACGCGAAGAGGCCTGCACGCTCGCACAGCTCAACTTGCATACCATACTTGTACGTTAGTATAACAGCCACAGCTCACTTTATTACAAACTTTTGCTATGATTAGTCACACCAAGTGACCAGATAGAATGCACGGAAACGATGCAGCAAGTTTAGAAATTAGACAGCTAACCTAACATCAGCCTTGTTGGTATGTCAATTAAAAGTTGGTCCCTCGATGTCACGGTCGCCCCCGGTAGTCGCGTCAAGCTCGTTGTGCACGGGAAGCCCGTAACGCGCACATTCGGATTGTACGAGGATACACTGCGTGTTCTGCAAAGAAGACATTAAGAACACGCACTATTTCCTCTCCAAATTAACTATACGATTGCATGGACACAACAAAATTGAGTTTCATATCAAAGAAGGCGAACCTCGTACACTTTCACTGGTACTGTGCTGTTTCAATTCTGCATTACATTCTCAATCCCAGTAAGCGCCTTGTGGAACTGGGCTTCCTTGACATCGTCTAGAGAGCAAAGACTTCATCATGGGAAAGCCCGATGTATAATTCACAATACCTTCAGAGTTCAACTTGGCGCTTCTTTATTCCTGGGACATCGGAGACAAGGACCGTTGTAAACATGCGACTCAAACTCGAAGCGGATTAAAAGGTAGAAGCGTGGATATAGAACGTACTACCAAAAGGTCCATGCAATCCTACTTGAATTCATTCAAAACTGAAAAGCAAAGAGACATCAATGCAGAGTCAAATACTGACAAGGCCGCACACGTGTCCGGTCACGCAAAAATAGAGCGAGGGAAAGGACAGATCATGAAGATTGCTAATAACAACTAGTCGTGAAGGGTATGGACTCTTGACAGGGGCAAGGGTGTAGTCAGAGAAGCGGCGGGGTGCGGCGAGGTGGAAAGTAAGACAAGATAGTCTACACAACCACGCAGTGGTGTTTCTTGCTATTCTTGGGCCGGCTAAGAAGTGCAGCCCTAGTAGCATATTGGAAGACTTCGCGGACGCCCTCGCCTGTTCTAGCTGAGCACTCGAGATAGTGCCTTGCGCCAATCTTGTTCGCTACGGCCATACCCTGAAAAAGTGGACATATCATCCAAAGAAATCTGCAAAGCAGGAAACAAAACCTACCTCCTCAGGAGTTACAGGTCTCTGGCTCGTCTTCTTGAGCTCGTCAATCACTCGTCGGTCACGTCTGAGGTCGTTCTTGCAGCCAACAAGAATGATGGGAAGGCCGGCGCAGAAGTGCATCACCTCAGAAATCCACTGGTTTCGGGAGATGCCGTCAGGACCGAATGAGGCATTGCTCATTGGCCAGACGTACCTTTTCTTGAACATTGTCCAGAGAGTCTGGTGAGTCAACAGCAAAGCAGATAAGAATGACATGAGTGTCTGGGTAACTGAGAGGTCTGAGACGGTCGTAGTCTTCTTGCCCTGCCGTATCCCATAGCGCAAGCTCGACATGCTTTCCATCAACCTCTACATCTGCCACATAGTTCTCGAAAACGGTTGGAACATAGACCTATGTGCACACGAATCAAGCAAATAATGAGACAAACGGGCGGCTGACAATACTAATGGAAAATACCTCAGGGAATGTTCCTTTGGAGAAAACTATCAACAAACACGTCTGTAAATGATATGAGCTCGTTCCTTGTTTTGCTGCGCGTGAGTTAAGGGGCGTACCTTTCCACAAGCACCATCACCGACGATAACAAGCTTCCTCCTGATTTCAGCCATTATTCGAACGTAGAAAGTAGGATTGCGTGGATGTACGGGCGCTCCTTTAGGATGATGGTGTTCAGCGAGACAAGAGTCGCACGATGATACAAGTCGGTCTTTTAATCGCTCTTTCAATGGCCACACAATAGGCTGTGCCACAGGTGTAGGCCTGTGCGTGAGACCTAACTTCCTTTCTAAGTAGCCCTTCGTCGTCGCAAGACACAGCATTACGGGTACTTAAAGTATCTATCATACGTAGTGACACAGTCCAGGCTCTTCCAAGCCTCGGCTGTGAGTATAAAAACGCAATTTGGCCACATATGTCACATATTGAACCTATGACGCCAACGAACAGCACCCGCAACTCACGTATTCGCCTTCGGGTCCGTAACTTCCCATCTCGCATATCTGTATCTCATCAACCTTCCAAGTACCAAAGTCCACTTTCACGGGGTCTCGGAAATTATGTGATGTACGAACAAACTCGCGAATAAATGATGACGTTAGGATTGCGTTATAGGAGAATGGCTGTCGATATGGTCTGCGATGCGAAGTGTTGAGAATTGTGCAATGCAGCTGGGTTCCGCGTTGGCCGCTTAGTTAGATTAATTTAGAAGTAAGAGATGCGAACCTTGAGAGGACGGCGATCTTGAATAAACCCGGCGTCACTGAATGCCTTGTTCACAAATTCTGTTAGAGTATCGATACGCGAATGTAATTAACATGTGATGAGTTTCGACGTACCGCTAACAGATTTGAGGCGCTGTGCGTCTTCTGTATCCATCGAAGGGCCCAACCAGAGTACATGCGCGTTGTCTGCATTGCCACGATCTGGGTTCATGATGTTCATCTCCGTAAGAGGGATGCAGAGACTATGTCCGTCCAATAATTCCATAACGCGAGTTTTCAATGTCCCTAACAATGCTTGTGCATCTGCTAAAGTTCTTCTCGAGGAAGCCAGTGAATTTTCAAGAGTCATCACTCCTAGTGTCAAATGAAGGCGACGAGGTGCGATAACAATACCTCGATCGACGCCAGGGAGCGCAGGCTTACAGTTAAGCAAGCCATCCGTGAACGACTTCACTGATTCCTGCAATTGCACATGGTGTCCCTAGTTCTACTTTAGCGCGAGGGTTTTATATCGAATGATCGGTACTGACGATGGGTAGAGATATGACTTGAAGATTACGCACTAAACATGTATACTGCATTCAAAAGTCGAAGCTCACGGACAATGTGTAGGCCGCAATTTAGAATTACGGCTTGTTCCAGAGGAAAATCGTCCACGGCTAGAAGTCAAAGTGCTTGCCTTAGCAGTGTATTTTGTAGCCATGCTTTATAGTAGGAATATGGTGGCGGGAAACTAACCCTGAGGATGGCCGCCGAGTCAGAATCAAAACTCAAAACGGAAAATTCCGAATCGTCTTGAACCATAGAATCAAACTAACAAGTCTTTAGGATGTGCTTTCCCCTTAACAGTTTGTTGACGGCAGGCTTTTAATCAATGGAGTCACTACCAGGGCAGTGACCACAGCGATAAGAACTGTATTCAGTCAGGGTCTTATCGATGAGACCTCGACTGAACGCAGTATTTTTACGTCGTGTTCTCGATCACGGCTATTATCATGCGTGCATGTTGCAAACCGATTGTTATATAACTTGTAGGCTGGCCCCTGCTTTCAACGTGTTGGAGATCTATTATCACCTCTTTTTCCAGTCGTTCCTGTGGTACCGCCATGATTCGGTCGTTATTTGTGCACATTTCTATTGTGGAATCGTGCAAGCAGGATACGAAGGTTAACGCACCTTCTAATCTCCGATTGCTCTATTTTAAACGGAGCAGAGTCGTGGATTCCAAGGAGACTTTGACAATGTTGCGATGTCCTTATCGACTTTGCGGATTGGTGGGGAGCCGCTTGGATAACAATTTTACCATTTGATATGGTGGTGCGTGTGGCTTCCTAAGCCAATAGCTGATAAGTTGCTAATCCTGGCTTTGGTTCGAGGTGTGGAGCAGTTGTAGTTCTCGCAAATTACGAGAAACCGGCTTCTCAGCTTGGCGACAATTTTGGCGCATGATAGCGTGCTGTCTCGTGGTGACCATGTTGCTAGATATCCATGGACTTCCAGCACCGGAAAGAAGTTGCAGTGTATTCAATCAAGGGTTGTCACAGTCATGTTTCCACAATTAATCAGCAAGTGGTGCATGATCATTTGCAGTAATTTTTAGCGCTGTACAAAGCATCAATCCGTGCAGGCATCAATACATCAAGGAACTCTTGGTGAATGTCAGCTTCAAGCCTGGATCCGCCTCAACTTTGTGTCGAAATAGGACATATCGTGATAAGGATAGGAGGATATGGAGCGCAGCGTACACCCTTAATATTGAGTTGCGCAGTGCGTTAGCCACACTGAAATCTGCACTTGCTGGCGGTACAAGATTTCTATTCAAGCTACAGCTACTACAATGGTTATTAGCCTATATTTACATAAACGAATCCAAAAGGATACGGAGGGAAGATAATCGCAGGTGAGGGTGTCACTGACAGCAGCGAGTTCAGTGAGATTGCCGACTTCTTCGTGGCTTCGCGATGCCGCTTCGAGCTCTAGACATCGCTGCTCCACTTCAGCTGTCGCTGTCGTCCATCATCTTCAACATTCCCCATGCTGCTACATGAAGGTCCCTGGTCTGATAGCAGGCGACTCATTGTGGGTTGTCCCAGGTTGCATCGCATTGTTCTATTCCTTACGAGAAGTAGAGAAAGCTGGTGAAGGCCTTCCGTTCGCGCCAAGTTTAATCCTTCGGTAGTGCCTGACTGCATAATAATAGAGTGAGAGCCGTGGTGAGTGCGGATAAAGATCTGATGCCTGTTGCAATACTTGTGGCTAGGAACGCGTCCGCTGGGTGCATTTGGCAGCTTGACACTTTGTGTTGCGGCCATGAGTGTGCGAATAAAGTGCCCAAAGAAGACCATGCAGGGTCGCTGCATGCTGCATGAATGCTGCCAAGCGCGTCGGGCGGGACGGCGAGCGCCCCTACGAAAACCAGGATACCCTCTTAACACTGTCTTGATACAATATCACTAATAGCAAAATCTGCCTTTTGGTTGCGGTATGTTCAAAACAAACTTTTGGGCGTCTTTTCTGACATGTTACGATTGACGGAACTTTTTATGTGCAGCACTCGAGTGACATCTGGAGTTACTGGCATCGCCTCATTCTTTACCTCGTTCTGTTATCCCCACAAGTTATTCCCCATCGATCTCACCCATTCCATTTCGTGCTGTCTCAAGCCTGCCACTCTGTTAAGGACGACTATCTAGCGCATCAACCAGTACTACCAAGCTTGCATGTCCTCATCGGCTTTCATCTAGACGTTCAAAATTTCATTCGGCCCTTCCTGTATCCCTCCCCTCTGTAAGTTTACTATATTTCGTGGCTCAGGCTTCCTATAACCTCCGACCTTTCAGACCGCTGTTTATATCTTCCTAGTGAATGATGACCCTACTGAATGGCGCCCGTGTATCTTCTAGGGCAGAAGGCAAGCAACGTGCTCGAGATGAGGGTAGCGGTGGTGCTGGTGGCATGGTGTTAAACCTTGAGATGGTGACCACTAGCTACGATTCAGTGTGAGTCTTTGAATTATCCATACGAGCTTTGAAGCACTCTATTCGGAGTCCGGCCCTGCCTTTCGAACAGTTTAAATTTGCCTTCTGATTTCGTTTTGGGTCCCGCATCTTTTCTTTCTCTCAATGCTCATCGCTTGAATATAGTGCCTATACTGTGCCCGTGTATGTGGGCTCAGCTCAGCAAAACCTTTCCCTTCAGGTTGATACAGGGTCATCGGACCTTGTAAGCCGTGCCTTCCTTGGCTACACCGCCTTTCTAATTTCTAAAAATATAGTGGATCGCATCAAAATCGTGTTCCACTGCCTCATGTTCATCCACGAATGGTCGCCTATATGATCCGACCTCTTCGATGCCAACTAACGCTAGCTTTACCATCAATTACCTCTCCGGAACCGTCAGCGGGCCCATAGTATGGGATACAGTCCAACTTGGAACATACAATGTGCAGAATCAAGCGCTGGGTTTGTTTTGTGTCATTTTTTTGTATTACATCATGCTTATCAATGTTTACAGCCGCTGCTAGCACGGTATCTGATGAGCCGCTTAGCTCAGATTTTGACGGTATCCTTGGTCTCGCTCTTCCCCTCAATTCGGTCATCGAACAAACAATCCCCCCGGCTACGAACGATAACCCAGATGGCGCATCGTTTTCCTCGAATCTGTTCTCCATGACTCCCGCCTCCACAGCTCCCTCACAGCCGTTCTTCTCCCTCACTTTTGCCCGTCCTGGTTCGAATGAAATCCCATCGCTTCTTGGAATCGGTATGCATCCTTCGTCTGTGGTTCCAGATCCTTCCAAAATCAAGTATTCAACGCTTGTGAACCAGGGCGCTGGCATGTTGTTTTGGAAAACGAATGTTCAAGCCATCGTGGTCTACGTAAATGGTCAGGCGCGTCCTGTAGTACTAACTGGGTCTGTCACTGGCGCTGCCTTCCCCACTGCGCTACTCGACTCTGGGGTGCCATTTATTATCACGACGTCATCCATTGCAAACGGAATATATGGCGCACTGGGCATAAGTCCAGCCTCAGATGGTAATTGTGCGTATTTTATTCAACTCAGCTCGTAATTCGTTATCTGACTGTCTGTTAGACTATGTCCCTTGTTCAACGCCGCTCAACATGACCATTACTCTCGACGGCCAACCCGAGCTACCCATTCACCCCCTTGACCTCACCAACGAGCCGTCTGGGCAGCAGAACGCCCAGTACTGCGTCGGCCTTATACAAGCTGATGACTCACAGCTTACCCCCACTTCCGACATCGGGGATATGATCCTCGGCGTTCCTTTTATGCGCAACGTCTACACTGTGCTCGCGTACGAACCCCCACCCTTTAACACGTCTGTCTACACTGGAGTCACACCAACACTCGGACTCATGGGACTCACAAATATAACTCAAGCGCTTGATGAGTTCAACAACGTGCGCGTCCTCAACCAGCCGCTTGATGGCGCGCCGTCACAACAGGAAGTTTCTTCAAACGATACGAAGATGTCGGTGGGCCTCGAAGTTCTTATTGGTCTAATCGGCTTCTTCGCACTATGCTTCACACTTTTCGGGCTGAAATGGTTCATGACGCGGCGACAGTGGAAGAAACAGGGAATGGTTGACAAGGATGGAGGGAAGGAAGGCGAAGGCGAGTATAGGGCCTACCAGCTTACGAGGCGGAATTCACAGTCAAGCGATGACGCTCCCCCCGTTAGCACTCTCAGGACGCTTGCGTACAGCTCATACACAACAAGGAAAGAGAAAGTGTCTGAGTATACTTTCGACTCAAACGGGACCCGTGTCGAGCTAGATCCAGTCAAAGAGTTTGGAGAATGGAACATCAAATACGATCACTCGCCTCCGTCCATATTCGACTTGAGCGATCCTTGGGATCCTTATGCTGCGAATCGAGATACGATTGTAGGCACTGATGCGCCCTTACCCGATTCTCCCATTTCCCTCGATTTTTTGACCACGAACCATCGACGGACGTCGGATGAAATCAATGGCGTGCAAGAAAACACATCTGTTCCCTTACTCACAGACCGGCATCACCGAAGAAGCAGCTCGCAGAGCAGTGATAGCGACATTGCGGAGGCTGGTGTAGGTATGGCAGGCGTTGGCACCATTGCACGCGGGAGCCAAATTGTTACTGGTTTGCCTCATAGCCTACGTCGGAGCGACAACTTCGACGGGGACTCGTCATCCTTGGCTTCGCGTAATGAAGTCGTCACTCCCTCACGGCGATTTCCGACATCACACGAGCATCATGATACTCTTGATGTTGTTGACATTCGTTGACGAACCTATGTAGACTTTATCAAAAGCATTGCTACTTCCCGCCCCACTCGGAATAACCATGTGGATCCGTTCTCATCTCATTTCACCTCACGCACATCTCTACCGACGCTCTTTGATACTTGGATATATGTGGTATACTGGTGCACCTTGTTTTTATCTGGACTTTTTTTTATTTGGGCTCATTACTTGGACTGTCATGCATGGTCGTATCAGTATAATACAGTCAAGCCAATCGGTGCAGTGCTATCGGACACTTGTACATCACCTGTATGTGGAGCGAATATATTATAACAATCTTTCCCTTCTGTAATTATGGTATCAGGTCTAGTTGTTACAACTATGTTGCAACATCGGCACTGGGGCCCTGAGCAAATCCAAATACACTCACCCAATAAATCTTGCGCGAGACCATAGGCGCTTGCCTTGATCATGCGATTGATGTCCAACAGGCTGTGGTCGTGGGAAAGCGAGGACTGGCGCTGAGGCGCTCGCGCCAAACGTTAAACAAGGCACAGCTGGATCAACGTCCAGACTCCAAACGTCCATCTCCTAGGCCTTCGGATATTGTTCATTAAAATAAAGAATTCTCCTCCATGCGATCGCCGTCAAATAATTTTTACCCATCTCCCAGCAGGTAGGTACCTCTTTTTTCGTTTCTCGCCCTTTCGGTGCACATTTCACTTTCTACCCTCATTAGCGGTGGATGCGGGTACAGTTCTGCGAGCGATCAAGATTTCTAAGTTCTTGAACAGAATAACTGTCATCTATCTAATATATGTTGGACTTCGTGGTAGATTTTTGAATTTGACTATCTTCCTCAATCGCGTATTCATCTCCCTCGTCTCCGGCCAACTCACTCACCTGGGACCTATGCACTTTACATGCTTGAAAATAGATGACAATGAACGCTACCAACATGTACCTTTGTCTTGATACCTTTCGCCGTGGCCAACAAGCGTTCATCGTTTATATGAGCCTTATCGGACGTATTGTTCAGCTTCTTATGTACTCTCATTTTCTCCCTCTATATATTTCGCGACATTCACCGACTCACTAGAGATCCGACGTCCAGACAAAACGAGTAATTCGACAAGCCTACGACGCCGTCCACGACCCTACTATGGTACTCGATACTAGCCTACTTCTGGTACAATCCACCTACGTTTTTGAATAATACGAGAAGGCGACATCGAATATCAAGAAGAAACTGTGACCAATATGAAGTAGCTGCTATCTTCTCGTACCCATATAAGGATAATGGCGAATTTTGCTCGCCATAGGAGACTAGAAAAGTTTTAGTCCTCCGAGTCAATCCGCTGATTGGCACGTTTGTACCCCTCAAGGATGCAGGCGACTGTTGACAGGTACCAGCGTAAATGATGTAAATTGTGATATATGAGTTATAGAGTTGATTTTGTTCCAAACCTTGCAGACTCACTCACTGGACTATTATCATTTGTGAACGCTGCATTTTCAAAATTCTTCTACAATAATTGAATATATTTGGCAAAAGTATAATTGTATCGGTCTATACGTCTCATGACTACCATATCATGGACTCGTGAATCCAACGCTGCACAAAAGAAATGCCACACCTTCTAAACTTCCCATGGTTCGTCCGGAAACAAACCCACAGCTGGAATCTGTGCTCGAAGTTCAGAAATTCTTTCTGCACCGATGCTATAGAATTGCATCAGTTCGATTATTTTATCCAATGTGTCGCGATCCGCATGCTCAAGGAATGTCAATCCCTTATCGTACTCCTGGATCTTGGTGTGAACTTCTCCGCTCATTGGTGAGGCAAGGTAAGAAGCGACCGCGAGTTTGATAGCCCTGCGAGACAGTTCATGGCTTTCTGAAATGAGATAAAGTGTTTGCAACACCAGGGTCAAGTCGATGAGGTAGCACATGAAGCGCCTAAGTACTGTGTGGCTGAACAACTCTCAGCATTCTTTCGCTCAAAGATAAGTAGCAGTACGTACGACGTCTGGTACACATCGCGAACCCATAAGGCAAGAACGATACTTGCTGCGATTGGCACCACAATGGGAGCCGCAGGTCCCGCCAGCGCAGACATGATGCCTGCAATAGTACCCACGATGGGGAGCCCGATAGCACTGTGAACATTCAATGAGATAAAAATTCATCTGTCGCTTAATAGACCGGCTTACATGGTCTGGGAAGGATTCGCTGGTTCATCATCTAGCTTATCGACCATGTTCACAATTAATGTCCTGAACTCCTTGCTGTGCAAGTACTGTGTGTAACTCATGTGAGGATAGGATGAAAACAAAAAAAAAGACCATTACACGATGGGAGTCATGGAAGTTCCACACAGCAACAATGTCAGTGTGAAGTACATTCAAACAGTCCCGTACCACACGATTCTTGAATGCTGCGCTTGATGCCAACACTTTCCAATATCCTATAACACATGAAAGCTCAGATTGTGTTCAGGAACCATCATCATCGAATCGAAACAGACTTCTCTTGCCAACCCTGCTAATTCGTAAATCCCGAGCTAAGAACCAAGCAAGTAAAATTTACTTAATTGATGCATTTATTTTGAGTCTAGGATCCACTCGTTGGGCAATGGAGGTCATCACCGAGGCTTCAGGCGCAAAATGCTGACGGACAAGGTTTTCAGTCATTTGTAACAGAGAGGCCAGTGTTTCCTTATGATGTCCTTTGGCTGCGATCATATGTTTCAGAGGCATGCATAGATAGGTTAGATTATTGGTACCCACTAGATATCGTAGCGTGGGGTATATGACGCCCGGCGAAATTCTGTAGGGGTCGGATGCAAATATCTTTCAGCTCAGCATCTGCTTTTTTCTTGACAAGTTTCTTGAGCGCGTCCTGGCCCGACCTTTTGAGAGACGAGTTATCCAGAGTACGTTCCACGCGGTCGAGGAGCATATCGTATTTGGTGAGAACGACGACCACAGGTACTTTGACCAGAGGGTAAGTTCCACCTGCATAAAACGAGACATCAATCAACGTACTGTTTCCCAGCTTTCCATCACGCTTCAATGTGAGAAATGCCTCTGTGCCAGTCTCCAGTAAACGCCCGCCTGCACGGGGTATTTCAAAGCAAAGCCTTTAGTGTATTTCTTTAGCTTGTTATACAGACATGTCAGGACAGAAGCCCTACCAAACAGCATGCAGTTGATCTTTTAAAGCAGGCTCAGATCTCCGATGTTGAATGAAATCTTGGACTATTTTGACGTTGTCTTCTTCCCCTGGTTCAAAACCTTTGCTGTCATGGAGAACAAACCTATCGTTCTGTTCTGAGATAAACTCAGTATCGATGTTAGCATCGCCCGGACGGTCATGTGAGGTAAGCTACGACAACAGCATCAGTAACTGTATTTCAGTATCGTGAGAAGCTCACAGCTTCTTCCACTCCGAATGCCTGGTTAATCAGTGAAGACTTGCCGACACCGGTCTATTTGAAGCACGTTGTCAACACAGATATGAGATCCACGAGGATGTAATACCTTTCCTATCACCAAAATTCGGAAACTTCGTGCACTTTAGTATCAGTCAATTGATAGCACTTGATGATCATCCTAACTCACCGAGGGCAAATACGAATTATTTCATCAGTGGTGGATTGGAGCTCTAGGTTTTTACCAGAAGACGAGACAGGCGGCTTAGCTCGCTATCTACGACTGAGACGAGTTCTGATGCAAGATGTGGATTCTCACCTTCGTTTTTGTACTCCTGGAAAGTTCGATGGCGATCTTGAATTTTTTATGAAACTTAATATATTCTGTGCATGCGGTAAGTGCGTAAGCATGGTGAGAACGCTACGAATGATTATGCCTTAACCTCGTTTGTCGGGTTCTCCTCTTGCACCAGACACACGGAAGATATCTTCAGTATCGAAATAAATGTCTTCATGCTCAGTCCTCATTCCAAATAGACTCTTGTGTTGTAGATGAATGGAAAACGAGTCGCCAAAAGAAATCTCCCTATGACGACATTGATACAGACAGGCACATTCGTCTGGGTCAAGCCCTTACATGGGTGGAGAAAATCTCTGTTGCAAAGTTTTTCCCGCTTCGCGCTCAATGGAGATGTGCAAGTCGCCGATCCGTACTTCAGCAATCTCTACATTCTTTCCTGACTTGCTGAAATCGACGGAGACACCTATTTGGTATAAGTATTCAGTTCGATTGATCATTCAGCCGATGCGAGAGTTGATTACCAGAGACGTGGAGAGGACGGGGAATGGGTGAGGTATGGAGAGAGTTGGCCATTGTGACCTCGTGTTAGGGAAAACAGTCCCCTCGCAATTGTAGAGTGGGGGCTAGGCGCTACCTCCGAAATCGATCTGCTTGCTATTTGTCAGAAACTAGTGTTGTGGGCAGAACTCTGCCATTCTGCCACGTGGCAGGGCAGAACTGGCACTGCCAGGCAGATGGCAGAACCTCCAGGGCAGAATGTGGCAGAACTCGAGACCGTGGGAGCAGTAAAGGATG
>Ga0310811_10007630_pt1 | contig 13871 bp, 16 predicted proteins | sample YCmetagenome_FD_207642 | JGI IMG/M metagenome (GOLD analysis project Ga0310811, IMG submission 207642) | Soil microbial communities from experimental microcosm in Duke University, North Carolina, United States - YC | ecosystem: Engineered > Artificial ecosystem > Soil microcosm > Unclassified ... | reverse complement strand
AGCGTGACAGTGCTCCGCTCTAATCGCGCTACGTCGATCATCACGATACGAACTCACCGGCCGCGACTCGCTCTCCCGATCGCGCCGTCAAAGCTTGAGCAGCGCCTTGATCGAAGTCCACTCCTTCGAAATCCACGGGTTCAATTTATCGAACGTCCCTGACGAAAGCGTGATGCCTGCCGTGGATTTCGCCGCTTCATACGACGTCAATGAATCGAGAGCCATCGCAGCAAAAGTTGAGGTAGCGGGGCGAGATTGAAACAAGCGGTACACGTCGTCGTATGTCTTCTCGAATCGCATCCTCAACCATTCCAGTCGCAACCAGCGGGATACCACCTGCTCGCTGAAGACCACCTGCGACGCTGCCAGAATTACGCCGAGATCGGACTGGCGATTAATTACACAGACGAGCCAGAGCACTGCATATACGAGAAGCCTGATGCGCTCGAAGCGCGCCATCGACAGAGCAATGGTTTTGCTGAAGAGGCTATTTTCGAGCAACTGCGCGGCGAGCTTCCTGTTCGGGTCACGGGCATCGTTGTTGTAGTAGCCATCGGTCACTTCGTGACTAAGACTGACATCGAACGCGCGCCCGAAAAAATCCTGACGACGTTTATCCTCAGCCCGGGGCGTTAGATACAACCGGGAAACCTGACCCAGAACAAACAGGACGACGGCATCAACCAGAAACCCGACCTGAACCCAATCGTAGATTCTCGGGTACACGCTCTTGTCGAGCAGCAGCGACAGAACCGACAAGATCGCGCCGACGTAAAACAGCCAGTCTGTCGCGGTATCGGCAAGCTCGACGTCATCGAAGTAACGTTTTCGTATCGGATCTACGTTGGACATTTTTGTTTCAGAGAAAGCGTTCAATAACTCCAGCAAATCATGTCTGGCTATGTCCGACCGGAAGGTCCTCAAGCGGCCGTTCGTCCGATGCCATACCGTCGGCGGGGAACCGACGGTGGATGCTCACCGCCGCCCGTCCATTTTCCCGTCGCCAGCCATTCCTCAAAATACCCCAGCCACTCGACGGCCCACGGAATGTACGTTTCAGACAACTTCATACCCGTAGACCATTCACGCGCCTTCGGCCACCACATGCAGAGTTTTGTGCCCGGACCGTCGTGCAAGTAGGTATGCGGCGGCCGCTTGCCGTTTGCGAGAGCACTCAGGTCGGGTTCCAGTACCAAGAGTTCGGGCACCTTGCGTCCGGCCTTCAACCGAAGAAGGCATCTGTATCTGCGCGCATACGGTCCGGGGGAGACCACGAACACAAAGCGCAGCTCCTTGCCGGAACACAAGGTAAATGAACTGTCAGGCAATCGCAGCGACTCAAGATCCAGCGCCCGTGCAGCAAGACTCGGTGGTGGCGTGACGCGGCGCATTCAATCACCGTAGAAGGTGTGCGGCTTCGACCTGGCGATGACGGAAGATGGGGCCGCGCCGCCGCCGATGATAGCCACGCGCCCTGCTCTCCGGCCCGCTTCCCGTCGCGCCCGATCGTCCTTGAGAATCTCCGCCTCCGCACGCTCCCCGAAAACAGCGCGCACGATACGCATGACGGCATCCAGGCCAGCGTTTGCTTCGATCGCGTCAAGGAGCTTGCGCAGGTCCCTACAGATTCGGGCATGCCACTCGTCAAATGCCCCCTGGCGCTCACGTGTGTTCATGCTGCTCGCGAGGTTATCGTACGGCGACGACGGGTTCTGGAGATACCAGACTTCCCTGCCACCGAAATCGCGCTCCCGCGTGAAGTACCGCGGCATCGCCTCGACGATATCAAGCAGAAGATCCAGCGGCGTGGAATGCGGTTTCGGAGCCAGATCAACGTACGCCGCAGCTGCGAGGGTGGTGATGAACACGGACGAGGGAGCGAAATCCTCGTGACCGCTCGCCTTCCCGAACGCTACGTTCCGATGTAGTTTGAGCAGCTGTACGAGGCGGCTGAGCAATCGCTCGAAAACCTCATCGGCCTTCGGAAGGGGGGAAATGGACTTGCGAACGGAATCGGCCGCGAATGTCAGATGCTCGACGGCAGTGAAGACCGGCGCAATCGCTGCGGCACGCGCAAAGCTGCGGGTCAACCCGCGCGGATTCGTCGGTTCGTACGTCCGCAACTGGCGATCTGGGACACGGCCATGCGTGTCGCCGTACGGGGCCCAAGATAGCGGATCGTCGACAACCGGAGTGATGTCGGCGAACATGCCGCTTGCATATTCAAGTGTGACGCACCGTTCCCAACGCTTGGCCTTCAGACTGTGCGCGCTCGCATATCGTGACAGGACTGCATGCAGGTGGTTGATCAGCAATCCTGGACCACCGTCTCCACCGTATCTCAACATGGCACGCTGATCGAGTCGCGCGACGAGATCGATGTCGAAACCTTCACGCGATTCATCCGACGGCCTAAGCAACGTCCCCAAGGCCCTCGAGCCATGGCCATGAATGTTCGTCGTCAGACCGGCGAATTCGTCACTCTCGGCAAGATACTCCGCGGTGCTGATGTAGGAGGACTCGAGCGCCAGAAGTTGGGTCGACGTCAGTTCGTGCGAGCGCGCGATCGTATCGGCAAGGTGAAAGAACTGCGTCTCCGCACGGTGCGAAAAGGTAGATCGCCGTTGCGGCGTCTGCAACGTCGCTCCGTGGCCTTCTCCCCTGCCACCGTCCAAGGGGCTAATAGTCAGTGCTGGTGTACTCATTGCGCCGTCCTCCCGCTCTCGAATTAGCGCTTATGTTTCGCGGGATCAACCAGGGTGTAGGTCTGATGACGCCCGGGCGTAGGCGGCAGCGGGCGGCCTTTCACCCCCGTCACTTCGGTGCGAGTCACGTTATTGCGGTACAGCCCGGACGACGGTGCCGGCGTCCCCGGAGTCAGTGCTTTCGGCATGATGCTCTCCTTCCGCTCAAGAGCTCCGCGCCGAATCCGACCACCGGACCCGCACGCGAAAAGGCGGTCGGTCTTCTTGCCTTTTCGGTTCGGAAGTCCGACAATGAAAATACTGGACTTCAGAATGATCGAAGTCAAGCATTTTTTTTATCGAAATTCCGAACATCATGCCCACTCTAGGCGAAAAGATCCGCACGCTGCGGAAACGGCAAGGGCTCACGCTCGATCAGCTGGCCCTTCAGGTTAGCGCGTCCAAGTCATCGATCTGGGAGCTGGAGAATAAAGAAAAGGCGCGCCCGTCGGCCGACAGGATCGATGCGATCGCGCGAGCGCTCGGCGTCACCTCCGCGTATCTGCTGGACGACACGCAAACCGAGCCGTCCAGGAAGGTTGCCGACGAGGCGTTTTTCCGAAAGTATGAGCAGCTGGACGAGCCCGTTAAAAAGCAGCTCCAGGACATCCTCGAAGTTCTCGACCGAAAACGTGACTGATCAGCCTCTATCGCCGCAACGCGAAGCAATGAAGCTGGTGCAGCTCTGGCGGGCTGTACATGGCGCAGCCTTTCCGATCCGGGCTGGCGAACTGGCCATTGAATGGTCACGGCAGGTGTCGCCGGCTCGCCCTATCGGCGAAGTTCTAGCCCAGGATCTCGACGGCTTCGAGGGCGGACTGTTCTGGCTCCCCAAAAGGGAAGAATGGGTGATCCTGCATGCTCCCAATGAAGACATCCCTGGACGAGCGAACTTCACGATCGGCCATGAGTTCGGCCACTACGTGCTGCATCGCACGCGCGAGGATGCATTCCGATGTTCCCAGAGCGCGACGCTTGGACTGGCTGCAAAGGCCATCGAGCGCGAGGCAGATCTGTTCGCCTCGTATCTGCTCATGCCGATTGATGATTTCCGCGAACAGGTAAAGGGAAAGCACATCACCCTTGACGTGCTCGGTGAGTGCTCCGCCCGATACGGGGTCTCTTTGACGGCGGCCATTCTGAAGTGGATCGATTTCACCGAGCACTCCGCGATCATCGTTTTCGCCCGCGAAGGGATGCTTCACTGGTGGAAAGGCAGTACGAGTGCGAAGCGGTTCGGCTTCGGTCATCTTCACGAAGGCATGGAACTGCCGAAGCAATCGCTGGTTATGCAGCCGCGCTCGGCGACTTTTAGCGTCGACGCCCGGGACGGGATTGAACATGAAAGTGGGATTTGGTTTCCCCACTCGACAACTCGCGAGATGGCGGTCGTATCAGATCGTTACGACATGAGCATTTCGCTTTTGTTGCTCGAAGCATGGGGCATTGATTTGGATTAGTAGGTCCCTCGCGGAACAGCTTCATAACGTTCCTACGGTTGAAAAGTAGTCACCCTGCGGAATTAGCCAGTTTGAGCGACAAGCGTCCTACGTCGTTGAAGGTATGCCACACGCGGGGCCGCCACCGCCGGTGGTGTTACTTTTTGACCATCGTGCGGCTCAAGCTGACGCCGAAGCATTGCGTCATCCCCCACCTTCGTCCAGTCGATTCGAACTGTGAGGTCATCCTCGATCAGTAGATGCCCTAGCTCAAATGCGCGGTCCATGAGCAGCGACAGGCAAATTCCGTTCGACGGGTCAAGCCGTATGCTTTGATCTTGGCTCCACGGCACTATATGCGAAGCGACAAGGAAATCTTTGCTCTCAATTCCGGTGATTGCGCATCGATATCCGTAGTTGGATTTGACCGCGCTAGCAAATGCTCTTTGCGCACTCCCACGAGTCTTGGCCGTTACAACTGAATCTGCAACGCTATAGTCTTGGTCCTTGATTTGCTCCTCGAATACTTCGACCTCTCCGGGATCTGGCTCTGCGGCCTCCGCCGCAGCATCTCCTTGTGTCGCCGCAGGGTATCGTGCGTCGAGCACGTCGAGAAACACACCAACCGATGTTGCAAGCTTCTCCGAAATCGACGCGGGAAGTATCCACGCGCTGTGATTTTGAGATGGATCAAAAAACAGCCCATATCCCGGGTGTCGTAGATAAGCTGCGAGCCCTCTGGCCGTATCAGCGTCTAATTCATCCAAGACGTCAGCGGGCGCATCCGAGGATTCGAGTCTTGAAAGGGCGTGCTTAACTGCAGTACTGGGAACGGTGCCTCCGCTGGCAAAAGTTTCTGATGCTAAGGCTGAACCTTGCGAAGTTCTAGCGGCGAGTTCCCGAATCGCAGGCGGTGCGATATCGAGATTGGCCCATGCGTATTCCGAGCTCGGACCGCTTAAGTATGCGCGCAAATGCAGCGTCGTCGGCTCATCGTGAAGCTTGATAGCCATCAAATAGGGCTGACCAGCACCACGGCTGGCAAGCAGTTCCAACTCGTTTTCAGCAGACTCGAAATCGGTATGAGTCGGATTGCCAGGAATGGTCTCCGCAGTATCTTCCCTCGGAGTAGGCGCCATCTTCCACGCGTGTGGAGCGCCAAGGCTGGTTTCCCATTTAAGGTGCGGGCGATCCGCAGAGTTAAAGACCAGAGCGCCCGGTGTCGTTCCCGCCGGCCACTTATACGTAAGCGGCACTGCCCCTTCATCACCCACATTCACCGGGAATAGTCTGAGAAGTGCGTCGAGAAAGCCTTTTTTCTTTGAAAGCTGAATATAGTCCTTGGTGTACTTCGTATTACTCAATCGCCCATAGGTCGCACGATGCGCTGACGGACCATAATAAACAACGAGCACCCATTCAACCGGCTGCGCGGCCATTAGGCTCTCCCAATAATAATCGCTTCCGGTGATTGATGCGCTTCCACTTCTCGCCGACTCTGAGCAGCTAGCGACCGATGCGTCGTGAATCGGACAATTTCGGCGCTCGGGAATAAGGATCGCACCGATTCAGTATCACGATTGGACATAACCCACCGCACGCCACGTCGCGACAAATCCTCACAAAGTTCCGCTAGCGCAACGAGGTCTGCTATTTCGAAAGTCTTTGCTGTGTATTTGTTAAATTTTGCTGTCGGTTCTTTTTCGACATCCGGCCGGGAAAAAACAGGTAAGTATGGTGGATCAAGGTACACAAAATCGCCAGGCATGGCGCTGCACAGCACTTCTCGAAAATCAGCCGCAGTAAGATCCGCTCGGGCCAAGAGCCCACCGATCGAATTCATCGTGTTGTCATCAATGAGCTTGAAACGACGATCGCCCCAAGGCACATTCATGGCGCCTGTTCGAGAGTTTTCTCTCCAAAGATGATTCCATGATACGCCATTCAAGTATAGAAAACGTGCACCCTTCTCTACGGTACAAGAAGATGCTGTATTCGAGCGAATTTCGTAGTAGAACTCTTTCGAATCATTTTTCAAATACCAAGCCAACAATGGTCGAAGTTCCGATTGATGGTCTCTCATCGCAACCCAAGCCGCGATAAGGTGCTCATTGAGATCTGCGAGATGCGAACGGCCAGATACACGGGAAGCACACGCTAGGAAGACGGCTCCTCCGCCAAGAAATGGCTCGTAGTAATTGTTGATGCTGGCAGGTACGTATGGGAGGATGCGCGGGAGCAAGCGCGACTTCCCGCCGGCCCACCTAATGAACGGCTTGATCGGCTTCGGATCGGTCGTGGCTACATACTGCGCCTCAGTCAGCATGTCCAAAACAGCCTGCGTCATGAAATTCTCTTTTGCTTTAGGTATCAAAGGCGCATAATACAGGGTTATCCACGATCCTCCCAGACTCGGAGCTCACATGTCCGACATCCAACTTGTTTGGCCAAACAAGGAGCAACTGCTGAAGGCGTCGGGGGAGGCAAGCTACGAGTGGATACATCCAACGGACCGTCGCCTGCTTGAGCCGCTCAAGCTTGAACTGCTCACAGCGCGCCCGCTGAGCGCTACCAGCAATGTCCTAGCGATCGGGGATGGTTCGGACGTTCTCGAAGCGCTAAAGGCCCAAACAACCGTCCTCGACAGCGGCATTCGACTCGTCTACATTGATCCGCCATTCAACACGCAGGTCAATTTCCGCCAGTATAACGACACCATGCAACGGTCGATGTGGCTAAGCATGATGCGGGACCGTCTGGCGGCACTGCGTCCGCTTCTTGCCGAAGATGCGAGCATCTGGGTGCACCTGGACGACAGCGAAGTGCACCGCGCTCGCGCAATCATGGACGAGGTCTTCGGCGACCAGGCATTTGTTGCGTCAGTCGTGTGGCAAAAGAAGACCACTCGCGATTCCCGCGCCGCCTTCTCGTCGAACCACGACACGATTTTGGTGTACGCACCAAGCGGCCCTAAGCGGTGGAAGACCTCAAGAAATCTGCTACTGAAAGACGAGACTCAGTTGCAGAACCGCGACGATGATCCACGTGGGCCGTGGTCTGACGCGCCTTTCACCGCCCCCGGATATCGCAAGGCGCAGCAGTACGACATCGTTACTCCCACAGGGCAAGTGCTGCGCCCCCCGCGAGGACGTTCTTGGTACGCTACCGAGCAAACTTATCTCGACTTACTTGCCGATGATCGCCTTTGGTTTCCTAAAGGTGGTGATGGGTCACCACGTTTGAAACTATTCGCGCATCAACTTAGAGGACTGGTGCCATTCACAGTGTGGGGTGCCACAGATACGGGAACGAATGATGACGCAAAGCGTCACTTAATGGCGATGTTCCCAGAGATGGAAGTGTTTGACACTCCCAAACCTGAGTCGCTACTGGAGCGAATCATCCACATCGCAACCAATCCAGGGGAACTCGTGGTCGATATATTTGGCGGTAGCGGGACAACTGCCGCGGTCGCACACAAGATGCGCCGTCGATGGATGGTGGCCGAACGTAATGCACAGACAGTCCTTGATTTTCTACTACCGAGGATGCAGCGAATAGTCGACGGCAATGACCCCGGTGGTGTCACCGAGACCACATCTTGGGTCGGTGGAGGTAACTTCGAGACCGTCCAAGTTTCACCGCGGCTAGGGAAGCTAGCAAAAAAATTTCAACCCGAAGCCCTTAAACGACGCCTTGTGGCTCTAGAGGAAATCAGGACCTTGTCAATACCGAAAGAAAAACGGTCTGTCGCGGCTTGATGACCGGGCCGTGGCCGCGTGTGGGCCTTAAGCTGCGCGGCCCGCTCGATCACAAACGTCAGGTACGCTTATCTCGTTTTGAGGCAGAGCTGTCGCGTGCATGGATCACACGAAGTCTGTCGCGCGCTGCCCCCTTGTCCAAGTGCGCCCCCTCCCCGCGTCCTGTCAACACGCTCAGCATCAGGTTAAACGTCAGGGAGTCGATTTCTTTCGGCGGAACCGCAAGAGCGTGGGCAACATCGGATCTTGACGTTCCTTCATCGCGCAATGCTTTGAAAACCTTCTCTAGCACTTGGGACTTTTCATGCGCCATAGGCTCCGGCTCGTTTGTGCGGTAGCCGGCTTCTGCCAGTTGAATACACAACGTCCTGTAGATCCATGCGCTCGTGAGTCCAAGCGCGTGCACTCGGTAGTTCAACGCCGCAACCGACACTTTCCAGTGATGTTTCGCGCGTACCAGCCCCGGCAACGTCGTCACACGAGGCGCATAAGCCAGAACACTCTTGCGGGGCATGAGGAACGCTGATGCAAACGCATTCGCTTCACGCTCCAACTCCGGCCCTTGGGTTTGCCCATGTCGATGCAGGACCAGATGGCCCAACTCATGTGCCGCATCGAACCGGCAGTGTTCAGCCGATTTATACGTGTTCAAGAACATGAAGGGCGTACCACCATGCCACATGGAGAATGCGTCGACTTCTTTCGCGTCAATCGCGAGCGAGAATACGCGCACGCCCTTTGATTCCAACAGGGCTATCACATTCTTAACCGGCAGCTCGCCAAGCCCCCATTGCGAGCGCAGCGCTTCAGCCGCCGCCTCCGGGCCATAGGCCGTAGAAATAGATGGGAACGGAATATCCTCCTCGAAATCCTCCAAACGCGCTGGGTCCGTCAACGTACCGGGCTCGCGCCCGAGGTCGGGAAGATCGGGAGCCGGCAGGTTGAAATTTCGCTCCAGCCACTCGTTGAGCATGAGCCCAATCGCGCCGGAACCCAGCGCACTGTCGCGCTGGCGCGCGCTCATCTTCGACATCGACCGGAAGCTTGCGACGCTACCCGATAGCTCGCTCGGATCGCCGGCGAAAAAGAACGCTTCGGGGAAGCCGAGCGCGGCCGCAATACGTTGCATATTGGTCGGCTCCGGCTCCTGGTCTCCCTTTTCGTACGCGGACACCGACCGCTCGCTGACGCCAATGCGTTCAGCAACTTCCCGTTTGGTCATACCTCGTCGCCGCCGCGCGAGCGAGAATCGCTTTGAATTGAACATCACTTACCTGATTGCGCTACTTACGGCTCACAGCCACGTCGACGTCCGGCGATTGGGGAATTGGCGACACCGCGGGATTACCGTCCAACTCAATCGCACCGAGCACAATGCGTTCAGACCACGAAGTCACGAAACGCTGTGTCGAGTCGTAACCGTTCGGGCGAGACAGTTCAAGATGGAGCTCGTCGATTTTGAAATGATGCAGCAATATCCACGTGTCCAGAGCGCGCTGTTCCTCTTCTACGGGCGGCAGGGTCTCAGGAAACAGATCCGCCGTCCGGTTGTCGTCCACCGCCTTGACGGTACGTGGACCTTTTTCGCTCTTATTGGACGGCGTGCGGTCTTTGATGCCCGTTGCATCATCGCCCGATGCGACAGCGATTGCGACAGCAAGCGCCGGATTAACGACCAACTCGTAGTTGCCTTCATCTTGCTTTTCCCAACCACGCGGAATGAGAAAATCCCGCAGGGCGGCAACTGTCTCATTGGTCAGCACGGAATGACGATACAGCCTGGGATGGTGAGCCGTGAGACGCGCCCGGTACAGAATCGCCTGCAACACTGCGTCGATGAGCACCTGCCGGTCAAGCTGCAATTGCGCCAATCGGGTATCGACATCGGCTGGCTCGTGAAAGACCACAGCGGCAAACATGGGCATGCCCCAGAAGTTGACTTCCGATTACTCTACCACAATTGTGGAATTAAAACCGGAAGTCAGAAGAGCAACTCGAGGCCACAACACAGGACTGACGATCCAATTTCTTTTCAGCCCTATATCACGCACCCGAGCACGCAGAAGACTGCTGCTCCGCCGCTGCGATTGCGTACCGGCGAACCGCCTCAGGAGTCCGGTGATGCTTCCTACCCCACCCCTCGATTATCTGGTCGCATTCGTGATCTGCTTCGTTCTAGGCACGCTGTGGACGATGTGCGTCGGTTGCTACGCGAGTCACATCCGGCGAAAGGCAATGGCTAGCCATGCCTGATCGCCATCTGCCCTATCCCCCCTTCGACGATGACAACGAAGACGAATCGCTGCGCGAACACATGCGCCTGCGCGGTCATGAGCCTTCGCGGGAATCGTCCCGCCCATTCGGGCAGGAGCTACCTCGCTACCGTCCGGATACGGGCGACGTGATCTACGCATGCCCTACGTGCGAGTCGTTCCGCACGGAGCCTCGTCACATTGCGCGACGAATCGGCGGTGCAATAGGCGCCACTGCCGGCGGTACCAGTGCGGCCGCCGCAGCCCTGTCCGGCGCAGAGATAGGTGCCGCAGTCGGTGCACTCGGCGGCCCATTTGGCATGCTGTGCGGCAGCATCGCTGCAGCAATCATCGCGGGTCTGGCCGGCGCTGCAGCCGGCTGTGCGACTGGCGCGGCGCTCGGCGAAACCGTTGATCAAAAGGTGCTCGACAACTGGCGTTGCCGCGCCTGCGGGCACATCTTTTCGGTCCGGCTGGACTAACCCAGCTTTCCGGTTTTCCCTTTCCCCTGTTTCCCCTACTGCCCGGCCGCGTGCCGGGCTTTATGCACTTGTCTGGAGGTTTTATGCATCTCGTCAGCAACATGGCCTTTGTCGGCGACACCCCGTGGCACGGCCTTGGCAATCAGCTTTCCCCAAAACAACCTATCGAAATCTGGGCTCGCCAGGCCGGCATGGACTGGACGATCGAATCGGCAGACGTTCGCTTTGTCGCCGGGCAAGCCGGTTCAGACCTCGGCTCCATCCATGCTTTTCCTGAGCAGCACGTGCTGTACCGCTCGGACACAAAGGCACCGCTGAGCATCGTGTCGTCGCGCTATGCCGTAGTACAGCCACGCGAAATTCTGGAGTTCTATCGCGACCTCACCGAAGTCGGCGGCTTCGAGCTGGAGACTGCCGGCGTCCTCAAGGATGGCAAGAAACTTTGGGCGCTCGCCCGTACCGGCCAGTCCGTCTCGCTCAAGGGAGAAGACCGTGTGTCAGCATACTTGCTTCTCGCAACTGCCTGCGATGGCACCCTCGCCACTACAGCTCAATTCACGTCCGTTCGCGTCGTGTGCAACAACACGCTACAGATCGCGCTGGGCGATTCCGCAGGCAGCGTGAAGGTGCCACACCGCACCCGGTTCGACGCTCAGGCCGTCAAACGGCAGCTCGGCATCGCAATCTCGTCGTGGGACGGTTTCATGGTGCGCATGAAAGCCCTGGCGGATCGCAAGGTGAACGACGCGGCAGCCGAGGCGTTCTTCCATCGCGTGCTGACCTATCCCACCAGTTCCAGTGTCCCTATGCCGACCACCAACGACAGTGCAGTCCGAGCCGTGCAATCGCTGTACGCCGGTCGCGGCAAGGGCGCGACGCTCGCCTCGGCGGCCGGTACGGCATGGGGTCTCGTGAATTCAATCACGGAATTTGTCGATCACCAGCGCCGTGCTCGCAGTGACGATCACCGGCGCGACGCCGCGTGGTTCGGCGCCGGTGCCACGATCAAGCAGCGCGCATGGGACGAGGCGATGAAGCTGGTTGCCTGAATCCATGTCCATGACGTCACACGGCCCGGCCGGGATCTTCCCGCCGGGCTTTCTGCTTTCTGGAGGTTGCAAATGGCTTTGCTTGAATCGGCCGGGCGCGGTCGGCCTCGGCCTGCACTTCGGCTCGTGGAAACAAAATCGCTCTCGCGCGAGGACTGGTTGTCGGTGAGAAAAAACGGGATCGGCGGCTCTGATGCGGCCGCAGCCGTCGGGCTTTCGCCGTACATGAGTCCGCTCGAACTGTGGCTCGTCAAGACCGGCCGCGATGCCAGCCTGCCGAAGCCCGACGCGAACGATACGACCCAGCCCGTGTACTGGGGCACGCTGCTTGAACCCATCGTTGCCGCGTCCTACACGAAGCAGACTGGAAATCGCGTCAGGCGCGTCAATGCCGTGCTCCAGCATCCGACGATACCGTTCATGCTCGCCAATATCGATCGTGAAGTCGTGGGAAACCGCGACGTGCAACTACTCGAATGCAAGACGGCGGGTGAATTCGGTGCGCGACTGTGGCGCGACGGTGTGCCGGAGTACGTGCAGCTCCAGGTCCAGCACCAGCTCGCGGTCACGGGCAGACAGGCGGCCGATGTCGCCGTGTTGCTCTGCGGCCAGAAGCTCGAGGTGCATCGGGTGGTGCGCGACGACGCACTGATCGCACGGCTGATCGAACTCGAAGCGGCATTCTGGCGCTACGTCGAAACCGGTACGCCACCGCCGCCCGACGGCTCGGACTCGGCGGATCGCGCACTGCGCTGCCTGTATCCCGGCGCGGGCGGCACGGTCGATTTCGCGGGCGACAGGTCGCTCTCGTCCACGTTCGCCGATCTGGTCGCCGTGCGCGCCGAGATCGAGAGCCGCCAGACCGTGGAATCGAAACTGAAGCAGACCATCCAGCAGGCGATGGGCGAGTCCGACCGGGCCGAGTTCGAGACGGGTTCGGTGTCGTTCAGACGCAGTCGCGATGGCGCCGGCATCGATCTGCAACGGCTACTGGCCGACCACCCCGAGCTTGCCGCGCAGTACGCCATCACGAAACCGGGTTCGCGCCGGTTTCTCGTGAACACCTGACTCCCTGCCGATCGCGCGTCTCCCTCTCCCGCTTCATTCCCCACTGTTTACGTACACAGGAGAAGTTCATGCTGAAAGGCCTGAGCATCACGCCGCCCGTCATCGGGCGGATTTCCATCGGTCGCGTCGTTGAGAAAAACGGCAAGCGCCTGCCGGAAAAAGACGATCAATTTACTCTCACGACCCAGATCCAGAACCGCGACGGATGGATGCTGCATCCGCTCAACGAGGAACTGCGTAGAGCCACCACCGGCAAACTGCGGGCGATTCCCGTGCGGTTCCTCTTTGCCGATCCGGATCTGAACCTGCGCGCGGAGTATTCGTGTTTCGACCGCGAGACAGGACGGCCTGTCTGCGTCGGTAACGGCGAGACCTGCCGCCGCGCGAGCGATGCCGGTATCGAGGAACTGCCGTGCCCGTCGCCGGACGGCTGCGCGTTCGGCCAGGGCGGCGCCTGCAAGCCCTATGGCCGGCTCAACGTGTTGATCAGCGACGAAGACGAACTCGGCTCGTTCATCTTCCGCACCACCTCGTACAACTCGATTCGCACACTCGCCGCGCGCCTGCATTACTTCGCCGCAGTATCCGGCAACCTGCTCGCCTGTCTGCCGCTGGAACTGAAGCTGCGCGGCAAGTCCACCACGCAGAGCTACCGTTCCGCGATCTACTACGTGGATCTCGGCGTGCGCGCAGGCAGTTCGCTCGAAGCAGCCATTACCGAGGCGCGAGAACTGGATGCGCGACGTCGCGCGGCCGGGTTCGACCAGGCCGCACTCGATACCGCCGCGCGGGCCGGCTTCAGTAACGGCGCGTTCGAGGACAGTATCGAGGACGGCGCCGCAGTCGCCGACGAATTCTATCCGGCCCGGTCCGGTGACGATCATGGTCACGGAGACGGCAACGCCCATGCCGATGCTGTCGGAGCACCCGCGCCATCCGGCCTGAAACGCCGGCTGGATCAGCGCGCTGCGCTGCTCGGCGGGAAGGCCGCATGATCCGTCGCCCGGCACTCGCTCTGGCCGTTGCGGCAACGGGCACAGCGGTCTGCATGTCGGTGCTGGCCGGCTGGCAGCGCG
>Ga0310811_10007629_pt1 | contig 13872 bp, 10 predicted proteins | sample YCmetagenome_FD_207642 | JGI IMG/M metagenome (GOLD analysis project Ga0310811, IMG submission 207642) | Soil microbial communities from experimental microcosm in Duke University, North Carolina, United States - YC | ecosystem: Engineered > Artificial ecosystem > Soil microcosm > Unclassified ... | reverse complement strand
GGGCAATCGCCGCGGCGATGGCCGCGACCTTTCCGGGCTCGGTGCCGTAGGCGCGGTCGCCGATCACGGCATCGGCGCCGGGGACCGGCACGTCGGCGATCGGCAGAGCGTCGACGTCGATCCCCAGCGCGGCCAAGTCCGCAGCGATCAGGTGACCGGCCAGCCGGGCAGCCGCCAGTCCGGAAGCAGGATCGCGACCGTAAAGTTCGCCGTAACGGGCGCCGGGCGGGTAGACCGGCCAGTGTGGCGGCCCGAGCCGCTGCACGCGCCCGCCCTCCTGATCAACGAGGACGGGGGCTTGCCATCCCACCACATTTCTAAAAGATTCAATTATTTCTGTAACTTGAGACGGGTCACTGATGTTCCTCTTGAAGAGGATCAGACCCCATGGCCGCGCCTCGCGCAGAAAAGACCGCTCGTTGGCAGTGAGGGTGAGACCCGCCAGGCCAGTAATGAATGCACGCGCCGCCATCGGCGCGGATTAGCCCGCGCCTCCAGCGAGGGTCAAGGCTCGCGCTGCTAATTCCTCTGGACGAAACACTGGCCGCCGGCCGATTTCAGGCTCGAGCACACCTGCCCTGCTTCGGCTTGGCTCGAATAAGGACCAACCATCGCCCGGTAGTAGGTGCCTTTGGAGCCGAGATTGACCTTGTGGACGAACATCGGCTTGCCGGCGAGCGCGCTGGCGTACTTGCCCTGGAGGCCCCGGTAGGCCGCCTCGGCTTCGGCCTCGCTGCGCTGCGAGGTGACCTGAACCGCATAGCCGCCGGTGCTGCCCGTTGTCGCCTGCGGCGAAAGCTGGGTCGGCGCGGCATTGGCGGTGCGGGTCTCACCGCGGTGCGAAGGCGTATTCGGATTGAGCGATAGCGGCGCATTTTCCGAGGCCGGTGCGGCCGCCTGCGGCTGCGGGCGCTGCGGGACCGTCCGGACCGCGGGGGCCGCTTCACGCGGCGGCTGCGGCATCGGAGGAGCGGCCTGCGGCGGTGGCGGCGGCGCGTCCGCGGTCACACCATTCGGGCTGGCATCGGCCACCATCGTCTGGTCCGGGCGGATCGCGATCGTCCGCACCTTCTTCGGGTCCGTCGCAATGATGCCGTCGCCCGTCGGGGCAGCCCCCTGGCCGACCTGCTGCGCTGGCGGGAAGATCGCGCCCGCGGGCTTGTCCTTCACATCGACCGGCTGCTCCTCGCGCGAGACCATCTTCTCGCCCTGCCCCGACGCGTTGACGCGGTCGGTGATCAGCTTGTTGGAGCCCGAGTCGTTCGACGCGACGGGGATGATCTTGCTTGGCGCGGTGTCCGCCTTGATCACCGGAGGTGGCGCGGACGAACCCGACGAGCCGAACACGGCGCGATAGCCGAAGGCGCCGGCGGTGCCGATCACCGCGAGCGCAAAGATGCCGGCGACGGCCATGATGCCGACGCGGCGGCGCGGCGGCGGCACGTCGTCGTAGAAGTCCTGCTCCTCAGCGCCGTAATGCGCGTGATCGGGCTCGTAACCCGCGTCCGCGTGCTCGTCATACTGGTCGTCTTGATAGTGGTCCTGGTGGACCTCGTATTGCGAAGGCGTCGGTGCGGGCGCAGCGGCGGCAGGCGCCGCCGGCGCGCGGCGGATGAAATCAGGAACGCTGTAGGCCTGCGCCTGAGGCGCGGCCGCCGCCGGACGCTGGCGCACCGGCATTTGCACCGGCGCCGGCGCGGCAGGCTGCGGCGCCCACTCATGCGTCGTCTCCCGCGGCCATTCGGCTGCGGGCTGAGGCTGGTGCTCCTGCACCGCATTGGCGCGGCCATATTCGCCGAACGGATCGTTCTGCCCGATCAGGCGCGCGAGTTCAGCGAGTGGATCATTGCCCGAACTCGTGCCGTGAGGCCTGGGCTGTTCCTTGCGCGCGAGCGCGTCGTTGGAACGATAGGAACGTTGGCTATAATCGTCCGCCATTCGATCACCGATCTTGATTGCGCGCGTTTCGCGTCGGATCACCGCTCCCGCGATGAAGGCGGCCTGGCGGAACGAGATAACTACCTCATCTCGTCCGGAGCCTCGACCCCGAGCAGCGCGAGGCCCGAAGCAAGGACTGTGATAATCCCCTGCACAAGCGCGAGCCGCGCCGCAGTTATCTGTGGATCATTCTGGATAATGAAGCGTAAATGAGGCAAGTCTTTTCCGCGCGTCCAATGCGCGTGAAATTCGCTAGCTAGCTCATAGAGATAGAAGGCAACCCGGTGCGGCTCATGGGCGGCGGCCGCCGATTCGATCAACCTGGGGTAAAGCGCGATCCGCCGCAGGATGGAAAGTTCCCCCGGATCGGTGAGCTTTTCGACCGGCGCGTCACGCAAAAAGGCGACGCCCTCCGGCAAATCCGGCATCTCCGCGCGCGCATTGCGGAAGATTGAAGCACCGCGCGCATGGCCGTACTGGACATAGAAGACCGGATTGTCGCGCGAGTGCTCGATCACCTTGGCGAGGTCGAAGTCGAGCGGCGCGTCGTTCTTGCGGTAGAGCATGTCGAAGCGGACCGCGGAGCGGCCGACTTCGTCCACGACCTCGCGCAGCGTGATGAACTCGCCGGCCCGCTTTGACATCTTCACCGGCTCGCCGGCGCGCAACAGCTTCACCAGCTGCACCAGCTTGACGTCGAGGTCGGCCTCCCCGCCGCTGATGGCCTTCACCGCCGCCTGCATGCGCTTGACGTAACCGCCGTGGTCGGCGCCCCAGACGTCGATGAGATGGCGGAAGCCGCGGTCGAGCTTGGATTTATGATAGGCGATGTCGGTGGCGAAATACGTGTAGCTGCCGTCCGACTTCTTCAGCGGACGGTCGACGTCGTCGCCGAACGCCGTCGAGCGGAACAGCGTCTGTTCGCGGTCTTCCCAATCCTCGACCGCGCCGCTCTTCGGCGGCGGCAGGCGGCCCTCATAGACATGCCCCTGCGCACGCAGCGCATCGATCGTCTCCGCAACGCGATCCTTGGCCTTTTCTGCCGTCGCGGGCGCAGCGGCGAAAGGATCCGGCTCGTCGCCCTCGATCAATGAGCGCTCAGAGAAAAACACGTCCGGCACGATGGCGAGCCGCATCAGGTCGTTGCGGATCTCGGCCATCATCATGTCGATGGCCCGCCGGCGGACGAGCGGCAGCCATTCGGCCTCCGGCATCTCCGTCAGCTTGCGCCCGTAATCGGCCGCGAGCTCGGCGCCGCATTCCTTGAGGTACTCGCCGGGATAGAGCCCGTCGGGAATCGTGATCGTCTCGCCGAGGGCCTCGCGGTAGCGCAGATAGGCCGAGCGCGCGAGCACATCGACCTGGGCGCCGGCATCGTTGATGTAGTACTCGCGCGTGACCTTGTAGCCGACGAAAGCCAGCAGGCTCGCCAGCGCGTCGCCGAACACTGCACCGCGGCAGTGGCCGACATGCAGCGGTCCGGTCGGGTTGGCCGAGACGTATTCGACATTGACCGGCACGCCCTGCCCCAAGGTGCTGCGGCCGTAGTCCTTGCCGGCGGCGAGCGCCTGGCGCAAAGCCTCGCCCCAGACATGCGGCTTGAGCGTCAAATTGATGAAGCCGGGGCCGGCGATATCGACCTTCTCGACTTTGTCATCGGCGCGCAGCGCGGCGGCGATCGCCTCGGCCAGTTCACGCGGCTTCTTGCCGGCGTCCTTCGCCAGCACCATGGCGGCGTTGGTCGCCATGTCGCCATGGGTGGCGTCGCGCGGCGGCTCGACCACGATCCGGGACAGGTCGGCTTGCGAGCCAAGCACGGAGCCGGCTGCCGCGCGGACGCGCGCAAGCATGTCGGCGAACAGATGGAGCGTCGGGGTCGTTGCTGCGGCGGACATAATGGCGCTGCGGGTAGAGGATTTTGGGTGGGGTGTCAAAGGGATGAGGGCGCGGCTTTGCGCTACGCCGCGGCGCGCATTGCGGCCCGCCATCCGCGGATGGCGGTCCCTTCGCGAGGCGTCACGCCGAGCGTCTCGAACTACATCAATCACCACCGTAGGCCTGGCGCCGGGCGCGCGCGGCACTCAGCAGGTGATGTTGGCGACGTCGACGTTCACTTTGCAGCCTGTGACGATGGCTTTTACCGCACGGGCGAAGTCAGCGTCATGCATCAAGGCCTGGTAACTCTTCCCGCCAACGGCTGCTTGCGACGGTTTCGATATGTCGACCATGATCATGCCCACGTTGAATGCCGTCAGCACGAACATGAGAAGCAACGCGGTCTTGCGAGACATAGGACTGCTCCCTCCGACGTGGACAGTTAAGACCCACGCGCCCACCGCGCGCCGGTCCAGCGTGAAAACTATACACGCCGAAAGTCCCCCATTGGCACTACGGCTCCCAAGCCACCGGCGCAGCGGGATGTGCGGGTTTCGCCGCGACGCGGCTGACAATGCAGGCCGCACCCGCCTTGCGGATGCTCGCGCAGAGAGCGTTCGCGGCGGCGCGTGTGTCAGCGCCGATGCGCGCCTGATAGAACGCGCGCGTGCCGCGGCTACGCAGCACGCCGCTGGTAATAACGGGATCGTGGCTGCCGATGAGGGTCGATAGGCCCGTCATCAGCCGCGCGTAAGCGCCGAGCACGCGCTCGCGCGAGAAGCCCGCGGCAAGCTCGACGCTCCAGATCTTGCTCATCGCCGCCGTGATGCGGCGCTCGAGTTCATAGGCGAAGTTGCTCGGGCTCTCCTTCAACGACGCCATCAGCGTCGCACAATCCGCCGGCGCGCCGGTGATCTTGTCGGCGCCGGCCTTCGCCCATTCGTCGGCGTCATGACCGGTGATCGCCTGCACGTAACGGCGCGTCTCCGCCGGCAGCGTGCGCGTGCCGGCCATCCAATCGTGCACGCGCTGCGGCCCCGCGTTATAAGCCGCTGCGGCCAATCCGAGATTGCCGAACTCGCTGCGCAATTCACGCAGGAAAGACGCCGCTTTCGGCAGCGCCTGCACCGGGTCGAACGGATCGTCGAGGTCGCGCTCCGCGGCGGTCCCCGGCATGAATTGCGCGATGCCTTCGGCGCGTTGTCCGTGCCGCGTAAGCGGACCAACAGCCATCGGATTGAACCTGCTTTCACGCCAGATGACCCGCGTGAGAAATTCAACCGGAAGCTCGTTCGCCGTCGCGGCGGACTCCAGCATCAGGCACATCGCAGATTGTGACGGCTTGTCTTGCGCGCGGCCGGGCTGAGCCAATGACACAATTGTCAGCGCGAGCACCGCGGCGGCGGGGCGCCGAATCCGGCATAGCGTCACGTACCAGACATAGTTCACGTCCATGCAGAGCAGCGGGATACCGGGAACACCACGAACACTTGCACCTGCAACGCTATCGCGCAGCGAGCGTTCCGTACGGCACGACTTGTGCAGCGGATTGTGCAAATGCATGCCCACCACGCACATTGTGTCGTTTCATTTTCGCCGAAATTGCGCTGTAACGCGAGTCTCAAGGGCGCGGCCCGAATGCGGAGTGACGTAAACGATCGATGACGTGATGCGAGGACAATGAGACGACCAAACGTGAGAATGGTGTGCCCGCGTTGCCACTCGCAACTGCAAGGCGATCAACTCAGTTGTTCGAACATACAGTGCCCGCTCAGCAGGGAACCGTTTCCTTTGGCTGATGGACAGCCTGTGCTCATCGACTTCGAGAACAGCATCTTCGATCGTGCGCTTTACGAGCGGGGCTCCGGCTCCGTCATGAATCGCGACGTAACGGGCAAATCGTTTCGCTCCCGTCTTCATCACTTCATCAATGGGCGCAACAAAGTCGCGCCGGAACAATGCGCGCTCTTCCTGCGACACGTGAAGCGCCAGAGCGGCCGCCCGGCAGTGCTGATCATCGGCGGGGGCAAGATCGGCCAGGGCGCCGGCAGTCTCTACGACGATCCCGATGTCGAGATTGTCGGTACGGATGTCTATGCATCGCCTTACACGTGCTTGCTCGCCGATGCGCATGGCCTACCCTTCCCGACCGCCAGCTTCGACGGCGTGTGGCTGCAAGCCGTGCTCGAACATGCGCTCGAACCCGCGACGGTCGTCGCTGAAGTGCATCGTGTGCTCAAACCGGGCGGCATTGTTTATGCCGAGACGCCCTTCATGCAGGAAGTGCACGAAGGTGCCTACGACTTCACGCGCTTCACGCTGAGCGGACATCGGTGGCTGTTCAAGAATTTCGAGCAGATCAATGCCGGCGTCGTCTCCGGTCCTGGAGTCGCGCTCGTCTGGTCGATACGCTACCTGAGCCGTGCGCTCGGCTCGGGCGAGGCCTTATCGCGGCTTGTTTCGTTGCCATTCTTCTGGCTGCGCTATCTCGACCGACTGGCGCGCGGCCGCGCCGCGGCCGATGGCGCCAGCGGCGTGTTCTTCTTGGGACGCCGGTCCGAGGCGCGGCTCAGCCCGAAGGCGATGCCGAGTTATTACGAGCAACAGGAAAGCGGCGAACGACGCCCCCGCGTTCGCGAGTCGCTCATGCGCCGCGCATTGTCTTTCAGAAGTCCGCGCGAGCGAGCATCGAAGGCGCGCTCGCGACGGATTCCTCAGGCGTAACCGGACGAGTGAGCGGGACCCTACGCCGCCGGACGGGACACCACCGTCAATCCGTTCGAGAGCACGTTGCTGTCCACCGCGGCGATGGTGCGTGCGACCCGCTCCGGCAGTCCGGGAAACTTCTCCAGCCGCGGGAACACTTTTCGCACCAGGAAGCCCTGCAGGCTCAGGTCTTTCTTGAGCTGAAGCACTTCGTAGTCGGCGGTCAAGAAGCAGGTGCGAGCGGCGCGCTCGTTGAAGTAGTTCCAGTGATCGACGAAGTAGGACAGCGGCCGGTTGTTGCCGCGGACGCGCGCCCAGGTCAGTTCGAGTTGGCGGCGCCAGCTTCCTTCGTTGGGAAAACGGAAGATGACGACGCCGCCGTCCGAAAGCACCGATCTGAGCGAGCGCAATGTGCCGACCGGATCGAGCATGTGCTCAAACACCTGGTCCGACACGATGCAATCGAACTTGTTGTCGCCAACGATGTCGCCGATCTTGCGCCAGTCGCCCGAGATGATGGTGACGCCGTTTTCGCGCGCCACCTCCGCCCGTGCCGGATCACCTTCGAAGCCGACCGCATCGTAGCCGCGCTTCATCAGCATCGGCAGAAGCTGCGAGGCGCCGCAGCCGAGATCGAGCACGCGCTTTCCCGGCGACCAGCGCTCGATCAACGGAATGAGCGAGTATGGATAGTCGTTCTCGTCGAAGATCCGTTTCCAGGCGAAATGCGCACGCTGCTGGGCGACCCGTTCCGGCGAGGCAAAGGCATCCATCGTCTCGTCCTCGACCTTCTCGATGTGCTCGGGGCGGTCGGCGACGAAACGGCCGGTGCAGGACGTGCACTCGTAAACCAAGAAAAGCCGCTGTGTCGCCTGATCGAGCGCACGCAGCTTGGTGTCGCGGATATCGTCAGAGAAGCATAAGGGGCAAACGGAAACAACGCGCTCAACGCTCACGTCAGGGTCCATCGCAAGCTCTCCTCGCAAAAGACCCCCCGAATCCAAAAACGATAATCGGCAAAGCAGGCGCGCTCAAGGATTGTTGTTCGCCCGAGCAACGGCAGTTTTGCGACGATCAAGTTCCATGGCGCGAGTATTTTCGTCGTTTGAATTTCTGATCCGGCTCAGTGCAAATCCGGCGTCAGTTTGAAATAATTTGCGTGCTCGATCAGCGCGTATCGGTCGGTCATCCCCGCAATGTAGTCGCCGACGCGGCGTGCACGCGCGGCCTCGCTCAAGGCGTCGATGCCGTCGGCCCACTCGTTCGGCAGATCGCCGGGAACCATGATGTAGTGGGCAAAGAGATCGCGCACGACGCGCTCCGCGTCGCCCATCACCCGCATCACCCAGTCGTGCCGGTACATGCGCGGATAGAGGAACCCTTTGATCGCCTTGTCGGTCTCGACCATCTCCGGCGAAAAAGCGATCATCGCACGGTCCGCATTGCGGACATCCGCGGCCGAACGCGGCGCCAGAGCCACGAGCCGCCGCCTGCTTTCCGCGGTCACGTCCTCGATCATGCACGTGATGATGCGGCGAACGACTTCGTGTGTACGCCGGCTGGACTCGAGGCCCGAATGCCGCGCGTCGATCCCGGCGACGATGCCGGCCACCAGCGGAACTGCGACGAGGTCATCGAGCGTGAACAGGTTGGCGCGCAGGCCGTCGTCGACGTCGTGCGCGTCATAGGCGATGTCGTCGGCGATCGCGGCGACCTGCGCTTCGGCGCTGGCAAAGGACCAGAGTTCGAGGTCCTGCAACTTCGTATAAGCGAGGATCGGCGCCGGGACCCCGCGTGCCACGTATCGCGGAGTGGGCGCACCGTCGCGCGTCATCAGCGGACCATTGTGCTTCACTAGGCCTTCGAGCGTCTCCCAGGTCAGGTTCAGGCCATCAAAAGCGGCGTAGCGCCGCTCCAGGTCGGTGACGATGCGCAGCGCCTGGGCGTTATGGTCGAAGCCGCCGAGACCCACGAGGCAGGTGTCGAGCGCGCGCTCGCCTGCATGGCCGAACGGCGAGTGGCCGAGGTCGTGGGCAAGCGCCAGGCACTCCGCCAGGTCCTCGTCGAGGCCAAGGGCCCGCGCCAGCGACCGCGCGATCTGGACCACTTCCAAGGTGTGCGTCAGCCGGGTGCGGTAATGGTCGCCTTCGTGGTAGACGAAGACTTGCGTTTTGTGCGCGAGGCGGCGAAAGGCGGCGGAATGGATGACCCGGTCGCAGTCGCGGCGGAAGTCGTTGCGCGACGGGCTTGCCGGCTCGGCATGGCGCCGGCCGCGTGACGCCGCCGGGTCGGCGGCATAGGGCGCCCGCGCCACGGTGGTTGAAATCGCCATGCCTGCCCTGCTCGTTTCCCCGGCGCATGATCTTGTCCGAAAACCGGCCCCCGCTTTTGGGGATCATGCGCGGGATTGACCCCTTGCTGCGGCGCACTTAACTATCGGTAAGGCCGCCTGCCAATAGCCTTGGCGGCGCAAGGACTAGGAACCATGAGCGAAAGCGTCACTGTCAGCGAGCGGGCGGTCAGGCGGATCGGCGAAATCCTCAAAGGTGAGCCGGACGGGACTATGCTCCGCGTGAGCGTGGAAGGCGGCGGCTGCTCCGGGTTCCAGTACAAGTTCGACATGGACCGCGCCAAAACCGAAGACGACCTCGTCATCGCCCGCGACGGCGCCGTGGTGCTGATCGATCCGATCTCGGTGAACTATATGGCCGGGTCGGAAATCGATTTCGTCGAGAATTTGATCGGCGCCTCTTTCCAAGTGAAGAACCCGCAGGCGAAGACATCCTGCGGCTGCGGGACAAGCTTCTCGCTCTAATCCATTCCCTCGCGCAGTCCTTCCCTAACTTGTCATGCGCTGGTTTGACCCGCGCATCTTGCTTGGGAAGATCACTGTGCCAGCATAGCGAGGCCACCGGAAAAAGCCCGGTGGCGACAAATTGAGCCGCATTCGCGAAGCTTGCAGCCTCAATTGCTGGCCTTCATCCCGGCCTCCTTCACGAAGGCGGCAAAGGTGGTGAACTCGGAGTTCACCTTCGCGCCGAACGCAGCCGGCGACATCGGCGTCCTCTCAACCCCGAGCGCGGCGAGTTTCTCTTTGACTTCCGGCGACTGCAACGCCTTGGTCATCGCGGCATTGAGTTTGTCGACGATGGCTTGCGGCGTCTTGGCCGGCGCGAACATGCCGATCCAGAACGTGTAGTCGCTATCCTTGTAGCCCGCCTCGAGCGTCGTCGGCACATCCGGCAGGAGCGGTGAGCGCGTCTGGCCGCTCACACCGAGCGCCAGCAACTTTCCATCGCGGATGAAGGGTAGAGCGGTAGCGATCGGGCAGAAGTAATAGTCGACGCGGCCGGCGATGACCTCGGTGAGACCTTCGGCGCCGCCCTTGAACGGGACATGCACCGCCTCGTAGCCGGCGCTCATGCGGAAACGCTCGGCGCTCATGTAGACCGCCGAGCCGACGCCGAGAGAGGCGAAGGAGAACGAGCCGGGCTTCGCTTTTGCCGCCGCAACCAGGTCTTTGAGAGACTTGATGCCGCGGGCCGGCGAGATGATCAGCACGTTGGGCGCACTGCCGATCAGCCCGACAGCGGTGAAGTCACGCGCGGCGTTGTAACTCAAATTCGGATAGAGCGCCGGGGCGATGGTGTGCGCCGACGATGTCGCCAACAGCGTATAGCCGTCAGGCTCGGCGCGCGCGACCATGGCCGCGCCGAGCGTGCTCCCGGCTCCGCCCCTGTTCTCCACGACGAATTGCTGGCCGAGATCCTGCGACATCTTGTCGAGAACGATGCGCGGTATCACGTCGGTGGCGCTGCCGGCGCCGAATGGAATGATCACGCGGACAGGCTTGTCGGGATAGCCTTCCGCGTGCGCCGCGACCGAAATCGCGATGACTGCGGCAGCCACAACACTCCAAGGACGATGCATTGCCTCTCCTCCGATCGTCAGCGAGTGGACAAATGCCAGCAACAATCGTGCCACCGCCTGCGCCGGAGGCCCGGGATCTTGTCGGGAAAGCTCTTACTCCGCGGCGACCGCCGCGGGCACTTCCGGCACCTCCTCGAGCTGCGGCTCGAGGCGGCGCTTGAGCATGCGGTCGATGCCATCGAGATAGAGATAGATCACGGGCGTGATGAACAGCGTCAGCAACTGCGACACGCAGAGGCCGCCGACCACGGCGACGCCGAGTGGCTGACGCAATTCGGCGCCGGCCCCGGTGCCGAGCGCGATCGGCAAGGTGCCGAAAATCGCCGCGAACGTCGTCATCATGATCGGGCGGAAGCGCAGCAGACAGGCTTCGCGGATGGCGGCCTCGGCCGAAAGACCGACGCGCCGGCGCTCCAGCGCGAAGTCGATCATCATGATCGCGTTCTTCTTCACGATGCCGACCAGCATGACGATGCCGATCATCGCGATCACCGACAGATCCATCTTGAACAGGATCAGCGTCAGGATGGCGCCGATGCCGGCCGACGGCAGACCAGAGATGATCGTGATCGGATGGATGAAGCTCTCATAGAGGATGCCGAGCACGACATAGGCGGCAAAGATCGCCGCCAGGATGAGGACGCCCTGCCCGCGCAGCGAATCCTGGAACACCTGCGCGGTGCCCTGGAATCCGGTGTTGATCGTCGCCGGCAGCCGCTCTTCACGCTCGAGCTTCTGGATCGCCTCCACCGCCTGGCCGAGCGAGAAATTCGGGGCGAGGTTGAACGAGATCGTCACCGCCGGCTGCTGGCCCTGGTGGTTGATCTGCAGCGGGCCGACCGACGGCACGAATTTGGTGACCGCCGAGAGCGGCACCGTGATGCCGCTCGTCGTCTTCAGATAGAGGCGGTTGAGGTCGTCCGGGCTCGACCGATACTGGGGCATGCTCTCGAGAATGACCTGGTAGTCGTTGGCCGGCGTATAGATCGTCGCCACCTGCCGCGTGCCGAAAGCGTTGTAGAGCTCCTGGCGCACTTGATCCACGGTGACGCCGTAGACGGCCGCCTTCTCACGGTCGACTTCGATCGAAATCTGCGGGTTCTTGATGTAGAGGTCGGTCGCGACGTCGAGCAGGCCCGGAATCTTCGCGATCTTGTCGCGCATGTCCGGCGCGATGCGGTACAGCGCCTCAGTGTCGTTGGACTGCAGCGTGTACTGGTACTGGCTCTTGTTCAGCCGTCCGCCCAGATTGATGTTCTGGATGGGCTGGAAGAAGATGCGAATGCCGACGACAACATTCGCCTCGTCGCGAAGCCGGGCGAGAATGACCGGCAGCTTTTCGCGCTGATCGCGCGGCTTGAGCGCGACCAGGATGCGGCCGCTGTTGAGCACCGAGTTCGGCCCGCCGCCGCCGATGGTCGAGTTCACGTACTCGACCGCCGGGTCCTTGCGGATGATGTCGGCGACCTTGCGCTGATGCTCGGTCATCGACGCGAAGGAGATGTCGGTCTTCGCCTCGGTCAGGCCGAGGACGTAGCCGGTGTCTTCCGTTGGGAAGAAGCCCTTCGGCACCACGATGTAGAGCCAGATGGTACCGGCGATCGTCAAAATCGTAGCCACCAGCATGCCGAACTTGAACCGCAGCACCCAATCGAGCGTCCACTCGTAGAGGCGCATCAACGCCTCGAACATGCGCTCGAAGGTCCGCAGCACGATATTCTGCTTCTCTTCGCCGTGATGGCTGCCGAGCACGCGCGCGCACAGCATCGGCGTCAGCGTCAGCGAGACGAAGCCAGAGACCACGATCGCCACGGCCACGGTCACCGCGAATTCGCGGAAAACACGGCCGACCATGCCGCCCATGAGCAGAACAGGGATGAAGACGGCGATCAGCGAGAAGGTGATCGACACGATGGTGAAGCCGATCTCGCGCGAGCCCTTCAGCGCCGCCTCGAACGGGCGCATGCCGCCTTCCACGTGGCGGACGATGTTCTCCAGCATGACGATGGCGTCGTCGACGACGAAGCCGACCGACAACGTCAGCGCCAGCAGCGTCATGTTGTTGATGGAGAAGCCGAAGGCGTACATCGCCGCGAAGGTGCCGATCAGCGACACGGGCACCGCCAAGGCCGGGATGACGGTCGCCGAAACCTTTCGCAGGAACAGGAAGATCACCATGATCACGAGGGTGATCGCGATCCCCAGCGTCTCCTTCACGTCCGTCACCGCGTCGCGGATCGAGGTCGAGCGGTCGAACAGCGGCGCCATCTGGATCGAGGGCGGTACCTGCGCGCGCAACTGCGGCAGCCGGTCGTAGACACTGTCGACGACCTCGACCGTATTGGCGTCGGGCTGCCGCTGGATCGCGAGCACGATGGCGCGCGAGTCGTTGAACCAACTCGCGACCGTGTCGTTTTCGACGCTGTCGATTACGCGCGCGACTTCGCTTAGCTTGATCGGCGCGCCGTTACGGTAGGCAACGGTGACATCCCGGTAATCGGCGGCGTGCTCGATGGCGCCTGTGGCCAGCAGCGTCATCGCCTCGCGTTGGCCCTGGATCACCCCAACCGGCGTCGACGAATTGGCCTTCGCCACGACCTCTCGAATGTCATCGAGCGGGATGTTGCGCGCCGCCGCCGCCGCGGGGTCGACTTGGACGCGCACGGCGAACTTCTGCGCGCCATAGACCAAAACCTGCGCGACGCCGGGCAATTGCGAGAGCGTCGGCGCCAGCACGGTCTCGGCGTATTCGTCGACCGTCGACAGCGGCATCGTGTCCGAACGCATGCTCACATAGAGCACCGGGAAGTCGCCGGGGTTCACCTTGCGGAACGACGGCGGCGTGGTCATTTCGATCGGCAGCTTGCGCTGCGCCACCGCGAGAGCGGTCTGCACGTCGAGCGCGGCGCCGTCGATGTTGCGGCCGAGGTCGAACTGGATCGTGATTTGCGTGTTGCCGAGCGACGACGACGAACTCATCGAGGAGATGCCGGCAATGGTCGAGAGCTGCCGCTCGATCGGCGAGGCGACAGACGCCGCCATGGTCTCCGGGCTCGCGCCCGGGAATGTCGCGGTGATCTGGATGGTCGGAAAATCGACCGCCGGCAGCGCGGCCACCGGCAAGAGGCGATAGCCAAAGGCGCCAAAGACGATGAGCGACGCCGTCAGCAGTGTCGTCAGGACTGGCCGGCGAATACAAAGTTCGGAAATATTCATGGCGTCAGTATCTGGTCCCTTCGGCCCGAACCGAGGCCGCCGCGCTCATTTTGCCCGCCGCACGATCTTGTTGAAGACCGGTCCCAATGGGATCGTGCGTCAGCTCCCCTCCCCCTTGTCCCCTGCGCCGGCCGTCTTGCCGGTGTGCGGGGTCACATGGGTCCCCTCAGACAAAAGCAACTGGCCGTCGGTCACGACCGTTTCGCC
>Ga0310811_10007628_pt1 | contig 13873 bp, 11 predicted proteins | sample YCmetagenome_FD_207642 | JGI IMG/M metagenome (GOLD analysis project Ga0310811, IMG submission 207642) | Soil microbial communities from experimental microcosm in Duke University, North Carolina, United States - YC | ecosystem: Engineered > Artificial ecosystem > Soil microcosm > Unclassified ... | reverse complement strand
ATCTGCGCCTGCAGAATGCGCGCGAAGATCTGCATCCACTGCCACAGGAACAGGTACGCCGCGGCCGCCGGCATGGTCGGCGTGCCGATGATGCGCAGCAGCAGCCACGGCGTTGCCCCACCGGCGGCATAAGCCAGCGAATTCACCATGAGCGGCGCCAGGAGCAGATTCACGATCGCGAAGACCAGGGCGGCGCGGCGCAGCAGGGCGAAGTCCAGCTGCGCGACGCCAGGGGTCTTGGTTAGCGTGATCGTGGACATCTGCTGGCGCCGGCCGAACCTCGCATGGACGGCACCTACTCTGCCCGCGTCCGGGCGGCAAGGGCCAGCGCCGCCTCGACGATGCCGTCGGCTGCCCGGGCCGGCGAATAGATCGCCATGCGCTCGGCCAATCGGCGGCGCACCGCCGCACCGTCGAGGGCAAGGACGCTTTCGAGGGCACGCGCGCAAGCGGCGACATCGCCGTCGGCGAAGATCGCCCCGGTGACGCCGCTCTCGACCAGGTCGGGGGCACATCCCACCGCCTCCGACACCACGGCGGGAACGCCACACGCCATGGCCTCGTTGATGACCAGGCCCCAGGTCTCCGACGAATTCGACGGCAGCACGATGACGTCGGCCGAGCTGTAGACGGCCGGCAGCTCACTCTGGTTGACGAAACCGAGGAAGGTGGTCGGCACCTTCGTCTCCGCTGCCACGCGCCTCAACTCGGGTTCCAATTCCCCCGATCCGGCGAACACCACTTCCAAGGGGCCGCTCCGGCGGTTCACCATTTCCGCGGCCCGCAGGACGTCGACCGGCCGCTTGCGCGCCATCAGCTTGCCGACGAACAGGATCCGCGACGGTCGCTGCCCTGCTCCCGCGGCCTGCTGCACGCCACGGCGCGCCGCCTCGCTTGTGCTGCCGAACAGCTCATTGTCGATGCAGTGCGGCGAGAAGAACAGGCGTCGCGGCGGCACGCCATAGTGCATCAGGTACTCGCGATTCCTCTGGCCGACATAGAGGAACCCGTGGAAGCGGCGCAGGACCTGCGCGAAGACGAGCCGCTTGGACAGCTTGACCCACGGCCTTTGGTGACCGCCAAGCTGAGAATCCCCGCGAACCAGCACCGTCACGCCGGCCTTTCGGGCGGCCAGGACGCCCTGCCAATAGGTCCGCAAGGCCCAGCCCGGCACGACAAGGGCATCGAAGCGGCCCACCGCGATCTCGCGTCGGATGGCCGGGGTATCGCAGCCGTTGAAGCGGTCGGTCGAGGGATGCCGCGCGACGTTCTCCAGGAACCTGCTCTCGTAGCCGCTCAGCAGATCGATGTCCCATTCGAACGCCACGCCGAAGCCGGCATGCGCCTGCCCGGCTGCCGACTGGCGGTGGGCGAAGAAGACCTGCAGGTCGCACCGCTTGGCCAGCGCCCGGAAGATCGGGGTGTAGTACTGGATCGGGTGGCTCAGCAGGAAACCGATGCGCGGCGGCGCCATGTCACGCAGCCTTGACGACCCTGCTTTGGGCGTAGGCCTCGTCCAGGGCGTCGACCATCAAGCGCGTCGACTGGCGCGCCGTGTAGGATTCGAAGGCACTCCAGTCGACGGCGTTGGCGTCGTAGGTCTTGTCCTCGAGCATCGATCGCAAGCCCTCGGCGGTCGCCTCGGGCGTCGGCAATCGCGTTTCGGTCACGGTCAGGACGGTTCCGGCGCGGGCCCACCGCACCATCTCCACCGCCGTGCTTGCCTCATGAAGCATCCCGAATATCGGCCGGCGCGACAGGATGCCCTGAAACACCTTGGAGGGCGTGTAATGCGGTTCGGTCGAGCCGAGCACCAGGATGCCGTCGCTGTTGATCAGATGGTTGAGCGTATCGACATAGCCGATGCGATGCGGATGCTCGTTGATCATCTGCGCCACGCCGAGCCGCTCGGCGCGCGGCAGGACCTGGTGGCCCTTGGGATCATCGGGCGCCGTCCCGGTGCCGACGAAATGCGCGCAGATCCGCTCGGCGAGACGCGGTGCCTTGTCCCTCAGGACGCCGAGGCTCGACAGAAACGTGTCGAGCACGGTGAGGCCGCGCGGCAGCAGCGCGCCGGCATAGATCAGGTTGATCCGCCTGTCTCCCGTCTTGAACACAAAGGGCGGCCGATGGAGGCCGCGCACGATCTCGAACTCCTCCGGCGAACCGCCCATCGGCATGGCCGCCACCACGGCGCTCCTGGCGACCTCCGGATTGCGATCGAGCATGCCTTGCACATAGCCCAGCGACATGCCGGTCACCAGCGAGATGCCCTGGACCGCCCACGGCTCGAGCACGTTCCCGAGATGATGGGCGCCCCACGCCCGGCTGAAGACCTTCTCGACCCCCGGCCAGCGATGCACCCAGGGATCGATGTAATCGATGCCGAACGGGATGCCGAAGCGACGATGAATGAGCCGTCCGACGCACGCCAGGAAATTGGACGGGATGGTGATGATGACGAAGTCGATCTGGCCCGAGCGGGCGAGATCGGCGAGAGCGCGATAGGTGCCCATGAAGGCCCGCACCCCGATGTCGCCCACCAGCCGGATCGGCTTGTTTGAGTAGGTCTGCGCATGGATGACGCGCAGGCCCTTCGGCACCAGGAGTGCGAGGTCGGGGTCCGGACGTTCCTCGTACATCGCCGGATCGCCGGTGACGATGATCGGCTCCCAGCCGAATTCCGGCAAGTACTGCGACCACAGGCGCGCCCGCTGGCCGCCGACCAGATTGCTCGGGGGAAAGTGCCCCGTCACCAAGGCGATGCGCTTCATCCTGCTGTCCCCAGGCGCGTGCGGACGCGCTCGTAGAGATCGAGATACTGCGCCACCACGGCGCGCGGCGAAAAGCACTCCTCGGCACGTCGGCGGCAGGCCGCCCGGTCGAGCGCGCCGACGCGTTCGACCGCCGCGCACCCTTCCTCGATCGACTGCACCAGGAACCCGTCGATGCCGGGGCGCACGATTTCCGGCAGGGCGCCGCGCGGACAGGAGATGACCGGTGTGCCGCAGGCCAGCGCTTCGGCGAAGACGATGCCGAACGGCTCGTCCCATTGGATCGGCACGACCATCGCCAGTGCCTGGCGCAGCAACACGTTCTTCTGCACGTCGTCGACCGGCCCGACATACTCGATGCCGTCGCGACCGATGCAGGGCGCGATCCGCTCGCTCCAGTAGGCGCCCTCCTCGCCGGCTTCGGCATGGTTGCCGGCGATGATCAGGCGGCGCCCGGTACGGCGCGCCATCTCGATCGCCCAGTCCGCTCCCTTGATCGTTTCGACGCGGCTCAGGAAGACCAGCGGCGCATCGCCTGGCACGTCGGCATTGAACTGCAAGGCCTCGGTGTCGGTGAAATTCGGAATGCCGTACCACTCGCCACCGGCCGGCCGGCCGCGCCGGGCGATGTATTCGCTGCACCCGGTGAAGCTGATCACCCCTGGCTTGGCCAGTCGCAGCGCCAAGCGGATCGTCCGCATCGTGGGGTAGCGCTGGTAGGACATGACGATGGGGGTCCGGCCGCGCAGATGGGGCGTGAGATAGGCCAGACGCGCGAAACTGTGAATGACGTGCGGCCGGAACATCCTGACCGCCTTCGACAGCGTCCACGTGTTGATCAGCGTATCCGGCGTCGATTGGGAAATCAGCCCGGGCCACGGGAAGAACCTGTGCGCCGGACATTCCGAGCCGGGCCTGGCGATCAGCGCGACCTCGTGTCCGGCAGCCTGCAGGTGACGCACCAGCGCATCGACGATGCGTTCGATGCCGCCGTAGGTTTTCGGCGGCACCTCGATCTCGGGATCGACGGTGAACAGCAGTCGCATCACCTTCCGCCTTCACTGCGAAGTTGGCGGATCGCGATCAGGGTCGTCCGCAACGCCGGCACGGATCAACCCCGCAGCCTTTCGCCACCGGGTCCAGGGTCGGGCATAGGCTCGAACTGCAACGGGGCACTGAGGCGCATCGCATGCGTGCCCTGGCCAAGGCTCTGGCTGAAGTCGAACGGAATGCCGTCCGGGCTGCACAGCTCGACGGTGAACCGAACCGCGTTATCGACACGATGGTCGCCGTGATACTTGTTGTAGTTCGTCATCAGGTCGAAGCAGTACTGGCCCGACGCCAGGAAGTACGGCGCCAGGGTGAGCATGCACACGTAGCGGCCGGCCGCGCTCGGCAGCGAGATCGCGTTGAAGATGCTCGAGGAATAGAACGCGATCGGCAGATTGTGCTCGTCGCGCAGCACCACATCGAGCGACATGCCGGGCATGCCGGTCGTCTCGATGGCAACGCGAAGCTTGAGCGGCGAGCCGGGGTCGTAGCGGTCGGTCGGATGGCCGTCCTCGTTCAGGAGAGACGCCTCGAGCAGCGTGGCATTGGTGCCGCGGCCCCAGTCGCGCTCGACGCTCATGCGGCTCAGCGACTCGGCATAGTGGGCGACGGCATCCTGGATCGGCCCGTCGAACGACAGGGCGCCGCCGCGGAACACCAGGGCGCGGCGCGTCAGCGCGCTGACGGCCGCCATGTTGTGGCTGACGAACAGGACGGTGCGGCCGGCGCTGGCGACCTTCGACATGCGGTTGAGGCAGCGCGCCTGGAATTCGGCGTCGCCGACGGCGAGAACCTCGTCGACGAACAGGACTTCGGTCTCGAGGTGCGCGGCGACGGCGAACGCAAGGCGCGCGTACATGCCGACCGAATAGCGCTTGACCGGCGTGTCGAGGAATTTCTCGATGCCCGAGAAATCGACGATCTCGTCCATGCGCGCGCGCACCTCGCGCTGGCTCATGCCGAGAATGGCGCCGTTCAGGAAGATGTTCTCCCGGCCGGTGAGCTCGGGATGGAATCCGGTGCCCACCTCGAGCAGGCTGGCGACGCGTCCGGTGATCTCGACCCGACCCAGCGTCGGCTCGACGATGCGCGACAGGATCTTCAGCAGCGTCGTCTTGCCGGCGCCGTTGTGCCCGATCACGCCGATGACCTCGCCGCGCCGAATGGTGAAGTTGACGTCGCGCAGGGCCCAGAATTCCTCGATGACGTCGCCTTCGATGACGCTGCGCCCGCGCAGCAGGTCGATGCCCTTGCGCCACACGTTGCGCGCCCCGCGCATGACGACCTCGCCGAAGATGCCCTCGCGGTGCACGCGATGGCCGATCAGATAGCGCTTGCCCAGTCCCTCGGCGCGAATGACGGTGTCCGGCATGGTCAGATCAGGTCGGCGAAGCTGCGTTCGGTGCGGCGGAAGCTGCGCGTGCCCCACCACAGCATGACGCCGATGACCGCCAGGCTGAGCGCAAAGCCCGGCAGATAGACGGGGCTCTCGATGCCCAGGACGCACCAGCGGAATCCGTCGATGATGCCGACCAGCGGATTGAGGTTGTAGAGGAGCTTCCACTCGTCGGGAACCAGGGTGGCCGAGAAGCCGACCGGGGAAACGTAGAGCCCGACCTGGATGACGAAGGGAACGACGAAGCGGAAGTCGCGGAACTTGACGATCATGGCGGCCAGCCACATCGCCGGACCGAGGGCGGCCAGCAGCGTGAGCACGACGAACACCGGCAGCAGCAGGATCTGCCAGCCGGGAATCACCGCGTACCACAGCATCAGGCCGGCAAGGATCACCAGGCTGACGAGAAAATCGATCAGTGCCACGACCATGGTCGCCAGCGGGATCACCATGCGCGGGAAATAGACCTTGCTCACGAGCTGGCCGTTGCCGATGACGCTGGCGGCGGCATCGCCCAGCACCGAGGAGAACAGGGTCCACGGCAGCAGGCCGGCGAACACCATGACGGCATAGGGGGCCCCGGCCTCGCTCGGCAGCTTGGCGATCCGGCCAAAGACCACGGTGAACACGACCATGGTGAGGAACGGCCGCAGGAACGCCCAGGCGATGCCGATGACGGTTTGCTTGTAGCGTACCGCGACGTCGCGCCAGGCGAGGATGAAGAACAGCTCGCGATAGCGCCACAGGTCGAGCCAATACTGCCGATCGGCGCCACCTGCCTCGAGGACCAACCGCCGGACCGACTCGGCTTGCGACGTACTCATGCTACCCCCTCATACGACGCGGCCGCGCCAGAAGGCGAGCAAGGAGTCGGCCCGCGGCGACGGCAAAATGCGGTCGGCGGTAGGGTGCGATGGCGGCCGGGTCTACCCTGCCCTGGCCGAGCTGGCGCACGATCGCGTCAACCAGGCTCGACTGGTCGTCGGGGTCGACCACGACACCGACCCGGCAATCGGGGATCGCGTCGCCGCTGCCGCCCCCGGCCCCGCCGACCACGCGCAGACCGCAAGCCGCCGCCTCCAGGTAGACGATGCCGAACCCCTCGTCCGAGCTCGGCATCACGAACAGATCGGACAACCGATAGAGATCGGGCAGCTCGTCCTCCGGCACATAGCCCAGGAAGCGCACGGCCTGCCGGTTGCCGCCCAACTCGACGGCCCGTCGCTCCAGCCGCGCGCGATCGTCGCCGTCGCCTGCCACGACGTGGACCAGATCGGGGAAGCGCTGTCGCAGGATCGGCAAGGCGGCAAAGATCTGCTCGTGGCCCTTGTACCGTTCGGTCGAGGAGATGCGGCCGACCGTGAGCAGCACCGGTCCTGGCCCCAATTGCAGGCGTGCCCGCATCGCCTCCGACGGCGGGCCCGGCGTGAACCGGTCGTCGACCGTGTTGGGCAGAACCCGCACGCGGTCGGGCGCGAGGTCGACCCAATCGAGCAGCAGTCGTCGTGTCGCCCGGCTGACCGTGCTCACCATGTCGGCCGCTTCGATCGCGCGGCGCACCAGGTCGCGGCGATCCGTCCAAACTTCGGCGCCATGCGCCTGAAGCCAATAGCGCGCGCCTGTCAGCCGAGCCACCAGGTGAGCGAACGGCGCCATGAAGACATGGCCGCAGAAGACAACGTCGACCGGCCGGCAGCGCCAGGCGATGCCGAGCGACGCCAGGCAGAATTTCAGTCGATCGAGCACCGCCGGAAACTGGCGGATGCCAGCCGGCAGTGTCAGCCCGTCGGCATTGCCGTGCCGGGGCAGGACGAAGATTTCTGCGCCAGTGCCCGCCAGGGCCTCGAACAGGTCGCGGTTATAGCGCGCGATGCCGCCGCGCATGCCATAGGCGTCGGTGACCAGGGCCAGGATGCGCGTCGTCATGCCGATCTCATAGCGGCGCTGGGGCAGCCCAACCGTGCCGCCAGACGCGCAGAGCCCAGGTCCGGGACGCGACGGAGAAATCCACTCGCTGCTCCGCGGATGCTCCGGCAGCGCCGCTCAGCCAGCGCCCAACCGGCGTTGAGAACCCGGTCTTGCGCCTGTTCTGGACGGCAGAAGGCAGTGGCGGCACCGGCACCGAAGCCACTGCCTTCTTGGCGTCGATGCGCGCCAGCACATCGCCCGGCGGCAGGCTGGCAAGAAAGAACGGGTCGACGTAGGGCACACGTATCTCTACCCCGTGCGCCATGCCCGCCCAGTCGGCGTCGCGCAACAGCTGATTGCGCATATAGAGCGCCGTCTCGAGCGTCGCGACCTTGTCGAAGGCCCCGAGCGGCCGACCGGCCTGCAACTCGGCGGCAATGCCACTGAGGGGTGCCAGGCGACGCAACCCCTCCCTGAGCAAACTCGGGTCGAGAAGGTCCTCGAGTTCCCAGGGCATGTAGACGCTGCGGCGCAGCATGTAGGCGCCGGCCCAGCTGCCGCCATACTCGAGCAGCCCGGCCATCTTGGGATGAAGGCCGAAGCCCTTGGCGAACGCGCTCGACAATCCGTGACGTGCCAGCGTTCCCAGGCCAGGCAACCAGGCGAAGGGCCGGACCCACTGCACGCTGCGCGGCACGTCGACGAACGAGGGATAGCCGCCGAAGCACTCGTCGGCGCCCAGCCCGCTCAATGCGACCTTGATCCCCGCCTCGCGAGCGGCCTTGGCGACGAACCAGGTGTTGATGCCGTCGATGGTGGGCAGATCCATGGCGTCGAAGATGGCCGGCAGGTCGTGCTCGAACTCCGCCCGGTCGATGGTGCGCACGATGTGCCGTGCGCCATAGCGCCCGGCCATCTCGGCGGCCAACGGCACCTCGTCGAGCGCCAGGCCGCTGAATTCGCTGAAGCCAAGGGTCACGGCGGATACGTCGCGCGCGCCGAGTTCGGCCATGGTTCCCAGCAAGGCGCCGGAATCGAGGCCGGCCGAGAGAAAGACCGCAACCGGCACGTCGGCCACCAGATGATGGCGCACCGAGTCATGCACCGCCGCGGCGAGCTGGCGGCGCGGCTCGGCAGCCCTGCCTGCCCCCCTTGCGGCGCGCGCCGCCAGTGCCGCGGCGACGTCGTAGTAGCGTCGCGGAGCGCCCGGGCCGCTGGCATCGACCATGAGCGTCGCGCCGGCCGGCAGCGCCTGGATGCCACGCCACACCGTAAACGGCTCGGGCACGCTGCCAAACAGGTGGAAGCCGACGATGCCCGCCGGATCGGGCTCGCAAATCAGCTTGCCGCCGGCCAGCAGCGCCTTGGCCTGCGACGCAAAGCGCAGCGTCCAGCCGTCATCGGCGAAATAGAGCGGCTTGACGCCCAGGGGATCGCGCGCCAGCAGCAGGATGCGCTTGTCGGCATCCCACAGGCCGAACGCGAACATGCCGCGCAGCTTGCCGACCATCTCCTCACCGCAATCGGCGTAGAGCTGCAGCAGGACTTCGGTATCCGAGCCACTGCGAAACGTGCGGCCCTTCGCCTGCAGCTCGGCGCGCAGCTCGCGATAATTGTAGATCTCGCCATTGAAGGTGATGCTGAAGCGCCCGCAGGCGCTATGCATCGGCTGGGCGCCGCTGTCGCTGAGATCGATGATGGCTAGGCGACGATGGGCAAGCCCGATACGGCCGTCGTCGCTCAGCCACAGGCCGCTGCCGTCGGGCCCGCGCGCCGCCATGCGGTCGTTCATGCGCACGAGCTCGCCGCGATCGACCGGCGATGCGGGCCCGAGATAGGCATAGATGCCGGCTATTCCGCACATGGTCGACGAACGGCTGGTGAAAGCATGGGCGGTCAGCGGGCGCCGGTACCGTGAAACACGACAGCAAAGGTCCGCAACACGATCACGAGATCGAGCCACAGCGAACAATGTTTCAGATAGTAGAGGTCGTACTCCAGCTTCGACCGCATCTCGTCCGCCTCGTGGGCATAACCCTGGTTGATCTGCGCCCAGCCTGTGACGCCCGGCCGGACAATGCCGCGCAGTGCGAAGTGCTCGATATCGCGCACATAGTGTTCCTCGAGCGAAGCCGCCTCGGGTCGTGGGCCGACCCAGCTCATGTCGCCGATGAAAACGTTGATCAGCTGCGGCAGCTCGTCGAGCCGGCTGCGCCGCAGGAAGCCGCCGACCCTCGTGATGCGCTTGTCCGCCGCCGTCGTGAAGCTCGGCCCGCCGGCACCATGGTACATGGTGCGGAACTTGATCATGCGAAATGGCCTGCCGCGCCGGCCGATGCGCGTCTGCACGAAGAAGACGGGGCCCGAACTGTCGAGCCGCACGATGATCGCCACGACGGCCATCACCGGCAGGAGCACTGGCAGACACAGCACCGTCAGGAAGAGCTCGACCAGGCGACGGATGACGAGGTACTGCCGCGACGGCAGCAACGCTCCGAACTCGTTGGGCGTAAGTCCGCCGAGCGGCGTGCGTCCGGTCAGCGACTCGACGATGTACCGCCGATCGAGCACCGGGACCCCCGCGAGCGCCGCATCAGCCAGCGCCGCCAACTGGCCTTTCGCCAGGTCTCCGCCCAGATCGGCGATGATGGCGTCGATCCCGAGGCGCTGCTGGCGAACCAGATCGAAATCGAGCCAGCGGCAGGTGGCCAGCTGCGGCATGGCGACGATCGAGCTCTTCGGAATGACCGCGTAGGCGCGAACCAGATAGCGCGCCCGCAGCTGGGATACGCCGACCATCCACAACATGGTCAGCAGGCCGGAGCCGAAGAACTGGACACGCGAGTACTCCAGCCTCAGCAGCAGCAGCACCGCCGCGAACAAGGCGTAGGTGAGAACGGCGACCGGCAACACATAACCCAAATTGCCTTTCAGGGCGGCACGCGGAAAGGCGTCGAGCCGGCGCGAGCAATACCAGACGAACGAATAGGCGAGCGCCGTGGTGACGATGGTCATTTCAGCGCCCTGCATGCCACCCGCAAACGGCTGACCAACGGCATAGATGGGAATTGGCAGCACGACGCAGAACAGGAAGCCGACGACGGCATCGACCCAGGTCTCGATGAAGCGCTGCGGCGCGGATCGCATTGGCGATGCGCCAACCGCGGAGCGACCCATGGCAAAGCCCGGCGAGCCGGCAGGCAGCGCGCCGGAAAAGCCGCTTCCGGTCAAATGGCCTTCGCCACGGCTGTCAACTGGCGCAGTCATCGATAGAAAGCGTCCGCTATGCCGCTCTCGAAGGCAATTTCCAAACTCACCGTATGCCTCCCCGTGGCATACTATTGCACCCAAAGTGATTGTAGTTGAGGGGATCCGTTCAGGTAAATCGTCTTTGCCTCCCGCTGTGCGCGGCAAATGCCCTCGACCATCCGATTGCCAGCATGGCGCTGACAGCGAGCTGGATGGCCGGCATCTGAAGACTGAAATCAATCAGCGAGTGGAGGATCGGCACGACTGGCATGGCAAACGCGGCGGCAGAGAGGTAGCGCGAAGCACGCTGCGCCTTGAGCGCCCCGCGCAGGCAGACTCCCCAGGGCAGGAGAACAAGAGCAAAGGCCACGAGCCCGCCGGGGATGCCGAGCTCGACCAGGAGCTCGAGCGGCGTCGAATGGGCAAGGTCGTTGGCCTGGGTGAGCGCGGCCGGCTGAAGCACCGTGTAGATGTCGGCGAAGCTGCCGAGGCCCCAGCCCACCCAAGGCGATTCGCGCAGCGCATGCAGCGCCGCCAACCAGATGTCCAGACGGTCGCCACCTTCGTGGGTCTTCATCGACTTGGAGATCAGCGCGCCGCTGGCAAGCAAGCCGACGATAAACACCAGCACGAGCGCCGCCAGGAGCATCCACAGCGAGCCTGGCCGCGACTGCCAGCGCCCGCGCATCATCAGGGCGACGACAACGCCGACACCAACCAGGGAGGAAACGAAGCCGGCCCGCGAGGCCGATATGAGAATCCCGCTCAACAAGAACAGGCAGACCGCGAGCAGAGTGAGGCGAAATCCCGTTATCGAAGCAACCGCACCCTCGACCTCCTCGTAGCCAGGTGCAACCTCCCGAGCACGCGGACGAGGCGCCAGGATCAGGGCGACTGCCGCTACGATTGCCATGCCGAGATAGGCCGCAAACGAATTGCTGTTCACGAACGTGCCGGACATCACACAGTCATCGACCAACGCGGTATAGGCGCCCTCTTTCTTGAGGTATCCGCCGACGTAGCAGGAATGGGTCGTGATCTGCATGATGATGCCATAGATCATCACCGATATCGCACTGGCCACGAAGAGCAGCAGGAACAATCGGGCGCGAAACGCGCGCCGGCCGAGCGCGCGAACCATCAGGAAGACGGCGCCACAAGCAATGGCCTTGAGCAGGCTGTTCCGTGCTGCGTCGATGGCCAGAGCAGGTACCGGCACCGTCGTCGCCCCGAGCACGCGACCGGCCTTTTCATAGAACCATGACGCTGCCGTTGCCGGCATCCAGCTCGTCATCTGCAGCAGCACGACCAGGACAAGCAGCCCGAACAGGGCAAGCAGAACGAGCAGAGGCCTGCGCTCGGTGTCGGCGACCTCGAACCCGGATCGGGTCCCGGCGCCGGCAGCCATGGCGAGCCCCAACAAACCGATGACGAGGGCGATCGGTGCCCAGGCCCAATCGCGGTTCGCCCCCATCGGTATCGACGCGAAGGCAATAACGCAAAACAACAAGACCATGACCAGCCAGTCGCTGACCTGCCGCGCCACCGCCAGGGCCGACAGCCGGCCCTTCTCGGTGCTCTCGATGTCGCCAGTCATTTCTTCTTCAAGCCCTGGATCAGCTTCTGGAGCTCGTCTCCGGCGTTCTGGTCGCTGCCCAGGGCGTTGCGCAGGAACAGCTCGTCAATCGGCGCGCGGACGGCTTCCGCGAACCAGCGCCGGTCACTGCTGAGACGCCAGGTCTCGGCGACATGAGCACTGACGCTCTCGCGCTCCTCCGGTGTGAAATATCGCCAATTGTCGAGGATGAGCTGCAGGCGCGGCGGCCACAGCACGTTGAGCATCGGTGCCGTGTCGATCGACATCAGGAGGGCAGCTACGACTTTTGCCGACGCGCCGTAGAGCGCCTGGCGAACGGATGCGAGCTGCGCCCAGGCGATGCCGCGCGCCGGGTCGTTGGCCAAGCCGAATTCGAGATCAGACTCTGCCTTCTTCAGCCACTCGGCGCGTTGCTGGTTGCTCACCGGGAGGCTCGTCGACAACGCCGCGCTGGCCAGCAACTCGGCACGCCCGAGCCGCCGGCCGGCCACGGGATCGGCTTCGACTGCACGGTCCAGTACCTGAATCGCCGCTAGAACCGCGGGCAGCTTCAAGAGCTGCCGGGTGCGCAATTCGAAGATCACGCGGTCGGCCTTTTGCGCCTCCCACGCCCCCATCGCCACCGGCCATGCCACGTACAACAGGACGACGCAGCCACCGGCCAGGATGGTCCGCAAAAGCCACGCCATCGGGATCGACGAGAGGGTTTCTCCGATACCGCCGCCGGTCCAGAATGGTCGTGCGAACATTGCCGCATTCTACTCAAAAAGTACGTGGGAACACGGCTGGGGAATACGGCTGGCGCGCAAGCCCTGCGAGGATGCTCATCGAAGCGGGTCGATGCCGGCTAACGGCCGACGACTCGCAGCCAGGCTGAACTGGGGAAATGCCGGCCCTTGATGCCTGCCAGGCCGTCGATCTGGTCATTAGGTTGATATCTCGGAATCAGGCGCTGCAGTCTGTCGGCAGCGGCGTAATGGATCATGCTGAGGCTCGCTTCCAGCCGATACCGCTCATTGCCGGTCAGAAAGGCGTAAAGCAGGGTACTTTCCTGAGGAAAGAACAGGTCGCTGCCGAGGGCGCCGCGCGTGTAGTCGTACGGGAAGTAGATGTCGTGGAAGTGCGCCCAGACGCCGCTGCCCAACCTCGGCAGCACCTCATGGATCAGGTAGTTTACTTCGCTGCCGGGCTTAACGGCATGGGTGGAATCGACGAACAGCAAGTCGCCATCGCCCAACCCGGCGAGTTGCTGGTAGTCGACGAGCTGCGCCGGCTGGGCAATCAACCGAATCGCCCCCTTCCGCTCGGCCTCGCGCAGATAGGGGCTGGGATAGGGTTCGATGCAGACGAGCTCCGGCTTGTGGCCGACCACCTCGGCGGCCATCAGGATCGCCGCCGTGCTGACGCCGCAGCCGACCTGCATGATGCGGCCGGGCTTGTTGGTGGCAACGAACGCGAACAGGATCTCGGCTTCGATCTCGCCATAGCCGCCATCTCCGCCGCCGCCGACGACCGCCTCGGGGTGCACGGCGTGCTCGCGCAAATACTTTTCGTGCGGAACCACCCAGTCGCCCAGCAGCGCGAGCTGGCAGTCGATGTCGCGATGAGCGATGCCGTACATGCTGCGTGGCTTGCGCCAATCGCTGCGCCGCGCCAGGTCGTCGAGGTCGGGAACGCAGGAATAGAAATGCGCCGGAAGGAGGTTGATGCCGGCACGCTGCAGCAGGCGGAACGAACGATGCCAGCCGCTCTTGGCCAACTGCTTGAGTGCCCTGGTGTTCATCGCCCGCCTGCTTTGCGTTCGAATTGCTCGAGCCCCGACCGTCCCTTCGGCGTGATGCCGTAGATCCCGCGCTCGAGCCGTTCGAACCAGCCGTAGTAATCCTGCTGCAGGATCTT
>Ga0310811_10007627_pt1 | contig 13873 bp, 9 predicted proteins | sample YCmetagenome_FD_207642 | JGI IMG/M metagenome (GOLD analysis project Ga0310811, IMG submission 207642) | Soil microbial communities from experimental microcosm in Duke University, North Carolina, United States - YC | ecosystem: Engineered > Artificial ecosystem > Soil microcosm > Unclassified ... | reverse complement strand
CGCCGCTCGCGTGCCCGACCACGGCCCGCCGGAACGCCTCCGCGGCATCCTCGGTGTGCACGGCCTGGAAGCGCAGGCCGGGAATGTCCGGCACGATCGGCGTCCGGTCCACCGGGAGGTTCGGCACCAGCGGTCCGCCGAAGATCCGCCGCTGCTCGGGGCGCCGAGGTGCGCTTGCAGATGAACGCCGGCCGCATCCGTACGACGCGGCGCTCCGGGTGGCGGGCCTCGAACGTGTCGAGAACCCGTTCGAGGTACGCCTTCTCGCGGGTGTAGGAGGCGCCTGGCCAGCAGTGTGTCGGCCAGCTTTCGTCCACTGCCCCGTCCTTCGGCCCGGGGGAGTAAGCCCCGACCGAGGAGGCGTACACGAGCGCGGGTACGCCTGCCTGCGCCACTGGTTGAAGACGGGCGTGCTGCCGAGCACGTTGGTGTGCCATGTCGCGGCGGGGTCGTGTGTCGGTTGGAACGCCCAGGCGAGATGGACGACCGCGTCGGCTCCGTGGAAGAGCGGATACCGACGCGGCGCAGCGCGGACCCCAGCATGCCGACCCGCACACCGACCGCGATGCCGTTGAGTGCCCCGAGTCCGGTCAGCCGGGCTTCCCGGCCGGATCCCTCGCCCGGGATCCGCAGATGCGTATTGCCGGCCAGCGCAGCGACGCCCTTCTCTGGCGTGCTGCTCGGCTGCCGCCCGCGAAGAGCCATGTCCGCGTAGGTCACTGCGTTCAGTGCGGTCGTTCCGGCCGCTCCGCCGAGTACACCTCGAGCCGTTGTTCGCATCATGCCGTCGGGCTACCCGGCTGTGGCGAGAGTATCGATGGCCAAGCGTTCCCACTCCACCGCGGTGACGAGCCGTACCTCGAGCGGCGCGACACCCGCAAGCTGACGGGCGGCCGCAGTACGGGCCGTTCAGGTGATATCAGAAGTCATACGAATACCTGTCTTTATTCAGGGCAGAAGGCCCGGGATGGAAGAGCGGGAATCAGCGGGGCATTGGCGGAAATCTCGATGCTCTTCCGGCGGCTCTCGCCATCCGAACGAGGCCGTGCAGACGAGCGGGAGAGTCATGAACGAGTCGGGACCGGTGAAGAAGATCGCTGAGAAGGCGGGAGAGGTTGTCGAGGCGGCGTTGTCGGGATCGCGGCCCGAGGTGCCGGGCGTGCCGGGAGCGGAACCCGCGCAGGTCGACGAGCCCACCGACCCGCGCCCGCCGCTGCCTGCGAAGCCGGACCAGGCCGCACCGGCGCACACGTCCGCGACGGGTCGCGACGTCGGAGCGGATCAGGACGCGCGGGCGCAGACCGGCGAGTTCCTCACCACCGCGCAGGGGGTGCGGCTGCCGGACACCGACCACTCACTCAAAGCGGGCCCGCGCGGGCCGGTCCTTCTGCAGGACCACCATCTGCGCGAGAAGATCACGCACTTCGACCACGAACGGATCCCCGAGCGCGTGGTCCACGCGCGGGGCGCAGGTGCACACGGGGTGTTCGAGAGCTACGGATCGGCGGCGAACGTCACGAAGGCCGCCTTTCTGGGCAAGGGCGCCGAGACACCGGTGTTCGTGCGCTTTTCCACGGTGCTCGGTTCGCGCGGGTCGGCCGACACAGTGCGCGACACGCGCGGCTTCGCCACCAAGTTCTACACCAGCGAGGGCGTGTTCGACCTGGTGGGCAACAACATCCCGGTCTTCTTCATCCAGGACGCGATCAAGTTCCCCGACGTCATCCACGCAGGCAAGCCGCATCCGGACCGGGAGATCCCGCAGGCGCAGAGCGCCCACGACACGTTCTGGGACTTCGTCTCCCTGCACACCGAGGCGACCCACCACACGCTGTGGAACATGTCCGACCGCGGCATCCCCCGCTCGTTCCGGATGATGGAGGGCTTCGGCGTCCACACCTTTCGCGCGGTCAACGCCGACGGCGGCAGCAGCTTGATCAAATGGCACTGGAAGCCGAAGCTCGGAGTGCACTCGCTGGTCTGGGAGGAGGCGCAGCTGATCGCCGGGGCGGATCCGGACTTCCACCGCCGCGATCTGTACGACGCGATCGAGTCGGGCGCCTTCCCGCAGTGGGAGTTGGGCATCCAGGTCTTTCCGGACACGCCGGAGCAGACGTTCGAGGCCATCGACCTGCTCGACCCCACGAAGATCGTCCCCGAGGAGCTCGCCCCCGTGCAACCGGTCGGCCTGCTCACCCTCGACCGGAACCCGACGAACTTCTTCGCCGAGGTCGAGCAGGTCGCATTCCACGTCGGCCACCTCGTGCCGGGCATCGACGTGACCGACGACGCGCTGCTGGCCGGGCGGCTGTTCTCCTACGTGGACACGCAGATCACCCGGCTTGCCGGGTCCAACTTCGCGCAGATCCCGATCAACCGCACCCACGCACCGGTCAACGACATGCTGCGCGACGGCTTCCACCAGGACGCCGTGCACAGCGGCCTGGCGCCCTACAAGCCGAACTCCCTCGACGGCGGCTGCCCGTTCTTCGCGGGCGCCGAGGAGCACGCTTTCATCGAGTTCCCGACTCCTGTGGCCGCAGCGACCAAGGTGCGCGAGGCGCCGGCGTCCTTCGACGACCACTACAGCCAGCCCCGGCTGTTCTGGCTGAGTATGAGCCCGGTCGAGCGTGAGCACATCGTCGCCGCCTACACCTTCGAGCTGGGCAAGTGCTACGAGCAGGCGGTCAAGGAGCGCGTGCTGCGCACACTCGCGCACATCGACCCCTATCTGTGCTCGCAGGTCGCCCTGGGCCTGGACCTGCCCGTGCCGAAGCCGGACGAGCCGCTCGCCGAACCGCAGCCCAGCGCAGCCCTGTCTCAGGTCGGCCGGAGTTGGCCGACCCAGGGACGGACCGTCGGTATCATTGCCGACCCTGACGTTGATCTGGCCGCACTCGAGGCGTTGCGTCGCGATGTACTGGCCGGCGACATGGTGCCACTCATCATTGCGCCCACGGGCGGAAAGCTCACGGCGCACGGCGCGGAGCCGGTGCTCGTCCAGCGCACATTCGCCACCGCCCGCTCCGTCGAATTCGACGCGATCCTGCTTGCCGGCGCACCCGCCCCCGGAGCCGACGCCTTCGGCGGCCGCGACGCCAAAGCAGCCTCACCCGCTGCGGACGGCGCCATCGATCCGCGCATCAGCCTGATGCTGGCCGAGGCATGGCGCCACGCGAAGGTCATCGGCGCCTGGGGTGGTGGCGAGCGTGCAGTGCTGGCTGCGGGTATTCCGGTCGACGCCCCGGGCATCGTCATCGGTGAGGGCGGCGCACCCGTCCTCACCGAGATCACGGAAATCCTTGCCGCTCACCGCGTCTGGCACCGCTTCCCCGCCCCGACCGAGTCAGCTAAGGCCCATTAGCGGTGTGGTCACACGTACGGAACTATCACTGACCGCAATGCGAATCGGCCAAGAACGCCTACACGCCACAGCAGCCTCCAGCATTGCAGTTCGTCATCGTCCGTACTGGATCTGCGTGCCGGCGGCATCGGCGAAATTGAACGCGAGCGGCACCGCCCGGTTCGGCACGAGGATTGAGCGGGCGACGGCGGCGAAAGGGGTGAGCCATGGCGGAACGCCGACCTGAGGGCGACGAGAGCTCCCAGCAGGGGGAGAGCAGCCAGGGAGAGAGCAGCCAAGGCCAGAACAGCCAGAGGGGAAGCAGCCCAGAGCCGACCCGTCAGGCGCCGGCCAAGGGGCCGACAGGATTGACCAGGCGGTCGTGGTGGGCGGCTCTCAAGCGCACGGTGAAGGAGTTCAAGGACGATAATCTCACCGATTGGGCGGCTGCGCTGACCTACTATGGTTTGCTGTCGATCTTCCCGGCTCTGCTGGCTCTCGTGTCGATTCTCGGGTTGCTGGGAACGGACACCATCAGGCCACTGATCGACAATCTGAGTGGCCTCGCCCCTGGTGCCGCCCGAGACGTGCTCTCGGACATGCTGAAGCAGTTGGAACGAAACCGAACCGGTGCGGGTATCGCGTTGGTCGTCGGCATCGCGGTCGCTCTGTGGTCGGCTTCCGGCTATATCGCGGCCTTCATGCGGGCATCCAACGTCGTCTACGACATCGGCGAGGGCCGACCGGTCTGGAAGACCCTGCCCGTCCGACTCGCCGTCACCGTCATCGTGGTGGTGCTGCTTGCCGCCATCGCCGTGGGTGTGGTGTGCACCGGTGACCTGGCCGTGCGTGCGGGAAAGACGCTGGGCCTGGGCGATACGGCGCTGACGGCGTGGAACATCGCCAAGTGGCCCGTGATGGTTCTCTTGTTCATGCTGATCGTCGCTCTGCTGTTCTGGGCGTCCCCGAACGTCAAGCGTCCCTTCCGCTGGGTGAGCCCCGGCAGCGTCACGGCCGTCCTCATCTGGATCGCCGCCTCCGCCCTGTTCGCGCTGTACGTGGCGAACTTCGGCAGCTACAACCGGACCTACGGCAGCATGGCGGCGATCATCATCTTTCTGATCTGGATGTGGATCACCAACATCGCGATCCTGCTCGGTCTCGAGTTCAATGCCGAACTCGAACGCGGCCGTGCCCTGGAGACCGGCCATCCGCCGGGTGACGAGCCGTACGTCGAGCCCCGAGACACCCGCAAGCTGTGAAGTGCGGCTCCGGCCACTGGGTTTCTCGTCGCCAGCGCGAGGTCGTGGCCGGCGACTGGGCAGCGCGCGACGTGGCGACCGAGTGCCGCTCACGAGGACGCCTCCGAAGGGGGTGCCGCGCGGATGCCCGGTCGTGCAGGATCCTCCAGTTGGCGGACCATGCCCATGCCCACCTGGGTCCGAGCCGGTTCCGCTTGCTTGCGGTGGCCTCTCGTCGGCCGCATCGCCGTCATGGTGCTGATGTTTAAGCACGCTTGTAGCGGAGATGCGGAGTTGTTGCTTCCGGCGGCGAGCTCGCGGGTCCGTCGTGCACCGAAGAGGAAATGCGTGGAGTCTTCGCACGTAGCAGAGGGTTCATCCGCGGCGCGGCGTTTGCGGATGCCGAGGCTGCGCAGCGCCGGTGGGCCGCATGGGAGGGTGAAGCTTGGCCACGGCGATGAAGTGGCCGCCGGCCGGTGGCAGCGGTTCGGTACGTGCCGGTCCGTGGGTGATGCGTTGTTCTTCAGCTCGGATGCGGAGAACGTGGGTGTGCGCAGGGGTCGGGTGCGTGCGGCGAAGCAGGTCTGCGCCGTGTGTCCGGTGCTCACGTTGGGGCGGCCCTGAGTGAAACCGAGCGGCGGGAGGTGCTGCTCGGGCGTGGTTTAGTCGAGCCGGCAGAGATTGAGGTTGAGCCATGGAGTTGACGGAGGCTGCGGGCGAGGTGCTCGGCGGGATGACGGAGGATCCGGCCGTGCCCGACACGGCCGGCCTGAGGATCTGCGCGGAGAAGGACGACGTCGAGCGGCCGGCCTTAACGGCTGTGCTCACCGCTGGGCCGGGGGCTGACGATGAGGTGCTCGAGTTCGGGGGCGTCCGGGTGTTTGTGGATCCGTCCGTCGCCGATCGCGTATCCGATCGCGTCCTGGACGCCGAGGTCGCGGACGACGAGGTGGTCTTCCACATCAGGCGGCGAACTGAGGACCAGCGAGGGTGGGCGAGGACGTTGCGCGCAGCTGTATCGACGAGCTGGTGTACGGCGACCCCACGCTGACGCACTCGTAGGCTTCGGCGAGCGGGCGGCGTCTGTGCTCCACAGTTGTGCCAGCCATCTGTGTCCTTGGCGATGCGGTAGATGGTGATAGCCGGTGCGGTGCCGTGGGTCGTGCGGGCGCGGTGTCCGCGCCGTGCACCGCAGCGGTCACCATCGGCCGTACCAGCGGCGGCGGCCGGAGGATTCGCCTGCGCTGATCCCGAATCCGATCAGCCAGGCGACGAAGACCACGAGCGCGATCCACCACAGCACGTGGGCCGCGAAGCCGAGACCGCCGAGGATGAGGGCGAGCAGTAGCACGAGCAAGATGACAACCATGCCAATACACCTTCTTAAGTGAGGATCGATCGTCATGATCCGTTTAGTTGAGTTGTGTTCGCGTTGCCGATCCGCGGGCTCGTAAACCTCCGTGCATTGGCCACCGATGATGCGCCTGCACCGGCGCCGGACGACTCAGTGTTTCGGCTTCACCTTCGCGGGGGGCGTGCGCGTTTGGCGTAGCGGTCCGTGCTGCTTGGGCGTGGGTTTGACTCCCCCAGGGGGAGCGGTGAGGTGTGCCGGGGCGGCCGTGATCGCCGTCGTTGCGGGGGTGCCTGTGGCTGCTGAGGATTCGGCGCGGGGAGCGGAGGTGGGGTCGGACTTGCTCGGCTGGGCCGAGCCGTCGCCGCGGGGGCCTGACGCCGCCGTCGACGGGGTCGGACTCGTGCGTGCAGCGGTCTGGTCGGTTGGGGAGTTGGTCGACGACGCGGCGAGTGGGATCGCGAGTGCGCCACCGACGATCAGGCATGCTGCGCCCACGACAGCCCCTGCATGTACTGCGGCCGGCGTGCGGCGCCGGCCGGGGACGACCCCCGAGGCTGTCGCCCGAGCGCGCCGGCGCGCCGGCGCGCTCGGGCGGGCGAGGACGTCCGCTACTTGACGGGCGGTGGGTCGGTGGCCGGGCTGCTTCGCGAGGCACGTGAGGTAGAGCTCGTCGATCTTCGGGTCCTGTCCGCGGGCCGGGAGCGTCGGGGGTTCGAACTGTAGGTGCGCCATGGCGAGAGCCGGCAGCTCACGGTCGGCGAACGGGCCGTGCCCGGTCAGGCACCAGTACAACAGGCAGCCGAGGGCGTAGACGTCCGTGGCCGGCTCGGCGTGCTTCCCGAGCCATTGCTCGGGTGCCATGCACGCGGGCGTGCCGATGGCCGTCGCGCCGGTCAGGTCGCTGTCCGCGGCGGTGCGCGCGACACCGAAGTCGAACAGTTTCACCCCTGCCGGGGTGAGCATGACGTTGGCAGGTTTGATGTCCCGGTGGATGATCCCGGCGCGGTGAGCGGCCGTGAGCGCGTCGGCCAACTGTGCGCCCAGGTTCAGCGTCTCGGCGAGGCCCATGGGACCGCGTCTGAGTCGCGCGCCGAGGTCTTCGCCCGTGAGGAGCTCGGTCACGAGCACCGGTGGGCGAGAAGATACCGGATCTCCATCGTCGATCAGGTCGAAGACGGCGGTGATCCGCGGATGGTTGAGGCGGGCCAGAGCACGTGCTTCGCGTCGCAGCCGCTCGAGTTCTGTGCCGCCGTGCGCGGCGGGCCGGTGCAGTGCCTTGACGGCGACGTCGCGCTCGAGTCTCCTGTCGTGTGCGAGCCACACGTGCGCACTCGCTCCGCTGCCGAGTCTGCGCACGAGCCGGTAGCGCCCGGCGACGACCTCGCCGGCACTGTACGCACTCGGCCTTGCGGGTCGCGGCGCCGCGACATCCGAAGCCGTCCGATATTCGACTGTGGGTTCGTCATCATGCGAGACGGTGACCATCGCGGCTGCCTCCGGTTGGCGGGGGGTCTTGTCGGGCCGGAAAAGGGCGGGGGCCCGACGCCGGCTGCCTGCGGTACCCCGTGAGGGCTGAGCGGAAACGGTCAGCGGCCGGTGGGGACGTGCGCAGCGCCGTGATCGAGCGCAGCGCGATCACGTGAGGACGTCGGCTTCATGCCGTCATCGCATTCCGAAGACGGTGCGGTTCCGGTGACGTCACGGGCGTCGTGTTCGGCTTGAGCGCCGGCGGCAGATACTGCGGCGCCACTGCCGGTGAGCCGGGGAGCACGAGCTCGTTCGGCCGGGCGGATGCGGAAACCGGTGGATACTCTCATGTCGGTCAGGAGGATTGTGGTTGACTGACGTGGCAAAGAGCCTGCGGGAACCGCTGGAGGGACGGGAAGAGCGTCGCTGTCCCGCCGGCTTGCCCGACTGTAATGGAGTGACCATGGACGGTAGTGCCCGGAATCGGGGCTTGCCCGGCGAGACGGTGCGCGATCTGCGCGTGGTGCTGGAGGATCTGGAGCTGTTGTGGGAGCGGGAGGTCAGCGTCGACTCGCCGGTCGTCGTCTCCCCATCGCAGTTGCGTGTCCTGTACGTGCTCGAAAGGGACCCCGGGCTGAATCTGCGCGAACTGGGGTCGGTGATCGGTTCCGCGCCGTCCGCGCTGAGTCGCCTGTGCGCCCGGCTTGAGGCCATGGGCTTCGTCAGGCGCCTGCAGAGCACGCAGAGCGGCAGAGAGATCGAACTCCATCTGACCGGCCACGCCACGGCCTATCTGGCCGAATTGCGCGAGCGGCGCGAGCGCGCCCTGGCGCGCGTGCTCGACTCGGTGCCTTCCGCCAGGCGCAGGCCGTTGGTCGAGGGGGTGGCCGTCCTCCGGCTGAGCCTCAACGCTCGTGTGCGCGAACTGGGCGGCGGGTGGGGGGTCCGATCAGCCTGACGTCGCCGGAAAGTGCTCCTATGTGGCGGTGGAAGCGCTTCGGCGAGGGCCGTGCCAGTCGATGCACACGACGACTGCGTCGTCCACGGCGGTGCCTCTGTGATGATCGGCGACTTCCCGAAGCACGGCGGTCGGCACCTGCGAAGCCCGCAGCAGACGCGTCGCCCTCATCGTGCGTTTCAGACGATCGCCGAAAATGCTCCCGGAGGGGGAGACGGCGCTGTAGACGCCGTCGCTGGCGATGAGCAGGCGGTCTCCGGGTTCGGCTCGCAGCGGCTCCATCCGGTACGGGGTGTCCCCGAACATGCCCAAGGGCATCTGATGGTCTGGATCCACCGACTCGACGACGCCGGCGCGTAGGCGCCACATGCGTGGTGATCCTGCGTCCACCACCTCGACGAGCCCGGTCGCCAACTCGATACGCAACAGGAGTGTCGCGACGTACGCGTCACCGCGGTATTGCGCGAAGACCGCCTCGTCGGCGAGGGCTGCTTGGTCGGCAAGGCCGAGTCCCGCACGCCGGGCATTGCGTAGGGCGCTGATGACGAGGTTCGTCAGAAGCGCGGCGTTCACTCCCTCTCCCATTCCGTTGGCGACCGTCACCGTCAGGTACTCCGCCGAGACCGTCCAGTCGAAGCCGTCGCCGTAGATCGCGTACGCCGGCTCGAGGTGGGCCCCGAGAGCGAACTCCGCTCTCTCGCAGGACCGGCTCGGCAGCAACAGCCACTGCATTTCCGCGGCGAGGGTCAAGCGTTCGGCTCGCCGCTCGACCTCGTAGCGGTCGGTCTCGCGTCCGGCGAGGGTGATCTCGCGCGCGGTCACGGTCGCGATATGTTGAAGTTCTGCGAGTACTTCCGGGGTGTAGTGGGCGGCGGAAAGGGTCACGGACAGCACGCCGACCCGGTCGCCGCGGATGGTGACCGGCAGGTGCAACTCCACCTCGCCCTGACCGCTGGTCACGACGAACGGTTCCTGTGCACCGAAGGTCCGCCCATGGGGACTACCGTCGACCGGGACAGGTTCTACTGCGGGGGAAGAGGGCGCCGGCTGCAGAGAGTGTATGGCGTAGTCCACGAGCCGAACCGCCACAGTGAGCGCGCCGTAGTGCTTGCGGAGAGCGGAACGCAGCACGTCCACGAGCCGGTCGGGAGCCGCGTCGCGAAGGGCGCGCTCCACCGCGAGACTGCGGCCCGTCTCCATGCTCTCTCCACACTCTCGGCCAGTCCGTGAGCTGGCGCGGACGCGTCAGCCGTCCCTTCATGACCTGAGGAAGCATAATCATGCGTGCCAGATCCGATGCCGGACTCGCCGTGCCGTCCCGGGGTCGGTGCCGGGAACTCGCGTCTATGCCGCAGACGATCTCTCGGAGATGAATGTCGTTAGGCTATTTGGACGCCTATCAGACAGGTGTCGTCGTCCGTGTCGGATCTGCTGTAGATAAGCAACCGCTCGAGCAGGTGGCTGAGATCCTCGACTGGGGGCTGTGTGTGGGCCAGCAGATGGTCGAGGGATTCGTGGACGGCGGTGTCTCGTCGTTCCACCAGCCCGTCTGTGAACAACAACAATGTCTCGCCCTGCTTCAGTTGGATCTCGCTTTCCTCGTATTCGACCTCGGGAAGCGCCCCCAGCAGTAGGCCCCGAGTCAGCTGGAGGGCTCTCGCTTTGCTCGTGCCGACCACGACCGGGGGAAGGTGGCCGGCCCTCGCCCAGCTCAGGCGGCGCGTCTCGGGGTCGTAGAGTGCGCACACGGCAGTGGCGGTGACGTGGTCAGTCAGGTGGTAGGCGACGCTGTTGAGCCAGGACAGCAGTTGCCCGGGGCCGGCGCCCGTCATCGCCAGCCCGCGCAGCGCGTTGCGCAGCACCACCATTTCCGTGGCCGCGTCCACGCCGTGTCCCGCGACATCCCCGACGCTCAGCAGGACCAACCGGGAAGGCAGCACGAAGGCGTCGTACCAGTCGCCGCCCACCAGGGACTCGGACTCGGCCGGTCGGTAGCGCACTGCGATCCGCAGTCCGGGTGCCTCGAGCGGACCTCGGGTCGGCGGCATGATGGCGTGCTGAAGTTGCAGGGCCAGCCGGTTGCGTTCCGCCGTTTTCCGTTCGGAGTCGGCGAGGCGGTCCCTGGTGGCCGCCAGTGCGACCTCGGTCCAGTGCTGCGAAGAGATGTCTTGGTACGCGCCGCGTACCGCCAGGAGCCGGCCGTCGGAGTCCAGCACCGGCTCGGCGACGATGCGCATGTGCCGGGCGACGCCGTCCGCGCGCTGCATGCGGAAGGCGACCGTCGCGGGGCGATGGTGGTGCAGCACGGCGCGCAGGAACCGGCTGATCGTGTCGGTGTCGTCCGGGTGCGCATGCGCGGCCAGGTCGCGCAGGGAGTCCGGGCCCTCGGCCGCGGGGCGCCCGTACAACGTGAACAACTGGCTGCTCCAGGTGATCTCGCCCGTTTCGGGGTTCTCCTCGAAGCCGCCGATCCGGCCCAACCGTTGCGCATGCTGAAGTAGGCCGGCAAGGCGGGCCGTCTCGTCTTCGATGCGCCAGATCATCAGCAGGCTGTTGCCGTGGCGGCTGACGCTGACATCGGTCACGATCTGCAACGGGACCTGGTCGACCAGGGCGGTCACCGCCATCCGGCGGGAGCGAAGCGGCTCGCCGGTGGCGAAGGCCCGCTCGAGGTGATCGAACAGGGCGCTTCCGCCGACCGCCAGCGGGAAGGTCTCGAGCAGCGGAGCGCCGACTAGGGCACTGCGGGGCCGGCCCGCCGGGTCCTGGAAGCGGACGTTGACGTGGTGGATCTCGAAGTCGGCGAGTCGGCCGTCCGCGTCCAGCCGGGGAGTCAGGATGAGGGCGGGGTCGTACAGCCCGTCGGACAGCTCGACCAGTTCCGCGGTGGACTGATCCTGTCGCGGGTGACCTGACGGCGGCACCTCGGCGGCGGGAAGACTGTCCAAGGTGTGGGCGCACAACTCGGCCAAAGCCTCGAGCTGACGCTCCACGGCGGGCGGCCTGGGGGTGAGCGGCCGGGGCCAGCAGATTTCCAGCACGCCGTGGATGCGGCCGCCGGTACCGGCGCACAGGGCGATGCGCCCGCCCTCGGGGCATTGCCGGTAGCCGATCGACGGCACTCCGGCGACGGAATCGAGGTACACGGTGCTGCGGTTCTCGAGCGCCTGGCGCGCCACTGTCGCCACGCCGGGCGGCACGTAACGCCACCGGTCCGCCTCGTCGTTGCCGAACCCCGCGTGGCCGCTGAGGATCAGGGAGCCGTCTGGTTCCGCGGTCCATACGGCGGCGGCCATCGCGCCCAGTGGAGCCAGGGCGTACCGGAGCAGCGATTCGGCGACCGCCTGGGTGTCACCTGCCGCCAGCGCGGCACTCTCCGCGGTACGCAGGCGCACGGCGAGGGAGGTGCCGTCTCCCGCGTGGTCGTCGGTTCCGTCGGCACGCCGTACGAAGTCGGCAGCGACCTGGGCCACCTGGTCGTGGGCGGCTTGGTTGATGATGTCGGCGGCCAGCTCCAGCGGGGAGAGCCCCGACTGCTGCGCGAGCTCTGCCAGTTGCCGTGCGGCCTGAACGGGACCGCAGTGCAGCCGCTCGATCAGAATGCCCTTCGCGATCTCGACCAGGGCGCGCCCGTCGGCGGCGGCCTGCGCGTCCCGTACCTGTCCGCGCAGACGCTCGACCGTGGCGGCCAACCGTCCGACGGCCTCGCCGCCTTCCGGGCCCGTCGGCCGGATTACCCACGGTGCCTCGTCCTCGGCGCCGGCGGCCTGCCCGGGCGACTCAGAAGCACTCATACGAACGGGAACCCCCTGATGTAAGGTGCGGGCGGTGTGGACGTCTCGTCGGGCGTTCGGTCACGATGCCGTCGGCAGGGGAGCGATACGCTCGTCGAGCCACCGCCGGATGCAGGCGATGAGGTCGTTCGCGTCCACCGGCTTGGTGACGTAGTCGCTGGCGCCGGCGGCAAGGCTCTTGTCCCGGTCTCCCGGCATAGCCTTGGCGGTCACGGCGATGATGGGCAGTTCGGCATATTCGGGCATCCGCCGGATCTCGGCCGTCGCGGCGTAACCGTCCATCTCCGGCATCATCACGTCCATCAGGATCAGGTCGATCCCGCCGTGTGCGCTCAGAGTCTCGATGCCCTTGCGGCCGTCCGTGGCGTGTACGACATGGATTCCGTGCATCTCCAGGATTCCGCTGATGGCGTAGAGGTTACGTGCGTCGTCGTCCACCACCAGCACAGTGCGGCCGCTAAGACCGTCATCGACCGTCTCGACCGCCGGGCGCAGCGCCGCATCGGCCCTCACCAGCGGGACGACGTCGCCCGGCTGCTCGGCGGACAAGTGCAGGGCGATGCGTTCCCGTAGTTCGTCCAGACTCGAGAGGACCTCCAAGGGACGCTCGGCCGCCTGGGTCTGCAGCGCGCCTTCCTGCCGTGCGCTCAGCGGCTGGCTGTTGTGCACCAGCACGGGTACCTGGCGCAGCGCCGGGTCGCCGTCCATGGCACCGAGGAAGGTCCACGCTGCGTCGTTGGCCATCTCCACATCCACCACGACGCAGTGGAACGCCTCGGAGGCCAGTGCCGTCGCCGCCTCCCGGGCGCCGATCACCGTCGTCACCTCGTGAACATGCCGGTCCGACAAGCCGGTGCCGCCACCCTCCAAGCTGCTGACCGCGCTTTCGGCCACCAACGACAGCAGACCGTTGTGCCGGTCTTCGATCACCAGCAGCCGGCGCGGCTGCCGGAGGGTTGCCTGAGCGGCGGCGGGCGACTGGCGCCGCTCAGGCGGTGTTTCGGAGTCTGCGCTCCCTGCGCTCCCTGCCGGCCCTGTCGCCCCGATCTCCCGCGCGTTCGAGGAGAGGTCGGGAGAGACAGCGGGCAGGTAGAGGGTGAACGTGCTGCCGGCACCCGGAGCGCTCTTCGCTTCGATGGCGCCGCCGAGCAGGTGGGCCATCTCGCGGCTGATGGAGAGCCCCAGTCCCGTGCCGCCGTACTTGCGGCTCGTGGTTCCGTCAGACTGCTGGAACGCGCCGAAGATCGAGTCCAGCTGTTGCGGGGCGATCCCGATACCGGTGTCCTCGACCCGGAAGGCCACGACCGGCCCGCCGCCCCGTGCGGGAACCGGCAGCTCCCCGGAGTCGGCCGATTCGATGCGCAGCTGCACACTGCCGCGTTCGGTGAACTTGATCGCGTTCGAGATCAGGTTCCGCAGCACCTGCCGCAGCCGCGAATCGTCGGTGAACAGCTCGGAGGGGACACCCGGCGCGGCGGTGATCGTGAAACCGAGGCTCTTCTGCGTGGTCATCGGGCGGAACGTCGCCTCGATGTAGTCCAGCAGCTGACGCATCGGAACCTGTTCGGGATTCAGATCCATCTTCCCGGCCTCGACCTTGGACAGGTCGAGGATGTCGTTGATCAGCTGGAGCAGGTCGGAGCCGGCCGAGTGGATGATGCCCGCGTACTCGACCTGCTTCGGGGTCAGATTGCGCGTGTGGTTCTGTGCCAGCAA
>Ga0310811_10007625_pt1 | contig 13880 bp, 14 predicted proteins | sample YCmetagenome_FD_207642 | JGI IMG/M metagenome (GOLD analysis project Ga0310811, IMG submission 207642) | Soil microbial communities from experimental microcosm in Duke University, North Carolina, United States - YC | ecosystem: Engineered > Artificial ecosystem > Soil microcosm > Unclassified ... | reverse complement strand
GCAAGACGCTCTTCCAGTGACGTGGCTTGTTTGAAACGTTTTCGTTTCTTGACCATCAGATGGCTCCTTTCTCCTTTCTCAGGGAGGGTAAGAGCATGTTAGCGCGGGCGACACGAACTCGCTTTCACATGGAAAATACCGCGCGGCCTTTCTTCCTAACATTTGTTAAATCCGACGACGGAAAGAAATTGAAGGCCGTCGTGCAATCTCCCTGTTCAGGCACCGTTGACATCGACCTTGTCCCTTGAGAACGACTTGAGCGTGTCATCGGAAAATTTGAAGTGAGCCTTGACGAGTTCAGGCGGCATATGGGGTCAAAATCAGCGCTGCGTTGGTTCTGAGAGCAGCCAGCGTCAGAGCCAGCGCGATGAAGGCAAACGATTCCAGCACGAAGCCCTGCAGGATCGCCGGATCGCCAGTGGTGGTCAGCTTGCCGATCGCCTGCATGGCGAACAACAGGGGCCGTCAGCACATTGAAGGCGCCAAACGAGCAAAATGCCGTCGCGCTGAGAACGTTGGCGCGGCGGAATGCAAACAGGCCTGCAATGAACTGGGTGAGGCCCGCGAAAATGAGCAGCACCGGTATGGTCGCGGTCAAGGCAGTAGGAGGAAACATCCCGGCAATGACCGTGCCGGTGATCCACGTCCCTGTTGCAAAGTCCCAGAGCCCAAGCGGCGCGGGGGCTGCGATGGTGGCGGTGGCACGCTCCTCCAGGAATTCGATCTCGTCTTGCGGCAAATGGGACACGACGGGTCCCGACTTCGTCCAGCTTTCCCGCTTGGGTAGAGGAGTTACCTGAGCGACTTGAGACACCGTGCCTCCAAGAACCGAACGTCAATCAAGCAAGCGCGTTGTTGCGGCTTGCACTGCCAAGCTGGGCCGCCGAGGCTTGTGCAGATATGCCCGGTTGGCTTTCCGCGCTTCGAACGACCTCCTCAAATTAGCCAAAGCATGCCCGCCAAAACCGTTCCTAATTTTCAACGATGATTCGCATCGATCAGACAGGCGAGCCGAACTTGTTTTTTAAGTCTTTAGTCGAACGTGTCCTTTTGGATGCTGCCATCATGGAATATCCGATAGTTCTGGCCACGCCATTCGACGGCAGCGCCAAAGAAGCTGCACACGAACACTGCAAATGAGATCGTGTCATGAAGCGGCAACAGCCATAGCGCGTGCCGCCGCAACTTGAACGTACGCTCGATGCTGAAATTCAGGATGGCGCGGCTCACGAAGGCGACGCCCGCCAAAGCGATCGGATACTGCGCTCCCGTCAGAACGGCGATCACCGCGAGCGGCAGCGGATGCATGAATATGGTGCCGGCATAGCCGACGGGATCGATCGAACGGATCGTCCGGGATGAGCGCATATGATGCTCCCAGAACGCGCGGAAGCTTCGCTCAAAACAGACGTGCCCCACCGCCCAATGCGGGACGACCACGTCGAGCCCGATGGCGCGAACGGCCTTGCCGATCGCATAGTCGTCCGCAAGCTCGTCCAGGAATGGCTTGAGGCCACCAATGCGCCTCAGCACGTCCCGTCGCATGGCAATGGCCGAGCCGAAGCATGGTTTGGCTGCACCGAACGTCAACGCCACCATCACGTTGGGGAGAAATTGTGCGTTGATGTTGAGTGCGGACATTTCAGCCCAGACGCCGCCGGCTGCGATCCCGTGGTACAGGCACGTCACGGCGCCGACCTCGGCGTTGTCGAGCTCGGCGACGAGGCGGCTAATGAACTGATCCTCAACGACGATATCGCTGTCGGACATGACGATGATCTCGTGGCGGGCTCTGGTTTCCAGGTTGACGAGGTTCGCGACTTTCGGATTCTCGCCGCGTGCGCGGTCATCGACAACGAGGTCTATCTCTGCGACCGGATACATCCTCTGCATCAGCCGAACGACCTGATTTGCCGGGTCGCTACGTTTCTGCGTTCCGCAAACGAGCTGTATTGTGCCTTCGTGATCTTGCTTGCAAAGCGAGGCGAGCCTTGGAAACAGACCCGGCTCGCTTCCGTGCAAGGGCTTGAAGATCGTGACCGGGCGTGGCGAGACTCCGTCGAGTTTCATAGGTCTGTTGAAGCGAGGCGCCAGAAACGCAGCGAGAATGTTATAGACGACGCCGAGGATCGCTCCGGCTACGCAGATCTCGCTCACGAAATGGGTGGTCTCGCTCAAGCTGTGCATGATTGGATGACGGCCTCTAGTCGGTTGCGTTGAAGACCAGATCGCGACTCAAGCCGACGAGCGCGACCGGATGGGCAGTGAGAAGCGCTTGTCGTTCGCCGCTGCCGGACCGTTGAGCTGACGGACGACAGCGTGCAGTTCAGTAAGTCGAACGTGAGCGTCTTGCCACCGTTCCAAATCCGTCCAGCCGAAACTGGGCCAGCGCCGGCCCTGTTAACGCATGTTAAAGCGCTGCGAGCCCCGCATCCCGACTATCGTCGGGCTCCTCCGAATAGAAACAAACCTTCGGTCGTGACGTTACACCGTCAGTTCGCGTTGAGAGACAGACCGGCATAAAGCAAAACGCCGATCCATTTGCGAGCTCGTCCCAAGATGCCAGTAACGAGGGTTCATCGAGGTCCTAGAACGGCTGCTCAAGCAGGGCGGGCGATGATCTGCGCGGCCCTCGCAGTCGAAGCCGAACTGGTCGCGCGCCATTTCGAACAGGAGGCGTGGGGGCCCGGCTTTGACGACCTCTCCGGGTTCGTCGCGCGCGCGGCGATTGACGGCTGTCGCGGCATCGTCAGTTACGGTGTGGCCGGCGGGCTAGGCCCCGATTTGCGATCCGGTGACATCGTGGTCGGCTCGGAAATCGTTGGGCCGAATGGAAGCATCCCGACAGATGATGTCTGGTCTGCGTGGCTCCTTTCGGCCATGCCGACGGCGGTGTACGGGCCGATTGCTGGAATCGATTTCCCGATATCGGCCCGCGACTCGCGAAGCGAGCTCCAGCGTCGATCCGGTGCATTGGTGGTCGATATGGAGTCTCACCTGATTGCCCAATTGGCTGTGGCTAACGCTATGCGGTTCGTAGCCCTGCGCGTTGTTATTGATGCGGCAGGCCGCAATATTCCGCCGACGGCTCTCGCTTGCGTATCGAGCGATGGGGACACCAGTCGGTGGCGGCTCAGCCGACTTTTGCTGGGGCGCCCCTCGGACACGCTCGACGTCATCAAGCTTTCAGCGGACTGGTGGCTGGCCCGCAAGGCTCTTCTGTATTGCTCCGAGATGCTGGGCGCCAGTGTTCGCGGCATCGAGCTGTAGCCAATGACGGGGACTCGTGCACGCTGAGGAGAATTGCGATGAAACCATCGGCGGATGTACTGCTCACCGGCGCAAGCGGCTTCGTCGGGTCGGCCGTGCTCCGGGCATTGTTGCGTGATGGCTTTCATGTCAGGGCGCTGGTTCGGCGAAACAGCCAATATCTGGATCTGGCCGCGCGCGGGGTGCAGTTCGTCGAGGGGGATTTGCGAGAGAGCGCGTCCCTCGGGCCGGCATGCGCGGGGTGCCGATATTTGTTTCATGTGGCTGCCGATTACAGGCTTGCGCTCTGGGACAGTGCCTCCGTCCATGCAACCAACGTGACGGGCACACGCAACCTCATGGAGGAGGCGATGCGTGCCGGAATCGAGCGTGTGGTCTACACCAGCAGCGTGGCGACGCTGGAGCCGAAACAGGATGGCGCGCCAGCTGACGAGACGTCAAGTTTGCCGGTCCAACGTGCGATCGGAGCGTACAAGCAGAGCAAGGTCGTCGCCGAACAATTGGTTGTCGATATGGTCCGGGAAAAGGGCCTCCCGGCGATCATCGTCAATCCATCCACCCCAGTCGGACCGCGTGACATGCGGCCCACGCCAACCGGCAAGATCATTGTCGCCGCGGCGACCGGAAAAATCCCGGTCTATGTCGAGACGGGACTGAATGTTGTGCACGTCGATGATGTGGCAAGCGGACATCTGGCGGCGTTGCGGCGGGGCAGGGTTGGCGAACGCTACATTCTTGGCGGCGAAAATGTCCCATTTTCGCTGCTGCTGGCTGAAATTGCGATGTCGGCAGGACGATCCATTCCGAAGTTGCAAATTCCCTGGTACGCCGCCGTGCCAGCGGCGCTGGCCGGTGAAGCCCGTTCGTTTCTAACGGGTAGAGAGCCTCTCGCGAGCTGGGCCGGAGTGCGTCTCGCACGGCACAAGATGTTCTTCACGTCCGGAAAAGCGGCACGGGAACTCGGCTATGGCGCGCGGCCACATATGGAGGCTTTGAAGGACGCGATCATATGGTTCAGCAGCCACGGCTATTTGGGCGTATCCGCGGCGGAGCCGAGCCCCGGAGGCTTTCGCGCGCCGTTCGGCTGATGCATTGCTTTCTCGCCTGCGCCGAAGCGTCTCATGAGCTCGGCCCGGAGAAGATAGACCGGCACACGGTCGCGGTGGAAGAGATCGATCCTGAACGCCGCGGGATTCTGGGCAACTACGATCATCGTCACCAGGATATTCTCACCGAACAGATGCAACCATTCGGCGATCGAACCGCCTGTCGTGGAATCGAGCGCGCGGACGAAGCCGTATCGTTCTGCAAAATGCGCAACGAGCTGCGTCTGCTCAGTCGATCCGAACATCATTTTCCCGCCGACGGCCGTTATCTCGTCGAGTGCGGGATTGTTCGCAATGAAGGCCGCAAGTTCCTCAAGGGACGTCTCGATATCGCGACACATCCCTCGGGCCCAGCCGAGCGTTGGACCCCGCGCAGGAAATGGCTGGATATGCTCGTTCCAAAGATGCAGATTGATGAGGCGGCAGCCCGCAGCAAGCCGCGTTCCGTCCGTCAGCGCAACATCGGAAGGAGCGCCCGCGACTTGTATTCGGAAGACGCAATGCGGGCTGTTGCTGTATTCGAATATGCCTTGCCTAGTGCGAAGTGTCCCATCGATGATCGAAACGAGCATATTCAACATCGTCATGCCACCATCATTGTGCATCTCGGTTCATGACCAGGCGTTCGATCAGGAAACGCCTGATGTCGGGATCAGGTCCAATCGAGCTTTCCGGCAACGGGCGTCTTCAACGGGTAAGTGGAGTTTCGGTATTGGTATTCGCGTGTCCACGGACGCCTGATCTCTCCGCTGCATAGTGGCTTGTAGGACAGCACTTGCGCGACCGAGAGCCAGCGATGATCGAAGGCGTAGGCCATGCCGGCAAGAAATACCCGCCATATTCGAACGACCTCCGGTCCGGCAGTTGCGATGGCCTGCTCGCGGCAGGCTTCCAGACGCCTGCTCCAGTGTTGCAAGGTGAGGGCATAATGAGGACGCAGGTCTTCAGCGTCCGCAAATTCGAAGCCGGCCTGGGACAGCTCGATCAGCACGCGGGAAAGGTGCGGTACGGCGCCGCCCGGAAACACGTGGCGATCGATGAAGCGGCCGCCGGGAGGGCCGCGAGGACGGCCGTCCGCATCGGTCGATACCACGCCATGATTGAGAAATGCGCCGCCCGGCTTTAGCAATCTCGCCAGGGTCTGGAAGTAGGTGGGCAGATTGCGCAAGCCGACATGTTCGTACATCCCGACCGAGACGATCTTGTCGAACCCGTCGGCGTCCTCGATGTCCAGATAATGCTGCCGGCGGATTTCGACCCGGTCGGCCATATCAGACGAAGCCGCGGCGTCGCGGGCAAACGAATACTGGCGCTCGCTCAAGGTGACGCCGACGCCCTTCACGCCGTATCGTTCGGCGGCCCATCGCAGCAGCCCGCCCCAACCGCAGCCGACGTCGAGCAGTCGCTCGCCGGGCTGCAACAGCAGCTTGCGGCAGATGTGATCCAGCTTCTGCTGTTGGGCGCTGTCGATGTCCTCGACGCCCGAACGAAAATACGCGCAGGAGTACATCATCTGCTCGTCAAGCCACAGCCGGTAGAATTCGTTGCCGACATCATAGTGATGACTGATATTGGCTGCATCGCGATTTTTGGAGTTGATCATCGGCAGCAGGGCAGTGAGGCGCGCCGCGCCGCGCAAGGGAGCAAATTGTCCAAGCTTCTCGGCCAGCGCAATTCCTGTCTTGAGAACGATCTCGATCGGTCCATCGACCGAAATGTCGCCGGCGACGTAGGTGTCGGCCGCGCGGGCAAGATCGCCCTTGACGAGTGCCTTGAGAGGAGCCGTCGAGTGAAAGGTGATGGTCACGGCCGGGTCGGGCGTGAACTCGTAGCTTTCGTGGTCCGGAAATACGAGCCGCAGTGGCGGCGCTTCGTCGCCAAATCCCGCACGCATCGCGTCAAGAAGACGATTTCGCAGCATGATTTGTCTCCTCACGTTCGTTTTTGCTCGGCGCAAATCCACTCACCGGCTCGTCATAGAGCACCGAGAGTGTTGTCTTGATGATGAGTGCGATCGGGACCGCGGTGATCACGCCGACCACGCCGAACAAGGTGCCGCCGGCCAGGAAGCAGAAGATCACCAGGGCAGGATGCACGCGGCCCGCCGCGCCCAGCACCAGCGGCCCGAACAACTGATCGATGGATAGTCGCAGCGCCGTGAGATAGATCGCGTATCCGACGATCGCGCCAATTCCCGAATTGTGCTGGATGGCTACGAGGCCTGCGATGACGGCCGCAACCGCCGGGCCGACGATTGGAATCGCCTCCAGGATGCCCGTGATCAAGGCGAGGAAGATCGCGTGCGGGATCCCGAGTACGAGCCCGAGGCCGGCATAGGCGAACGCTGCCGCGAAGCACACGACGGCGACGACGCCGATGAAATAGCGCCTCAACACCGGGTCGAGCTGCCGGAGAATATGATCTTCGATCAGCGGCCGTTCGCCGGGAGGCACGAGCCACAGCAGTCCCCGAACGATCGATGGCCCAGTGACCATGAAGAAGAACAGCAGAACGAGCGTGAGCACGACGCCGAACCCGCCCACGAAGACGCTCGTCGCGGCAATGGAAAGCGCTCGCGCATTGCCGACCCAATCGCGAACGGTCTGGCCGATTTCCGTTGCGAGCTGCTGCGCATCCACAGGTTGGTCGAGCAAGTCGGCTGCACTGCCGGCGATCGCTTCAGCGAGGCGGTTCACGGTTTGCTGAAAGTGCATTGCCACATGTGTCACCTCGCGGGTCAGGGGTGGAATGCCGAGAAACCCGATGATGGCACCGAGCGCCACAAGGATCAGGAAGAAGAAGATCGCAACAGGCACGCGCGGCAGTCCTGTCCGCGCGCCGACGAAAGTGACGGCGGGGGCGCAGATGTAGCTGATGACCCCGGCCAGGACGAACGGGATCAGCACGAGCTGGAGCTCGTAGAGCGTGATGGCCGCCGCGGTGATGATGAAGAGAATGGTGCCGGTTGAGATCCGGCTGACATGTTCGTGGTCGGCCTGCGGCCGTGCGCGGAGCGCTCGCTCGTTCACGGGTAGCTCCGGTCCTTCCAGATAATCTTGCCGCGCCAGTGCCGACGAAGGCTTTCCACGGCAAGACAAGCTCCGAGGGCATATCCGAGCGGAAACATCAGGCCGTACCAGAAGGGGGTACGAAAATACAACGCGCCGGCAATGTGCAAACCGGCAGCGGCGGCCGTTCCGGCGAGAGCTGGGACCAGCGCGACGCAATCAGGCGAGACGCCGCGCGCGCAACGAATGCCGTCGATGGTGGGAAGCAGGACGGTGGCGAGCGAGGCCAGCAGCACCAGCAACACGGTGATGACAGTTGCGGCATGGCCGCCCAGCATCTCGACAAGGTTTTTCGAAAGGCCCGTCCAGAGGCTCTTCCATCCGGTGTACATCCGGGCCGCCAGCAGCGATTTGCCATCCTGCAACACGACGCGGCCGCCGGCTTGCTTGATCAGCCGGGCCAGTTCGAGATCCTCGCAGATCGCATGATGGACCGCGGCATGACCTCCTGACGATCGATAGGCCTGTCGGCGCACCAGCATGAATTGCCCGCACGCTGTCACCTGGTCGCTCTTCGGCGACTGCACTGTTTCGAGATCCTGGCTGAATGCCATGAGGAACAATCCGCAGGGTATAATGAGGCGTTCGGCAAAACTGCCGAGCCGCTGACGTGGTGCCAGCGACAGGAGAGCCAACTCTTGCGATCGTGCCGCCGCAACCGCGCTGCCGATCAGTGCGCATTCAGCCTGAACATCCGCGTCGATGAAACAAAGCCACTCGTCCTCGGCGCGCGACATCTTTGCGCCGATCCAGCAGGCATGCGGCTTTCCACACCAGCGCGGCGGCAACGGGGGACATTCGATGACAGCGAGATTTCGGGATTCGTCGGCATAACGGTGACCGACGGCAAGCGTGGCATCCGTGGAATTGTCATCGACGACGATGATGTTCAGCCGCTCTTGCGGATAGTCCTGGTGCAGCAGGCTGTCGAGACAATGCGGAAGGTTATGCGCCTCGTTCCGGGCAGGTACGATGACGGATATGTTCGGCGGATCGCGAATGGCCGTGGCTGCGGGTTGCAGCACGGGCAAGAGACCGCGTTGGCCGTAGGCGCGCAGGATCAACCAGAACACAAGCGCCATCCAGCCGAAGGATAGGACGACTTCCATTGCTCACCAGGCAGGTATATTCCGCGTCAATTGGCCGGAGATGAATAGGTTCCTTTCTGAGCCGTGCTTTCGCCCGGCAGCTCCGTGGGCTCGCCCAGGCTGTCGCGCACATAGACCTTCTTGACTGTGACGAAAGCGATCACGGTGATCGGCGCGGCGAAGATGATGCCGATCATCCCGAAGATTTCCGTGACCGCGACGATGCTCAGCAGCAACACGGCCGGCGGCACGAAGACCAATCGACGCTGAACCATCGGCACGATCAGGTTGCCTTCGATCTGGTGAATGATGACGTAGGCGATGATGGTCCAGAGCGCCGGATAAAGTCCGCTGGTCACGGCAACCAGGACCGCCGGTACGGCTGACAGGACCGGCCCGAGATACGGAATGAATTCGGCGATGCCGGCGATCGAGCCCAGCGCGAGCGGCGACGGAAGCCCGATGAGCCAGACGGCGGCCGTCGTGATCGCGCCGACCAGACACATCTGGATGGCCTGTCCGAGCAGCCACAAGCGTAGCGCGCGTCCGATGTCGTCGATGGTTTCTTCGACAACCACCCGCCGCTTCGGAGGGAACAGCAGCGAAGCGCCCCTGCGATACATCGCCGGCTGCGCCGCCAGATAGACGCCTGCGGCAACGGTAAAGATGGTTGCTTCCAGCAGATGCGCGCTGATTGTCAGGAAGCTTTTGAGGAAGCCCGTGAGAGAAAAGCTGCCTCCCGAGAGATGGGAGAGTGCGGTACGACCAAGTTCGGAGCGCTGCAGTTCATCGGAAATCGTCTTTGTCGCCGCATCCGCCCGACTGAAGACGTCCTGAAGCTCCGAGGTGAGCTGGGTTCCGAACAAATAGGCGGAGCCGGCCATCGCGAGCAGGATGATCAATCCCGCGACCGCCAGCGCGCATCCTTGCGAGAGCCGACACCATCGCACCAGCGGCTCGCTCACGAGCTGCAGCAACGTCGCCACCAGAAGCGCGCCGACGACCACGAGAAAGAAATCTCGAAGATACCAGGCGAGAAATGGAAGCGGGGCAAGCGCAACCAGGATGGCGGTCCGCTTCACAAACTCGGCGGTCGCTGCTTTCATCGCGCCATTGGATCAACGTGTCCCGCGCCCCCGGTATTCAACCGGCGAGGAAGAACGGGCGTTCCTATTGGCGTTTATGTCGCTGCCTGGCCGAGCACGACATTGAGCACGGCGGCGTAGTGGCAGGCTATTGCGAGAAGCACCAGGACATGCCAGATCGCGATCTGAAACCTCAGCCCTCGCCGGACATGGAATATCAAGCCGGCCGTGACGAGCGCGCCGCCGGCGACCAACAGCCGGAGGGTCGCGAATGATACCGATACGTCCTTGGCACTCCAGAGAATGAGAACGCTCCAACCCATGCCGATGTAAACGCCGATTGAAATACGATCGAGGCGTCCGGGCAGAGCCAGCGCGGCTGCGATTCCGAAGGCTGCAACACACCATATCCCGATCAGGAAACAGAGCGCTGTCGTGCCCGCCTTTGTGTCCACCACAAGAGCTGTGTACGTGGCAGCGATCAAAACGTAGATCGCCGACTGATCCAATCGTCGCAACCACCATTTCGTGGGACAAACCGGCCATAGGTTGTAGGCCGCGGAGAACGTCAGCATCGACAGCAATCCAACGGAATAGATCGAGGCAGCGACGATGTTCATCGTTGGTGCATAAATTGCGGCATGCGTAAGCAGGACAGTGGCGGCCGCAGATCCGAAGCAGAGCCCGATGACATGAACGATCAGATCCGCGATCGTTTCAGCCCGGGTATAGTTCCAGGCGATGGCGCCCGGGTTGTCGCAGGTCGCGACCTCCACTTCCTTGTGCTGGATATTGATTGTTGGTGCTCGCATGGCAGTTCGTACCGATCGTATCGTCGAATCAACCTGCGCTGAAATTGAACGTTCCTGTGCTTGAGGTCGCGGGTAACGGTATCATTTCTTTGCTCTCAACTTTGGTCGATGAGCTGACGCGGCGCATTCACAGCCGATAGGAACCATCATCAGGCCAGCCGCTTGAATCTGCTTGGATCACATGAAATCGATTCTTCACGCATCGAGCTCGCGGCCGGATCACCTGATCGTAACCGCCGACGATTTCGGCCTGGCCGAGGAGATCAATGAGGCCGTCGAGTTGGCGCACCGGCGCGGAATTCTCAGCGCGGCGAGCTTTATGGTCGCGGGGCCGGCTGCGGCAGATGCGGTCACGCGTGCGAAGCGTTTGCCGAAGCTGCGGGTCGGCCTGCATTTGGTTCTGGTTGAAGAGAAGCCGGTACTGCCTCCTGAACAGATTGCGGGGCTGGTCGATAGCTCCGGCCGAATGCGCTGCGACCATGTTCGGCTCGCATTCGAGCTTGCCGGGTCGTCGCAGCTGCGGTCGCGATTGCGCCGGGAGATCGAGGCGCAGTTTGCGGCTTATCTGGCGACCGGCCTGCGGCTGGATCATGTCGACGTGCACAAGCATTATCATCTGCATCCCGTCGTCGCGCGGGAGGTCGTTGCGGCGGCGCGACGCTATGGCGCGCCCGCGGTCCGCATTCCCGTCGAACCTGTCTCCGTGATCCGGCGCGTGGAGAAGCGAGGCGTCGCCGCGGCCTCGCTGGCGTTTGCTTGTTGGGCCGGCTTGCTTCGGCCGCTAGTCCACCACGCGCGGCTCCTTGCGCCGGATGCGGTCTTCGGACTGGCATGGTCCGGCGAGTTCACGACGAATCGTCTGCTTGGTCTGTTGCCTAAGCTGCCGCGCGGCGTGGTCGAAATCTACATGCACCCGGCGACAAAGGACCACTTCCGCGGCAGCGCCAGCCGCTACCGCTATTCGGAAGAGCTGGCGGCGCTCTGCGCCGCCGAGATTGTGGCCGAACTCAAGCGTTCCGGCCGGAAGCCGATCGGCTATTCCGACCTTGCGAGAGCGCCTCAGCACGCATGACGGCAGCGTTAGCGCTCGCGCACTCGCTTCGGGGTTTGCAGACACGGCGCCATTGTTCTTATTTTTTTCACGGAGAGTAAAATCAGGAGGTCGACTTGACCATGGATTCATCTGGTGCGGCGCGGCCGATTGCGAAAAATTCGCCGGAAGGGCGCCGGCGATGTCGGAATTTGGCCGTCCCGTTCGTCTTGAGCCCGAGCGGCCCGTCTTTGTGGAGTTTGCGTAATGGCCCCGAGAGTCAACTGGAAAGGCTTCCTGCGTCTGTCGCTCGTCACCTGTCCCGTCGCGCTCTATCCGGCTACTTCCGAGAGCGAGAAGATCAGCTTCAACCAGCTCAAACAGTCCGTCGCCAAGAAGCCGGCGGCCAGACAGCGAAAATCTGCCTGAACAGGCGCGCTGCCAGTGGACCAACGCCTGGGAGTTGGTTTCCCGGACTAAATCTTTGTGGTCAGCTCTCGCTAAGACGCAAGCGCAACGTCGAGTCTCTGGCTCATTGAGGGTCGAGAAGCGTCCTGAGTGGCATAGCGGCGTCTTGGTCTTCTGATCGGTGACCAGCTCGATCGCCTGCATGAAGCCCAAGCCGCGTACATTGCCGATAACCGAGTGCTTCTTCGATAGTTCGCGCAGTCCGGCCTGAAGCCGCTGGCCGAGCTTTTCGGCACGGTCGTACGCGTGGGACACGCGAGCAGACAAGAACGTTCAAAACGTTTGCGTGATTGGCGGTGCTCAGTTGTCGCACCTGCCTAGTTCACGGAACAGTGACTACAAGCAATCACGTCGGGGGCTGCAACCCTGCTGAACGTGCCCACTCGTCCAAATGCGAGGCGCCATCAGCCCTGCGTGCTCTGTTGAGCAAGTCGTTCTTGTCTGGACCTGTCGGAAGATTGGCTGCCTGCTCGCGGATATCTTTCGCTGCAAGCCGATCCTTGAATGGCACGGTCTGCTTGAAGCGACGACGGCGCCTGATCATGGAACTATTTCCTTCCGGGACCTTTTGGACTGAAGGCAGCAATCAGCCGCCGCACAAAGCACTTACTCAAAAGCGCTTACCCAGGTGAATGTGACGGGTGGCCGATTTGGCTGAAATTTAGGAACCGAGCTGGCGATGGAACCTTCTGATCGGCTCTCCGATGGCTATGGCACGCGTGGCAGCCCTACGCGAGCGGGAGCGCGATTTCGCACGTGAGTCCCTTGGTCTGCCAATCGAAACGCACTTCGCCGCTGACATAGCCGATCATGTTTTCCATAATGCTTGTGCCGAAACCGCTGTGCGTGGGCGGCGTGACGGTCGGCCCACCCGCCTCGATCCAGCGCAAGCCGAGCCTTCCGTCTGTCGTGAGGGACCATGCGATTCGACCCGACCACCGGCTGCCGACAGCGATCCGTACTTTGCCGCGTTGGTCGCGAGCTCGTGCAGGAAGATTGCGACGGTCTGGGCCGCGCTCGGCTCCAGCATCACGGATGGGCCGTCAATTTGCACGCGCGCCTCTCCGTCCCCGCTGTAAGCCGAAAGCTCCTGCATGACCAGACGGTGAAGCTCCGCTCCCGCCCAACGGGATTCCACGAACAGGGTATGGACCTTTCCGAGCGCACTGATGCGTCCCTCGATCAGTCGCTTGAGATCATCAGACGTATCGGAATGAGAACGACGCACCGTTGCCTGCACGGTGGACAAAATGTTTTTCGTTCGATGCTCTGCCTCACGCGCGAGATTGACGATCTGCGCCTCGCTGCGTTTGCGTTCCGTTATGTCGCGAGCGATTTTCGATGCCCCGATGATTTTGCCTTGGGCGTTTCTGATCGGCGAGACGGTCAGCGAAACGTCGATCAAACTCCGATCCTTGCGCTGGCGAACGGTTTCATAGTGTTCGATGCGCTGTCCGCGACGTATTCGCTCTATGATCGCCTCTTCCTCTTTCTGAAAATCTGGCGGAGTCAGAATTGCAATCGACTTGCCGACGATTTCCTCCGCGAGGTACCCGAAAATTCGTTCCGCGCCGCCATTCCAACTGGTGATGATGCCATCCGGATCCTTGCTGACGATCGCATCGTTGCTTGATTCGACGATAGCGGCGAGCGCCAGGGCGGTCTCCTCGCTGCGTTTACGCTCGGTAATATCCTGAAAGCAGTTGACGGCGCCGACTATGTTCCCGTCGGTATCCTTCAGCGCCTCGATGTCGACGAGCGCGATGCCGCGCGAGCCGTCCGGTCGCTCGATGTGAACTTCCTGTTCGCGCACGGAAACGCCCGCAGCACATCGGCCACGGGACATTTATGGTGCGGGAGCAGACTGCCATCGGAGCGGAACATTCGATATGATCCGCAGTACCGTTCATCCGGATCGCCAGGTTCGGGCGAGCGGCCCCATAGCTCGGCAGC
>Ga0310811_10007624_pt1 | contig 13882 bp, 13 predicted proteins | sample YCmetagenome_FD_207642 | JGI IMG/M metagenome (GOLD analysis project Ga0310811, IMG submission 207642) | Soil microbial communities from experimental microcosm in Duke University, North Carolina, United States - YC | ecosystem: Engineered > Artificial ecosystem > Soil microcosm > Unclassified ... | reverse complement strand
ATCGGGCGCGGCATCACGGGGCTTTACGCCGCCAAGAGCGCCACCGCCGCCGACCGCCGCAAGGCCGACGCGCTGCTCTCGGCGCTGGGCGAAACCCTGTGGGTGAAAAGCGAGGACTTGATCGACAGCGTCACCGCCGTCTCCGGCTCCGGCCCGGCCTATGTCTTCCATCTGGCTGAGGCGATGGCAGCGGCGGGCGTGGCGGCAGGTCTGAAAGCGGCGGATGCCGAAAGACTGGCGCGCGCCACGGTTGCGGGCGCGGGCGCTCTGCTCGCGGCTGACAAGTCCGGCGCGGGCGTATTGCGCCAGGCCGTCACCAGCCCCGGCGGTACCACGGCGGCGGCGCTGGCGGTGCTGATGCCCGAACTCACCGGCCTGATGACCCGTGCCATCGCGGCGGCGAAAAAGCGGGCGGAAGAGTTGCGGTAACGCCTTCACCCTCCCTCAAGGGGAGGGTTGGACGGCGCCTCCGTAAACGTGACAATTAAGGCCTAAACCGGCAGCCGGATCACCGCTTTCACGCCGCCCATCGCGGACTGATCCAGAACGATATCCCCGCCATGCGCCCGGGCGATGTCGCGGGCGATGGCCAGGCCCAGGCCGCTGCCGCCTTTCTGCAAATTGCGGCCCTGGTCCAGCCGGTGAAAGGGGCGAAAGGCTTCCTCGCGCCGCGCCTCGGGAATGCCGGGCCCGTCATCCTCCACCGCGATGGCGGCCCAGCGCGCGTCGCAGCTCAGCGTCACCGTCACCTGCCGGCCATGCTTGAAGGCGTTGTCGATCAGGTTGGTGAGACAGCGCTTCAGCGCCACCGGCTTGACCGTGACCTGTGCCGCTTGCGGCGCCGTGACGGTCAGGCGCGCCGGGCCGCCCGGCTTGGCGCGGGCCACGCCGCTGGCGGTGTCGCGCACCAGCGCGGCCAGGTCGGTGGCGGTGGATTCCTCGCCGCCCTCGCCGCGGGCAAAGGCGAGATAATCGTCCAGCATCCGCTCCATCTCCTCGATGTCGGCCTGCAAGGCGTCGAGTTCCACGTTGGGCGGCATCATCGCCAGCGCCAGTTTCATGCGCGTCAGCGGCGTCTTGAGATCGTGGCTGACACCGGCCAGCATCTCGGTGCGCTGGCTGACATGGCGCTCGATACGCGCGCGCATGGTGAGGAAGGCCTGGGCGGCGCGGCGCACTTCGGTGGCGCCATAGGGCTTGAAGTCGGGCACGGCGCGGCCCTTGCCGAAGCTTTCCGCCGCCCGCGCCAGCTTCTCGATCGGCCTTACCTGGTTGCGCTGGAAGGCGACGGCGATACCGATCAGCAGCAGCGCGGCACCGAACATCAGGGCGAAGAAGACGTCCGGCTGCACCACGGTGACGCGCTCGCGCGGCACAATCACCTCCAGCATGCCGTCATGCGTGTCGACCTTGATGTCGAAATCGTCGCCCGCCCGCCCGGTGGCGAAGTGACGGCCCGACCCCATCTGTTGCGCCAGAAATTCACTCAGGGCGCGGTCGATGGTGGTCATGCCGGACGGCGTTGCAGGCACCGCCACCTTGCCGCCGTCATGGAAGGTGATCTTGTAGCGCAGTTGCTGCGCCGTCAGGGCGCGCAGGCCGTCGCGTTCCAGCGCCGGAGTGGAATCCTCCAGCGCCACCAGCAGCGAAATGTCGGCGGCGACGTCGCGCGCCAGGCTGCGGGTGGTGATGTCCAGTTCGCGCTCGAAGAAGACATAGCCCAGGATGATCACCAGCAGCGCCACCGGCGCCACCACGATGATCAGCGAGCGTCCGAACAGGCCGCGCGGCAGGAAGCGCCTGGCGAAGCGGCCGGCCATCAGCTGCGATCCGGCACGAGCATGTAGCCGACTCCGCGAACCGTCTGGAGATATAGCGGCAGCTTGGGATCGTCCTCGATCTTGCGCCGCAGCCGCGTCACCTGCACGTCGATGGAGCGTTCCAGCGCCACCCCCAGCCGCTTGCAGAGGTCGGCGCGGGAGAAGGGCCGCCCGGCATGGGCGGCAAAGAGTTGCAGCAGCGCCTGCTCCGCGCCGGTCAGCTTCATCGGCTTGCCGGCCTTGGTCAGCCGCCCGCCTTCGGGATCGAACAGCGCCGTGCCCATGCGGATGGGCTGCGCGGCCGCCGTGGCGGGCGCGGCGGCCTGGGTGCGCCGCAGCAGGGCGTTGATCCGCAGCAGCAATTCGCGCGGCTCGAACGGCTTGGGCAGGTAATCATCCGCTCCCTGTTCCAGCCCGGCGATGCGGTCGGCGGGATCGCCCCGCGCCGTCAGCATCAGGATGGGGACCTGGGAACCGCGCCGCAGATCACGGGCGAAATCCAGGCCGGATTCGCCGGGCATCATCACGTCCAGCACCAGCAGGTCGAACGCCATGTTGGCCAGGAGCTGCCGCGCCTCGGCAGCGCCGGGAGCGGCGCTGACCCGATAGCCATTGGTGCTGAGATAGCGCTGCAACAGGGCACGCAAACGCTCGTCGTCATCCACGACAAGCAGGTGCGGGTCGTTGGGAATCATGGCTGCCATGCCGGGAACCGATGCCAAAAGCCCTTGGCCGGACTTGCCGTTTTCGTCTCCGCCATGCTGCAATAGGTAAAGCCCGCGCGGGGGCGGGGCAAGGCCCGGCCCGGACAAGCCGGACAAGAGGAAACAGCTCATGGCCACCGTCATTCCTTTCGACCAGCGCGACGGTGTCATCTGGCATGACGGCAAGCTGGTGCCCTGGAAGGACGCCAAGACCCACGTCCTGACCCATGGCCTGCATTATGGTTCCAGCGTCTTCGAGGGCCAGCGCATGTATGGCGGCACCGTCTACAAGCTGAAGGAACATACCGACCGGCTGTTCACCTCGGCCGAGACCCTGGGCATGAGGATTCCCTTCACCCGCGATCAGATCAACCAGGGTTGCATCGATGTGTGCAAAGCCAACGGCATCGTCGATGGCTATCTGCGTCCCGTCGCTTTCCGCGGCAGCGAGATGATGGCGGTGTCGGCCCAGAATACCACCATTCATGTCGCCATCGCCTGCTGGCCCTGGGCATCCTATTTCAACCCGGAAGAGAAATTGAAAGGCATCCGCCTGGATTTCGCCCGCTACAAGCGGCCTTCGCCGGAAACCGAGCCGGTTCATGCCAAGGCGGCGGGCCTCTACATGATATGCACCATCTGCAAGCACGAGGCCGAGGCCAAGGGTTATGCGGACGCCATGTTCCTGGACTATCGCGGTTATATCAGCGAAGCCACGGGCGCCAACGCCTTCTTCGTCAAGGACGGCGCGCTGCATACGCCTATGCCCGATTGCTTCCTCAACGGCATCACCCGCCAGTCGGTGATCACCATCGCCAAGGCGCGCGGCGTCACCGTGATCGAGCGGCACATCAAGCCGGAAGAGCTGACGGACTTTGCGGAATGCTTCCTCACCGGCTCGGCGGCGGAAGTGACGCCGGTGTCGGAAATCGGCTCCTACCGCTTCAAGCCCGGCGCGCTGACCGAAACCCTGATGAACGCTTACGCGGACGAAGTCAGAGGCGTGGTGGCGGTTACGGCGTAAGCTTGACGATCAGCACCGCGCCCGCCAGCAGCAGGGCGATACCGGCGGCTTCGGGCAGCGTCGTTTTCTGCTTGAAGACGAATTTGCTGACGCCCTGCGCGAAGACCACCTCAACCAGTGCCAGGGTACGCACCGAGGCGGCGGTGGCCAGCGCGAAAGCCAGGAACCAGAACTCCGACGCCGCCGCGCCGGCAAAGCCCGCCGCCAGCGACGGCTTCCACTGGGCCAGGATCGCTCGCAAGGTCTGACGCTTGAACAGCAGCAGCCAGAGCAGCAACAGCACGGTCTGCAGCGTCAGTCCTGTCGCCAGTGAAAAGGTGGCGGGCAACACATAGTCGGTGCGATGCAGCGCCAGAATGGCGCCGCGATAGCCGATGGCCGAAGCGGCGAACAGCGCGGCGGACGACAGGCCCAGCAGCACAGCCATCGTCCCGCCGCCGGTGAGCGCTTTGGGCTTGACCGAGATCATCGCCACCCCCAGCGTCGCGATCAGGATCGCCGCCGCCATCGGTGCGGTCAGCCGGTCGCCCAGCAGGGTGACGCCCAGCAGCGCCACCAGCAGCGGCTCGGTCTTGAGATAGGCGACAGTGACCACGAAGGAGCGGCGCTCCATCGTCAGCAGCATCAGGGCGGTGGCGCCGATCTGGGTGAAGGCGCCCACCAGCGTCCAGCCGGCGAAAGCGCCGTTCATGGCGGGCAGCGCGTCGCCGGTCCACAGCCGTGTCGCCGCCAGGAACAGCAAAGCAAACGGAAAGCCGAACAGAAAGCGCACCAGTGTGGCGCCCAGGGCCCCCAGGCGCGGCGTCAGTTCGCGTTGCAGGCTGTTGCGCGCGGTCTGCCCGGCGGCGCCCAGCAGCGTGAAAATTACCCAGAGCATGGCTGGCGGCGATGCCTCACTCCGGCGCGGGCGTGGAGGGCGCGGGCGTCGGCCCGGGCCGGATGTAGCGCATGCCGCCCCGGAAATAGATCACGCCGGTATAGACGGTGAGCGCCGCCGCCACCCACAGCAGCACATAGGCGGCGGCCATGTAGGTGGTGGAGGGCAGGCCGGGCGCGACGCGGTCGGCCAGCGGCAGCAGCAGCATGGCGCCGATCGCCACCATCTGCACCGCGGTCTTGAACTTGGCCAGCATGGTCACCGGCACGCTGACGCGGGTCCCGGCCAGGAACTCGCGCAGGCCCGAGACCAGGATTTCCCGCGACAGGATGATGATGGCGGGCACCAGCTTGAGCAGGCTGAGCATGCCGTTGGGCTTGTATTCGCTGAAGGTGCCTTCCGCCACCAGCATCATCAGCGCCACCGCGATCAGCACCTTGTCGGCGATGGGGTCGAGCATGCGGCCGAAATCCGAGCCGGCCTTGAGCTTGCGGGCGGCGAAACCATCCAGCCAGTCGCTGACGCTGGCGGTGACGAAGACCAGAAAGGCGACAATGCGTGCCGCCTCGCCGGGCAGCACGAAGGCGACCGCGAACACCGGCACCAGTACGATGCGCAGGATGGTCAGGGCGTTGGGCAGACCGGTCATGGCGTCAGTTTAGAACGGTTCCGGCATAAGTCATCCGCCGGAGTGGAAAAAGTCGAAGATTTTCTTCGCCAGTGTTGCGCTGACGCCTTCGACCGCGGACAGGTCGGCCAGACCGGCGGCGGAGACCGCCTTGGCCGAGCCGAAATGTTGCAGCAAGGCGCGCTTGCGGCTGGCGCCGACGCCGGCAATCTCGTCCAGCGGGTTGGCGCCGATGGCCATGCTGCGTTTCTTGCGGTGGCCGCCGATGACGAAGCGGTGGGCTTCGTCGCGCAGCCGTTGCAGATAGTAGAGAATGGGGCTGCGGATATCGAGGCGGAAAGGCTCCTTGCCGGGCAGATAGAAATGCTCGCGCCCGGCGTCCCGGTCCGGTCCCTTGGAGATGGAGGCCAGCGCCACGTCCTCCACCCCCAGATCGGCGAACACCTGGCAAGCGACGGAAAGCTGGCCCGGCCCGCCATCGATCAGCACCAGATCGGGGCGGCGCCACTTTTCGTCTTTCCCGGCCTCCGCTTCCTCCTTGACCATGCGGGCGAAGCGGCGGCTCAGCACCTCGCGCATCATGGCATAGTCGTCGCCGGGCGTGAGGTCGGCGGCCTTGATGTTGAACTTGCGGTATTGCGCTTTCTCGAAGCCCTCGGGCCCCGCGACGATGAAGGCGCCCAGGGCATGGGCGCCCTGGATGTGAGAATTGTCATAGACCTCGATCCGGCGCGGCGGGGCCTCCAGGCCGAAAGTGTCGGCCACGCCTTCCAGCAACTGGGTCTGGGCGCTGTTCTCGGCAAGCCGCCGGCCCAGTTGCTCGCGGGCATTGGTCAGGGCGCGTTCCATGATCTCGCGCTTCTCGCCCCGTTGCGGCACGGCGATCTCGACCTTGTGCCCGGCGTTGGTGCCCAGGGCCTCGGCCATCAGGCCCGCGCCCGCCATCGCGTGGCTGACCAGCAGCAGCTTCGGCGCCGGACGTTCGTCGTAGAACTGGCCGATGAAGGATTCCAGCACTTCATGCGGCTGCATGTCGAAGGGTAGCCTCGGGAAGTAAGGCCGGTTGCCCCAATTCTGTCCGGCGCGGAAGAAGAAGACCTGGATGCAGACATGGCCGCCTTCTTCATGCAGGGCGAAAAGATCGGCTTCCTCGAAGGTCGCAGGATTGACCCCTTGCGAAGACTGGATGTGGCTCATGGCCCTTAAGCGGTCGCGCAGGCGCGCGGCGCGCTCGAAGTCCAGCGCTTCGGCGGCTTCGTCCATTTCGGCTTTCAGCGCCTTCTGGACGGCGCTGCTCTTGCCGGAGAGGAAATTCCCGGCCTCCTCGACCAGGGCGTTGTAAGCCGCCAGGTCAATGCGCTGAACACACGGCGCGCTGCAACGCTTGATCTGGAACAGAAGGCAGGGGCGGGTGCGGCTCTCGAACACCGAATCCGAGCAGGAGCGCAGCAGGAAGGCGCGCTGCAACGTGTTGAGGGTGCGGGTGACGGCCCCGGCCGAGGCGAAAGGACCGTAATAGACGCCCTTGGTGGTGCGGGCGCCGCGATGCTTGAGCAGTTGCGGATAGGGATGGTCCTGGCGCAACAGGATGTTGGGGAAGCTCTTGTCGTCGCGGTAGGAGACGTTGTAGCGCGGCTTCAGCCGCTTGATGAGATTGGATTCCAGCAGCAGCGCCTCGGTCTCCGAGGCGGTGGTGACGAACAGCATTTCCGCCGTGTCGGCGATCATGCGGGTGAGGCGCTCGCTGTGGACGCGGCCCGTGGCATAGGCCGAGACGCGCTTCTTCAGGTTCTTGGCCTTGCCGACATAGAGCACGTCGCCCGCCGCGCTCAGCATGCGATAGACGCCGGGGGCGTCGGGCAGGGTCTTGAGATAGGCCTGGATGCGGGCGGCGCCCTTTAAAGGCGCGGGGGCTTCGTCGGAACTCATGCCGTCAATATAGGCGCGCGCGCGGGCCGTTCCCATCCCATGCCACAAGGCCTGGATACCGGCAGGGGGCTGGGTGCAAGGGCTTGATCATTGTTTTGCATTTCTTGCTTACCCATCCCCCCTTCCATCGTTTTTGCGCCAGACAAAATGTCGAGGCGGGAGCGCGAAGGTAGGCTGCTTTGCGCAAAGCGGAAGAGGGAAGGAAGATTTCCCCGCGCTGTCCCACCGGCGCACCTTGCGGCGATTGAACAATCGCGCCGCCTGTCCCCGCCTTGTGAGTGCTCAGCGGGTGCGCTCGATCTCGATGCCGACGCTTTCGGCCGCCGTCAGGGCTTCCAGCTTTTCCACCCGCACCCGCACCGTGCGCACGCGGCGATCCTCGAAGCAGGCGGCGGCGATGCGTTCGGCCAAAGTCTCGGCCAGGCGGACATGGCCTTCGGCGAGGATGGCGCGGATGCGTTTCTCGATCACATGGTAATCGACCACATTCTCCAGCATGTCCTGGGCGTCGGCGATGTCGTCGGTGGCGAGATCGACATTGATCCGCACGCGCTGGCTGTGACCTTCCTCCTGGCGATAGACGCCGATATGGGCGGGCAGTTCCAGGTTGCGGATGAAGACATGGCGGATGTTGCGCACCGCGCTGGCATAGGGACTGTTCATTCTCGCCCCTGTACATCGGGTGTCTGCCAGATCAGGTGCTGGCCGCCATCCACCGCGATCATCTGGCCGGTGACGGAAGGCGCGTCCAGCAGGTAGCGCACGGCGGCGCAGATGTCGGCCGGGTCCGCGCCATGGCCCAGGATGGTGGCGTCGCGCTGGCGGGCGAAATCGGCTTCGGACTGGCGCTCGTTGCGTAAAGTGGGTCCCGGCCCCACCGCGTTGACGCGGATGGCCGGCGCCAGCCCCTGCGCCAGGGTGGTGGTGAGCCAGTGAAGTCCCGCCTTGCTGAGGCTGTAGGAGAGGAATTGCGGCGTCGGCTTCAGCACGCGCTGGTCGATGATGTTGACGATGTTGCCCGCCGCGCCGTCCGGGAGCTGGGCCGCGAAACGCTGCGACAGAGCCAGGGGCGCGCGCAGATTGACTTCCATGTGAAGGTCCCAGCTTGCCCGCGTGGCGCTGCGCCAGTCGTCATTCTCGAAGATGGAGGCGGAATTGATCAGGGCGGTGAGCGGGCCGATCGCCGCCGCCGCGCGGCTCACCAGTGTCTCGCTTTCGGCTTCGCGCGCCAGGTCGGCCTGCAGCAGCGCCGCCGTCACGCCATGGCCGCGGATTTGCGCGGCGGCGGCTTCGGCGTCTTCGGCGCTGGTCTTGTAGTGCAGCGCCACGTTCCAGCCGGCGCTGCCCAGATCCAGGGCGATGGCCCGCCCCAGCCGCTTCGCCGCGCCGGTGACCAGGACGTTCTTCATGGCCGTGCGACCAACGGTTCGCGATGACGCCGCTTCGCGACTGACTCATTCGCCTGGTCGATACTCTTCTTCAAGACAGGAAACCCACTTTCCTTTTGACCGCCTCCATCACCGGGGCGGCGATGGCGGCGGCGCGCTGGGCGCCGTCCTTCAGCACACGGTCGATCTCACCGGGGTCGGCCAGCAGGCGGCGCATCTGCGCATTGATCGGTTCCAGCTTCGCCACCGTCAGCTCGGCCAGCGCCGTCTTGAAGCCGCTGAACTGCTGGCCGGCGAACTGGACGATGGTCGCTTCCAGGGGCTGGTCCGACAGCGCGGCGAAAAGATTGAGCAGGTTTTCGGCCTCGGGGCGATCCTTCAACTGGTCTTTATGGTCCGGCAGCGGATGCATGTCGGTCTTGGCCCGCTTGATCTTGCCCGCAATGGTGTCGGCATCGTCGGTCAGGTTGATGCGGCTGGCGTCGCTTTCGTCCGACTTGGACATTTTCTTGGTGCCGTCGCGCAAGGACATCACCCGGGTCGCGGGCCCGGTGATGACGGGTTCGGGCAGGGGGAAGAAGTCCGGCGCGGCGTAGTCGTTGTTGAATTTCTGCGCGATGTCGCGCGCCAGTTCCAGATGCTGCTTCTGGTCCTCGCCCACCGGCACATGGGTGGCCTTGTAAACCAGGATGTCGGCGGCCATCAGCACGGGATAAGTGTAGAGACCGACGGAGGCGCGCTCCTTGTGCTTGCCCGATTTTTCCTTGAACTGGGTCATGCGGTCCATCCAGCCCAGCCGCGCGACGCAGTTCAGCACCCAGGCCAGCTCGGCATGCTCGTGGACGCGGCTCTGGTTGAAGATGGGCGTCCTGGCCGGATCGACGCCGGCGGCGATATAGGCGGCGGCGACGGCGCGGATGGACCGGGCCAGTTCCTCCGGCTTGGCGTAACCGGCCTCGGCGGTGATGGCGTGCATGTCCACCACGCAGAAGAGACAGGGCATCTGCTCCTGCATCTTCACCCAGTTCTTCAGGGCGCCCAGGTAATTGCCCAGGTGCAGGGCGTTGGTGGGCTGCATGCCCGAAAGAACAAGTTGGCTATGGCTCATGGCGGGCGTTATGCCGTGCCCGGGCCCGGCGGTTCAAGGGCCGCCTTGAGCCGCTTCTCCACCGACTCCAGCCGCGCCGGATGGGTGATCTTGTGGCCGAAGCCATCGCGGACATAGAAGACGTCCACCGCCCGCTCGCCATAGGTGGCGATCATCGAGCCGGAGATCGACAGGCCGGCCTCGAAAATCGCCTGGGTGACCTCGTAGAGCAGGCCCGGGCGGTCCAGGCACTCGATCTCCACCACCGTGGCCAGTTGCGAGGCGTTGTTGTCGAAGCGGACAATCGGCGTGATGCGGAAGGCGCTGGCGCGGTTGCGGCGGCCGGCCAGCACCTGGCGGGGACGGATCTGGCCGCGCAGGGTCTTTTCGATGGTCTGGCGCAGGCGGGCCAGCCGGTCCTTGTCGTCAAAGGCCTCGCCTTGCGAATCCTGCACCGAGAAGACGTCGAAGGCGAAGCCGTCCGAGGTGGTGAAGGCCTTGGCGTCGACGATGCTGCCGCCCGACATGGCGATGGCGCCCGCCAACTGGCTGAACAGGCCGGCATGGTCGGGCGTGTAAAGCACGATCTCGGTGATGGCGCGGAAGGCGTTGCTTTCGGCCGCCAGGGTCATGAGTTCGCCGGAGGCGTCGGCCCGCGCCATCAGGCGGGCATGGCGCTCCTGCTCGTCCTGGTCGAAGGCCAGCCAGTAATTGTCGTAATGGCGGTTCAGCGCGCGTTCGCGCTGATCGGGCGAGAAATCGGACAGCCGTGCCGCCAGCGCCTCCCTGGCGGCGGCGACGCGGGTGTCGCGGGCGGGGGCCTGGTCGCCGCCGGTCATCATGGTCTCGGCGGCGTAATAAAGTTCGCGCAGCAACTGGCCTTTCCAGCCGTTGAAGACGCCGGGGCCGACGGCGCGGATGTCGCAGACGGTGAGGATCAGCAGCAGGCGCAGCATCTCCGGCGTCTGCACCAGGGCGACGAAGTCGCGCACCGTCCTGGGATCGGAAACGTCGCGCCGCTGCGCCGTGTCGCTCATCACCAGATGATTTTTCACCAGCCAGGCGACGGCGCTGGTGTCGGCTTCGGACAGGCCCAGCCGGGGACAGAGGCTGGTCGCGATGGCGGCGCCGACCTCGCTATGGTCGCCCGGCAGGCCCTTGGCGATGTCGTGCAGCAGCACGGCGCAATAGAGCGCCTCGCGCGATTGCACGCGCTTGATGACGTCGGTGGTGAGGGGGTGTTCGTCCGCGTGTTCGTCGCGCTCGATGGCGGCGATGTTGCCGACGGCGCGGATCAGATGCTCGTCCACCGTATAGTGGTGGTACATGTTGAACTGCATCAGGCCCACGGCATGGCCGAACTCCGGGATGAAGCGGCCGAACACGCCCGCCTCGTTCATCAGCCTGAGCGCCCGTTCGGGATCGTTGCGGGAAGTGAGCGTCTCCAGGAAGGCGCGGTTGGCGGCGGGGTTCTGCCGCACCGCTTCGGTGATGAGGTCCAGGCAGCGGGTGACGGCGCGCAACGTGTTCGGGTGGATATCGATCTGCTTGCTGTCGGCGACATGGAACAGGCGGATCAGGTTGGCGGGATCGGCCTTGAAGATCGCCGGATTGGCGGCGAGGCGGCCATTCTCGACATAGAAATCGTCTTCCGGGGTTCGCTGGGTGAGAAAGCCCGGCAGGATGCGGCGCAGGATGCGGCGCGGCTTGCGGTGCTGTTCCTCCAGCGCGGCGATGAAGATGCGGGTGAGATCGCCGACATCCTTGGCCACCAGGAAGTAGGCGCGCATGAAGGCTTCCACGGCGCGGCGCGGCTTTTCCGCGTCATGATAGCCCATGGCGGCGGCCAGCGCCGGCTGCACGTCGAAGGAAAGCCGTTCTTCCGCCCGGCCCAGCAGGTAATGCAGCCGCACGCGGACATTCCAGAGAAAAGCCTCGGCTTTCTGGAAAGTCTTGAACTCGTCCTTGGTGAAGACGTTGTGCCCGACCAGGTCGGCGGCATCTTCGACGCGGTAGAGATATTTGCCGATCCAGTAGAGCGTCTGCAGATCGCGCAGCCCGCCCTTGCTTTCCTTGAGGTTGGGTTCGACCAGATAACGGCTTTCGCCCTGGCGGGCATGACGGGTCTTGCGCTCGGCCAGCTTGGCTTCGACGAAATCGCGGCCATTGGCGGCGGCATCGTCCCAGAATTTCTTGCGCATCGCCTCGAACAGGGCGCGGTCGCCGCACAGATAGCGCGCTTCCAGCAGGGCGGTGCGGATGGTGACGTCCTGGGCCGCCAGGCGCAGGCATTCGGCGACGGTGCGGGTGGCGTGGCCGACCTTCAGGCCCAGGTCCCACAGCATGTAGAGGATGAACTCGATGACGCTCTCGTCCGCCGCCACCCGCTTGGCCGGGCGCAGGAAGAGAAGGTCGATGTCCGACCCCGGCGCCAGTTCGCCGCGGCCATAGCCGCCGGTGGCGGCGACCGTGATGCGCATCGCCGCCGGCGACGGATGGACATGGCGAATGGCGAATTCGTGGATGATCTGGATCACGGTGTCCTGCAACGCCGACAGGGCGCGGGCGGCGGACAGGCCCTCAAGGCCATTCTCTTCCACCGCTTGGCGGACCCGCGCGCGGGCAGCCACGAAGGCGGCCTTGACCTGGACCAGGGCGGCGGCGCGCAGGGCCGTGGCATCCGGCGCGGCGCGGGCCAGTTCGGCCAGGGCGCGGCCCAACCCTTCGGCATCGAGCAAGTCGCCGACGGCCAAGGTTGAAATCTGCGGCTTCTGAAGGCCCAAGGTGCGCTCTCCGGGACAGTCCGGCGATCATAAGGCGCACGGTGAGCCAGGGGAACCGGCGGCCAGGGAACCGACAATCAGGGAACCGGCGGCAGGGCTCGGCGGTTTCCTTTCCGGGCACAGGAGAAACCCATGCGCAGTTTCCTGCTTTCCATCACCCCGCTGGCCGTCGCCATCGGCCTGACCGCCATCGCCACTGCGGCTTTCGCGGCCCAGGACACGCCCTTCACCGCCAATGGCGTCACGGCGGTCTGTACCGGCGTCGGTTCGGCCAAGGACAATCCGGCCTGGCCGTCCTATCCGGTCAAGATCGTGCTGGCCAACAATGCCGGTGAGAACCTGGCCTCGGCCCATTACACCGTGACCCGCGCCGGCAAGACGCTGCTGGAAACCGACTGCGACGCCCCCTGGCTGCTGCTCAAGGCGCCGGCCGGGAACTACGCCGCCAGCGCCACCATCGGCAGCGCCAGCCACAGCATCAACTTCTCGACCAGCGGCAGCGGGCCGCAAAAGGAACTGACGCTGATGTTCGCCAGCGGCGACCGCCGCGCCTCGGCGCAGTAGGCGTTAGCCCAAAAAGAAAACGGCGGGCCGTTGGGCCCGCCGTTTCGCTGTCCGTCAGGACGGTCCGTTTAGGCCGGCTTCAGGTTCGAAGCCTTGGCGCCACGGGCGTCCGGCACGATGTCGAACGAAACCTTCTGGCCCTCGGCCAGGCTGCGCATGCCGGCGGCTTCCACCGCGGTCGCATGGACGAACACGTCCTTGCCGCCGCCTTCCGGCGCGATAAAGCCGAAGCCCTTGGAGGTGTTGAAGAATTTGACGGTACCGATAGTCATAGAGACGTTCCTGCGTTGGTTGCCCGCCGGCGATCGCCGGACGGTATCGGGACATACGCTGTCGTGAGGAAGGAAGTTCGACCGTCGTCCAGGCGCGCACTCAAAAAAGGCGGGCAGGATTGTTCTTCAGGCGCGCTTCGCTAACGACGGGGCGTACCCCCAATGGCCGCGACAATACGCGCAGGGGCGAAAAGGAGCAAGCGGGAGGTCGGGGTGGAACGCCCTTCGCAGGCGCAGCAGAAACCTGGTGCCAGGCCGGCACAGCCAGGGCGCGGGCGGGTATAGTCTCCCGGCACCGGCAGGGAGAGCGACATGAAAGCCTGGATGACCCACAACCCGAAGTGCGGCACCTCCCGCAACGTTCTCACCATTTTGCAGGACCGGGGCATCGCCCCCGAGATCCGTGATTATCTGAAGACGCCGCTGTCGCGGGCCGAGCTTGCCGCCCTGGTAAAGGAGATGGCCGTTCCCGCGCACAGCCTGGTGCGCTGGAAGGAGAGCGCGGCGGTGGCCGCCGCCGGGATCGCCGAGACCTCCTCCGAGGCGGCGCTGCTGGCGGCCCTGGCCGCGAACCCTGTCCTGCTCAACCGGCCGATCGTCAGAACGGATAAAGGCACCAAGCTCTGCCGGCCGTCCGAGACGGTGAACGAACTGCTCTGAGGTTCAGTATTTGTAGGCGGCCTGAAGCCAGAAGACCGACTTGTCGGCGAAGCCGCCGACAGCGAGGCCCGATCCGGCATAGGCGGCATATTTCGCCAGGAACGAAAGCCGGGAATCCATCACCAACTCTGCCTGCAAATCCCATT
>Ga0310811_10007623_pt1 | contig 13882 bp, 16 predicted proteins | sample YCmetagenome_FD_207642 | JGI IMG/M metagenome (GOLD analysis project Ga0310811, IMG submission 207642) | Soil microbial communities from experimental microcosm in Duke University, North Carolina, United States - YC | ecosystem: Engineered > Artificial ecosystem > Soil microcosm > Unclassified ... | reverse complement strand
TTCGCCCGTGTTGATCATATGCAGGAGGCTGTGGTCGTCGATCTCGCCGCCCGCCAGCTCGCCCGCCAACCGGCCGCGATAGAGCACCAGGATGCGATCGCAAAGTCCGATGAGCTCCGGCAGCTCTGTGGAGCTGAACAGCACGATCCCCCCCGCGGCCGACATCTCCCGGATCAGGCCATAGATTTCCCGCTTGGCACCCACGTCGACGCCGCGGGTCGGATCGTCCAGCAGGAAGATTTTCGGCCCGACCTCAAGCCATTTGCCGATGACGACCTTCTGCTGATTGCCGCCGGAGAGGTGATGGGCGAGGGTCGCGGGCGAGCGCGCCTTGATGCGCAGGCGGCTCATCTGGCGGAGCGCCCGGTCGCGCGCGCGGCGGCCATCGAAGATCGGAAGCCCGCCGGTCAGCGCCCCGACGGCGACATGGCTGATGTTGAAGAGGATGGATTTGTCCAGCATCAGCCCGTTGCGCCGCCGGTCCGCCGGCACCAGGCAGACACCGCGGCGCGCCGCATCGGTCGGGCTCCGCGGCAGGCCGCGCCCGTCGGGAAAGGCGATCTCGCCGGCGCTGGCCTTCTGGGTGCCGAAGAGGATGCGCAGCAGGGTCGAGACGCCCGATCCCTCCAGCCCTGCGAGGCCCACGACCTCGCCGGCGCGCGCGGCGAAGTCGATGTCCCTGAGCTCCCCGCCTTTCAGGCCCTTGACCCTGATCTGCTGCCCGGGGCGGGCCTCGCGGGCGGGCAGAGGCGGGGGAAAGAGCGCCTCCTGCCGGGTCCCGATCATGCCCTCGATGACCTCGGGAATGGTGAGCTGGGCGCGGTCGCGGGTCAGCACGTCGCGGCCGTTCCGGGTGATGGTGACGCGATCGGAGATGGCGAAGACCTCCTCCAGCCGGTGCGAGACATAGAGCATGGTGTTGCCGCGCGCCCGGAGCTGCCGCAAAACCGCAAAGAGCCGCTCGGTCTCGCGCTCGTTCAAGGCCGAGTTCGGTTCGTCGAGGATGAGCAGCCGCGGGGCCTCCAGCAGCACGCGGCAGAGCTCGACCAGCTGCTGCTCGCCGATGCTGAGCCGGCTGACCGGCGCCTCGACATCGACATGGAGGCCGAGCTGGGCCAGCAATTCGCGGCTCTCCGCCGCCATGGCCGCGACGGAGACCAGCCCATGGCGGACCGGCTCGCGATTGACGAAGAGATTGGCCAGGACGGAGCGCTGGGGAAACAGGCTCAGCTCCTGATAGACGATGCCGATGCCGAGCTTGCGCGCGGTCTTGGGGGAATCGATGGCAAGGGCCTGGCCGTCGAGGAGGATGCGTCCGGCATCGGGGCGCACGACCCCGGCCAGCACCTTCATCAGCGTGGATTTGCCGGCCCCGTTCTCGCCGACCACGGCATGGATGGTGCCGGGCTCGACGTCGAGATTCATGCCGTTGAGGGCCACCACGCCGCCATAGCGCTTGACGAGGTCGTGGACGGAGATGAGCGGCCTGTCCGACATCGTCCCTATGCCTGGCGATCGCGGCGCCGGAGGGCGGTCATGCCCTCCGGCCCCAAGCGAGACGTGCTTACTCGGACTCCGCGGCGATGGGCTGCATGCCGCTCGGCCAATCGCTGCTCCGGACGCTGTCGGACCAGGGCTTGTAGAAGGCGGCGGTCGCCGCCGGATCGCCCGCGAGCGACAGGAGCTGAGCGAAGCTGGCGGAGGGCAGATTGTTGGCCATGTCGACGCTGCCGGCCGTCACCACTTGGGTCCCGGCATTGTAGAAGCCGACCTGGAGCGGCTTCTTCTGCTTGATGGCATCGACCAGGAGGACCACCGGGAGATAGCCCTGGACGAAGGCGCTCTGCCCCAGGGAGACATAGGCGTGATTGTCCTTGATGGCCGCGAGATTGAGCGGCGTCAGGTCATAGCCCCCGGCGATGAATTTATCGCCATTGGCGGCGTTCAGCTTGCCGAGGCTCGCCACATCCGGCGCGCAGAGACCGACCAAAGCGACCGCCTCGGGATTGGCGGCGTAGAGCTGCTCCCAGTGATTATAGTTGTCGACGGCGCTGACCTTGACATCATAGGGCCCGAGCACGGTGAGGCCGGGCGCCGCCTTCAGGGATTCCTCGACGCCACGGGCACGGTTCTCGAGCACGGGGAAGCCGGGGAAGCAATTGCCGATGATCACCTTGCCCTTGGCCGAGGCGCCGCCCAGCTTGTCGGCGACCATCTTGCCAAGGATGCGTCCGCTCTGGGTCGACTTCTCCCCGACATAGGGCGCCTTGACCGCGGTGCTCAGCAGATTGAACTGCACGATCGGCACGCCGCTGTCGATGATGTCGTTCAGCCCCTTGGCCATGGAATCGCCGGGGACGGAGGTGGCGACGCCGGCCGCGCCGGCATTGACCAGATTTTGAACCAGCTTCAGCTGTCCTTCCGGCGCGCCGCCGGACTGCTGAGCGACCTTCAAGGTCACGCCCAGGTCATGGGCGGCCGCCTCGGCACCGTCGATGATCTGCTGCACGAAGGGATCGCCCTGGGCATGGGTGACGAAGCCGATGACGATGGGCTCGTCGGCGCGGGCCGCCGGTGCCAGCAAGGCGAGGGCGGCGGCAAAGACCGGAATCATGAGGGTGAAATGGCGTCTCGAACTCGGCATGTTGGCCTCCCAGGCTGGCTCGATGTGAAGCAGGGCCGATCGCCCTCTTAAGCAAGCATCGCAGATAGATGCGAATGACAGCTGAAGAAAAAATATCGTTTCAACTCAGCCACTGTCAAGGCAATGACCCCTGTCGCGCGTCGCATGAATCCGCCTAAAAATTAGGCTCGGCAGGGAGGGTGATTGCTTGAATCCGGTGATATCGTTTCAAAAACACACCATGGGATCGTCGGGATTGCGGAGTACCGCGGCAGCATCAACAATGCAGTGCATCGCTCAAGCCGCAAGGAGAACGCCAATGGATTATCGCGATCGCAACGTCATGGTGACAGGCGGCACGGGCGCTTTGGGCCGAGCCGTCGTGGCAGCCTTGCTGGCCCACGGTGCCCGCTGCCATGTGCCCTATCGGGATGCGCAGGATAAGGATGTCTTCAAGGGCCAGCCGGTGAGCATGATCTCGGCGGCGAACCTGGCCGATGAGGCTGCCGTCAGGTCTCTCTATGCCGGGCTTCCCGCCCTCTGGGCCTCGATCCATATCGCCGGCGGCTTCGCCTTCGCGCCGCTCGCCGAGACCACCGGGGAGATCCTGCGGCGGCAGATCGACGATAATCTGGTGAGCTGCTTCCTCTGCTGCCGAGAGGCGGTGGGCGCGATGCGCCGCGGCAAGGCAGGGGGCCGCATCGTCAATGTGGCGGCCCGCCAGGCGCTGGAGCCGCGCATGGGCGCCAAGATGAGCGCCTATACCGCGGCCAAGGCGGGCGTCGCGGCGCTCTCCGCCGCCCTGGGCGAGGAACTGGCGGGTGAAGGCATTTTGGTGAACGCGATCGTGCCCTCGATCATGGATACGCCCACCAACCGGCGCGACATGCCCAAGGCCAATTTCGACGCCTGGCCCAAGGTGGAGGAGGTGGCGGCGACGATCCTTTTCCTCGCTTCGCCGGAGAACAAGCTGACCCGCAGCGGCCTGGTGCCGGTCTTCGGGAAGAGCTGATCACCTCAGCTTCGACGCGAGCACCATCGAAACGGCGAGCAGGACGAAGGTCCCGATGGCGAAGCCCAGGCGCTGCGCCATGGAGGTCTGGCCGGCGCCGTGCTTCATGGGCGGGCCCTCTGAAGGCGGCATGTCATGCCTGTGTTCGGACATGCCCGGCATCGGCGCGGGCGCCTCGGGGCGGATCGTCATCATCCCATGCTTCAGGCCGCGAGCGACCAGCCACCAATTGATGGGGTAGGCGACCAGGAATCCGACCGTCAGCCCGATCGACATGATGAACCAGAAAGCGGCGGTGGTAGGGCCGGGGTCACCCAGTGCCGCGCGCCAGGGCATGGTGACGATCATCATCCCGGCCATGACGCCGTTCATGGAGACCAGCTCGGCATAGAAGGTGGCGGCGAGCGCCTTGGGGTAGGAGCCGCCCATCATGTCGCGCATGAACAGCGCCTGGAAGATCATCCAGCCGAAGAGGAAGCCGGCGGTGTATTCGAAGACCGCTTCCACCGGCCCCGGCAAATGCAGCAGCGAGGCAACCACGGCGGCGGCCAGGATGCCGATGCCGTCGCCCGCCACGCAATGCATGGTCGAGCCCACGACCTGGCGCCAGCGCGCCGCGACATAGCTTTCATGCAGCCCGGGCAAAGGCTCGCGGCAGGCGAGCAGCCAGAGCACCAGCCCGATCGGGCCGGAATAGAGGGTGACGATGATGAAGCCCCATTTCAGCACCGGGGATTCCGGCGTCCATCGGCTGTCCGCTGCCACCAAGGCGGTGAAGAGGATCGCCTGCACGAACCACAGGGTCATGATGCCTTGAAGCATGGACCCTCCCCCAGGGGATAGGCGCCTAGGCTAGCAACCCCTTCACTTCGTCACAACAGCCGCGGGGAAGGCGGGGCTCAGCGATCCTCCTTGGCAAACCGCGCTTCATATTGGGCCGCATGGGCGGTGTGGGTCGCCCAGAAAGGCGGCGGGGTCCGCCCGGCCAGGCGCGCCCCCAGCATGTCGAGATGGGTGTGCCACCCGCCGGAGACCCCGAGGAGGGTCGCCTTGTCGGGCAGCCGGCTATGGGTCAGCTGCAGCAACACATCCTTGCCGCGAGGGATGAGCTCGAACGTCACTTCGCCGTCCTTGCCCCAGACGAAGCTCAGGAGCCGCGGCGGCTCGCAGCGTGTGATCTCACCATAGGTCGTCATCCCCTCCTCATGGACCTTCCGGTATTTCTCCGGCGGGACCTCACCGGGCTGCGAGAGATCGGCATGGCGAAAGCGCAGTTCGACCTTGCCGCCGCGGCGCAGCTCCATCTCGCCGCCGGCGAACCAGGTGGCGCGCTTGTCGGCATGGGTCAGGTACTCCCAGACCCGCTCGATCGGGCCGGGGAGCAGACGCTCGAAGCGGACCGTCGCAGCCTCGGTGATCACGCCCTCGTCGCTCATCGCTTTCTCCTCCTCTTCTTTGCCTTCGCCGCCTCTTGTGGCCGGCGCAGCTCACGCTCAAGGGCATCGAGCCGGCCGCTCCAGAATTGCCTGACCGACTTAAGCCAGGCCTCAATCTCGCCAAGCCCCGCCGGATCGAGGGAATAGATCCGCCGCTGCGCCTCGACCCTGACCTGCACCAGCCGTGCCTCGCGCAGTACCTTCAGATGCTGGGAGATAGCGGCCGCGCTGACGTCGAATTCCGCCGCGATCTCCCCCGAGGCCTGCTCGCCGCGGCAAAGCATCTCCACGATGCGTCGGCGGTTCGGATCGGCGAGGGCAGTGAGGCTTTGCATGGGAAGGTAGATTAAGAATGTGCTTAATTAAGTCAAATACGAAATGAAGGTGCTGGCGCCATTCCTTTCTCTCTGCGCCGACATGACAGCGGAGAGAGCAGGAGTCGGCAGCAGCCAAGTCAGTTCGCCGGCAGCCGCTCGTAATGCACGGGCTTGGGCCTGCAGTCCGGACCATTGATGGGGGTGACGTCCATGGGGCAGGCGGAGAAGATGACGATGCAGTCGATCAAAGCCCGCAAGACAACGAAATCGCCGGCGCGGCTCACGGGCGGCTCGATCGCGAGTTTGCTGTTCTCGGCGACCGGAATGTTCATCCAGAGATTGAGCGGATTGGGCGCATGGGCCGTTTCGACGCCGACATCTCTCAGCGCAGCGTGGAAGTTGTCGCGGCAATTCGCGTGCCCCTCGGCGCAGCCGTAGTGCCGGTAGAGCCAGGGATCGCAGCAGGCGAACAGCATGTCGTGCTGCACGCCGGAGGAATCGCGCTCCAGCAGCAGCATCGGCGTCCGCCGGTTGCTGAAGAGCTTGTCGCCCTGGCGGGGAAAGAGATTGAACAGCATGCGCCGCGTGTGCTCGACGGAGAGATATTCCGTGATGTCCCGCCGGTTCAGCGCCCAGGTATCGACGACCTGCGTGCCGAAGCTGTTGACGAGGCGGATCGCCTCACCGGCGGTGAGCACGACGGCGCCACCGCTGCCGCCGGCGATTTCGGTGAGATGGGATTGGGGCATGTCATCCTCCCTTCGCGGCCGAGAGCGGCAGCGCCGTCGAATCCTTGACCACTTCCAGCGCCAGGCTGGATTTTACATCTTTCACCCCCGGCATCTTCAGGAGGACGTCGAGGGTGAAGCGGCCATAGGCCTCCAGGTCGCGCGAGAGGATGTGGAGCAGGTAATCCATCTCGCCGGTCATCACATAGCAGCCGACGATCTCGGGATGGCTGAGCACCGCCTCGCGAAAGGCCTTGTCGAAGCGGTCCTGATGCCGCTCCAAACTGACCTGGACGAAGGCCTCGACGCCGAAGCCGAGCTGCTTGCGGTCGAGCCGGGCAACATAGCCGCGGATGGCGCCGCTGGCCTCGAGCTGCTTGGTCCGCCGGAGGCAGGGGGAAGGAGAGAGGCCGACCCGCTCGGCGAGGTCGACATTCGCAATTCGCCCATCCTCCTGAAGTACGCTGAGGATCCGGAGATCGGCAGGGTCGAGGGAAGTTTCGGTCATGTCATGCCCTAGATGGAGCTATTATCGGCAGAAACTGCCAATGTCGGGCCTCATCTTGCCATAGATCGCAAGGAAATGCTGGGGCAGCAAGCATAAGCTCATCTCAAATCGCAATCCCCGGAGACTCCGCCATGGCCGCATCACCTGTCGCGCCGAAGGAATGGTCCAACCCCATGGGCACCGACGGCTTTGAGTTCGTGGAATACACCGCTCCCGATGCCGCCGCGCTCGGCCGGCTGTTCGAGAGCTTGGGCTTCCGGGCCGTGGCCCGCCACCGGTCGAAGCAGGTCACCCTCTACCGCCAGGGGGACATCAATTTCATCATCAACGCCGAGCCCGACAGCTTCGGCCAGGCCTTCGCCCGGGTCCATGGGCCCAGCGCCTGCGCCATGGCTTTCCGGGTCAAGGATGCCGCCGCAGCCTTCAAGCGCGCGGTCGAGTTGGGTGCCAGGCCGGTGCCGCAGAAGACCGGGCCGATGGAGTTGAACATCCCGGCCATCGAGGGCATCGGGGGCAGCCTGATCTATCTCGTCGATCGCTACGGCCCGCGCGGCTCGATCTATGACGTGGATTTCGTGCCGCTGGAGGGGAGCATCAATCCGCTGCCGAGCCCTCCCGGCCTCGGCCTCTCCTATATCGACCACCTCACCCACAACGTCCATCGCGGGCGTATGGATGTCTGGTCCGATTTCTATGCCCGCCTCTTCGAGTTTCGCGAGATCCGCTATTTCGATATCGAGGGCAAGCTGACGGGCCTCAAGAGCCGGGCCATGACCAGCCCCTGCGGCAAGATCCGCATCCCCATCAATGAGTCCGCCGACGACAAGAGCCAGATCGAGGAATATCTCGCGGCCTATCATGGCGAGGGCATCCAGCATATCGCGCTGGGGACCGAGGATATCTATGCCACGGTCGAGGGGCTTGCGGCGCAGGGCGTGCGCTTCATGGCGCCGCCGCCCGCGACCTACTACGCCAATCTGGCGACGCGCCTGCCGGGCCACGCCGAGGATGTGGCGCGGCTGGCGGCCAATGGGCTGCTGCTGGATGGCGCGCCGGGCGGCGGGCTGCTGCTGCAGATCTTCACCCAGACGGTGATCGGCCCCATCTTCTTCGAGATCATCCAGCGCAAGGGCGACGAAGGATTCGGCGAGGGCAATTTCCGCGCCTTGTTCGAATCCATCGAGCAGGATCAGATCGCCAGGGGCGTACTGACTGGCGTATTGGCGCCGGGCGAGGCGAAAGCAAAACGAGCGAAATAGGAGAGTGGGATGAGCCGCCGCTGGATTTCATTGCCGCAACACGCCGGCGAGTTCTCGCGTCAAGCCCATGCCGATCTGCCCGCTGGCAGCTTCGAGCGCGAGCTGGGGAAGGAGGGCTTCTTCGGCCCTGCGACCCATATGTACCACCGCCATCCCCCCACGGGCTGGACGAGCTGGGAAGGGCCCCTGCGGCCCCGCGCCTTCGACCTCAACAAGCTCGCCGGCAGCCCGGCCTCGCCCTGGGACGCACCGCTGGTGCTGGGCAATGCCCAGATGAAGCTGCGCTGGTGGCAGTTGGCCGGGGCGATGGAGTTCCTGGTTCGCAATGCCGATGGCGATGAGCTGCTCTTCGTCCATGAGGGCGAGGGCGATCTATTCTGCGACTACGGGCATCTTCCGATGAAGGCCGGCGACTACGTCATGCTGCCGCGCTCGACCATGTGGCGCATCGATGCATCATCGCCCATGGCCCTGCTGCTTATCGAGGCGACCAACGGCTCCTATCGCCTGCCCGAGAAGGGCCTCGTCGGCCAGCATGCGATCTTCGATCCGGGCGTGCTGGACTTGCCTGAGATCGACGATCAATTCCGCGCCCAGCAGACCGAGAGCCCCTGGCAGGTCAAGGTCAAGCGCCGCGGCGAGATATCGACGGTCACCTATCCCTTCAATCCGCTGGATGCCTTGGGCTGGCAGGGCGATCTGGCGCCGGTGCGTCTCAACATCGCCGACATCCGGCCGCTGATGAGCCACCGCTATCATCTGCCGCCCTCGGTCCATACGACCTTCGTGGCCGACCGCTTCGTGGTCTGCACCTTCACCCCGCGGCCCTTCGAATCCGATCCGGGCGCCCTCAAGGTGCCGTTCTTCCATAACAACGACGACTTCGACGAGGTGATCTTCTACCACGCCGGGGATTTCTTCAGCCGCGACAACATCCGCCCGGGGATGGTGACCTTCCATCCCTGCGGCTTCACCCATGGCCCGCACCCCAAGGCGCTGGCCGGCATGCTGACGCCCAAGCGCGCAAGTACCGACGAATATGCCGTCATGATCGATGCCCGCGACGCGCTGGACCCCGGTCCGATGATGGCCGATGCGGAATGGCCGGGCTATGTCGAGAGCTGGCAGGGCGAGCCGGCGAAGAAAGCCCGATGAAGCTCGCCAGCCTCAGGACGGGCGGACGCGACGGGACGCTGCTGGTCGTCAGCCGCGATCTGTCCGAGGCGCGCCGTGTGCCGGAGATCGCCCATAGCCTGCAGCAGGCGCTGGACGATTGGGCGACGACCGCGCCGAAGCTCGCCGTCGTGGCCAAGCTCCTGGAGGAAGGCGCGGCTTCCGACAGCTTCCCCTTCGATCCCGCGGCATGCGCCGCGCCTTTGCCGCGCGCCTATCAATGGGCGGACGGCTCGGCCTATGTGAACCATGTCGAGCTGGTGCGGCGCGCCCGGGGCGCTGACCTGCCCGATAGTTTCTGGACCGATCCCCTGATGTATCAGGGTGGGGCGGATACGATGCTGGGTCCGCGCGACGCAATCGAGGCCGCCGATGAATCCCTTGGCATCGATTTCGAGGGGGAGGTGGCCGTCGTCACCGATGACGTGCCCTTGGGTATCTCGGCTGAGGCCGCGGTGGGGCGGATCCGGCTGGTGATGCTGGCCAATGACGTCTCGCTGCGAAATCTGGTCCCGGGCGAGCTCGCCAAGGGCTTCGGTTTCTTCCAGTCGAAACCCTCCACCGCCTTCTCGCCGGTAGCGGTGACGACCGACGAGCTGGGGCCGGCCTGGCGCGAGGCGAAGCTCAATCGCCAACTCCTCGTGCATCTGAACGGCCGGCTCTTCGGCCGGCCCGACGCCGGTACCGACATGACCTTCGATTTCGGCCGCCTGATCGCCCATGCCGCCCGCACGCGGCGGCTATCGGCCGGCAGCATCATCGGCTCCGGCACCATTTCCAATAAAGAGGCTGACGGGCCCGGGCGGCCGGCCGCCGAAGGCGGCACCGGCTATGCCTGTATTGCCGAGCAGCGCTCCGTGGAGACCATCCGCGGTGGCCAACCGGCGACGCCCTTTCTCAGATTCGGCGATCGGCTGCGGATCGAGATGCTGGGGGATGACGGCGCCAGCATCTTCGGCGCCATCGAGCAGACCGTGACGCCTATTTCAGCAGCTGGGTCCTGACATAACCGTCCGCCAAGCCGATGATCACATGCGTCCATCCATCGGCCGAGCCCAGAGCCAGCACCTTGTTCCCGGCGAAGAGCGTGGTCAAATACCGCGAGCTTTCGTCCGGCGTTTCCCGGACAACCGTCCCGTTCTGGATCACCGTCAGCTCCGAAAGATTGGATGTCGGCGTGCCGGCATTACCCGGCGTTGCGACCGGCGGCGGGATGGCCGGAAGGGGAGTCCCCGGCGGAAGGACACCGCCCGGGGCGTCCGTGGCCCCGTAGGGAGCCGTTGGCGGCTGCATCGAGTCGGTGGTGACGTCCGAGGTTTGCGCCTGGGCCATGACCGCAAACGCCAGGCATCCGACGGCTGCCAGGACAAGCTTTGATCGCATGAAGAGTCTCCCTAGTCGTGGTGATCGAGTTCACCCATGCACGGACGCTCTCTATGCCGCATGCTACGCCCTGGCGTCCATCATGTCCTGTTCACCGTAACGACCGGCCCCGCCCGATGGATCGATGACCCGAACAACCCCGAATAATATTGGCGACGCCGGCAAAACGACAACAGAGGATTACGCGCGATGCGTCTGCATGGATATTTCCGCTCTTCGGCCGCCTATCGCGTGCGGATCGCCCTGGCGCTGAAGGGGATCACGGCCGAGAGCGTGCCGGTGCATCTCCTGCGCGGCGAGCAGCAAGGCGAGGAATTCCGCCGGCTGAACCCGCAGGGGCTGGTGCCGGTGCTGGAGGTCGCGGAAGGGGTGATTACCCAGTCGCTGGCCATCATCGAATGGCTGGAGGAGACCCATCCCGAGCCGTCGCTCTTGCCGCGCGATCCCTATCTTCGGGCCCGGGCGCGGAGCTTTGCCATGGCCATCGCCTGCGATGTCCATCCGTTGGCCAATCCGCGCGTGCTCAAGAAGCTGCGCGTCGATTTCGGCGCCGATGAAGGGCAGACCAATGCCTGGTACCGCCACTGGGTGGAGTTGGGGCTGGGCGCCCTGGAGCAGATGCTCGCGCCGACGACGGCCGAGCACGGGGTCTGCTTTGGCACCGCCCCGAGCCTCGCCGATATCTGCCTGGTGCCCCAGATGTTCAACGCCCGGCGCTTCGCCTGCGACCTCGCCGCCATGCCGCGGCTGGTCGCAATCGACGCCGCGCTCAACCGGCGCCCGGCGTTCCAGGCCGCCGCGCCTGACCGCCAGGCCGATTTCCAGGCCCCCTAGGCCTCAGAGCGCGCGGAAACCCAACGCGCGGGGGTCAGCCCGTAGCCGGCCTTGAAGCGCCGCGTCATATGGCTTTGGTCGGCAAACCCGGCCATGACAGCGGCCTCGGCGAGAGAGGCGCCAGCCTCCAGCGAGCGCCGTATCAGTTCCAGCTGCCGCATGGTCCGATAGCGGCTAGGGCTCGTGCCGAACGCCATGCGGAACTGGCGAGCGAGGGTCCAGCGATCGAGGCCGCTCACCCGCTCCAGCACTGCCATGGAATGCCGCTCGGCCGGCTCGGCGGCGATGAGATCGCGCGCCCGCGTCAGCGGCGCAAGGTTGAGCGCGCCCGGCATCCCCGCCGTCCCGGATGAGGCGGCGACCAGCATGTCGGCCAAGGTAACGGCCACTTCGGTTCGCCCGAGGTCATCGATGTCGTCATCGATATCCAGGACCGCCGAGGCGAAATCCTTCGACAAGGCCGAGGCTTCGATCACGGGATTCGCAACGAAGGGAAGCGGCTTGCCGCCGAGCGCCGCCTGGACGAGCGACGGGTCGATATGAACGATCCTGTAGCCGAAGCCCTCGGCGGTGGCGGGGCCGCCGTCATGGGTCTCGTCGGGGTGCAGGATGTGGCATTGGCCGGGGCGGCAATATCGCTGCTCGCCGCGGTAACGGAAGGTCTGGACGCCGGCCAGGGTGATGCCGATGCCATAGGTGTCGTGACGGTGGGGCGAGAAGGCCTGGCCCCGGAAATGCGCCTCGATGCGCTCGATCCCGAGGGCACCGGCACCCATCCTTATGCGGTCCCGGCGCCGCCGGCCGGGGGCCGGCTCGCCCTCGCACAAGCGTTCAAGACCGCGTTCGCCGTCCCGGGATAGCTTGGCTCCCATACTCTCGAAGCTACAGGAATTGCGATGTCCGAGCAGGTGCTTTCCTTGTCCGGGCTCTGGCGTCCGCTGGCGGCGCTGATCCTGGCATCGGCCGCGGTCATGGGCAGTCCCGGGCCCTCGACCATGAGCGTGACGGCGGTGGGAGCGGCCTTCGGTCTTCGCCGCTCGCTGAGATATATGTCGGGGCTCGTGCTCGGCACGGTCGCCGTCCTGATCGCCGTCGCGACGGGGCTGTTCGCCTTGCTTCTATCCGTGCCGCGGCTGGCACCTCTGCTCCTGGCCGCGTCCGCCGCCTATATCCTTTATCTCGCCGTCAAGATCGCGACCGCGCCGCCGCTGTCGAAGGCTGACCGGCAAACGGCCGCACCTTCCTTGGCCGCCGGTTTCCTGCTGGCGGTGGCGAACCCCAAGGCCTATGTGGCGATCGCGGCTGTCTTTGCGAGCACGGATCTCCCGCTCGGCTCGCCCGCCGCCGGGGCCGTGCTGAAGACAGCTGTTCTGGCATCGATGATCGTGGCCATCCACCTTGCCTGGCTGCTCGCGGGCAGTGCCTTTTCCCGGATCTTCCATGATCCCCGAAGCTCGCGCATCGCCAACATCATCTTCGCCGTGACCCTCGTGGTCGCGACGGCCTTCGCAATCCTCGGATAGACCCTCGGGGCAGGGCGCGCTCTCTACCGTCGCAGCCCCTTGCGCGGAAAAAGAAAGGACCGGCTGTCGGGATGTCGCGCCCTGCTTCGTCCTTGAGGCAGGAATCCCGGAGGGAGGAGCGAGAGATGACGATGGAAGACCGTGACGCAACCCTGATCCGCGGCTTGCTGGAGGATCGGGCGGCGGCGCTTCGGGCCAAGGACGCGCCCGCCGTCCTGTCCCACTACTCGCCGGAGACCGTCAAATACGACCTGGCCCCGCCGCTGCAGACCGCCGGCCCGGCCGCGCTGGACAGGCGCGCCCTGGAGGCCTGGTTCGCCACCTGGTGGGGGCCGCTCGGTTATGACCTCAGGGATTTCAAGGTGGTGACCGGGGGCGATCTGGCCTTCTGCTACGGCCTCGTGCGGATCAGCGGCACGAAGGTCGATGGCGATGAGAAGGTCAGCGTCTGGGTGCGGGAGACGATCTGCCTGGGCAAGGAAGGCGGGGTCTGGAAGATCCGGCATGAGCATAGCTCCGTGCCCTTCTATATGGACGGCAGCCTGAAGGCGGCTGTCGATCTGAAGCCATAGCGGCGGGGGGCCTCGGCTTCTATCCTGACCGCCGAACTGGCGAAGATGACGAGGGGAGGAATCGACATGGATGCCACCGTCGCCGAGGATCGGGCCCTGCTCGCCAAGCTCGACCGGTTGAACGAGCTGGTCTACGCCCGCGATCCGGCCATCGTGGACGAGCTCTGGAGCGATCTCGGATTCCGCCTGGTCGGATCGGAGCTGGGCGAGGTCGACGAGACGCGCGAGGAACTGGCCGCGCATATGACGGCGCTGTTCGCCAAGCCATTCCGGATCTCCTGGGCATGGCGGCAGCGGAAGGTGACCCGCCAGGGCGATCTGGCCTGGGTCTTCGCCGAGAGCGAGATCGTCATCGCCTATCCCGATCGAACCGACCGCAAACCCTATCGGATGTTCTGCATCTTTCAAAAGCTGGATGGCCATTGGCATTGGCGGGTCTTCAACGGCTCCGAGCCCGTGGGCGCCTATTGCTAGCTGCTGAACTCGCAACCTGCCGGAAGCAACCTCGCGGAGG
>Ga0310811_10007622_pt1 | contig 13884 bp, 13 predicted proteins | sample YCmetagenome_FD_207642 | JGI IMG/M metagenome (GOLD analysis project Ga0310811, IMG submission 207642) | Soil microbial communities from experimental microcosm in Duke University, North Carolina, United States - YC | ecosystem: Engineered > Artificial ecosystem > Soil microcosm > Unclassified ... | reverse complement strand
CAATGTTCGGCATGTCACGGAGTCGAGGGCAGGGGCGTCGCAAAACTATTCCCATCCGTGGCCAGTTCCTCGATGGCGAGATCGAACGATCCCACCACGGCGATACGGATCGTGCTGCGGGGCGCGCGCAGCGTTGCGACCCGCGGGGAACCGACGGCACCGGGGATGCCCTCATATGGATGGCAACTCGACGACGGACAGGTCGCAGCCGTTCTGAATTACATCAGGAATTCCTGGGGTGGTGCCGCGCCGGCCATCGACGCAAAGGACGTCAGCCGCGTCCGATCGGGCACCGCTTCGCGGCCCGATTGAGATTTTGCCGTCGTTACGCCGCTCGACGCGAGCAAGCGAGGAAAGATCAGTGATGCTCGGAATTCCAAGACGCTATTCGCATTTTCTGTTCGCCATCATGCAAGCCGCGTTGACCAGCGCTATCGCCGCCGGGACTGCAAGCGTCAATTTCCTCGCGCAGAGCATGTTTCTCCGGCACTGGTTCCAATCGTGGCTACTCGCGTGGCTCCTGATGTTGCCAGTCGTGATCTTCTTTGCGCCGCTCCTCAATCGATTCTCGGTCCTGTTGACCCAACCCGACCGACCCAAGCCCAACGCCGGTTAAGCAAAACTATCAGATGAGGCAGCCATGAAGAATGCAGTCGCAATCGTTACCGGTGCCAGCCAGGACATTGGCCGGGCCACCGCCATCAGGCTGGCTCTGGATTTCTCCGGCGTGGCGCTCGTTGCGCGCAACGGTGCGAAACTCGAGGCAACCGCCAATGAGGTGAAGCGCGCGCGGCTCCGAACCAATGGTGCTCGAACTCGACATGAGCAATGTGTCCGGCGCCGCTGTCGGCAGTGCGATCCGCATGGACGGCGACGAAGTCAGATCGATCTGAATTGTCGGCAATTTCGGAGAATACCAACATATCGGAGCCACGCCAATGAACAAGGTCCACTTCAACAAAGTCGACGTTGACGGTTTCAAGATCTTCTACCGCGAGGCAGGCCAAAAGGACGCACCAGTCTTCCTGCTGCTTCATGGGTTTCCGACGTCGAGCCACATGTTTCGCGACTTGATCCCGCTGCTGGCGGACAGGTATCGGGTCGTCGCTCCGGATCTGCCGGGCTTCGGCCAGTCGGACATGCCGTCGCACAAGGAATTCAAATACAGCTTCGATGCTCTCGCCGGCCGCATCGAGCGCTTTACCGAAGTCATGGGCTTGAGGCGCTTCGCATTTTACGCGTTCGACTACGGCGCGCCGACCGGGTTTCGTCTCGCCGTGCGCCATCCGGAACGGATCACGGCGATCGTTTCCCAGAACGGAAATGCCTATGAAAAAGGACTCAGCGAAGGCTGGAATCCCATTAGAGCCTATTGGAAGGATTCATCGGCCGCCAACCGTGAGGCGCTACGAGCGTTCCTGCGGCCCGAGACGACGATTTGGCAGTATACACAGGGTGTGCCGGACAAGAGCGCTGTTTCTCCAGACGGTTATTCGCTGGACAATCATTACCTGGAAAGACCCGGCGCCCACGATGTCCAACTCGATCTGTTCGGCGATTACAAAAGTAACGTCGCGCTTTATCCCAAATTCCAGGATTACTTCCGAATCCATAAACCACCGCTACTTGCGGTTTGGGGGAAGAACGATCCGTTTTTTCTTCCTCTGGGCGCCGAGGCATTCAAGCGCGATATTCCGAAGGCAGAGGTTCAGTTGTTCGACACCGGCCACTTCGCACTCGAAACCCATGGTGCGGAAATAGGTTCGGCGATCGCGGGCTTTTTGTCGAAGCACATGCAGTAGGCGGTCAATGCCCAGGGCGTCGCCGGGATCACGCCCAGGCGGGTACGCGCTATTGTTACTGAAGTGCGATTGGCGGATGAAACGGAGACAACAAGCACCTCTGCTATCGAGAAATTCGATGTCGTGATCCTGGGTTGTGGGCAGGGAGGAAAGCAGCTCGCGTCGCACCTCGGCCGTTCGGGCAAGAAGGTCGCCGCCGTTGTCGAACGCCGCTGGGTTGGCGGTTCGTGCTTAGCCGTCGCCTGCATGCCGTCGAAGAACGAGCTGTGGAGCGCCCGGATTGCCCAAACAGCGCGAAACGCCCGCATTTCGACACATTGACTGGGCCGGTAAGTACCGATATGCGCAAGATCCTCCGGCGCAAGCAGGACATGGTCGATCGCGAGGCCGAATTTCATGTGAGTGCGTACAAGGCCAGCGGCGCCGAGCTGATCATAAGCAGCGGCAGCTTTGTCGGGCCCAAAACGATCGAAGTTAGCTGAATGAGTCCGGACCGTAGGTCGCTTGCCGCCAACGAGATCGTGATCAATATTGGTACTCGCGGCAATTCCGGATATCCCCGGCCTCGAGGCAGCCGGCGCGTTGACTCACATCGAGGCGCTGAAGCTCGATTATCTTCCGGCGCACCTGGTCGTACTGGGCGGCGGGTTATGTCGGCATCGAGATGGCGCAGGCCGGCGACTCGGCAGCCGCGTGACGATCGTCGACCGGGTCGGCAACTTATCGTCGCCGGGCCGCACTAGTCGGGCGCTTTCGCTGACCGACTGTGACGGAGCGCTTTGCCGGTGTGGGACAAAGGGTAACCTCAGATCACAACCGCAGAGCCTGGAAGCGAAGCGCGTACGGGATTGGAAAGTCACGACCTCGCCCGAACGAAGTGAGGATGAGGAATGAATGTTACATCCCTTCCTGCTTCCTGCCTTCCAACGTCCCGGGGGCGGACCGTTTACCTTTTCGTTACCGTGGTTGGTAACGACGTCTTGTTGATTTCTCTGCATTTTGCGCCTCGAGGGAGGAGTACATGGGCAGAGCGAGAAGCTCGATGGCGCGACTGCACGCGCGTGCGCGACAGTGGCGTAGGTCGCCGTTGATCTGGCTGATCGCCGGCGGCTTCGTGCTAATGACGGCGACGGTAATTGGCTCGGCGCTGACGATTGAGCGATTTAAGCAGAATGCGATCGAAAGCGGCCGCGAAAATCTAGAGAACGCGGTGAGGCTGCTAGCCGAGCATTTTGATCGTCAGCTCGAAGATTTTGCGGTCTTGCAGAAGAGCGTTATTTCCCAGCTTGAAAGCAGTGGTATCGACTCGCCGGAAATCTTCCGGAGCGAAATGGCGACTCTCGAGGTGCACGAAATACTGCGAGAGAAGGCCAGTAGCTGGCCCGACATCGCCGGCGTCAACGTATTTGACGACCGCGGCGCGCTCATCAATTCCTCGAAGCGCTGGCCGGTTGAAAATATCGGGATTTCCGACCGGGCATATTTTATTCATCTCAAGCAAGATCGATCGCTCGGAGAGGAGATTGAGGTCGTTCCGCGGCGACTCGGAGATGGGGAGCCTACGATTGTGTTCGCTCGCCCAATCTCGGGTCCGCACGGCAGCTTTCTGGGCGTGGTAACTCGTACGATCACACCACAATCCTTGGAGACGTTCTTCCGCTCCGCAGGGTTGGGCCATAATTCGTCGATCGCGATGCATAACCGGAACGGACAGTTACTTGCGCGCGTTCCATATGTAGAGGGCGCTGTAGGACGAAACTTCCGGAGCGACTCGTCTCCGAAGCTGACGGAGGTCTTGGATCGGCCCGCCGTAACCGCCATCCTTGCAAGTCCATTCGACGGGAAAGAAAGATTGGTTGCTTCGCGCCAGCTGACATCCGAGCCGTTGGTGGTAGTGGCGACCAGGACATTGGACGGAACACTCGCCACTTGGCGCGTCCAGACTAAGTTTTTCTTAGCGATAGCCGTGCTTTCGACAGTTCTATTGGTGCTCACCCTATATTTGATCTTCCGGCAAATAACTGGTCGTCTGTCCCTGGAAAAGGAGCGGTTAGACACCGCGATGGACACGATGACGCAGGGCCTATTGATGTTTGATAGTGATGAGCGGCTCATCGTCTGCAACCGCAATTATGTTGAAATGTACGGCTTGTCGACCAACGTGGTTAAGCCCGGCATCTCTCTTCAGGCTCTGACTCGGCATAGGCATGCCACCGGATCCTTTGCCGGTGATATCGATAGCTATTGCGATGAAATCTTGAGATCTGTTGGTGGTTATTTGAGCACCGTTATCGAAATTCCTGACGGCCGCTTGATCGAGGTCAAGAACTATCCTGGCACTTCCGGCGGGTGGCTCGCTACGCACGAAGACGTCACCGAGCGCATGCGTGCGCAGGAACGCATTGCTCACATGGCTCACTACGACTCACTGACCGACCTTCCAAATCGCGCGTTGATGCGCGAGCACCTGGAATGCCGCACAGCGGAGCTTGCCGCGGGAAGCCGGTTTGCCATCCTTTACATCGACATCGACGGGTTCAAGGACGTAAACGATACGCTCGGTCATGGACTCGGTGACGAGCTGCTGCGTAAAATTGCAGATCGGTTGCGTAGCTGCGTTGACCCGCAGGATCTGGTCGCTCGACTGGGCGGCGATGAGTTCGCGATCGTCAAGTCTCAAACGGGCGATCAAGCAGAACTGGGAGCACTGGCAAAGCAGGTGCTAGCCACAGTTCGACTTCCAGTAAAATGTCATGGGCAAGAAATAGCGGTTGATGCCAGCATTGGCATCGCGGTGGCACCAGAGCACGGGAACAATCTCGACGATCTGCTCAAGCATGCCGACATGGCGATGTACGCAGCAAAGGCCAGCGGGCGCGGCGCTTTCCGGTTTTTCGCCGCAGAGCTCGATATCAAGCTCAAGCAGCGTCGTCAGCTAGAGCTGGATTTGCGACATGCCCTCGCGAACGACGAATTTGAGCTACACTACCAGCCGCTCGTAGATCTTGTGGCCGACACGATAACCGGATGCGAGGCGCTCATAAGATGGCAGCATCCAGTCCGGGGGATGGTTTCTCCGGTTGAGTTCATCCCTCTCGCCGAGGAAACGGGCCTAATTGACCAGATCGGCGAGTGGGTTCTAGAGCAGGCCTGCAATGAAGCGGCAAGCTGGCCCGGGCAGGTTAATGTCGCTGTAAACGTCTCACCCGTTCAGTTCCGCTCGAATACATTGGCCCTAAAGGTTGCTGCGGCTTTGGGCAAGTCCGGCTTAGCTCCCGGGCGCTTGGAGCTTGAGATCACCGAGACCGTCCTCATTCGAGATGACGATGGGGCACTTGCGATCCTACAGCAGTTGCGCGAGTTAGGTGTTCGTATTGCCCTAGATGACTTTGGCACAGGCTATTCTTCGCTCAGCTATCTTCACCGTTTTCCCTTCGATAAGATAAAGATTGACCGCAGCTTCGTAAGCGACATTGGCGAGTCGGACGATTCATCGCCGATCGTGCAGGCCGTCGTTCATATGGCCGGCGCTAGGAATATGACCACTACCGCCGAAGGCGTCGAGACTGAAACGCAGCGTCGGACTTTGCGGCAATTGGGTTGTAGCCAGATGCAGGGCTATCTTTTCAGTCCCGCCGTGGCAGCATCTAAGCTGAAATCTCTTTTATCGAATCAGCGTTCCTCTGCAGCCTGAATGATCATCGGGACAGCTAGTCCGTGCGCGAGGAGAAATTGACTCGCGCGATGCGAAGCAATCGCGCCGGATCGGTTTCGCGTCGAGCAGGCATTCATGAAGAATACTTTGGCCGCATCCATAATGTGACTGAGATTTACAGCTCAATCACAACGGCCAGCTCGCCGATTAACGACGCTACTTCGTCAAGCCGCGCTTCATCGTGCTGGCTTACGGCGTACGCAAGAAGCGCAAGACATTCATCGTAGTGATGGTACGATTCATGTTGCAACAAAGATTGTAAAGCAGCATCCGTCATGCAACGTACTCCCGTTTACAGCACAAACACCTATGGCTGATACAGGGTTTGCACACTTTACGCTTTGGTCATTTGACATCGTCAGCGTGTGCGCAATAAGGCCAAAGTGCGGTCGATGTTGAGCGCCTTTTATCGAAAGATGGCATCGAAACGCGGTCTACCGCCGAAGATCTGCTCATAACGGAGTTAGTCTGAGAATTGACAAGGACGCAGACAGATGGAGGTAGTTCGGCAACAGATAAGGAAATTGCACAACCGAAGCCAGTTTTTGGTCGCAAGGCTTAGCAGTCCGTCCAACAGCCGCACGATCAGCGATCGGTACGTTATCAGCTTCCGGTACGAATCTTCTCTGGGCACAGCGCGGCGACATCATTTCCCGAATTTCTCTCGATCTCAAGGATGATCAAACACCGCGATGGTCCAGTTGATCTGTTGCAAACGCGATTCCCAGTGGCTGGCAGTTATGGAGCCGCCTTTTGAAGGGCAGGTTTTAACGTTCCTACCTATGGTCATTCGCTGTCGGCAGGCGCTATCAAACGTGATGGCGGAACTGTAATCAGATCGCTGACTCTGTTCTCGAAACGACTAGGGATTTTTGGTGGGACGAACAAAAAAAACTCGCACTGCTGCCGGTGCGATCAAGAAAGCCACGAGATTGCCGCGATCGACGATCGCCTCCTCTTCGCCGCTTGGAATGCTGGCGCTACATCTCCTCGAACAATGGAGGCAATCGGGCCGTGACGGCATCGTATTCCTTGCCGAAAACGAGAATAGGGCAGAGCGGTTGGGTAGCGTGCTCCATTCGCTCGATTCTTCGCTCGACGTTCTGGTATTTCCCAGACTGAACACCCTGCCGTTCGATGGGCTGGAACCGTCCCGAGAGATCGCCGGAAGACGTGCCTCGGTATTGCGGCGTCTGGCCGGGACGAAGAAGGCTGTCTTCCTGATATCGACGGCAGAGGCGATCATGGAGCGGTTGCCCGTGCCGGCGAGTTGGAAGCGGCTCAGCATAAGCCTGAAGGTGGGGGAGTCATATGCCGAGCGGGATCTGCAGAACCGACTGGCGGCTCTGGGATATGATCTTGACGAAGAGGCGGAATATCCTGGTACGGCCCTGTTTCACGGCAAGACCTTCGAGGTTTTTCCGGCGGGCGCTCTTAGCCCGTTTAGGATCGAGCATTCCGGTAAAGCGATCCGCAGAATCGTGGCTGTCGACCTTGCAGAGCACGACGTCGTGTTCGAGGCAAAGGAGCTGCTCATCGATCCGATGTCCGAGCGCCTTGCATTGAGAGGCAAGCGCGCAGAGCGGGCGACGCTGTCTGACTACTGCCGACGAGCGCAATGGATCGCGGATGCAGCAGTCCCGGCTCATGCTGAGAGTTGGCTGAGCACGATAGAGGAGGCGGCGGGTCGCAAGGAAGCCGAGCGCGAGTATCTGGGGCGAGGCGGCTGGAAAAGGATGGCAAAGCGGATGAGCGTGATGCCTCGCAAGGCGCCCTTCATCGCTACGCCTGACTTCTCCAAGGTGGCCTCGCCGAGGAAAGCTTTCCGCGGGTTCGTGGCCGAAACAGCGCGCGCTGGGTCGCGGTTGCTTTTCGTCGCAGCGGTCGAGGACGATCTGCGCGCGATGGAGCGTATGAGCGGAATCAAGGTGGATCGTTACCGCGATTGGGATGAGGCGAAAGGAGCACGAAGTCGCGAGGGCGCGCTTTTTGCCGATTTCGATGCCGGCTTTGTCGGCCCTGGGCGGAAACCTCTTGTCGTCGTGACGGCGTCCGATGTGCTCGGCAGCAGAGCGCATCATCCACAGCCGATGGCGCGGGCCCGGACGGTGGTGTTCGATCACGCGGATTTGCCGGAGCAAGGTTCGGTCGTCGTCCATCTCCAGCGAGGGCTCGCCTTGCTCGACGGATTGCAGAGCATCGACATGGGGAAAGGGGTGTCCCGCGAAATGATCAGGCTCGAGTTCGCAGGGGACGATGCCGCTCTCGTTCCGCCCGCGGATCTGGCCTTGATCTGGCCTTATGCGGCCGAGCTCGGCAAGCTGACGTTGGATAAGGCAGATGGAAGCACGTGGTGGGATCGACGTGGCGAGGCCGAGCGGGAAATCCAGATCGCGGCCAAAGCGCTCGCTAAACATATCGCACAGCGTCGTCGCCGGCGCGCTCCCAAACTCGTCGCTCCGGGACCCGCCTATGAGAGGTTCGTCGCGCGATTTCCGTATTTCGCGACGGTCGACCAGGCGCGGGCGATTCAGGAGGTCCTGGAGGATCTCGCGTCGGGCCACCCCATGGATCGCGTCGTCTGTGGCGACGTCGGCTTCGGCAAGACCGAGGTCGCCTTGCGGGCGGCCGCCGCCGTCGCGCTGTCGGGAAAACAAGTCGCCATCGCGGTGCCGACGACCGTCTTGGCAAGGCAGCACGTCGCGACCTTCCGAAGACGGTTCAGTCCGCTCGGTATCGAAGTGGGAAGCCTGTCGCGGGCGACGTCGGCCCCTGAGACACGAGAAACGAAGGAAGGGTTGCGCCGAGGGAAACTGAAGATCGTGGTCGGCACGCAGGCGCTCGCCTCAAAGGACGTGAAGTTTGCCAACCTTGGACTTGTTATCATCGACGAGGAACAGCACTTCGGTGCGGCCGAGAAAGCCAAGCTCTCCAGCTTGTCCAAAGGCGCTCATACGCTTTGGATGAGCGCAACACCTATACCGCGAACGCTTGCGGCAGGCCTCGCGGGCTTCAGGGATCTCAGCGTCATTGCGACGCCGCCTGTTCATCGGCTGCCCGTGGTTACCAAGGTGGCTCCATTATCGGATGCCGCTATCGTCGCGGCATTGCTGCGCGAGCAGAGGCGCCACGGACAGAGTTTCCTGATCTGCCCGCGCATTCAGGATCTGGAGCCGATGTTGGCGCGAGTTCAGTCGGCCGCCCAAGATCTTCGCATCGTCTGTCTCCACGGCAAGATGCCCGCCGACGAGATCGACGACCGGATGATGAGTTTTGTCGAAGGAGAGGCGGATGTTCTCCTAGCGACCAATATCGTAGAGAGCGGCCTCGACATCCCGCGTGCGAATACCATCGTCGTTTGCTGGCCCGAGAAGTTCGGTCTCGCCCAGCTCCATCAGCTCAGGGGCCGCGTGGGAAGAGGCGGCGCTCGCGCCTTTGCATATCTCCTGACGGAGTCGAACTCGGAGCATTCCGAAAAGCGTCTGGCCATTCTGGAAGAGTTCAGCCGGCCGGGCGCGGGCTTCGCGATCAGCGAGCGAGATCTGGACCTCAGAGGAGCGGGAGATCTCTTCTCGGAGCAGCAGTCCGGCCATGTACAGGTCTTCGGACCCGTGCTGTATAGCCATCTTCTGAAGCTGGCTTCTGAGAAGACTGGCGACGGGGCAGCCGGTCTCTGGGTGCCCGATCTGAATCTTCCGGTCGCGGACATGCTGCCTTCAGACTACGTCCAGTCGGAAGCTGTGCGGCTGGAAGTCTATGGCCGCGTCGCCAGATGTCAGAGCGAAGACGATCTTGAATATCTGGAAGAAGCGACTGCGCGTCGTTTTGGAAGGCTTCCGCCGGCAGCGCGCGATTTCTTCGCTGTGGCGAAGCTCAGACTCAATTGCAAGCGCAGGGGCATCGTGAGGCTCGACGTCGGACCGGAAGCCGTCGCGGCGACGTTCCTGCCGGGTCGATTGCGAAAATCCAAGTCCAAATCGCTGGAGTGCGATGGCGATCGCGTCATCTACCCCGGCAATGGGCATAACAAGCCGTTCGAGCGGGTGGAAGAATTCCTCGAAATACTGGACGGGTAGAACAGTACTACCGTGGGCGGAAATTCGCGTCAGCTTCGTTGCGCAATGCGGAGTTCCATGAGCGCGATCCGTTCGAGTGTGGCCGCATCTCGTTCTCCGGTACTGGCCGTCCGCAGGATCGATTCCGCAATGATTGTAACGTGGGACGAGTGCACTGGTTCGGGCAGGGTCGCGACGGCAGTCTCGAGAGCGGTGGTCATGATCTCGATCACCTCGGGAGGAAATGCTGCGTTCGAAAAATCCTTCATGGCCTCGGCCGATCACACCCACGGTCGCCTCGAAGGCAACTTCGGGAAGAAACGGCAGTTCCCACCTCGTCGGAGCCCGCCCGGCGGCCGCTACAAGCGTGAGCTACTGGGGATCATTCGAACGGCTAGGGGGTTCTAACTTGTATGGACAAAAAGGTGGACAGGTCGTCCGGGACGGCCACCCGATCCGGATATGAATTCGTGCGGGTCCGCGGCGCCCGCGAACACAATCTGAAGAATGTCGACGTCGATATTCCTCGGGATGCGCTGGTCGTCTTTACTGGTGTGTCCGGCTCTGGCAAATCGTCGCTGGCCTTCGGGACTTTGTATGCGGAGGCGCAGCGGCGCTATCTGGAATCGGTCTCGCCTTACGCGAGGCGTCTGTTTCACCAGATGGCGGTGCCAGAAGTCGACGAAGTTGAAGGCCTTCCGCCTGCTGTCGCGCTGCAACAGCAGCGCGGCTCGCCGACAACGCGTTCCTCGGTGGGAAGCGTCACGACCCTCTCGAACTTGTTGCGGATGCTGTATTCGCGGGCGGGAGATTATCCGCGGGGCCAGCCACTGCTCTATGCTGAATCCTTCTCGCCGAACACACCGGAAGGTGCTTGTCCGCGCTGTCATGGCATCGGACGCGTCCATGATGTCAGCGAGCGATCCCTGGTGCCAGACAACAGGCTTACCGTCCGCGAGCGCGCTGTGGCCGCTTGGCCGACAGCTTGGCAAGGGCAGAACCTCCGGGACATCCTGGTTACGCTCGGCTACGATGTGGACAAGCCGTGGCGCGAGCTACCGAAGAAAGACCGCGACTGGATTCTGTTCACCGACGAGCAGCCGACGGTGCCAGTTTATGCAGGGTATACCCCGGCCGAAGCGCGGCGGGCTCTGAAGCGGAAGGAAGAGCCGAGCTACCAGGGGACTTTTACGGGTGCCCGCAAATACGTGCTCCAGACTTATGCTACGACCCAAAGCGCAATGATGAAGCGCCGGGTGGCGCAGTTCCTGTCGAGTTCGGATTGTTCGGTGTGCAAAGGCAAACGGCTCAAGCCGGAAGCTTTGTCGGTTACGTTCGCTGGCTTGGATATCTCCGAGCTATCGCGCCTCCCGTTAAAGCGGCTTGACGAGCTCATGAAATCATCTCCGGGGAAAGCGCGTCGGAATTTGGAATATCACCCCGAAAAGGCGCTCGTCGTGAAGCGCATCACCGATGATCTGAGAGGCCGGCTGGAAGTCCTGCTGGATCTCGGCCTCGGTTATCTGACGCTGGAGCGGAGCACGCCGACCTTGTCGCCGGGCGAGCTGCAGCGGCTTCGCCTGGCGACGCAGGTCCGATCGAACCTGTTCGGTGTCGTCTACGTGTTGGACGAGCCGTCGGCCGGGCTGCATCCCGCCGATACGGAGGCGCTGCTGCGGGCGTTGGCGCGTCTGAAGTCCGCGGGAAACTCGCTGTTTGTCGTCGAACACGAACTTGATGTGGTGCGCCAGGCAGACTGGATCGTCGATGTCGGGCCTGCAGCGGGTGAGAACGGAGGCAGGATCCTCTACAGTGGTCCGTTGCCGGGATTGGTGGACGTCCGGGATTCCGAGACCCGGCGGTATCTGTTCGATCGGCGGGAGGATGCTGTCCGGAAAAGCCGCGTGCCGCAAGGATGGCTGAAGCTTCGCGGTGTGACCCGCAACAACTTGCATCGCCTGGACGTCGATTTCCCGCTGGGCGTCTTTACTTGCGTGACGGGCATTTCGGGCTCAGGCAAATCAAGTATCGTCAGCCAGTTTCTGGTCGAAGCCGTCGGCAATGAGCTGGGACACCGCCCGGAGCCGGATGCGGATGACGACGTTCTGGAAGCGGTGGTCGAGACGCTGGGCGGAAAGATCACCGAGGGGCTGACCCAGGTGAAGCGGCTGGTGGTAGTCGATCAGAAGCCGATCGGACGGACCCCGCGCTCGAACCTCGCGACCTACACGGGCCTGCTGGATCATGTGCGGCGATTGTTTGCTGCGACCAAGCAGGCGCGCGCCAGGAAATACGATGCCGGCCGCTTTTCGTTCAATGTCGCGAAGGGCCGATGCGAGACTTGCCAGGGCGAAGGCTATGTCTGCGTTGAGCTCCTGTTCCTGCCGAGCGTCTATGCGCCATGCCCAACGTGCAAGGGTGCACGCTACAATGCCAAGACGCTCGAGATCAAAATCCGGGACAAATCGATCGCCGACGTGCTCGCCATGAACGTCGATGCGGCGTTCGAATTCTTTGCCGACGACGAGCCCCTACGTCGATCACTGGGCGTATTGCGCGAGGTCGGACTCGGCTACATCCGGCTTGGACAGCCAGCTACCGAATTGTCGGGTGGCGAGGCGCAGCGCGTCAAGCTGGCCACGGAACTGCAACGTGCGCAGCGAGGCGGGACATTGTACGTGCTCGACGAGCCCACGACCGGTCTTCATCCGGCCGACGTGACGAAGCTCATGAAGCAACTCGACGGCTTAGTCGAGACTGGCAACACCGTGATCGTCATCGAGCACGACATGTCAGTTGCCGCTGCCAGTGATTGGATCGTTGACGTCGGGCCGGGAGCGGGCGAGGAGGGGGGCCGCATTGTGGCGTCGGGTACACCGATGGAGGTGGCGGCGAGCGCCGCCAGCCAGACGGCCAAGTATCTGGCGGCAGCGTTGTGAGGAAGGGCGAACGGCTCACGGGTATCCAAGCCGCGGGAATGATGCAAATGCCATCTTCGGCCGCATTGTGTGATCAGCTGGCCGACCCGCGCCGAGTCGAGGACCGTTTTGCATATGCCATCTGCACAGCGGAGCGCGCGGTTTCACCGCCGCAGCTAGATCTCTTTCATGACCTGCGCATACGCCAGTAACTACCGTTGCATCACGAGGGATGGCATGCGGGCGGCGCAAGAAGCCCTGCATTCGAATATCGAAGAATCGCGTTCCATTTATAATTTCGTGTTCGATCTCCGTGTGAAGCTCGGCGCTAGCCCGTTCGATCTTGTGCCGTTTGAAAAGTACGCAGCTGCAGCGCAAAGTCTGTCCCGGCCAGCTTCTGCGGCGCGCGCGTTGCAGAATGGCGCGCCAAACATCGAATGTGCCGACAAGTTGGTCCAGCTCTTGCGCTTCAGAAAGGCTTGAGGCATCCGGTGATCGATGCGCAAGTCGCGTTAGTCGATGAACGCCTTGCCGCAAAATAGAAAGGCTGCAGCCTGAGATTCAATTGATTTGGGCCGGACACTCAGATCCATCCGAAGCCCAACGATTCCCGGGCAATAGAATAACGTAATTTGCGCCGGTGGCGGCGAAAATAGCCCGGCGAAGAACGGATGATTTTCTTTCTGGTAGCTGGCCTGAGTTCTCAACTTCTCGCTCTGTTGCGCAGACTGCGCGCAGCCACTAAACGCAAAGGCCCGGCGGTCTCACTGTGCTGAGTTCTGCCCGCGGCTCCGTGCGCGCCGATGACAGCATTTGTCTCCTGCACGAGAAGTACCTGGGCGCGCCGGTAAGCTGCGCCAATTTCCTCGCGTCTGTTAAGTAGCCGCATAGCGGCGCGGAACATAACTATCGCCTGATACTAAGGTTCCTGCCCTCAGCGCCTGCTCTTTTAGAACGCTCGAATTAAACTCGCTGCCGCACTAATATGAACTGCGTTTTACGCAAGGTTGGATAAGATATATCGTACAAGCATCCGTCCGTCCCTTCGATAGACGGCGTGCGGCTATTGGTTCATATTCATGTCCCATCATAGATATTAAACAATCGAAACGAAACACCTGCTGTAACATGTGTACTCCGGCCAAATTGAAAGTCTTGATCAGTGCGCCCATCGCTAGCCGCAGTGTCGCTCATAATGCTAACGTTAACTCCGTCCCACTGTTGTTGGGCGGATTCAGTTTTCACTGACCTCGGAATCGTCCACGGACGAATAACATCGTTGGACGCGAATGGATTGGTGATCCAGCTCGGCTGCAGTTCGTCCGCTCCAATCAAGTGGAGTTGGGCGGATGTGCGCGAGGTGCTGTTTGACAAAATGTGCGATTCTGCTCCCG